>Ga0265798_10011641_pt1 | contig 10698 bp, 9 predicted proteins | sample P3T30metagenome_FD_192430 | JGI IMG/M metagenome (GOLD analysis project Ga0265798, IMG submission 192430) | Plant litter microbial communities from East Loma Ridge, Irvine, California - P3 T30 | ecosystem: Environmental > Terrestrial > Plant litter > Unclassified | place: USA: California... | reverse complement strand
CCACCACACAAACATCGCCATCCTGCGGGCCAACAAGGAAATCTTTGCCGAAGCAAAAGCCGTCCTGTACGCGAAGAACAACTGGGAGATTGTGCGGCCGACAAACGAACTCTCGCCCCCGCCTGACTACAGCATTAGACTGTTCCCACCGGGGTGCCAGCGCTTGGTCACGCAACTGAGTATCAAGATTCGCTCATTTTACAATCTCGACGACGGCCTGCTGCTACTGCTGCGTGGGGGCCACTTCAACCAACTTGCCAAGTTCTACCCTGGTCTTGTTTCCCTGACGCTGATTCTTGAACTCGAGGCTGCTGGTAGAGGCTTTGGCAAGACGTGGGCGAGGAAGCGGGGTGAGAAGTGGGTGGCGTATGTTCAGCGTCTGTATGATGACATTGCCAAAGAGCTTTTCCGCAAGACCATGGGCAAGGCGAAGGATGCCAAAGTTGTGCCGGTTTGGATGAATTTACGGGTGCTGTTTGATGGGGAGAGCTATGTCGAGGGGGCGGGTGGTGGTGCAGTTGAGGGGACGGACCTGGTGAAGCGAAGAGAGCTAAGGCAGGGCATGGTAGAAGCTTGGGAGCTGTTCAAGAAGGGCGGGAAGTAGGCTTTGAAGGAACAAAGGTCAGGTATATCGCGGCAACCATTCGGTTATCGGGGTAGATGTCAGGCAGGCAGGGGATTGTGTAAAAGGCAGTGAATGAAATCATTGGCAGTGTCGGTGGAATACCGCGAGGCAGTAGTCGCATAGATCCACCATGCAAGGCATAAAAAGTGGTGAAATTTGTAAAGCTACTGGACGACTCGTCATACATAAAACATGTCTTGTACTGTATTAGCTATTATACTACTGTATCTCACCACCGTAGGATCCAGATGCCCAGTGTTTATCCTCTGAGAACGCAATACTTGCGTCCCCATTCTATTCCTCATGATCTGGATAGAAGAATCCCAATTGCCATTATTAAAAGAGGCCCCCAAGCGCCGCGCTAGATGCATCAAATGAAAATACAAATCTACAATTAACATATCCTCCCTCACTACAAAAGCATAAAAAGCCACCCAGCTACACCAATAACAAAGTTCTCCACCCATTTATCGATACCTGTGCCATAGCCTGCCGCACCACGGTGCTTGCTGCTCTCACCGATGCCGCTCGCGATGAGATCACCAGCATTACGAGTTGTGGTCGTAGAGCTAGAGCTAGAGCCCGTAGTAGTCGCGCTGGTGCTCTTCGGGAGATTCGAGATGGTACTGGTTCGTCCGTTGATTACCAACGCCGTTCCAGATTTGTCCAAGGAGTATGTTGTGCCATCAATCACCACTGCACCGCCCAGTGCAAGCGTTGTCCCCTTGGCCAGAATGTACTCAGTTGTGCCGTCTCTCACAGTGTACGTGTACGTCACTCCATTGACTACTAGGGCTGGTGCAGTTGTGATACCGGCGCCGTTTGCTATCGTGGACGTAACGCCGTTGACAACCACGAAAGCACCGAGTCCATCTGCAGGCAATGAATATGCAGTCCCAGAAACGGTGACAACGCCACCTGGTGTGAGGGTTTGACCGGGTGCGAGTACGTAGGCTGTTACGCCACCATTAACTTGCGCAGTAATGGGATGCCCATCGCCGTGTGGTATAGCAAGCTGCCCAGCGTCCATGATTGAGGTTTGTCCATTTATGACAAGAGTTGGTCCTTGTGCATCGGCGGGCACACCATAGGTTGTGCCATCGGCAATCAGCGTGCTGCCTGCGCCAAGGGTCTTTCCTGGAGCAATCACAAAAACCGGCGAACCTCCTACCACTGTCGCGGACACGATTTGGTCACCCACTGTGAGAACAGGAACTGGTGTAGGAACAGGGGCATTGGAGATGGTCTGTGTGACGCCGTCGACAATGGCAATGCCGTTTGAGCCTAGGCTTACTGTATTCCCATTGACAACAATCGGAGAACCTCCCGCCTTCAGTGTCACTGCTCCGAATACGAACTCTCCTTGAGGATTCGCCTCAACTGTACCCCCGCCGATCGCAATTACAGGTAGACCGGCAGTTGCCACTGGGTTCAGGGAAAGCGTGCTACCACCTACAACAATCACCGCCCCACTATCATCTAGAGGAGCAACGACTGGAACTCCGTTCAGGGTTTTGGTCTGTCCAGGCGTGAATGTCTCTTGCCCGATGACAATGATCGGAGGAGGTTGGTTCTGATCATTGTTGTTCCACGTTGGTCTAGGGACATTGATCGGGAAGACAACGCCTCCAATTGTCACACCCGGAGTGGTCGTGGCATGGGGTGTTTGGTGGACCATACCTGGAATATCCGGTGCAGGTTGTGTGTTTCCCGACGCAGGTTTGGTCGCAACACCAGCGCTTTGGCCGAGCGCAATCGGAGTCGGTTTATTCCCCGAGTCGTGCGGTGTAGCCGAGGGGGTTATAGAGGGCACAGCAATTTTGTTCGTCGGGACGTCGAGATCGTTCACCGTTGTATCCTGGCATCTTAAGCAGCCCCGCACTGTTATGTGAACGGATGTTGTGTCGTAGGTTGTCGAGAGGAAAGTACCCGTAGATGGTGATAAGAGTGGAATTGTTGGCGAATGATCTGCTGTGTCGATGTTCGAAAGGTATGGAGGCATTGGCGCCATAGGCACTGCTGGAGTTGGCAGTGGTTCGATTGATTTGGTCTTAGTCACCCTGCCAACACTACATGTGGCGATGTCTGAACTGCGATACTGGGATATGATAACAGACTCCTTCTTCAAGTATTCAATCGCCTTGGATGGTAATGCAAATTCCAGATTCTTCGCTGTGATCTTGGGAAGGTTTCCTTCTGTGTATGTGGCGATGAAGGAAGTCCAGTCTTTAGTTGCGTTTTTAGGGGGTTGCCATCTCCATAGCGACGTGGTGGTAGGTTCACATGCTTTTTGCGTGAACTGATACTCGGGCCAGTATCGCTCGCTGTACCGGTCCAAGCCGCCAAAAAGGTTGTTGTAAATGACGTAAATAGGGCCAGCATCCAGTGTTACATAAACTCCATCTGTTACCGATACTACGAATGTGGGTGCTTGATGCGTAATCACCTGGCCGCCCGAGCCCGTAAGAGTCTTTGTCTGGTTGACAGTCTTCCGCTCAGTGAGGACTGTTTCTATCGTGTTGTTGTTCATATATGTAGTATACTCTGTTACAATGGTCGCAGTCACCGCGATGCTGGTCCAGGGGTTGTCCATATCTTTGGGGTTGAAGGAAGTGGTTACAGGGTTATGGGCTGCGATGACGCAGCCAGTACAATTCCCGCGGTCTATTACTGTGGCATTGATCGGAACTGATGTGGAATTCAGGAAGGGTGGCACTGGCTGTAGTGCTGCCGGGACAGAGTAGAATTTGACAGAAGGCAATATTGGCGGAGAGGTAACGGTGGACGTGGGAAGCGAAGGTGCATACGGGGGTGACGCTGGCTCGGCCTCGACATGGTGCGTTGAACCTGGGAGTTGGGGCGATTTAGGAGGTTCCGCAGGAGTAGCATGGAGAAAGGGCGATGAAGAATCATGGGTCTCAACGGGTTGGGGAAAGTGGAGAAAGTGTGGTGCCGATGATGCCTGTGGATCTGATGGCGGTTGGGGAACAGGGACGTTCCAGGATATATGTTCGCTGGCTAGCCAAGTTAATACCAAACATGGATGTGATGGGGTATTGCAAACATACGTGTACGATCTGTAGAGAGTTAGTCAAGTTGCAAACACCCAATGTAGACAGCGTACCTCTTCTGTTGGCACTTGAGCCGGTCGCGAGCAGGACCAGACCAAACAGACTGATGTATCTCCACATGTTTGTTGCCAGAATCCTTCACACAAAGCGAGTGATAGTGCGAAGGCTAGACAAGCCGTGCCAGTGCAACGGCGGAGAAAAAAAAAGAAGAATGAATATCAGTCTTAGAGAGACCAGATTCGATAGAGGCTAGCCGGGCGCGGTGCCGCTATCAGTTCCCCTAACATGCCCTAGTAGACACGCTTAGCAGCACATACCAGCGGACGCGTCAGGGCATGGTTGTAGTACCGTGGCGGTGCCGATCAGCGGAGCATCTACAGCTGCCTGGGTACTGGTAGCCAGCTTTTCGCAGGCCAGGGCTGCTGCTGACGTTGAATTGATCTCTTGGAATTGGAATGACAGCTGTACCTTGATACGAGGGTGCTGACGGCGCCCCTTTACGGCAATGGCTGGGCCGGCTATCCGCGGACGTCATAAACTCTACACACAACCTTGAAGGCAGGAGTCAATGCGCAGCGCATCACCGGGGAAGTGAAGCTTTCCTGTCGGTTTCTCTCGTCCCGGGGTCGCGTGGAGAGATTGTGGGTGCAGCCGATAGCCATGCAGCACACCAAAGACAGTGCGAAGCGACCATGTCGGTGCTAGTTTCCGGCCTGGGCCAGCATTCACCGTCGCGGGCTGCATGTGTATGCATGTGTATCAGACGAGATGAGCCGGTAGACAGCACCGGTGTGGTGGAGCCGTGCCAGAGGGGGGGGGGGATGTAACGCAGTATGGGAGGCTGACAGGATGTGGAGCGGGGGGCAATTGATGCGCAAGTCCCGTCATTGGCCCCAGCGCCCCAGTGCCCCTCTAAACGATGAGCTCCAACACGCCATTCGCTTGGTACTCGTATTCACCTGCCCAGCTGGCCGTGCCCCTCGCACACACCAAATCATGCCGTGTCGCCCTTGGATCCGCATCTTGGATCGCCGTCATGCTTGAACCGCGTGGCCTTGGGCACACATAGCAGGTACTGAGCTTACCGGCACCAGATCTCAGAGCGCCCGTGGCACTGGCACTGGCACGCTGGCACTTGTTTCTCCCCTCTCTGCCTCCCGTATCCCAGTCACCCCAGGTTCGACTACCGGCAGAGCTCCATGATGCCCAATTCTCCGACAGTCGCCTTCGCCATGTCTTGTCTATCCTGTTCGTTGTAGTGGTAATCGCACCCTCGACCCCATCTGCCCGTTGCCCCCGTTGCATTCACCGCCACACGCCACACGCTCGCTACACCATGTCTCTCGCAGCGCCAGGCCCCGACGCTCCCTCACCCTATGTCGTGCCTCCCTCGACCATGTTCGATGGCCCTGACGGCAGCTGGAGCACCTTCAAGATAAGCGTTGGAACACCAGGCCAGGAATTCCGCGTACTGCCAAGCACAAAGTCGGGCGTCACCTTTGTCATCGCACCAGAAGGCTGTCTGGCAGGCGTGGACCCATCAAATTGTCCGGAGCTGCGCGGTATAGACGTCTTTCGCAGCTCGCAAAATATTGGCTTCCAAGTCAACCAGTCGACAACATGGTCGGCGATAGGACAGTACGATGTGGATCTAGAGGATGCGCTCAACTACACAGGCCGAGGACTATACGGCTTTGACACTGTCTCGCTCGGCGCCCCTGCTGACAGCAGCTCATCTCCAACGCTGACAGACCAGGTCGTTGCTGCTGTAGCCGACCCAGACTACTACCTGGGAATGCTGGCGCTAGGACAGGCCAAGTCGAGTTTTAATACTGGCAGCAAGCCCGTGGATTCCTTTCTCGCTGCGCTGCGCGAAAGCGCAAAGATTCCTAGTTTTGCATATGCCTACACAGCCGGCGCAAAGTACCAATTGAAATCAGTCTTTGGCAATCTGGTGCTGGGAGGCTACGACTCGACGCGATTCAAGCCCAATACCAACGACTTTTCTTTTACATTTTCACAGGACCCCTCTCGGCTGTTGACCGTGGGCGTCGACTCCATCATGGCCACCAACACCCTCAAGGGCGCCTTTTCGCTAACCTCTGGCGCCCACTTCTCCGTCATCGACTCGACCGTTCCGCACTTGTGGTTGCCCGAAGACGTCTGCGCTGAATTCGAGGCAGCCTTTGGCTTGACCTATGACCCCAAAACAGACCTTTATCTTGTCAACGATACCATACACCAGCAGCTCGTTACCCAGAACCCCACCCTCACAATCAAACTCGTCAACTCTCTCCAAGACACGACGACAAACTACACCAACATAGAACTGCCGTATGCCGCATTTGACTTACAGGCTGCATACCCTTACTACCCCAACTCAACAAATTATTTCCCAATTCGCCGCGCCGCAAATGAATCACAATACGTACTTGGGCGGACATTATTGCAGGAGGCGTATCTGATAGTGGATTATGAACGGGCAAACTTTACAGTCGCGCAGGCAGTGTTCCCTGACCCCATGCCTGTATCGAACGTGGTCACTATCACATCGGCAAGCAAATCTTCAACCACACAACCTTCGTCATCATCATCACCATCATCATCAAGCCTCGGCACAGGCGCAATCATCGGATTAGTAATAGGAGTAGTCCTTGCTCTCGTACTCGCCATCCTTGCATTCTTGCTCTTCTTCCGCAAACGTCGCAGCAAGCAACAACAGCAACCATATGAATTGGCAAGCAAAAACGTTTCAGAGGCTGACTCAAGAATTCACCTCCCTGTGGTCAATTCGCCGCTCAAAGCCACTAGTCCTCAAGAACTCAACGGTACGCCCTTGAATGAACTCGCAACTCCTGTCAACCAGGAATACACGAACCATGGCTATCCGCAAGATTACAAAGCAGCTGTCAGTGTGGCCAATGAACCGCAAGAGTTGCACGGTGATTCAATGATACCGATAACGCCCCGGTGGAGAGAGGTTCATCTTCCGCGCTCACCTACGTTGTATGAGATGGATAGGGAGAGCGATGCAACTCGTAGAGTAAGCTTCGTGCCCACAGACGACGGGTATGCGATTAGTGATGTTGGAGGACAGTCCGGCGTATCACCACTAACACCACGATTCCCGGATCCCAGCTACTCAAGATTAAATACGTTTGCTTGAGTTACAGTTTTTTCTTCTTCTTGTTCTTCTTCTTCTTTCAACGTCGAAATGCGATGGAGTTTTTGAGATACCACTTGTACATAGATAGTGCTGGGATTTATGCATGTGCACCACGAATGCACTCACAATAATACTTTATTTATCATGGCCCAAGAAGTCCACGCTAAAAAAAACCAGTCGCTTGCGCGAACCGACACCTTCATCCTTCTTGGCCACCGTTTTCTGAAACTGGGCGCATACCCACTGTAATGGTATCACATGGCAGCAGAGCATATCAGACTGTCGATCAGTTCTTACCGGATTGTGCCAATAAGCTCGTGATGGTGGAGACTCGGAGAGATTTTTCCTGTTGAATTTGGATAGCTTGCTCATAGGGCTGACATAATGTCCATCCATTTACGATCAGCGATTCTGACTTGAACAATCTCCATGGTTTGTGTACTAACCGCTTGCAGTGATATGATCCGATCATCTTCACTACTGCCGAGGGGTTGACAATTCGATAAAGGCAAACAAATATCGTTCGAATTATAATCTCCTTTTTACTCATACGCCAAGGTTCCTCGGGTCCATCCCGACGCTAAGCATATGTAGCTTCACGCGTGTGAGGCTGCAAGCACCGCAGATGCACCCAGGAACTATGACCAAATGGTTAAAGAACACTGGAATTTCCAGCCACATGAAAGCATCACTTGGATAACTCGGAACTAAAGGCATGGACCGCGCTTCGTTGGATCCACTTCCAGCAGGGCAGGCTGAAGTCGCGTACCTTCAGGCTATGACGTAGGTGACACGCTGCGAGCTATCTCCCCTCATCCCCGCGCTCTTTCATACCCAAACAACACACCTGTTACCTAAGACTACTTTCTGCTGTCTACCTGTGTCGATAATACCAATCTATATAAAACTCTGAAGTACAACCTAAACCCACAAAATCGAAAATGGACAAACTCAAGGAAAAGCTCCACATCGGCAGCAGCCGCAAGTCGCAGCCTGAGAACGATATTGGTAATGTCGGCACCATCGAAGGTATGTTTTGAGTTTCATACAGTATGCGGAACATGGCATCTGTCTCTCAAGATTTAGTATCTGTTTTCGGCATGTCCGATACACCATAGTTCCAAACTTCACCACTAACACACTGCCCCAGAAAACCGCGACTCCATCGACTCTGAGCTCGCAGCGATGCCTCCCCACGAGCGCGTCGCCTACCTGAAGGAATTCGAAGACTCAGACAAGCACGACCAACCGAAGAAGGGCGGTCTCCTAGAGAAGCTCATAGCCCGAGGCAACAAGAAGACCGAGGACCAGATCGCAGCAGAGACCAAGGAGCGCGAAGCGCGTGAAGCCGCTCACCGTGAGGCGACACACGCAGCGGTAGGCCCTGGTGCTGGTGCCAGTGCACACTCGGCTGCAGGACCTGGTGGCTTGTAGGTCGCAAAAAGAGGAATGAAGAGTTTTTGAAGGATACGGATGTGAATTCTCCTGGGCATCAATTCCGAATGCGGCTTTTTCTTAGTGATGGAATGCGCTTACGTCTACATATATCTCTCTCTATGACGGCCAATGACATCAAATGAACTTGTTTATCCTTGGCTCTGGATGTGCAGAGTAAATGCTTGAATATCTGAAGGTCGATTAGCAGTTACACAGCTACTTCCTCAAGCGTATAACAGCAACTATGCTTTCTCATACATGCAGACAATTTTGTACTGATATTATTTTGTAGCAGCGGCAATGCATCTGGAAACGTAATCTAAGCATCACTAGCCACGTAGTATATCTACCCCAGGTCTTGAAACAACCATCCTAGCATTGCCACAATCTAACGACCACCCAAGAATAATGAGATCAGGTCATGCTAAACCCCGTCTCAAACATGTCTATATCATTAAAAATTGTCTCCATCCATATCAGACCCGGGGCCTTTACCACAGAAGCGCCTTATTGGTAAAAAAAAACACAAACAATCTCCTTGAGAGCATTGAGCAACCTAGGCCTAAGTGCTTCACTACCACGATGAATCAGAGAGAGTACTTCTTCTCAGCGAGGCACCCGACTGCAAGCTCAACAAGTCGCGCATAACCTGCAATTGCGACTGCTGCCAAACCATCATTGTTTCCGTATTGCGAACATCAGAAGCTGTCGCGATCATCTCTTGTGCCTCGTCATCTTCATCCTTTTCCTCTTCCTTTTCCCTGTCCTCGCTGTTTTCCAAGGACCACCAATACCGCCGTTCCAAGCGGTCGACGACGAGGTGCAAACCCGCTACTACTGCGCGGCCAACGATGCATAGTTCGTTGTGATAGTGGAAAGTTAGACATCCTGCATACGCTACCGCGAGCCATATTATTCTGGAGAGGCCGACAAAAGTGGGTGATGGTGGTGGTGGTGGTGGTGGTGGTGGAGGGACTCCGAGTCCAAGGGGGAGAAGGGGAGGAGCATGGATGCTAGAAATAAAAAAGGCGTTAGATGTGAGTAAAACATTTGTTTCGTTTTTACAGAAGAGAGAAAAGAATATAAAAAGGGAGGAGGAAAAACATACACAACGTACACCTCCACTGCCTGCTTAGGTATGTTTCTTCCCCCCTGGTACCCATCCGGAATCTTCGTTTCTGCCCGCACAGACCGTGGCATAGTCGCCCGGCTTCCTGCTTCCTGCGCGTAGTACACCGGAGTTGACGGTCACGATGACGGTGGTGCATGCATTGGAATCTTGAGAAGCGGAACCGGGCATGCTTATAATATCGCTTCTCTTCGAGGTGGGAGATGGGCAGCTGTGGCTGCCCGTCATGGGGTTGTCGATATCGGACATTGTTGGCGATGGATAGGCGTGAAGTAAATTGCTATCTCTCTTTATGTGTGTGTGTGTGTGTCCGTAAGAAGTTGTGGTAGTTCATGACGATGAACCCTACTGTGTGATCTTTTGTTTCTTGGGCCCTTCCTTATGGAAACATCGTCAACCGTAGCCACCCTAACCAAGGAACCACAGCACGGTTATTCAGAAAAGATGAAATTGACTCCCATTGGCGAGTCTTTTGCCCCAATGCGAAGCTGGTATACTACAAAAGGCGATATTTTCCAAACCATCTTCCAAGTTTATGTTCCCGAGAGTTTGTTGTACCCGCTTCCCCAAAGTCATTTGTACATTGAAAGGAAACGACCACATCTCGGTCGCTCATAGCAAAAGAAAACAGTTAGTAATGTAATGAGATACGACAAGTTTACGCACGTGTCCACCCCGGGATAATATGTGTGCGTGGTAATGTCTCCTCACACTGGGAGACCATCTGGATCAGGAGCTTCCGGTGCTCCACTCACAGCCCCGTAAACCCGTATCGGAACCTGCACCTCGAAGCTCTCCGCCGGCAGCCGTTGCGCAGCTGCCAATATGATGCCCCGATCATCGTTAGATATCTCTTCGAGCAAATCATCCCACGTTGTTTGTCCACCATCGTTATGCGTCAAACGCGGCGTGATGAATTCAATTCTTAGCTTCCACTCTAGACTCACACCACTGGTGATGAACTCTGGCGTCGCATTTGGTGGTATCGTGGGCGAGAATGCAAGCTTCCGGGCAAAAAGCGCATTTTCGGAAAAGGAGGCGTGCACCTTCTTTGTGACTCGGTAGATTGAGGCATTTGAACGGAGTGCTATGGCTGGGTCGACCTTTTCAGAGGTCTCGAGCGAGATCTGGATAGAGTAACAGGGGATGTGCGAGTCTGTAAAGTCTATGACCGCGGTCATCGTTTCCCCTAGACGATATGAGGGTCGAGCTAGCATAATAACTGCCACACGCCGACCACTACGAGCTATTTCAAAGCGATTAGCGCTTT
>Ga0265798_10011639_pt1 | contig 10700 bp, 9 predicted proteins | sample P3T30metagenome_FD_192430 | JGI IMG/M metagenome (GOLD analysis project Ga0265798, IMG submission 192430) | Plant litter microbial communities from East Loma Ridge, Irvine, California - P3 T30 | ecosystem: Environmental > Terrestrial > Plant litter > Unclassified | place: USA: California... | reverse complement strand
ACCAGTTGGACGCTTCATCCCATTGCTGTGGACGGTAGCGTTTGCGCGAGACGAACGCACCGCCGCGGCGCTGGTCGGCAACTTCCTTCTCGCGGGCCGTGACATGAATGCGGGCGTTGGGGAAATCTTCGATCCCACCGGCATGATCGAAGTCGAGATGCGTCACGACGATATGGCGAACGTCGGCTGGCGTGAAGCCCAACCGGCGTATCTGTGCGGCAGCAGTTTCTTCCGCACGGAGCTGCGGTCGGTTAAGCGCCAGGAAGAAGTCGGACAGCCTTTCCCGGGGTCGGGCGACGTCCTGAATGCCATATCCGGTATCGATCAGGACAAGGCCGTCGTTTGTCTCGAGAAGCAGGCAGTGGCACACCAAATGTGCTGATATTCCATGGCTATAGCCGTCAAACAGCCGGCCACCTACCGGACAGCAAGTGCCACAGTTTAGATGGTGTATCCTCATGATATGTCTGCCCTCATGGTCAGAATCTCTATAATCTATCAGGTCGAAACGCGCTCTCTCGTACAAGCTGGCGGGCAAATCTGACCTTCCAGCAAAACTCCCTTTGATGGCACTAAACGATGCGCACCATACATCGGCTTCATCGAATTGACCTCGATCAGTCCGTTTGTGAACTCAGCACCGATGATGGCGTGGGAGTATCGATCTCAATTGATTAATCGAAATCAAGTGGTCGGGTTTGGCTGGATCATCGCGCAGTGAGGTGCGTTCTGGCCCCGTTGTTCATTCACGATTTGAAACACATCGGAGCCGAACATGTATTATCACGACAAGAGACTACAGTACCCGGTACAGGTGACGAATCCCGATCCTGCCTTTGCTCGCATGTTGCAGCAGGCGATCGGCGGCGTTGAAGGCGAGATACGCGTCTGTATGCAGTATTTCTTTCAAGCCTGGGGCAACCGCGCGCCGACAACGAAATATCGCGATATGCTGCTCCATACCGCGACTGAGGAGATCGGCCACATCGAAATGCTGGCGACCGCAGTCGCGCTGAACCTCGACAAGGCGCCGACGCATCTTCAGGAAGAGGGGGTCAAGGATAGCATTGTCGGCGCTGTGATGGGCGGTGAAAGCCCTCGTCAGAGCATCGAGGGCATCATCCATAAGAACCTCTTGTCCGGTGGTATGGCAGCGATGCCAATGGACTCCGATGGCGTTCCCTTCAACATGAGCCACATATACGCGAGCGGCAACGTTGCGGCCGATATGTATTGCAACGTTGCGGCAGAAAGCACGGGTCGCGTTCTCGCTGTGCGGCTCTTCAACGCGACCCACGACGAGGGCATGAAGAAGATGCTCCATTACATGATCGCGCGCGACACGATGCACCAGCAACAGTGGCTCGCCGTTATCGAGGAACTGGGGGCCGAAGCGATGAACCTGCCAATCCCGAACAGCTTCCCGCAAGACATGGAAGATCAGCAGAACAACTACAATTTCTATGCGACGTCGGTCGATGGGACGTTCCCGGAAGGTCGCTGGACGTCGGGTCCCTCGATGGACGGGAAGGGCGAATTCACCGTGTTCCGCAACGAACCCCTCGGTGAAGAACCGGTGATGGGGCCGGCCCGCCCCGATAGCGGTGCCCAGAACCAGCAGATCGGTTGATTGCGGCCTTGCGGGGCGGGCATCCGCACGCCTCGCATCGGTAGCGTCCCCTTTATCAGGATCGGAGAAGCGACTTGGCTCTTGAAAGCATCGTGAATGCCGCGAAATCTGCCGTTATCGACGTCGTTTCACCGCAGTTGGGTGACCCGGTCTCCGACCGCAGCGACGTTCTGCAGGATCTCCACCTAGCCGAGAAGGCTTGGGTCACCGATGGTGTTCGCTCAGGCACTTGGTTTGTCCGTGACGGCGAGCATGTAGCGTTTACGCCGACGACGCGAAACGGCGCCGCGTTGACGATCGGCGGTCAGACGACGAACTTCATCCCTACAGATCGCTTCGCTGATTACCTAGTGAACATGCGATCGGCCATCGAAGCGGGCGAATTCGATCGCGAGATTGCAGGAGCACTGCACGGCTCGGCGAATGTCGGAGGAACCGCCGAAGTTGCCATTCCCGCCGCAAGAGATGGTCGTTCGGAAGATGTCCGCCAAGCACAGCAGGATGCCGCACTCGCTGGCGAGGGCCGTAACCCCGACGGATCGTTGGCTGCCGTTGTCGGCGAGGGATCACACCAGCCACCGCGGACGGACCGTATCGACCGTTAATCTTAGAAGAAACTATCAGGAGAGAACCAATGAATATCAAACATATCGGTATGTTGCTCGCAGCGACGGTCGGCACATCATCGTTTGCTCAGACGCCACCACCACCACCGCCCCCCGAGGCGAAAACAGCTGCGATGCCCTATGTCATGGCTGCCGGGATGAGCGATCTGTACGAGATCAACTCCAGCCAGGTCGCGCTGCAGAAGTCGCAGACGCCTGCGATCCGCAAGTTTGCGACCATGCTGATCAAGCACCACCAGAAGACAACTGCGGCGACCGTCAGGGCGGCGACCAAGGCAGGTTTGACGCCAACGCCACCTGTGCTTGATGCCGGCGCAACAGCATCGATTAATGAACTGCAGACGGCATCTGCAACGGACTTCGACCGCCTCTACATCGGCCAGCAGATTCCGGCGCATCAGGCTGCACTGGACCTTCATCAGAGCTATTCGACCGGCGGAGATCAGGCGCCTCTGCGCATGTCGGCCAAGGCGGCCATACCGATTGTTAAACAGCATCTCGATACGGCAAAGACGATGCAGGCGGGTAAGCCGATGGCGAACATGCCGGGCATGTGAAATAGGGCGGAGCGCCAGTGTCGGCGCTCCGTTTCTGACGATCTCATTGCATATCCTATTTCGCATGAGGGTCCGGAGTAAGACAATATCAGCAGACCCCTCACCATCTCTGGAATCCGACGATGATCCGGCGTTTCGCGGGGATGATGACGGTACCCTCGGGCATCGTTAAGGCTAAGGTTTGACAGCTATGAACAGGATCCGCCACGCAAGGCCGAAGTTGGCGTAAGTCTAGACAATCGGGAAGCGCATGGCGCTGTACCGAAGAAGGCGCTAAGCGAAGACATTCCGCTTAACACTCGTGAGCGAGCCTATATCAGGTAGATGACCGGCGAAGTGCACGGCGCCGGCCCCGCAGCGAGTGACTGGTATGCTGCAGATGACTATGATGCCGCCACGTCTGGCGGAGGCGGTCGATTCGGTCAGACTCAGCAGTTCTGGCAGCACGCTTTAGAGTTATTGAGACGTAAGATCCGTGGGCGGTCCCAGGCGAACTAGTTAGCTGATCAGCGATCGTTCAGCAACGAAAGTGTAGAAAGATCTATGGTCGAGGCATTGCTTATGGCAGCGGCAATTGTTGCGAATCCTGCTACTGCGGTGCATCGCGATACTCCTGACGTACAGCTGCAAAAACTGCTTGCTGGACGCGTCGCGGGCAAACCGGTCAGCTGTATTAGCCTATCGGGTTCGAACTCATCTCAGGTCATAGACGGCAAAGCCATTATTTACCGGGTCGGGAGCCGGCTTTATCTCAACAAACCGCGATCTGGCGCGCAGTCGCTGCATCGCGATGACATACTTGTCACACGTACCATCGGGTCGCAGCTCTGTAGTATCGACACGGTCAACCTGATCGATCGTGGATCACGTTTTCCGCGCGGTTTTGTCTCACTTGACGAGTTCGTGCCGTACAGCAAAATCAGAACCCGGTACTGAACGCCAGGCTATTGCGGCAGCAGGCGAGGGAACTCGGCGGGGACCTCTCGTGCAAGAAAGCCGATCGGTCCACTTGTAGTTGCGACGCGTCGTCCGCTTTGTCCATGCAGCCAGACACCCCAACCGGCTGCGATGATCGGTGACGCACCGCGGGACAGCAAGCCTCCGATCGCACCGGCCAGGACATCTCCCGATCCACCCGTCGCAAGTCCGGTGCCTCCACCACCATAATGCAATGTCGTCCCATCGGGGGCTGCAATCACCGTGTCGCTGCCCTTGAGCACGACGACAGCCCCGTATTGCACGGCAACATCCCGTGCGACTTTCTCCGGGGACTTTGCGATCACGTCTTCGTCGAGGCCGGTCAGCATGGCCATCTCACCGTGATGCGGTGTGAAAACCATGCGACCGTCGAACGCCACGAGCGCTTCGCGCTGATCCCGTGCGGATCCTATGGCCAAAGCATCGACGACCAGCGTTACCTCGTCGCAGGGCTGCGTCAGGATAAGCAGCAGGAGAGCCTTGGCGGCGTCGGTCGATCCCATACCTGGTCCGATGACCAGCGTATCGCACCCATTCAACGACTTTTCGAGCAGAGGGCCAGCAGCGCCAGCGATCTCCCCGTCTGCGTCTTGCGGCAGCCCGAGCACACCTGCTTCCGGTACGACCAGACCGAGGCCGATCGCTGCGGATGCGATCGTCGCCATCTGAAGCTTGCCCGCGCCAACTCGAAGTGCCGCTTCTCCTGTGAGCCGAAGCGCGCCGGGGACCATAGCCGAACCGCCTATCGCCAAAACACGTCCCCGGCTATTCTTGGTCGTTCCGCTACCGTGAACGGGAGGCGGGTTGGCAGCGATCCAGTTGCTATCGAGAGGAATGGTATCAGTCATCCTCGTACTCCCGTGGTACGGTCCGGCTCTGCGGTGACCGGAGTAGACCCATTGTGGTCGACGGCATCGTTGTAGCGAACGAGCTGGAGAGCCCCACTCGGCAGTTCGTTGGCATCGAACCGATACTCGGTGACCGAGCAGTTCGCGACATCGCCCTCATGATCGATCGCGAGGATCTCCTCCTCGGTCAGGTTTTCGATGACATAGCGCAGACACAAGACGACCACCTGGTGCGCAACGATCATCACGCGGCGTCCGGCATAATGTAGTGCGATCGTATCCATCAGCGATCGCAAACGGAAGATAACGTCGCACCAGCTCTCCCCGCCTGGCGGGCGATGGTAGAATTTGCCGAGAATGCGCCTGAACTCAGCCTGATCCGGGTATACCGAGGCGACACCACTGGTGGTCAGCCCGTCCAGGATGCCGAACTCTTTTTCGCGGAGACGTTCGTCGATACCGACCGGATCGTCGCCGATTGCGCCGCCCTGTTTACGGAAAAGGTCGAGGGTCTGGCGCGCGCGAACATAGGGCGAGACCAACAGGATCTCGGGGCGGTCGTCGGGAGCCGCGTGGGCGAACCACGTTCCAAGCGCCTTGGCTTGTTTCTCGCCAAGGGGTGAAAGTGGAATGTCGACGTCTCGATGCGACAGTTCGATACGTTCGGCTCCCGCCGCATGAGCAGCGTCACGCGCCACGTTTCCGGCACTCTCGCCGTGACGGACAATCCAGAGACGCGATGGCCAACGTGTAGAGATCATAGCTTTGTCCAGAGTATAGCTTTTGCCGGTTTAACTCCGATCGACAGCCGATGGCTCCCATGATTTGCTGCTCCCGCATTGTGACCGCTGCGATCATCGACTGATACGACGACAGGGAACCTCCCGATGTTTCTCACGTATGTTGATCAACAGACACGATGCGTAAGGGGTCAAAGGGTCGATGGCTGAGACTGCAACCGTTGCGTATCATCGCGAACGAGCGGAGCAAGAGCGGAGGCGTGCGAGCCAGGCAATTGATGATCGCAGCAGAAATGTTCATATTGAACTTGCGTTAGCACATGGAAGAGCGGCGGTGCTTGGCGGGCATCGCCTCCGAGCAGTGCATGACCGGTGACAGCGGTCGCGGCAGTTACGGAAAGCGACAGACAAAGTGTCTAGAATGCCGCTGAGAGTGAGTTGATGAGATCAATACCTCTGGGAAGGCTCGTCTTCCACATCATGGTCGCCATGGCAGAGATAAAGCACGAACTCATGCGTGGTAGAGCGACTGCAGTACTGATCCTTGCGGGCCGCGCATGCCGGATCGGTGGCCGTAAACCCGTGATGACACCAAAACGAACTTAGGCGTGCGACGGCTTTTGATTTTGCATGTAACCGTGCGGAAATCGGAGCTGCGATTGGTGTGTTCATTGATACGCAATGACGTCACCTTCCGGCACCAGAGCAGGAAGCCGACGGCATTGGAGAAGCACGCGTGTATGTAACGCAAAATGGCTTCACTGACCTCCGGATTACTGGTGGCGTAGTAGCGTTCAAAGTTGCAGGACGTTGAAACCTGCCATCCCGACCGATATCGTCTCGGTCTGCACCCCCTGTACCGCCAGCATGCCGGCGCGATAGCCGGCTGACCAACGCTGTTCGATCGTGGGCGCCGAAAAATCGAGCGCCTTACCTGCAACTTCCTCGTCCTGATCGGTGTAGGATAGGCGAAGCAGCGACAAATGAATGTCTTCACGCCCGACATAAGCGTCCCTCCAGCGTTCGATCGATCGGCGGGACTGAGCAGCGAAGATCAGGTCCTGCATGCGACTGGCGGCTTCGCCTAGGGTCGCCGGCTTGGGGCCGTGTAGTGGCAACAGGTCGACCGCGATGCATAACGTCGCCCGCGACGGCGGGGCACTGAGAACGGGATCTAGCGGCAGGTTCGCGGACAGGCCCCCATCTACGAGCCAACGGCCGTCGATCTCGACCGGTGGAAACGCAACCGGTAGCGCCGCGCTTGCCCGAATGTGATCAGGCTTGATCTGGATTGCTGCACTGTCGAACACGACGTCGTCGCCCGTCTCAAGATCAACCGCAGTTGCGGTGTAGCGGCACGGGCCGCCATTAAGGCGCTTGAAATCGACGAGTGTTTCCAGCGTCATCCTAAGCTGGTTGGTCTCGAAGATAGATGGCTGATCGTCCGTCCACGGGGTCAACGCCGATAACAAAGGGCCGAAAATACCGGGACGGCCTGCTGTTGCCGACCATCCAACCGCTGTTGTCCTCCGACCCGTTTCGAACATACTAGCCCAAGGAAGCGTCAGTGCTCCCGGGGAAAGAGCAGGTCGCCAGAACGCCCGCATGGTCTCGATCCGACGATCGGGAGCAGAGCCTGCGATTAAAGCAGCATTGATAGCGCCAACCGACGCGCCGATCACCCAATCCGGTTGGAGGTCATGCTCGTGCAGTGCTTCGTACACCCCTGCTTCGAACGCTCCCAAGGCATTGCCGCCGCTCAGGACCAACACGACGTCAAAGTTGCGTACGGCACCAGCTTCTTTGCCGCGCACGATCACACGCGATCGCCCTTCGGCTGTCTTACTATTACGGCAATGCCTACACCGATTATGCCCAGCAATAAGAACCCCAGATGAAGTTTTTGAGCCTGCAAAACGGTGCTCGAAGCGCGGGCGTGAACGCCCTGACTACCGCGCAACGCGTCAGCTTGAGGATCGTAAAGGTTGTCGCGGCGGGTCGGGTCGCCGGGGTCTTCTGGCTTTTGCTGCGCGGCCGTGCCGACCAGTTCCATGATCCTATCGCTCAACCGTGGTGCAGCGCGCGAGAGGAGCGAGGATAAAAGGCCCCCGCCGCCTGCATACAGTGTTCGCCGCGGGGTCTCGCATGCGAACAGCACGGCATCAGCAACGACCGAAGGCGCGTAAAGCGGCGGTGGCAGGCGTGGTGGCTGGTCCATGAAGTTGCGCGCATGCTCAGGGAATGGCGTGTCGATCGCGCCGGGCTTGATTAGCGTAACCGAGATGCCGGCTTTCTCCTGCTCGAGCTCCATCCGTAGCGTATCGGTCAGCGCCCGAACCGCGTGCTTTGTCGCGCAATACGGCCCCTGCTCAACGATCGCACGGTCGCTGAGGATCGAGCCGACGTTGATGATTGCGCCACCACGCGCACGAAGATACCGCGCGGCGACCAGCGATCCGTGCACCACGCCGAAGTAATTGACGTCGAATACGCGGCGGTGATCCGCGACCGGCACCTGTTCAAGCGTACCGTACGTCCCCGTACCGGCATTGTTGACCCAGCTGTCGAACCCACCGAACACCTCGACAGCGACTTCGGCAACCCTTTCGACCGCAGCCATGTTGCTGACGTCGGCGACGCAGATCGCAATGCGTCCGCCATCCACTGACAGACGATCGCGGAGGATCCTCAACGCCGTTTCGTTACGGGCTGTCGCAACAACGGCCGCACCGCGCCGCACGGCGTCCTCGACGATTGCAAGGCCATTGCCGCTGGTGGCGCCGGTGACGACGATGACCTGATCGCGCAGTGGCTTGAGTGTGATGGCCATGTCTATCAGCGTCCCAGTGGTGAAGTTCTATAGCCGGCGAGCAGGGCCGCTACGTCGTCGTATATCGTGATCGCGCCTGCTCCGGGCAGTTGCTCGTCCTTGAACCTGCCCGATCGGACGGCGGCCGCGGCGATGGCGCGTTTGGCTGCCGCCTCGATGTCGTAAGGCGTGTCGCCGACGACGATCACCTCGGATGGGTCAATCCCCGGAAACTTTTCGGGAGCGGTCGCGAAGATGTCCGGCGCGGGCTTGGTCTTCTCGGCGTCGTCGCTGCTCGTCGTCGCGGCGATCAGGTCGCGCGCGTCGAGTAGGTCTATGTAACGGCCAAGTTCTGACGCTGAAGCGGACGATGCCAGTACAACCTGCTCCCCGAGGCCATGCGCGCGCGCCAACAGGTCGTGCGCATGAGCGAACGGCTTGGCGGTTTCCAGGTATTCTGCCTTAAAGATCGCACCATGCGTGTCGCCGAACTTTTCCTGCTGCGTCTCGTCCGCATCGGGCAGCAGCGTCCGGGCGAGCATGTCGGTCCCCTTGCCAATCTGGTTGTAGATCGGCTGGCGGTCGAACCACGCACCGACGGTGGCGAACGCCTCCTCCCGGGCGAGGACGTGCATGTCGTTGGCGTCGACAAGCGTGCCGTCGATATCTAAGAGAATAGCTTTGCTCTGCATACTGTTATTCCGGAACTGATCGTGTGCATACGCGCATCAGAACACTCACGTGCCGGCAAAGCCGCCGTATTCCGGTGACACGCGCGGTGTGCGCTGAGGCCCAACGGATCATCGTTTGGTTCGGTACCGCTAGCGTGCGAGATCACCTTGTAATTTTTGGACCAAATGAGGGCTCGTCCAGCAATCGGGGTACAACCGGAGTGCGAGCTCTGAATCACGATCGCCAATTAGGGGCAACGAGTCCTTAAAATACAGTGTGTTGCTGCCTTCAAACAGGCCAGAGCTATCCCGGCTTACATTAACAGGAATTAATATAAAATATAACTGCGCCGAGACCGCGCTTCCGTAGGAACGATGTCGTTCCTCGGATCGCTATCCTCCCACCAGCAGCAAAAGTTCAGGCTGAGGCAGTTCAGCGATATGATGGCTGCGAGAGGCTAGATTGCGTCACCAGGGCCATGCCGAGTTCGTAACTTCCATCCCCATATGGTCCAGTCCGATTGATCGGATGGATTGGGTATTTCCTTACATTCAATTGACATATCAATGAGTGCCAAGGTTCAAACCCCCATTCCCGGCAATCCCGCAAGCAAGGCGCCCCGGACGGCGTATCGGGCTCGGTACATCGAATGGGCCCAGATATGCTCTAAGTGCTGGCAGGCCCGTTCAAGCGGTGCAAAATACCTGTTTGTGCATAATCGTGATTGCGACCGGGTTTTCCGCATAGCCAACCGATGAATGGCGATATTTGGTGGATAGCGGACCGGCCGTTATTGGGTAGGCGGCCAGTGTTAGCAGACATAGCGTGGCGCAGCCGCTTTTCACAAAGGGGCCGTTGATCAGGAATGAGCTCGTCGCGCTATTATCTTGATGCGGGTAGCGGCGCTATAATGCCACTATTGACGGTCTTCACGGAATAGTAATGGACTTCACGGTCCCCACGAGATTTAGTGGTTTCGTGTTCATTCAGCATAACCGCTATAACATAGCAGCTCGTTGAGCGGGGGGTTCCGGCGATGACGGCGGTTGTGCAACTGTTCTTTGTGACACCGATTCGCGAAAAACCTCGGTCGGCCGCCATTTCAGAAGCCTTGGTTATGAGTTTATCGTATAAAGACGAATTATCATGTGGATCCGACATTATATACGTTCTTATCTGGTTATTCGATTGGTAAGAACCGCCGACTTCGCCCTTCGATGGAAGGCCAAATCCTTTTGCGAGTAGGCCCGCAAATTGTGCGTTTGCACTGGTCGATAGAAATAAAGATACGATACATAATCCTAGAACATACTTCCGCATCTAAAAGCCCCGAATTAGATTTATATTCTGGCAATTAGACCTAAGATATCTAGGATTTGTAAAAACTGGACGAAATTGGAATCGAACGGCCGCTTCTGGCGGCAGGGATGGTCCGCTTGAATGTCCATGTTTGGGCGTTAGCGGACTGGCAGCTTTTGCCCCGCAATCTGTCCGAAAACACATGATAGTCGCCAATCGGGGTTGGCGACGGCGTTTTACGACGATCGAGATGATACCGTCCGAAATCACCAGTTTGTCGCACAGTCGTGATTGCGACTGGGTTTTTCACACATCAAACAGCTGAACGGCGATAAAGGAAAGGATTACGGCCCGGCCGCTCAGGGTGCTCGGATGGCGCAAGCGACCGTTTGTTCACCTCGAGCTGGGCTCGTGCGGGTCCATATTTCGGTTATCGAGGGCTATAAAACGCCGATCCCGTAGCAGACATTCTAACACTAGCTTTTGACACCTGCGAGCCTGTAGAAACCCGCTTATCGTAGGCAGTGTCACAACAGTCTCG
>Ga0265798_10011638_pt1 | contig 10701 bp, 8 predicted proteins | sample P3T30metagenome_FD_192430 | JGI IMG/M metagenome (GOLD analysis project Ga0265798, IMG submission 192430) | Plant litter microbial communities from East Loma Ridge, Irvine, California - P3 T30 | ecosystem: Environmental > Terrestrial > Plant litter > Unclassified | place: USA: California... | reverse complement strand
GGGAGGTCGCTTTCGCCCGCGAAGCTCACGTCCACCACGGGGCCGATAACCTGGGTGATTTTGCCCGAATTCGCCATTTGGTTTTGTTTTACTAAGTTAATACGTTTTGAGGGTGCAAAAGTACGCCCCAAACGGGGCTTTTCAAAGCTGTGCAGCGCCTAGGTCGGCTACCTGAGCTTTGCATTCCTAAAACAGCCTTCAGAAACCGTTCACGAAGTTTTTTGAAAAATTTTTGCGTTACCTCTTGCCTCGTATTATTCCTTTTGTACCTTTGCAGCCCCGAACGGCACATAGCCCACGGGAAATTGTCCGATGGTGTAACCGGCAACACGCTTGATTTTGATTCAAGAAAGTCCAGGTTCGAGCCCTGGTCGGACAACCAAGGCACAGCATAGTGCCGCTAAATAGCCAAAACGGCCTCCTTCATTCTGAGGGAGGCCGTTTTGCTTATTGGCATTTCGGTGTTTACCGGGCGAATTACTTAGCTAAGACTGCCTTGTAAAAGCTCGCCAAGCAGGGCGGCACCTGCCTGCTACGCTTACAAGTAAGCATCAAACCGAGTGTTCTACCCCATCGGGCTCAATAGCAGCCCGTGACCCGAATTCTTTGACCACACCACTGGCCCTTGCCTGACCTCGCTGCCAGCTGCCTTGCTCCCCAAGAGCCCAGGCTGTGCTCAGCTGGTGCAGGCAGTGAAGGCGCGTGCTCTACGAGTGTAGGCGCTTCCGCGCTAGCAGCAAGGCCTTACTACCTAGGCTGTGGAACCTACTAGGTGGTGCGGACGCTGGCAGACTCTCGCTTAACAAAGCAACCATCTTAGAAAACAAGCGTGGTAAACGGACACAGCGCGAATGATGACCGAAAACCTTGCTGTCAACTGCTGCCCTGCCAGAACAAAAAAGCCCCAGCCGAAGCTGGGGCGTTAAGAGCTACTCGGTGGGCAGTTGCCGTCGAAAGTGAATTTGCAGCAGCACATCCACTTTTTCGCGGTTCAGGGGCTTACTGACCATGCCTGCAATTGAGAGCTCATTGAGGCGCCCTAGGTCCTTTGAAGCCATCGAAGTTGTAAGCACTATCACCGTCGTGGCGGCCCGCTGGGTAGCCGGCAAGTGCTGGTAGGCTTCCAAAAACTCAATGCCCGTCATGCCGGGCATGTTTACGTCGAGCAACAGCAGCGTGGGCATTTCGGGCGGAAGCTGCGTTAGCAACTCAATGGCTTGCTTGCCATTGTAAGCGACGTGTACGCGCTCGACTACTTCGAGCTTATTGAGCAGCAGCTCGTTAAGAAAATTAGTAGTTTCGTCGTCGTCGACGAGCAGGATGTAGGGTAACTTTTCCATAAAAAGGCAGCCCGCGCTAGGCGCGCGGGATGGTGACGGTAAACGTAGAGCCTATTCCCGGCTCGCTGCGCACGCTAATAGTACCACCCGCATTTTCGAGTGTGCGCCTAGTGAGGTAAAGGCCCACGCCGGAGCCTTCGACGTGGGTATGTAGGCGCCGGAACATGGTGAAGAGCTGCCGCTGCTGTGCCTCAGTCAGCCCTAGGCCATTGTCTTGCACCTCTAGCATGAGTGCCTTGTTGAGGCATTGGGTTCGCACGTACACGCGGGGGGAGCGTTCGGGCGCACGATATTTTACCGCGTTGCTGAGCAAATTGAAGAGCACGCTGCGCAAGCTTTTAGCCGAGATGCGCAGGCAAGAGCACTCGGCCACCTCCAGCATTAGCTCCGCGTGGGTACTTTCCAGTAAGGGCTGCAAATCCAGGCGCACGTCGTGGAGCACGGCCAGTAGGTCTACCAATTCCGTCGGGGTTGGGCTTTGGAGGTGCGATACGTCGGTGAGGTGACCCACCGTTTGCTGAAAGCGGGCAATGGCCCCCTGCATCATACTTAGCAGGCGCGCAACCATGGGCTCCTGTCCTTCGGGGGGGAGATAGTCGCGCAGGGCGTCCAGCAGCCCCTCGATGTTAGCGATGGGAGCCTTTAAGTCGTGCGAAGCAGCATACACAAACGAGTCCAGGTCCACGTTGGTGCGCGTGAGCTGCTGGTTGCTTTCATACAGCTCCTCATTGGTGGCTTGTAGCTCTTCATTGGTGGCTTGCAGTTCTTCATTGAGTTGCTGCACCTGCTGTTCGCTGGTTTCTATGCGCTGGCGGGCTAATACCTGGTCTGTGACTTCCGTGCCTACTGCCATTAATCCCCAGGTATCGCCCGCTTCGTCGTAGAGCGGGTAAAAGCCCAAATTGAGGTAGGCCAGTTCCTGTTTTCCCGTATGGGCGCGGGCCAGCTGCATTGGTGCCTCCTGCACGGAAAAGGATTGGCCCGTGGTGAGCACCCCGGCCAGAATCTCCTCAAAGCCTTGCCCGGCCGTATCGGGCACCGCCTCGAAGTACGGCCGCCCCAGCACGGAAGCAGGGTCGCGCCCCCAAATGGTGCCCACGGTAGCGTTGGCCAGTGTCACGACCAGGCTGGGGCCGCGCATAATGGCAATAGCTACCGGCACCTGCTCCAGCACGCGCTTCATCGTCACTTGCTGCTCGACTAGCTGCCGCGTGCGCTCTGCCACGCGGGCTTCTAGCTCCTGGTTTAGCTGCTCTATTTGCCGGCGCCCCTGCACTTGTTCGGTGACTTCGTTGGCCACGACCATCGCACCGGTAATGCGGCCATCCGCCTCTTGCATAGGCACGTACACAAAGTCCCAATACACCGTTTCACGATGGCCATTGCGGTCGTGCTGAGCTTCCATGCTGTGTATGACCACAGGCTGCCCCGTGTGCATTACCTCGTCGAGCAGTTCTTCGTAGCCCATCCCTGCTACTTCTGGCAGCGCTTCAAATAGCCCTAGGCCAATAATGTCTTCCTGCCGGCGGCCCCACAACTGGCACACGGTTGCATTAGCTAGTTTAATCGTATACGTTGGCCCGTCATACACGGCAATGGCAACAGGCGCTTGCTCGAAGATGCGCAGCAACTCGCTGCGCTGACGCTCAGCCTCAGCCTGGGCCGCTTGCACTTGCTGCGTGCGCACTTGCACGCGCTGCTCCAGTTCTTGATTCAGCTGCGTTGCCTGCTGGTGGGCCAGTTCTTGCGCGGTCACCTCCTGGGCAAATATAGCCACCCCGACAATCTTATCCTGCTCAAGGTAAGACCGATAAGTAAACGTGACGTAGCGGGGAGGCGCGTCGGCGGCGCCCCCAGGCACGCGCGTAACTGGCCCTTGGAAGCTACCGCCGCCCTGATAGAGGCTGTCAAGCTCGCGCAGCGCCTCGGCCGTCGCTAGGTTGGGCAACGCGTCGGCGAAGGTGGCTCCTAGCCGAGCGCCGGGAAAGAGCTCATTGAATAAGTCATTCCAGTAGTCGAGGCGGTGGTCGGGCTCGCGCAGCAGGGCCACGGCCACGGGGGCCTGCGTGAAGACGTTGAGTAGCTCCTGGCGCTGCTGGGCTTGGCGCTGGGCCACTTGTAGCAGGGCTTGCTGCATGGTATCGCGCTGCTTGCGCGCCAGCACCGGCTCGGTTACGTCTAGGGCCGATACCAAGATACCTTCCACCACCCCCTGTTCGTTGTGCAGCGGCTGATAGGTGAAGGTTACGTAGTTCTGCCGGGGTGGGCCAGCGGGCGGCGCAAGCAGCACAGCAATTTCGGTACCTACATAGGGCTGCCCGGTATGATAAACGCGGTCAAGCAAGTCAATAAACCCTTGCTCAGCAGTTTCAGGCAGCACATCCGCCACACGCGTACCTAGCTTGGCTCGGTGGTTGACGAGGCCTTGATAGCGGTCGTTGACAAACGTAAAGCGGTGCTCTGGCCCGCTTAGGGTGGCTAGGGCCGTCGGCAACTGCCCCAGTATTTGGCGCAGCAGCACTTGGCGCTCTCCTTCCTGCTGCACCGCGCGCGTTTGCGTTGCCGTTTCGTGCAAGGCCTGCCGAGCCGCGTTGGCGTCGAGCATGGTCAGGTCTGTGAAGTGCATCAGCAACCGCTCGCCGGTGCGCTGCACCACAATGCGGTAGTAACTATCGAGGCCATCAGCCTGATAGGGTATGTCCAGGTGTAACCGCTCACCTGTCAAGTAAGCCTGCTGGTAGCGGGCAAAAATGCCTAGTGACTGGTTATGCGAAAATTGCTCGAGCAGCGTAACGCCGGGATGGGCGGGCAGGCGAAGGGCTCGCTGCCCAGCCGGGTTGAGTGCTTCCAGCGTGAAGTCTACGAGCTCGTCTTGCTCAAAGCGAGGTGCCAACAGCATCACGCCCGTGGGCAGCACGTCAAAAAGCGTATCAAAAGGGTCAGAGGACGCAAAGGCAGCGACCATAGAATGATAGGTAGCGATAAGATTAGTAAATAGCTACAGGGTAATGCTGCACCGTACCCACCAACACACCTGTGGCAACCGCATTCTTTCGTCGGCTCAAGCCATGCGCGGCCAGCACCTGCCCGGCGGTAGCTGGGTTGGTAGGCCGGCGCTCGTGCTGGTAGGTGCTGCCCTGGGCCCGCACCTGGGCGCGCTTGCGCGCCTGACCTAGGCGCACGTTCTTGACATGGCGTTGGTTACGGTAGCCGGTGGCCCAAGCAATGCTAGCCTTATATAGGGCAGCCATATTCAGCATGGGCTTGCAGTAGCGCCAGAAACTTGCCCCGCTCTGCGCGAGGTGGGTCGTGTGCTCGCCTGCCGCCGCGATGCACTCCGAGCTAAAGCGGTCGAGCGCCAACAGCCGCATTAGGCCAAACTGGCGCTTGCTGGTATTGCGCAGCAATTGCTTGCAGCCGGCCTTGCTACTCAGCTCTTCGTCCACGTACTCCTGGATAATAATATTGCGGGCGTGCTCGGCTTTACGGCCTAGCGGCACCAACTGGTTTCTGGGTTCTGGTTTTCGTTGCGAGTCGAGGCACGGGCGTGGGGGCTACTCGCATTCCCAAAAATAGCACTCAAATTAGGTTTCTTTTTTGAACACGTTTAATCGCCCTAGGGCCTATAAAAAGAACTTTCTTAATCACTTATTTTTGAACGGAACATTTTGAATAACAAAGGCAACTTGGTTGACTGAACAGGCTGCTTTTGCCTAATACTCCTTTTGCTCTAGGTCGAGCTTACGCTACATACAGAACTACGCCAGCCCGTATAGCTCATATCCAAGCGAGCCGATAACAACTGAATTTATATCAACCTCAAACAGAATAACTTCCCTCAGCGTCGCCACCTCAGCCCGCCGCGAGGTAGCCACCACCGGCACGCTGCTGTCTGCATCCATTATGGATGGTAAGAATAAGCCCGCCAGCGGCGAAGATTGGCAAGCTTTATTCACTAATTCCCTGTTGACAAATAGCTTCTTAACACACGGCATGCTTTTTAACCTTAGCTGAACAACGCCAACGGTAAGTGCCTTCTTTCATTGACTGAACATGAGCGCGCTCCGCTGATGGTATTTTTTGCGCCTAGGGTGCACCTAGGGCGTTCGCCAGCTAGGCACCCCGAGCCCGGGGCTGTAACTACTGCGCCAGCTCAACGGCCGAGGTGTTTATTTTCGGCAGCCAGCTATTTATTCCGCCGCAATTCCTTAAACCTATCTCAACTTTGCAAGCGCAACCCGCTGCCAATAGGCGGCCCTGCCAAGTTTCGACCGCATGCATAAGCAGCCGCAACCCTTAGCCCCCGAAATGCCCGACCCTAGTAGTGGGACACGTACGGAATATTCGGCGGGCAGACCAACGCGGCAGCTTCGCTTTACACCCTGGGAAACGTTGTGGCAGCAATGCCTCGCTACGACTACCCTACCCCGCGATTTTTATAAAGGCGCTGGCTTCTCCCCTTCGGGAGCAGGCCGGCGCCTTTCGCTTTTTACTTCGGCGCAGCAAGCAGTGCGTGCCACGCCGGCTCCGGGCTGTTCTCCACCATTTATTATGGCAAGCTAGTGCTTGCCTCCCTCCTCGATGGAACCCATTGTTAAGATATTTGCCGGCACTGCCTCGCAGGAACTGGGCCGCCACATTGCCGAATGCTATGGCCAGCCGCTGGGCGACCTCACCGTACAGCGCTTTGCCGATAACGAGCTCGGTCCCAGCTTCAACGAAAGCGTGCGCGGCTGCGAGGTATTCCTTATTCAGAGCACCTTTCCGCCCTCCGAGCATCTTATGGAGCTGATGCTGATGGTGGATGCCTGCAAACGGGCCTCGGCGCATAAGGTCAACATCGTGATGCCCTACATGGGCTACGCCCGCCAAGACCGTAAAGACAAGCCCCGCGTGAGCATTGGGGCCAAGGTGGTGGCCAACATTATTCAGAGCGTGGGCTCCGACCGCCTTATGGCCTGCGACCTGCACGCTGGTCAGATTCAAGGCTTTTTCGACATTCCTGTCGACCACCTCGACGGGGCCACCGTCACGGCGCCCTACATCAAGTCGCTCAATCTTGAAAACCTCATTTTTGCTTCGCCCGATGTGGGCGGCGTGGTGCGCACCCGTGCCTATGCCAAGAAGTTTGGGGCTGAGATTGTAGTCTGCGACAAGATGCGCCTGCGGGCCAACGAAATTGCTTCGATGCAGGTAATCGGCGACGTGAAGGGTATGGACGTGGTGTTTGTGGATGACCTAGTGGACACGGCCGGCACCATCTGCAAAGCTGCCGACCTCGTGATGGAGCGTGGGGCGCGCTCGGTGCGTGCCGTCATCACGCACCCTCTGCTCAGTGGTCCAGCGCACGAGCGCATTCGGTCGTCAGCGCTCACGGAGTTGATTACGACGGACACCATTCCGCAGCGCGAGGTGAATGACAAGATTCGGGTGATTTCAGTAGCCCCGCTGTTTGCAGCCGCGATTCGCAACGTGGTGACGCACGACAGCATCAGCTCGCTGTTTATTTAAAATAACATTTGTCATGCTGAGCGCAGCGAAGCATCTCGCTCGCCTTATTGTTGGCGGTATAAAGTACTGCACCACGCGAAATGCTTCATTACGTTCAGCATGACAGACGTGTTCAAGCATATTCCCTTACACACAGTCTTGCTTTTGCCGGCCAAAAGCTGTACCTTTGCGGCCCGTTTCGGCAAAGGTTGTCGGGCGGCTAATTCATTCCAAACCAACTTCTTTTATGAAAAGCCTGGAGATTGTAGGGTTTAAAAGAGCGAATCTCGGCAAGACGGACGCGAAGGCACTACGCCTCGACGCCCAAGTGCCTTGCGTACTGTACGGTGGCTCAGAAGCGGTGCACTTCGCAGTGCCTGCTATCCTGTTCCGCGAATTGCTATACACCCCTGAGGCCCACATCGTGGACCTGAACGTGGAAGGCACGCACTACCGCGCCATCGTGCAGGATGCTCAGTTCCACCCCGTCAACGAAATGCTGCTGCACGTTGACTTCCTGGAGCTGCAGGAGGGTAAAGAAGTGAAAATGGATATCCCCGTGAAATACGTAGGCGTATCGCCGGGCGTACTTGCCGGTGGTAAGCTGGCTAGCAAGCTGCGTAAGCTGAAGGTGAAGGCTACGGCCGAAAACCTGCCTGACTACGTAGAAGTTGACATCAGCACCCTAGAGCTGGGTAAGTCGGTGAAAGTAGGCGCGGTGCAAACCACTAACTACACCATCCTCACCAACGCCCAGGCTCCTATCGCCACCGTCACCATCCCGCGTGCCCTGAAAGGCGAAATGGCTGCCAACCGTTAATCGCAGATTCAAACGGATTGGTAGGATTGAACGGATACGCTCGCTATGGCGGGCTGCCTATCCGGGCGACTTTCTTTCCGTTGAGCGGTTTAACTGGCGCCAATGCGTTGTTTTGCAAAAGAAAAAGGCTGCTTTACAAGCAGCCTTTTTCTTTTACCTAGCTAACGATTCCGAGTTAGCCTGCCTCACTGCTACTTACTCAACCAGCTCTCAGCTAATAAGCCCGCCACCGACGGGCGTATCCGTTTAATCCTAAAAATCCGTTTGAATCTGTGGTCTTTTTGGTTCTTGCCCTAGGTAACATCGGCCCCGAATATGCCGAAACGCGCCATAACATTGGCTTTATGGTAGCCGATTACCTGGCCGAAAAATTTGAGGCGCCGCGCTTCACTCTAGGTCGCCACGCGTTCACTACCGAGTTCAAGAGCAAAGGCCACACGTATGTGCTGGTAAAGCCTACTACATTCATGAACCTCAGCGGTAAGGCAGCGCAGCACTGGCTAAGCGCGCTGAAGATTCCGGTTGATAATATGGTAGTTGTTACCGACGACCTGGCCTTGCCTTTTGGCAAGCTGCGCCTAAAAGGCCAAGGCTCGGCCGGTGGGCACAACGGCCTGAAGGACATTCAAGCCACCCTAGGTACCGATAAATACGCCCGGCTGCGCTTTGGCGTCGATGCCAACTTCCCGAAGGGGCGCCAGGTCGACTACGTGCTCAACCCCTTCTCAGCCGATGAGAAAATTGACTTGCCGCTGCGCATCGAGAAGGCTGGCGAGGCGGCGCTGGCCTTCGGAGCAATGGGCCTAGAGCGAGCGATGAATGTAGTAAATATCAAATAAGAAAAGCCTGCCGCTATTTCTTAGCGGCAGGCTTTTCTTATTTGATAGCGGCAGTGCTATAAGATGCTGCTGCCGTTGCGCACGGCGGCACCGGGCTGCATCAGGGCCAGGCTACCATCGGCGTTCTCGGCTAGCAATAGCATGCCTTGGCTTTGAATGCCTTTTATTTCGCGGGGAGCCAAATTCAGCAATACCATCGCTTGCTGCCCAATCAGCGCTTCCGGAATAAACGACTCGGCAATACCGCTCACGATGGTGCGCTGGTCGAGGCCGGTGTCAATCGTCAGTTTGAGCAGCTTTTTGGTTTTAGCTACTTTTTCGGCGGCGATGATGGTTCCAACGCGCAGGTCCATCTTGCCAAACTCTTCAAAACTTACGTTCTCCTTTGCGGCCGTAACAGGAGTATTAGCCAGAGCGTTGGCCTGCTTGGTGTCGAGTAGCTTCTGCACCTGCGTGTGCACTACGGCATCGTCGATTTTGGTAAATAGCAGCGCGGGCTCCTGCAGCAGATGGCCAGCCGGTAGCTGCTCGGCGCGAGTTGCACTCTGCCAGTCGCCGGGCTGGAAGTTCAGCATCGCCGCCAGCTTCGCAGCCGATTCGGGCAGGAAGGGTGTGAGCAGCGGCACCAGCGCGGCGGCTACCTGCAGGGCTACGTGCAGCACGGTGCCAGTGCGAACCGCATCGGTCTTGATGAGTTTCCAGGGCTCAGTTTCGGCCAGGTATTTATTGCCGACGCGGGCTAGGTTCATTACCTCGGCCAGGGCGTCGCGGAAGCGATAGTTTTCGATTAGCTCCCCTACCCGCGCTGGAAAGTCGGCTACTTGCCGGAAAACCTCTTCATCAATTTCGGTTAGCTCGCCGCGCTCGGGTACTTTGCCCTCAAAAAACTTCTGCGTGAGCACGGCGGCGCGGTTCACGAAGTTGCCTAGGGTGGCAACCAACTCGTTGTTATTGCGCGCCTGGAAGTCTTTCCAGGTAAAATCGTTATCCTTGGTCTCGGGCGCGTTGGCGCAGAGCACGTAGCGCAGCACGTCGGCCTGACCAGGAAAATCCTGCAAGTACTCGTGCAGCCACACCGCCCAGTTGCGCGAAGTGCTGATTTTGTCGCCTTCTAGGTTCAGGAATTCATTGGCAGGCACGTTATCCGGCAGGATATAACTGCCGTGCGCCTTCAGCATTACCGGGAAAATAATGCAGTGGAATACGATGTTGTCTTTGCCGATAAAATGCACCAGTTTGGTGCCGGGGTCCTGCCAATACTTCTGCCACTCGTCGGGAAAGCCTTCCTTGGTAGCCGAGATATAGCCGATTGGCGCATCAAACCACACGTACAGTACTTTACCTTCAGCACCGGGCACCGGCACGGGCACGCCCCAATCGAGGTCGCGGGTAACGGCGCGGGCGTGCAGCCCTTGGTCAATCCACGACTTGCATTGGCCGTACACATTGGTTTTCCAATCATTTTTGTGACCCTCGATTATCCATTCGCGCAGCCAGGGCTCGTATTGGTCGAGGGGCAAGAACCAGTGCTTGGTATCGCGTAGCACGGGCGTGTTGCCGCTCAGCATCGAGCGCGGATTAATTAGCTCGGTGGGGCTGAGCGACGTACCGCAACGCTCGCACTGGTCACCGTAGGCATTTTCGTTGCCACAGTTGGGGCAGGTGCCCACTACGTAGCGGTCGGCCAAGAATTGGCCGGCTTGCTCGTCGTAAAGCTGCTGCGTGGTTTGCTCAATAAACTTGCCTTCCTCGTACAGCTTCTTAAAAAACGCGCTCGAAACTTCGGCGTGGGTTTCTGAAGACGTGCGCGAATACACGTCGAACGACACGTTGAACTCGCGGAAGGAATCGCCAATAATCTTATGGTATTTATCGACAATTTGCTGCGGCGTAACGCCTTCTTTCTGAGCCCGAATGGTAATGGGCACCCCGTGCTCGTCGGAGCCGCAAATAAATTTTACGTCACGGTTTTGGGCGCGTAGATACCGGACGTAGATGTCAGCCGGTAAGTAAACGCCGGCTAGGTGGCCGATGTGTACGGGACCGTTAGCATAAGGCAGGGCCGCGGTAACCGTATAGCGTTCTGGCAATGAGTTCATTGTAAACAACAGTAGTATTTCTTTAGCGAAGCGCCGTAGTACTTAATGCGCAGTTTAAGTAGCACTGCTGGCAATAAGTAAGTATACTCGCTGCAGAAATTATTTCTAGTAAA
>Ga0265798_10011637_pt1 | contig 10701 bp, 11 predicted proteins | sample P3T30metagenome_FD_192430 | JGI IMG/M metagenome (GOLD analysis project Ga0265798, IMG submission 192430) | Plant litter microbial communities from East Loma Ridge, Irvine, California - P3 T30 | ecosystem: Environmental > Terrestrial > Plant litter > Unclassified | place: USA: California... | reverse complement strand
AGTAAATGCATATGCTTAAGCCTACGAGTATCTTATTCTACGATGTTCCAACGGCCGTTTTGACGTTCACTACACGTGGACCAAATTGGCTATTTCTAAAATCCACTTTCTATTTGGGTCTCCAATATTGATGCCATGGTTTGCCTATAACCGTCACAGGATTACGATAGGAGTGCCCATACGTCCCACGGACTGAGGTGACTGCGCACCCACGATATATGTCCGCAGCAGCCTTATGATCATCTGAACCATGGATACCAAAATACGCGCATCTGGGCAAGGAAATTCCCACTCAAGTATAAAACTATATAGTACGCTGCACCACTGCTGATTTACTTCACAACCTTTCTCTCCAAGATACCTGATTTTCACGACGAACACAAATTACCACAACTACTTACAGCATAACAGAGAGTGTATCTTACACTTCCATCTGGCGATCACAATGTTCCCCATGCCTATGATCAAGTTGGTCGCTCCGCTGGCGACCACAATGATCTCTTTGGCATGGCCCACTGCAGCCGGAATGGTTCTCCTCGCTGCTCTTATCGGCATGGTCTACAACGAACAGAAATTCAACGAAGCGATCTGTCGAGCCAAGATTCAGGAGCAAGTAATTAAGGCTGCTCGAGCCGAGCTGTCTGAAGTCAAAGACGAACTCCACGCCTCCCAAACCAAGCCTACTAGTACTGACCTCTGCCTCGTCGATACCAAATCCATTCTCGCCAACACCGAAATTGCGCTCAAACAGAGCGAAAAGGAAGTCGTCGCCCACCTCGAATTCCGTGATGGACTCGGTAGGGAGCTGTCCCAAGCGCGCCGCGAACGCGACCGTGCAGAAGGCATAATGATGTACCTCACCCAGGCGCTCGAGGAGTCTAAATGCAAGCATGCCTCCAAGGAAGATGAGTGCTATGAACTACAGAGCCAGATTCAGTTCAAAGCCAAAGAGCTCCAGTCCATGACACATTCTCTGCACAACACCATGAAGGAGTTGGAGCGTGCAAACAAGTTTAGCCAGGAGGCGCAAGATAAGATTGACGAACAACACGCGACGATCATGTTCAACGAAGAAAGCGCCAAACGTGTATCTACACATCTCCAGTCCATGACACATTCTCTGCACAACACCAAGAAGGAGTGGGAGCGTGCAAACAAGTTTAGCCAGGAGGCGCAAGATAAGATTGGCGAACAACACGCAACGATCATGTCAAACGAAGAAAGCGCCAAACGTGTATCTACACAGATCGAGAAGCTGACCAGGGACTGCAATGCCTTGAAATCCCAAATTCGAAGCTTGCATCTAGGATGGATATCGAGGTGTGACGAATCCTGGCGCGTGAAGAAAGCTCTCGAAGAAGAGAACAGACAGTTACGCATCGCGAACGAATCTTGGGCCAAGAACAACGCCGGCACTATTCGTGCCATGCAATCTCGCGTCGACGAATTAGAGGGCGAGCTTGCAGAATGCAGGTCAGAGAATGGGTGCCTTGCTGTAGATCTCGAGATTATGGTTGAGCGCGTCGCACACTACATGGAGGAGATCGAGGCCTTAGACCGAGAGGCTGAAGAACGCGAGTGGAACTTCATCCCGGGCGAGATGATTGAGGCGGCTAGTGAACTGAGCGAGAGCATCACAGATGAAGAGGAGGATGAGCGCGAGGAATATGAGGCGTACGAACCAGAAGGATACCGCCTGTGGACTCTCGACGGAGACAGCGAAGACGACGCCACGGTATACGACCTCGATGAAGATAGCGAGGAAGAAATGCCAGAGTGGTTCATCCACGCGCCCACGGACCCTAGTGGCATGCCTTACAAGCAGATGTGGGAGATGACCAACGTTGAGACCGAGGAACTCAAAGAGTGGGATGAGGACAACTGGACTGTGACCAACGGTCAGGAGGAGAACGAGATCCTAGAGATCCTAGAGGGCTTGGAAGAACAGCACACGGATGACGACACTCTGTCTCAGAGCGACAATGAGAGTCTGGACTCATGGGACGCGGATGACGAACACTGGAGTGGGAGTGCTATCAAGAACAACACTCCATGGAACTCGTATATGGAGCATACTCTCGATGAAGATGATGAGGATTGGGGTATGGTACACACATGGGATTGCGAGCCCAGTACGGTGGAGTGTGATTGGTGATGGTCCCCGAGCTTTTCATACGGCAAGCTCGTATGTGGTTTCTGCAACCTCCAGTTAGGAGTCCGCTTTTAGTATTCATAAAATGGGGTTGGGCATTATTTGTTGAATGTGCTGGTTCTACAACGCAGGTACGACGTGGCTGGAATGAGGTTTGGTATTAAACGCTGGCATCGGCCCTGTTCGGTCGCTACTCTCAAATATAACTGTCTGCCCCTAATCTTGTTTTGGTGGAAACAGCTTGTGTACACGTCGCCATCATTCCAGTGCTTGTGCAAACATGGTCTATATAACCTAGCTACCACCACTACGTGATATCACCACAGCAATCCGCAAGTATGCACTTCATGTACACTCTCTTTACAGTATCACTGGCGCTCAGCACAAGCACACATCCTTTTATCACGGCTAGAAGCCTACCTCCGGAATCTGCATGGATGACCATATTGCTGCCTCCCAGCGCGACTACACCAGTCGTACCGCCGGCTGCTCCTTCCTCGAAACCGGTGGGTCAGCCGCTCCCTCCTCCTGCGCCAACAAGCCATATATCTCCAACCTTACCTTCATTTGTGCTTGCCTCCACATTCACACCATCAAGTAACATTGCGACACCGGGAGCCCCAGTGGCGACCACGCATACTGTCCCGGCTGCACCTCCCAGCTCAGCAGTGCCTGTTGCGCCCACACCATCCTCATCCCCCACCTCCCCAGCAAACCCTTCGCCTTCAATGCTCCACGCTCAGATCTGCTCAACGGACGATAAGTGCGAAGACATCGCATTGCTTCCCCATGAGTGTCGGCTGCTCACTACAACTCTGTAAGTCACAACTACCCGCAGACAGCGACTCCCAGCTGCTTTGGGAAACTCCTAACATATACAGTGGTGCAACCGTACGTAAGGTGACTGTTCAGTGGCCAGCAGTATGCCTCTTTACCATGTAAGTTTCGTTTGCCTAGTAGACAAGACATATATTGATAGGCTCAGAATGTCGCAGTGCACTACGTATAAGTTTCTGGAGAATCCTGCATTATCCGTTGCGAGGGAAGTGGCGGGCGGTAGTGTTCCGGGCGGAAGCGTTGTAGTAGACGACATCCAGAAGGGTATGGCGGGGAAGGTGCTGGACATGATCTGTAAGCTCTGAGTTCAAGTAGCGAGCTAGTGAAGGGGCAATGAGTTGTGAAGTCTTCAAAAAACTGCTTGCAATTCTTCTCTCACCTTCCGTCTAATTGATGTTTCTACTATTACTAGTTGGCTGGGCGGGTATTTCCTCGCTTGGGTGATCTCACTTTCACCTCGACGTAAATGCGCTAGCGTGCTTTCCCATCACGAACAGCGTGACTTCCTGCTTCTGACCTCCTCTCCTCCATATACTACACCCGCAGGGCCACACTGACCGCGCCACTCCGATCCTGCGGGCAGAAGCAAACATGGCTTCCACCGATACGAATCTCCCTACGCAGAACAAGACTTCAGGGTTCAAGGCCCAGTTACCCATCAGGTAAGTTGTCGATTGACGCACATCTGCTGGAAAACTTTGATTTGACGACTCGCAGTACTGCCACGAATGACGGGATCGTTATTCTCGAGATCGGCCCACAGAAACAGCACTACCACTTGCACAAAGCCCTCCTCACACACCATTCGGAATACTTCAACAAAGCCCTGAACGGCCCATGGAAAGAATCCAAAGAAAAGGCCGTCACTTTGGATGATGTCGATACTATTGCTGTAGATATTTTCGTCCATTGGCTGTATACTCAACAGATCCCCGACAACCGGGACACGCTTCAGATGACGAGAAGATTTGGTTCTGACCCTGGAGACGATGACGGTCCCATTACCGGCTACACGAAGGCCCTGGTATTTGGTGATAGGTTTCTGGTGCCTGCTTTCCGTCAAGCTGTGCATAATTGCCTCGTGGACACCTTACTTCGGGAGGACGGCCCTCGCTGTCCGACTTTCTTCACGGCCACGAAGTACGCTCTCGAAAACTTGCCATCAAATCACAGCATCCTGGAGCTTTTCATGGATATCCACTGTCGGTACTGGAGTGTTTCGGGTCATGGAGAATATTATGGCGGAGAATGGGGCGAAGAGTCTGGAATTACTGTTCTACTCACACGGGACCTGCCATCCATTCTACTGATCCGTATAATCGCACGGTATTCTTGGAGAGCTGTGGATGGGGACCCGGATTGGTGGAATCTGGATTTGAAGGACTGTGACTATCACGAGCATTTGGATGACCAAGAGCGGAAGGATTGCGAGGCGAAGTCAGAGAAGAAGTTACGCAATGCCTGTCAGACTAGATGAAGAGCCCCGATACTGGTGAACAGCGTCAGATCAACTGGAGAGTAGTAACTAGATAATGTTCTTGTGTTTTCTTAAAAGAGAAGATATGGTAAACACAGAGGGAAACGGCGGCCTCCATGCATGCGATGAGCGAGAGGCCGGCATTTGAAGTTCACTTGAGCTTCCAGATCTATCGCATCGAAGCCCATGCTTTTTATACACAAGCATAATGAACATGCCCAAAGTTTTCAGCTTCATCATGCCGCCATTCGTTATCTTACAGCATTTCCAAGTACATATCCACCCAGAACCTCTGCCCCGCCTCGCCGGGCCCACCAGTTCGCATCTCTTCACATTCTTTGTGCCCGCAGATGATACGAAGAGATCCCATTCTACCATTTCCGCATTTCTGGACCTTAAGGAGGTACCGATCGACAGCCTCATCAGGCGTTCGATCGAGCGGGCAATTAGGCGTACGCTTCGCGACCTCCCACACCTGTTCGAGCGAGTACTTCAACATGCCGAACCGTCTATCAAGACCACGGTATTCTTGGAGGTCTTTCACACCGAAGCCATTTAGTTGGTGTCGTTGTATATGGAAGAGACCAATGATATAGAATCCACAAAACCAGATAGTGTTTGAGTATCACCTGAGATCACTATAGCACGCTCTATATAATGGTGACAGGTATTTTGCCTTGGAGATGCCAATTCTGGTTGCGTTTGAAAGACGCAACTCCGACCCTTCGGTAGAAACCGTTGTGTCCAACTTCGATGATGAGTAAACCGTAGTGCTTTACCAGTGGTTTATTTGATACGAACTTTTCCCCCAACGCTAAGCACTTCAAGTCCATAAAATCCGCGACGTCATTGCTAGTGTCGAGGATAATCTGATCATCGGATTGTACGTCGAAATGTCTTGCGTTGCCATGAAGGCACTGAGACTGTCGGTTGATCGCGGCCTGCTGCCGATAGGTCTGAGGGCTGTCGAACATGAATATCAGGTCGGCATACCACTGAACATCGGCGTAGGGAACATTGAGATAGCGAATAGGACCTATGACCGACATCCAAGACCAAGATGGTACAGACCGGCCTTTTGGGTACGTAATTTGTTGAAGGGTATCTTTGTAACCGGCGCGGCACCAGAGTAGACAGCGGGGGAGGTAAGTGGTCTCCTTGGGGTCATGTACAACGCCGTATTGAGCGTTGACAAAGGCTTTAGCGAGGCGCGTCTCGATTCCAGTGATCCCTATCGACCTGTCGCTATGATGGGTGAAGGCTAATTGTGAGTACTTTTTGTACAGGTCTTGGATGAAGACTATGGGCATCCAGTATCTTTCATATCTCTCCTGGAAGTCACCGTGACGAAGGTCTTTCCTGTATTGTTCGATTGAGCGAGGGAACTCAGGGTCTGAGAGGAAAGAGGTTTTGTGACTATAGGGTTAGACTGGACACGCAGGAGGTTTGCAGATAGGTGACTTACTTGTGCAGCTTCGTAAGAGTCTCACATCTCACACCTGATCCGCACTCCCAATACGTCTGTTTCGACGTGAAATGAATGATTCTGCGAGAAAGTACCCGTTCTTGGAAGATCCAGCCCCTCTCACTCAATTCAGACTCTTCTACGTCTTGCTTGAAATCATCGATGGAGTCACACAGATAGACCGTTTGAAGCTTTCCTGTTCCATCGGGGATATGAAGCGTGTGGTAGCTCCGTTGAGAGTCGCGTCTGTTAAGAAATCCATCAGTATCACTAGTCGCACACGTTGCTGAAATGGTAACGTATGCGCATGCGAATATTTCCTCCATCTTTTGAAGCTGGGCCTCAAGATCTGCGCTGTCGTCTTGCTTGATACACAATGTATCTATCCAGAGATATCGAATACCTAGACCCCTAGCTACCAAAACTGCATCTTGGAAAGTGCTAGGTAGTGTTGTGAGATCTAAGAAACCTTGCCATGCACTCAAATTCTCATTCGTCAAGCGAAATCTTTCTTCGGGCGGTGCATCCCCCCAGCGGTGACTCAAAGCAGCATATTCGTTTGCCGCACGAGTAGGACTACAATCAAGCCGGAGCCTGTTGAGCTCAGTAGTGTCGGCGCGACCGCTTCGTATACCGAGATCGACGAGTCTTAGTGGCATCGAAAGGTTTCGTGGCCTACAGCTATGGTGGTCGTCGCAGTCTTCAACCCATCTTTTGAGTAGCTTCAAATGAACACGACCGCCTGGTGTGGGGAGTACTGGAAATCCTCTTTGGATGGTATCCGGGACTGAACTCAGTTCTATGAGGAGCCGTTAGCATCGTTGTTTGGCTTATTCACATGGTCAGTATACCTTGAGTCGGTCCAGCCAAAATTGAGAATATGGGATTCTTGCCAACTGCGGTTCGTAGCAACGAATCCTCGCGAGTCACCGCTCTTTCTGCCTCTTCACCGGGCATGCTAGACATCTTGTCGTGTAGAATGGCACACAAAACGCAGTCCAATTTGGACACTTTTGACTTCTGATACGAGACAGAGAAAGGCAGCTGCGAAAGCAGACCGCTCTCGATGCAGGAACAATATCCGCAAAGGGATGCTGGAATCGGATGCACTGGTGCAAATCGTGGAACTTCGGACATTGTGAGAGTTCCGAAGACGCTCTTCGCAAAAGCGTTATCTGAGTCTTGATCCCAAACGTCTATAGATGCAGGTGTCATGTAGCGCTTGTTGTTACCGGTTCGGGGGCCCGGCTGTCTACGAAGGCTGGTCATATCTCTTCCTCGTGAGTTCAGTTTGTTCATCGGCGTCCGCGACATGACTTCTCGGCCACGATATGTGTCTTGAAACGGCGGCGCAAACAGGGCGACGTTTGGGTTGTGCAGATATTCTGGGCTTCTGTCCGACAATTCTAATATCTCTTGCAGCGTTTGACACAGGTCGTCAGCGCTCGCTCTCGTTAAACCCAAAGTCTTCGATTTGGAGGACCATACGGTTGAGTCTTCTGTGAATGGAACCAGTAATCTTCCCTTGATGAATAAAAGAAGCTGTCGAATGGCTCCGCTGCATGTGTTCTCCATATGATCCATCCATCGTTTGACGACAGGGCTGACGATCCAATCGTTGTTTCTGATTGTGAAGAAACCATCGAAGTCGTGCGAGAAAGCCTGTTCCTGGAAACCGTAAAGCGCATCTCTGCCATAGCACAACCAAATGGCCCACTCAAGATACACGCAACCTATGCTCCACATATCGTAGGACCTCGAAGCCTCCTGAGTACGGCCCAGTTGGATCTCAGGTGGTCGGTATCTAATACTGTCGGTCGAGCTAACTGAAAATCTGTCGCTTGCATGCGTCGGACGTATGCGCATCTTGGCAAGGCCTAGGTCAGCGATCTTGAGAATGCCTTTTTGACCATCCGTGAAACGAAGAATATTTTCAGGCTTCAGGTCTCCATGTCTGTAATTGTACTGGGTGGCGGGGTAGAGGTTATGAATTGCGCGGATCGCTGTTGCAAGACCAAACATCTGTTTGATACTCCAATGCATGCTTGCGTGATTCAGCGCCCAGTTCCTCCTGTTGCTCCAGTAATCTCGCAAATTACCTCCTTCAGCCCACTCAAATAAGACGTATTGTGCAGAGTTTTGCTTGTATCCACCGAGAAACTTGACCACATGTCCGTGGTTCGCACGGTTCATCGTCTTGAGGGATTCGAATTCAACCTTGTCTCGTTCGTATTCCCCAAGACCTTGGCTTCTTATCTCCTTTATTACAATCTCATGGTTCTGTCAAGTCGAGTCAGAAGGTGTAGTTCGCAAGATTCATGATAACTAACCGTGACCGCTGCTGGCCAGTAAGCAGGGTGAAGAGTGGCTTTGCGAAGGACACTGTGACTACCGCCCGAGTTCACGGGTGTACAGGAAGTGAATGGTAGAATAGAGGAGGGAAATAGTTCCTCAACACTCGGGGCCGACTTGAAATTCGGGGCCAGAAAAACCCATTGACTTTCGCAAAACGCTTTCGCATCTTCTTGTCGCCAGTCATGGAGCCATTCCATCGCTGGATGATCTGATGGTAAACCGCGGTAAGAGACAGCTCGTTGTTCATTCGAATAGATTGGTAGGTAGTCGTCTCTGAATCCCGTTTCAACCAGATTCCCAACCTCGTGAACGAGATCGCACAAAATCAAAATAGCGAATATCTTTTGGGCTTTATGTTTAACGTATTCAACGACTTCGTCTCTTGGCTGCTTGAAAGAGACGCACCGAAGCGCCTGCTCGATGTTATAGTTGCTCATGATCGTTTTGAGCACACCCTGTGCGAGGAACTTTTGATTCGTGACACTGGTATCCTCAAGATTGTCTTCGATGATCCCAGCAAGTCCATGTTTTCGTGTTGGAGGTGATATATTTGTACCGGCATATGTGGATATGTGCTTCGTCACAGCATTTGTGGTAGATATTGCATCCTTTTCGTCTGTCAACTCTGTCTGAGAACATGAGGGTGAAATCTGTGACGAGTCTGACGTTGATAAGGCAGTTGTCGTACACGTCTTCGAACTGCTCCTTGCTGTTTGATGCCCAAACAATACCTCTCTGATCTTTTGCACCTTCTGGAGGCTCTCTGGATCGTGGATAGAGCTGTCATCCATTTCTTGAATCTGTTGTGCTATGCAGTCCAAGACTTCCATAGTCTTGCACTTTTTTCCTGCTATAGGGCGCGTTGATGTGCTCCTGGCACGCTTTCGTGACGTGACTGCATCCGACATGTCGCACAACGACGACCGTGTCCGCATCCACGTGAGGGTCGACTGGGAGCGCAGAATCTATTGTAGAGGAACAGGTTGATGAGTCAGACAAAACCAAATGACCATGAGGAGCCGCTCTAGATGGAGGGATACCAGCGTCCTATCTCTACGTAGATACCCTGTGATGTACTATCAGCTAGAGAACTAGATTGCAAGCCATCTGCAATCGACTTAGTATCTAACGTATCAGCATAGTGCTTGGCAATAGGGCGTACGACGCCAACGTGACAACCATCTTCGTGATGTCGGATCCCTGTCCATGCCGCATATACGCCTGAGAATCCATGCAAGCTTGCGAAAAGCTCACCGGTGGCTGCTGCGCCCATCGTCTTAGCTGGCCATATCTCAACAGAATGTGCCTGTGCAACGAATCAGTGTGTAGTATCTGCGAGGTTGACTCTCAAGCCGACACTCCGGACCACAGCATTTTCGCCACAATGCGTTGTCTTGAACCCTTTGTCGAGTCACACAATCAATGGGGCCTGAGGCAAAGTGATCGCACTGGACATTCGAAAAGCAGAGGCAATACTGCCAGTTTTCCATAGAGTATGTTACTTGTTGCCCCAGGGTCGGCCAAGCTTGTTAAGACGCAATTTGGGGTAAGGGGAAATGGAGAGGTAGTGAGGCTTGGATTATCTTCGTCTCGGACGCGCAGGCCTATGTTCGCAGTGCTGGTATTAGTTGCGTAGCGGGTTGATACAGGCGCTTTCAGTCATCACACCCTCGTCCGGATAATCAGAGATGCAGTCGACGACTACTGAGTCTTGACCGGAAACCAGAGTGGCGCAACAATGCGATGCATGGACGGCACAGAGCAAGTTGCCGGAAGCTGTGGTTGCGGGTTGCGAGTTGTTATTGGTAGCTGAAGACGCGCGCGGGGTGCGTGCGACCAGCTCGGCCCGGGAGCTGTCGCCCCACAAATTTCGCGATCAGGGCGCCGTAGGGCTACTCGTTCGACGCACGGCACGAGGAACGATGGGATGATACGATGAGAGCGCTCCCTTGGAGAAAGCCAGATTACGTGCATTCGTTACGAGATTATTGGTATCAGTGCTATGTGTACGCTACTGACAGTACGCCTCCGCCGCTTGCAGAGAGACTTTGAAAAGAGAAACAGCCATTAGATATGCATGTGCCCTCGGCATTCCATGCATACAGTAAGCGCATCGATGCGTGCCTACTGCTTATCATTTTGCGAGTAGATGAAGTTGGCAGCAACAGGCACGAGGCCATTGTGCTCAGCCCACTCTCGCACACCACCACCCTCCTTTCCAGTACCCCAATGCTGGCGATCCTCTGGCTTACTCACATGGAGCGGCTCAGTCGTTCCGTTCTTTGGCGCAAAGACGAGGAACACGTAGCGATGCTTGCCTGTCTTTGGTGGTGGGCCAGGAGGCTTGTACTCCATCACGTCTTCCGGACCGCCGTCTGTCGACTCGGTCTCTTCTGTAAGACCAAACTCTGGTAG
>Ga0265798_10011635_pt1 | contig 10702 bp, 6 predicted proteins | sample P3T30metagenome_FD_192430 | JGI IMG/M metagenome (GOLD analysis project Ga0265798, IMG submission 192430) | Plant litter microbial communities from East Loma Ridge, Irvine, California - P3 T30 | ecosystem: Environmental > Terrestrial > Plant litter > Unclassified | place: USA: California... | reverse complement strand
CGAGTGGGCCGGCACGCTCTACCCCTGCGTCCCCGGCCACGAGATCGTCGGGCATGTCACCGCGGTTGGCGCCGAGGTGAGCAAATTTAAGGTCGGCGACACGGTCGGGGTCGGCTGCATGGTCGACAGCTGCCAGCATTGCGCCTCGTGCGACGAGGGGCTGGAGCAATATTGCACCGGCGGGGGCTTCGTCGGCACCTACAACGGCCCGACCGCGGACGCGCCCGGCCACACGCTTGGCGGCTATTCGCAGGCGATCACCGTCTCCGACAAGTTCGTGCTTAAGATCTCGCACCCCGAGGAGCAGCTCGCCGCGGTGGCGCCGCTGCTGTGCGCGGGCATCACGACCTACTCGCCGCTGCGCCACTGGGGCGTCGGGCCGGGCAAGAAGGTGGGCATCGTCGGGATCGGCGGACTCGGCCACATGGGCGTCAAGATCGCGCACGCGATGGGCGCGCACGTGATCGCCTTCACCACCTCGGAGTCGAAGCGCGCGGACGCCAAGGCGCTCGGCGCGGACGAGGTGATCAACTCGCGCAACAGCGAGGAAATGGAGGCGCATGCGGGCAGCTTCGACATGATCCTCAACACCGTGGCCGCGAGCCACGACCTCGACGCCTTCACCGGCCTGCTCAAGCGCGACGGCACCTTGGTGCTGGTCGGCGTGCCCGAGCATCCGCATCCGTCGCCCAGCGTCGGCACCTTGATCTTCGGCCGCCGCGCGATTGCGGGCTCGCTGATCGGCGGCATCGCCGAGACGCAGGAGATGCTCGACTTCTGCGCCGAGAAGGGCGTCACCGCCGATATCGAGATGATCCGCATCCAGCAGATCGACGAGGCCTATGACCGCATGCAGCGCAGCGACGTCAAGTACCGCTTCGTGATCGACAACGCCACGCTCGTGGAAGCGTAAGCGCGTAACTCCTCCCCGCATGGCGGGGAGGGGGACCGCTCGCGAAGCGAGTGGTGGAGGGGGGCTGCGGCAGGCGCTGCGCTTTGGGGAGAGCCCCCTCCACCATGCTGCGCATGGTCCCCCTCCCCGCCATGCGGGAGGATCTGCCTCACCTCCCAACGATTTTCTTCGCCCTTCTGCGACGATCCCGCGGTTCGGGAGTTACAGCCGCGGAAAACCGGGAAAAAGGGAACGGGCATGTCGGACGATCGCGAGGGACAGATCCGCGAGCGCGCTTATCGCCTCTGGCAGGAGGAAGGTGAGCCGCACGGCAAGCACGACGAGCACTGGCACCGCGCGCAACAGGAATTCCCCGGCGAGCAGCCCGCCGCCACGCCCGAGCCGCAGGACGGCAGCGACACGCCCGCGGTCATCTCCGGTGATGAGACCACCGGCGCCGAGCTGACCAAGCCGCTCGCCAACGAGCCGGCGGACTCGCCCGCCACCACCATCCCCTCAGGCAGCGCCGAGGTGAACACCACCGCAGCCAAGGCACCGCGCGCGCGTGGCGCAAAAGCAGCCGATTCCAAGGCGCCGGCTGCCACCGCCGCGCCCAAGCGCCCGGGGCCCCGCACCAAGCGCGCCTGAGGCGCGCCGCGGCGCCCCTCCCCGGCGCGAGACACCCCATTTCACCGGCCGCCGCAGCGCGGCCCTTCTCCTGTCGGGAGCATGATGTTGCACGACCTGCCGGACCGGCTGCTGCCGGGATCGCCCTATCCGCTCGGCGCCACGTTTGACGGCGAAGGCGTTAATTTCGCGGTCTTCTCCGCCAACGCCGACGCGATCGAGCTCTGCGTGTTCGATCCCGCAGGCAAACGCGAACTGCGCAAGCTGATGCTGCCCGAGTGTACCGACGAGGTGTGGCACGGCTATCTCCCCGATGTCGGGCCGGGACTGGTCTACGGCTATCGCGCGCACGGCCGCTACGCGCCCGAGGAAGGGCATCGCTTCAACCCCAACAAGCTGCTGCTCGACCCCTATGCGCGCCGCATCCAGGGCCAGATCAAATGGACCGATGCGCTCCACGGCTACCGCATCGGTCACCGCCGCGAGGACCTGTCGTTCGACAAGCGCGACAGCGCCCCCGCCATGCCCAAGGCGATGGTGGTGGACGATCACTGGGACTGGTCGCGCGACCGCCGGCCCAACACGCCCTGGTCCGAGACGGTGATCTACGAGGCGCACGTCAAGGGCCTGACCAAGCTGATGGAGCTGGTCCCCGCACGCGAGCGCGGCACCTATGCCGCGCTGGGGCACCCAGCGGTGATCAAGCATCTCCAGCGCATCGGCGTTACCGCGATCGAGCTGCTGCCGATCCACAGCTTCACGCAAGACCGCTTCCTGCAGGAGAAGGGGCTGCGCAACTACTGGGGCTATAACTCGCTCGGCTTCTTCGCGCCCGAGCAGTCGTACATGGCGTCGGACCACCAGGACGAGCTGCGCCGCGCGGTGCACCGGCTCCACAAGGCCGGGATCGAGGTGATCCTCGACGTCGTCTACAACCACACCTGCGAGGGGTCCGAGCGCGGCCCGACCCTGTCGTGGCGCGGGCTCGACAACGCCAGCTACTATCGCCTCGTCCAGGACAATCCGCGCTACACGATCAACGACACCGGCACCGGCAACACGCTCAACATGAGCAAGGCGCGCGTGATCCAGATGGTCGCCGACTCGCTGCGCTACTGGGCGACAAGCTTCGGCATCGACGGCTTCCGCTTCGACCTCGGCCTCACGCTCGGGCGCGAGGACTATGGCTTCGACCCCGGCGCGGCCTTCTTCGACGTGCTGCGGCAGGATCCGGTGCTCGGCCGGCTCAAGCTGATTGCGGAGCCGTGGGACGTCGGCCCCGGCGGCTACCAGCTCGGCAACTTCCCGCCGGGCTTCGCCGAGTGGAACGACAAATACCGCGACACCGTGCGCAAATACTGGCGCGGTGACCCGTCGCAGCGCGGCGATCTCGCGGCGCGGCTGTCGGGCTCGGGCGACCTGTTCGACCGCCGCGCGCGGCGCCCCTGGGCCACGGTTAACCTGCTCGCCGCGCACGACGGCTACACCCTCGCCGACACGGTGATGTACGAGGGCCGCCACAACGAGGCCAATGGCGAGGACAATCGCGACGGCCATTCCGAGAATTACTCGCGCAACTGGGGCGCCGAGGGACCGACCGACGATCCTTCGATCAACGACGCCCGCGGCCGCGTGATGCGCTCGATGCTGACCACGCTGCTCGCCTCGCTCGGCACGCCGATGCTGGTGGCGGGCGACGAGTTCGGGCGCACGCAGGGCGGCAACAACAACGCCTACTGCCAGGACAATGAGATCAGCTGGCTCGACTGGACCGCGGCGGCGAGCGAGGACGGCCAGCGCCAAATCGACTTCACCGCGCGGCTCACCGAGCTGCGGCGGCGCTACCCCGTCCTGCGCGCCGCCACCTTCCTCTACGGCCAGGACTCGCCCGGCGAGGGCATCAACGACGTCGAGTGGTGGAACGAGCGCGGCGAGCGCATGACCCCCGAGGACTGGGACAATCCCGAGGGCCGCGCGCTGATGATGCGCCGCGCCACGCGCACCGAGGAGGGCGAGGTCGAGGCGATCTCGCTGCTGCTCAACGCCAGCGCCGACCCGATCACCTTCCAGCTGCCCGCGCCGCAGGTGCAGCGCGTGGTGCTGCTCGACAGCGCCAAGCCCGAGCAGGGGGAGATCGAGGTTGACGACCAGTATGAGGTCGCGCCGCAGGGCGCGGTACTGCTGACGTGGCGGAGCGCGTTCCCGTCATGATGGCCTGGGGTCCCGAGCCGATCGAGGGCGGCACACGCTTCCGCCTATGGGCGCCCGACGCCACCGCGGTGACGCTCGAGCTCGCCGACGGCGCGCCGATCGAGATGACCGCGGGCGAGGACGGCTGGTACGCCGCCGAGGCGCCCGTCGGCGCCGGCGCGCGCTACCGCTTCCGCGTCGGCGACCAGGCCGTGCCCGACCCGGCGTCGCGCCGGCAGGACGGCGGGGTGCACGGCTGGAGCGTCGTCACCGACGCCGCGTTCGACTGGCAGCACCCGCAGTGGCGCGGGCGGCCGTGGCACGAGATGGTGATCGTCGAGCTCCACGCCGGCGCGCTCGGCGGCTTCGCCCGCGTGACCGAGCGGCTCGCCGACATCGCGGCCAGCGGCGCCACCGCGATCGAGCTGATGCCGCTGGGCGCCTATGGCGGCGAGCGCGGCTGGGGTTATGACGGCGTGCTGCCCTATGCGCTGCACGAGGCCTATGGCACCCCCGACGAGCTGCGCACCCTGGTCGACGCCGCGCACGGGCTCGGGCTGAGCGTCTTCGTCGACGTGGTCTACAACCACTTCGGCCCCGACGGGAATTATCTCGGGCTCTACGCCAGAAGCTTCTTCGACGAAGCCGTCCACACGCCCTGGGGCGGCGCGGTCAACGTGTCGGCACCGCCGGTGGCCTGCTATTTCGTCGACAACGCGCTGATGTGGCTGCGCGACTATCGCGTCGACGGGCTACGCTTCGACGCGGTCCACGCCATTGCCGACTACGATTTCCTCGACGCCATGGCGGCCGAGCTGCGCGCCACGCTGCCGGGCCGCCACGTCCACCTCGTGCTCGAGAACGAGCGCAACGACGCCGAGCGGCTCCGCGACGGCGGCTATGACGCGCAGTGGAACGACGACTTCCACAACGTCCTCCACGTGCTGCTGACCGGCGAGACGAGCGCTTATTACGGCGACTTCGCCGACCGCCCTGCCGAGCGGCTGGCGCGCTGCCTGGCGCAGGGCTTCATCTACCAGGGCGACCCGTCGCCCAACCACGACGGCAAACCGCGCGGCACGCCGAGCGGGCACCTGCCGCCGACGCGCTTCGTCGCCTTCCTCCAGAACCACGACCAGATCGGCAACCGCGCGATGGGCGAGCGGCTGACGCTGCTGACCTCGCCCGACAAGCTGCGCGCCGCCACCGCGCTGCTGCTGCTGTGCCCGCAGGTGCCGCTGCTGTTCATGGGCGATGCGGAGGGCAGCGAGACGCCGTTCCTGTTCTTCACCGACTTCCACAACGAGCTCGCCGATGCGGTGCGCGAGGGCCGGCGCAAGGAGTTCGCCAAGTTCGACGCCTTCGCCGACGAGGCCGCGCGCGAACGCATCCCCGATCCCAACGCGGCGAGCACGTTCGAGCGCTCGCGCCCCGAGCCGGGTCCGCACGCCGCGGCGTGGCGCGCGCTCTACGCCGACCTGCTCGCGCTGCGGGCAGAGCGGATCGTGCCCGGGCTGGAGGGCGCGACGTCGCTCGGCGCGCGCGTGACGGGCGCGGCGGCGGTCGAGGCGCGCTGGCGCCTCGGCGACGGCACCACGCTGGCGATCGCGCTCGACCTCGGCGACGATCCCGCGCCGCTGCCGGCACCCGAGCGCGTGCTGTGGCGCGAGGGCGAGCGCTTCGTGGCGTGGGTGGAGGCGTGACCGACCTCGCCGCCCGTGCCGCCGCCGCCGGTCTCGTCCGTGACTGGGAGGACGCCGACGGCAACGCGCAGCGTGTGCCCGACGACGTGCTCGCCGCCATCCTCGACCGGCTCGACCCGACCCCGCCCGAAACCCCCTTCCTTTCCGCCGACGCGGGCGCCGCGATCGACCTCCCCGCCCACGCCACCGGCGCAATCGAGCTCCACTTCGAGGACGGCGGCCGCGCCACCCCGACGCGCGACGCCGGAGGGCGCCTGCCACCGCTCGACCGCCCTGGCTACCACCGCCTGCTGGTCGGCGATCGCGCGTACACGCTCGCGCTCGCGCCGCGGCGCTGCCCCGAGCCGCCGCCGCGCAGCTGGGGCGCCGCGGTGCAGATCCCCGCGCTCCAATCGCGCGCGCCGCGCGCATTCGGCGACGCCGGCGCGCTGGTCGAGGCGGCCGAGGCGTTCGGCCGCGCCGGCGCGCACGCGCTCGCGATCAGCCCGACGCACGCGCTCTTTCCCGCCGACCCGACGCGCTTCAGCCCCTATTCGCCGTCGACGCGGCTGTTCCACAACGTGCTGCTCGCCGACCCCGGCCTCATCGGCGTGCCGCTTCCCCCCGCCCCCGCGCCGGCGCTGATCGCGTGGGAGAGCGCGGCGCGGGAGCGGCTGCAGCAACTGCGCGGCGCCTACGATCTCGCCGGCGAGGCGGCGCGCTCGGCCGCGCTCGCTTTCCGCCGCCAGCGCGGCGCCGCGCTCGAGGCGCACGCGCGCTTCGACGCGCTCCACGCGCAGCTCGGCGGGCACGGCTGGCAGGACTGGCCGAGCGCGTATCAAGACCCGAGCGCCGAGGCGGTGATCCGCTTCGCCGCCGAGCACGCCGACGAGGTCGCCTTCTACGCCTTTCTTCAGTGGCTTGCCGCCCTTGGCCTCGCCACCGCGCAGCGCACCGCGCGCGAGCGGATGCGGGTCGGGCTGATCGCCGATCTCGCGGTCGGCATGGATGGCGGCGGCAGCCACGCCTGGGGCGCGCGCGACGAGCTGCTCACCGGCCTGACGGTCGGCGCCCCGCCCGACCCGCTCGGCCCCGACGGACAGAATTGGGGGATCACCGCGCTCGACCCATTCGCGCTCGAGCGCACCGCGTTCCGCCCCTTCATCGAGACGCTGCGCGCCACGCTGGCGCACGCCGGCGGCATCCGCGTCGATCACGCGCTCGGGCTGCAGCGGCTCTGGGTCATTCCTGCGGGCGAGAGCGCCGATCGCGGCGCCTATTTGACCATGCCCGGCGACCACCTCCGCCGCATCGTCGCGATCGAGGCGCATCGTGCCGGCGCGCTGGTGATCGCGGAGGACCTCGGCACCGTCCCGGCCGGCTTCCGCGACGAGCTCGCGCGCCGCTGCATGCTCGGCATGCGCGTGCTGCCGTTCGAGCGCGACGCCGATGGTAACTTCACCGATCCCGCCCGCTGGGACGCAATGGCGGTGGCGATGACCGGCACGCACGACACGCCCACGGTCGCTGGCTGGTGGAAGGGCCGCGACATCGACTGGGCGTGGCGGCTCGGCCGTCGCTCGCGCCACGCAGATGCCGCCGCCGACCAGGCGCATCGCGGCGAGGAACGCGCCGCTCTGTGGCAGGCGATGGGCGAGACCGGCGCCCCCCCGGCGCAGCCGCCGCTCGACCGCGTGCTCGCGCACGTCGCCGCCGCGCCCGCGCCGCTGGCGATCGTGCCCGTGGAAGACCTGCTCGGCGAGGAGGAGCAGCCCAACCTTCCCGGCACCGTCGACGAGCACCCGAACTGGCGCCGCCGCCTCCCCGCCCCCACCGAGCAGTTGCTCGCGCAGCGCGACGTTGCGCGCCGCACCGACCTGCTCACCGCCGAGAGACACGGATGACCCCGCGCGCTACCTACCGCTTCCAGTTCCACAAGGACTTCCCCTTCGCCGACGCCGAGGCGTTGGTGCCGTACCTCGACCAGCTCGGGGTCAGCCACGTCTATGCCTCACCGATCACGGTGGCGACGCCGGGCTCGACCCACGGCTATGACGTCACCGATCCGACGCGGATCAATCCCGAGCTCGGCGGCGAGGACGCGTTCCGCTCGCTCGTGGCCGCGCTGCACGCGCGCGACATGGGCGTGATCATCGACATCGTCCCCAACCACATGGGCGTCGCCGGCGGCCACAACGCCTGGTGGACCGACGTCCTCCGGCGCGGCCCCGACAGCCCGCACGCGCGCGTCTTCGACATTGACTGGCGCGAGCGGATCGTCCTGCCCGTGCTCGGCGCACCCTTGTCGGAGGCGCTGGCCAACGGCGACATCGCGGTGGAGCGCGCCGGTGACCGCTGGGAGGTGGTCGCTTATGGCGAGCATCGCTTCCCGATCCGCGACGAGGACCAGGACGGCGCCGCGACCAGCCCGCTCGCCCCGCTGCTCGAGCGCCAGCATTACCGCCTCGCTTACTGGCGCACCGCCAACGACCAGCTCAACTGGCGCCGCTTCTTCACCATCAACGAGCTCGCCGGCGTCCGGGCCGAGGACCCCGCGGTGTTCGAGGCGACGCACGCGCTCTACTTCCGCCTTTACGACGAGGGGTTGATCGACGGCGTCCGCGTCGACCATGTCGACGGGCTCACCGACCCGATCGGCTATTGTCACCGGCTGCGCGAGCGGCTCGGCGACCAAGCCTGGATCATCGTCGAGAAGATCCTCGGCGCGGGCGAGCCGCAGCCGCATGGCTGGGCGATCGACGGCACCAGCGGCTACGATTTCATGGAGCAGGTCACCGCGCTGCTCCACGATCCCGCCGGCGCGGAACCGCTCGGCGCCTTGTGGGAGGAGATCAGCGGGCGCAGCGCGACCTTCGAGCCCGAGGAGTTTCAGGCACGACAGGACCTGCTGTCGTGGCAGTTCGCGGGGCAGCTCGATGGCTGCGTCGCCGCCTTCGCCGCGCTCGCCGCGAGCGCGCCCGGCGGCGATGGCGTCACCTCCGCCGCGCTGCGCCGCGCGATCGAGCGGCTGCTGTGGGTCTTCCCGGTCTATCGCACCTACGGCACCGGCGGTGCCGCTCCCGCGGACGACGAGGCCGTGCGCGCGCGAGTCCGTACCCGCGTCGCCGAGCTGATCCCGCCGGGCGAGGCGCCGATCACCGACCTCGTCCTGTCCTGGCTCGCCGGCGACGGCCCCGGCGACCCGACGCTGGCCGCCGAGGCGGTGCGCCGCTTCCAGCAGCTCTCCGCGCCGATCGCGGCCAAGGCGGTCGAGGACACCGCTTTCTATCGCTACGGCCGGCTGCTCTCGCGCAACGACGTCGGCTTCGACGCCGAGACCTTCGCGCTGCCCCCCGCCGCCTTCCACGCGGCGATGGAAGAGCGCGCCCGCGCGGTGCCGGACGCGATGCTCACCACCGCGACGCACGACCACAAGCGCGGCGAGGACATGCGCGCGCGGCTGGCGGCGGTGAGCGCGCGGCCGGAGGCGTGGCGCGCGTTCGCGCTGCGCTGGGTCGACGAGGACGAGGCGGTCGATCCCGCCGACGCCTATATGCTGCTCCAGACGCTGGTTGGGGCGTGGCCCGACGACGGCCCCGGCGGCGACTTCGCCGAGCGTGTGAAAGGCTGGCAGCAGAAGGCGCTGCGCGAGGCCAAGCTGCGCTCGTCGTGGGAGGCCCCCGACGAGACCTACGAGGCCGCCGCCGACGCGCTGCTCGACCGCTGGCTCGCCGACGCGGCCTTCGTGTCGACGGTGGAGGAACTGCTCGCCGCGCTGCGCCCGATCGCGGACGCGAACACGCTGGCGCAGGTGCTGCTGCGCTACACGCTGCCGGGCGTGCCCGATCTCTACCAGGGGACCGAGCTGGCCGACCTCTCGCTGGTCGATCCCGACAACCGGCGCCCGGTCGACTACGACCTGCGCGCGCGGCTGCTGGAGGGAGAGGGGCCGCCGAAGCTGCGGCTGATCACCGAGCTGCTGGCGCTGCGGCGCGCGCACCCGGCGCTGTTCCGCGACGGCGACTATGCCGCAGCCGAGGTGAGCGGCGCGGGTGCCGCGCACCTGCTCGCCTTCGAGCGCCGCGGCGAGGGCCGTACCTTGCGCTGCGCGGTGGCGCTGCACGGGACGACCGATTGGGGCGACACGCGCGTTCGCTTCGCCTCGGGCGAGGAGATGCCGGCGGGCGCGCTGTTCGCGGCGGGGCCGGTGACGGTCGCGGTGGAGTGAGCGGGCTGAGTAGCGGGACCTAAATCCTCCCCGGCACGGGGAGGGGGACCATGCGAAGCAAGGTGGAGGGGGGCTTCCGCAGGCGCTGCGCTTCTTGGAGAGCCCCCTCCACCACCGCGCTGCGCGCGGCGGTCCCCCTCCCCGTGCCGGGGAGGATTGGCGCCTCGACTCACGCTGTCCTACACCGCGGCGGTCTGTCACATACGCGCGGCTCTGTCTCATCGTCGCCGGCCGCGATCGCGGCGGCGACGCCCGGTAACCACGATCACCACGCCGCCCACGCTGGACTTAACGTTCGCGCGAACCGCGCCGACGCCTCAACATTCGCAACATTCGCGCCCGCCTGCGCTCCGGCCCGAACGGCGGAACCCCCGTCCCGCCGTCACTTAGCCGCGCGCGCCGCCACCGCGCGAATGTTGGGTCCCGCCCGCCTCAGTGACTCGCCGTCTCCCCAGCGGCGCGGCGCTCGACGTACTTCAGCGTCAGCTCGGCATTGTGCTCGTCAACCCAGGCGGCCATCGCCAGCTCCTCGTTGAGCGACGCGGTCAGCAGCGACACCGGCTGCTGGAAGCCGCCCGCGTCCGCCAGCGTCAGCAGCGACTTGTAGCTCGCCGCCTCGAAATTCTCGAAGGCGAAGTTGGCGAAGCTGTTCTTGAGGATCTCGTCGGGCGCGAAGACGTGCGCCAGCGCCGCCATGTTACCGGTGAACGACAGCGCCGCGTCCTTCAGCACCGAGTGGGTTTCGCCGAAGCCGGCGAGGATCTCCTCCAGCCGCTGGATCTGCTCCTCGGTCTCGGCGCGGTGCATGCGCAGCTGCTGCGCCACCTCGGGGTAATTGGCGAGATGGTCGAGCTGGCGGTCGATCAGCGCCAGCGCCTGATGCTCGACTCCGTGCGCGTTCTTAAGCCCGGTCACGAAAACCGACTGGACCACGTCGTTCGAATAGCTTGGCATGCGTCTCTCCTTGCTCTCGCGATCAAGCTGGTGCGGCGTCGGATGTTCCTTTAAAAACAGTGACTTTGATGCAGGTTATCGGTTTTCGGGACGGGACAGCCGATGGCGCTGCAACCCAAGTGTAACATG
>Ga0265798_10011631_pt1 | contig 10704 bp, 6 predicted proteins | sample P3T30metagenome_FD_192430 | JGI IMG/M metagenome (GOLD analysis project Ga0265798, IMG submission 192430) | Plant litter microbial communities from East Loma Ridge, Irvine, California - P3 T30 | ecosystem: Environmental > Terrestrial > Plant litter > Unclassified | place: USA: California... | reverse complement strand
CTGTGAACAATATCATGGCGACAAGTTCGTTAGCAAAGGCTGGCCTTGTGTCTCAGAACTACTGAAAGCTACTTTTACCGCTCTGACGATTGTGGGCGACGTAGATGAGGGAGTGAGACTGGTCAACAATGGAGCAGGGTTCGAGGCAAAGTCGAACACTGAGACGGACTCGACCCCTACCTCTTCCACGCTCATCACCCAACCGGCGCAGTCCGCCGACTCGGATTCTTATGGCGCAAAGTTCGAACGAGGAGACGGCTCCGAGAATGATATACTCTTGAGGAGAATCAACAACTATAATAAGAAGCATTCCAGCGCCGCGCACATGGTGCGTGCTGTTCAAGTTGGCCATTCGATGGTGCACCCGAGGGATGGTATATCGATGCGGACAAACGTACACAACGATGACACCACGCTCCACATACACACAAACGGCTCCCGTGCGACCGCGACATTCGAAAAGACTAGCCCATCACAGATGAGCCGTCGAGATGAGGTCGTTGCTCAAGACATGGATTTCAAGTTCGGGACTATGAAAGGCATCAAATTGCAGATCGATTGGTCTAGCGACGATCAGCGGAAACGTTACGTGAGCTCGAGCGATCTGGGATTCTTTACCACTGCTTTCGGGCATGGGGATGGCGTGATGGATCCGGCGTTCATGAAATCCGATTCGTGGAGATTCGCCGTGTGCAATATTGTAGACAACACCAAAGTGCTCCAAGGAAAGTTGATTTCATTGGTTAGTGCTACAGACAATTCTTTTGAAGAGGATAGTGATATGACTTGTGTTTAGACACTACTTGTATAGGTAACATTGATTTTTTGCCGCGGATGGAAAGATTAAATAGGACCAGAGTCATTACTAAGAGCTTAGAAGAGCGCTACTTTTCTTATTTAGCCCTGTACCTAGATTGATCTAGTCCCATATCCCAAAGAAGTTGTTTCGTCAGACACTCGTAGAGACATTTCCAGAGATAGCATTGCAGTACGGAACAAGTGACAAGAGTCACTAGTGCACGAGAGAGTTCGGTGCACTGATAGACGGACATCGTGAAAGTCACTAAGCGGGGTTTACTGTTGACAAGTCTTGCTATTCCTTGTTATGTATCGCTTTCTGCTTCCTTCTATGTTGACCGCGATGTTGAGGTTGGTCTCTCGATGTTTTCGCGACACCACAACGAGTAGACGCTATGCGCGAACCAGATTCTTAGATCATTGCATGAGGATTGGCCAATGCAATTATGGTTCGTGTACCCAGTTTGCGATGTTGGTAGAAAGTAAGGACGTGCGTCTATGTTGGGTTCGGCGTTCCGTCATTGACCCCTATAATCCATGGAGTCTACTTCTATAGACTTTAGTACATGCTGCGCCATACTAAAACCGAGTTACTTTTGCTAGAGCTGGTTCTTCATGGTAGTGGCATCAGCGTTTGGCAGCATATCAGCAACTTTTTGTCACATCCTCGTGATCCTGACGATTTTAAACGATGCTTACACTCTAGATCTCAAGGGTATGAAACGCTCGCTAGAGCTGATGTTCAAAGGACGTCACAAAAGATTCCATATGCTACTACTCTTTTCGCTATATGCATACATATTGCTGGGCTAGTGCAAGCTTTCGCAGTAGGTCGTGAATTAGAGATGTGTGGGATGGATTAGATCTGTGTGGGAGCTAGGTCGCGTATCGAGCAAATTTATTGAATGCGTGGCCGGTGGGATCTCAAACGGGATGTTCAGTTCTATTATCGCGATTTGTGACAACATGGGCTTCGTAGGGGAACAGATATAAAATCATGAGGTCAACAAGTTGACACTCGAAAGGAGTGAATTCCGGTCGGAGTAACCGCGGAAATGATGTAGAGTAATCGACCTACGAAGTTTTTCGAAGTTGAGTAGCTAGTGTCGTCCTAGAAGACCAAGACCGTTACGGAGGCAGCTTGAGGCTCGTGGCATGATGCAATGTCGTTAGAATGTCTTTCAAATCCACTCAGTCTGTTGGCTAGGTTCAGAACGCGAATGCTAGTTGTACTGTAATGAGTAATGACTGTCTATAAAATTCTTAACGTCATGTCAAAGAATCTACCGAACCGAGTTCACTTATGGTAAATAGAGCTTTTGAACCTTTAACTATCATGAAGTAGATGGAAATATGGACTCCATCTAAGTATACAGCGTTTTGCAGATTCGGCTTGAAGTTGGCACCCTTGTGAAGTTATAGCAGAGTCAACAGGACGTCACGGTTGTATTTCTCGACAAACGTGTAATGACCTGTAGGATCACTCGCCTCCGCGCTAGGTCAACGATGAGAAGGGCGCCATGAAATAGCGACTTCCCTCGCGGATGATTCATCCGTGGCCCCCTACTAGCTCTTAAGAAACAGAAATCGATAGAGATAGCTGATAGCTACCACTTGAAAACCATGGAGCAATATGCCTCCAATCGACTTACAATTAAGAGAAGTTTTTGGCAGTGACCATATCTCTGCTAACCATCCGCTTGTCAAACCCTACCCTTTTGGAAATGGCATCCTCAAACCCTTACGAGATATTGGGTATCAGTTCTGATGCCCCCCCGCGACAAATTCGTCTCGCGTACCTTCTACTATCCCTAGAGGCTCATCCTGATCGTGGAGGAAGTCATACAAAGATGGTGGCTGTACGTGGTCTATTTAATCCAACACGATCACATGTGACTTACTCGACGTAGATTAACGAAGCATGGGAGGCGCTTAGCAGCCTTCGCGTTACTGAGGAGTGTTGCGATGATGACGGCGCAACCGAGAAAGAAAGGGATGGTTTTGAATCAGACTCGGACCGCTCGCCAGGGAGTGAAGACGAATCTTATGTTGGGGATGATGACATAAACTTCGATGTGTATTATGACTACGGCGATCTAGACGAGACTGGAGGCAACTACAAGATACAGCTCGCCGATGGCGTAGAAGTCGACCTCGAAGAACATGAACAGTTCTGTGGGTGTGGTTGCGAGGAAGGGTTTTCTGATAGCGGTCTCTCAAGTTGGGACGCTTATGAGTTGTCAGAGCTTGAACTGTCAGAACCAGAGATGTAAGACAAAAATCGAACAAGGCTTTGGACGTAACGATATGGTGCTGATGATCGAGAGTAAATCATAGCGCATTGTTTTGATACTAGGGAGGAAGTTGTTCCGTAGTAAATGTAAGGTCTTTTTCTCATCGCAACAGGTGGCTTAGTGCATACCATGAATCTGTGGCCTGAATTTATCACGCTTTGTTGCATTTATTGTGACTAAATCCGTGTTACTGTACTGAATTGAGATTTTATGTGGCCTCCTGAGAATCTCCTTGCTTTGATTACATAAGTTAGAGGACATGCGAAACCGTTTCAAGTCAACCGTATTACCATCATCAGCAAGTTCGCAAATGCAATTGCTAGAGTGGTCGCTATAAGACATGTTGTGCCTAAGGTGATGAGCGGCATAGTCTCGACGGGTCGCTTCGAGATGAATGAGACATATCTAGGTCACTCGTCTTGCTACAGCCATTGCTTTTTAGGGTGCCGCGGAGGATACACCGGTTTGTACGTAAGTTTATGCAATGAACCACCGAGTTCTGTTAGTGGAGCATGATCCTCGAAACCAGGAAGAGTGCTGAAAAGCTAATATAGTGATATCAATTGTACGTCTTACTCCAATTCCAATGCATCACATACCTGACACGGATTCATCGACAACATCCCTGCTAAAATAGAACCTCGAGACACATTCTAGGATGTTCTGTCAGTGGATTCGGCGATGAGTCCGCTGTTGATTTCTTTGGAGACTTCGCTTGATGTGTTCTCGCCGTACTTCATTCCGCCCATAGTATCTTTTACTCTCACAGTCGATGAGAGTTACTCGCCTGGGACTCTCAGTAGGTAGGCAAGGAATCGATACAGCGCTACGAAGCCTTCGACTTCTTAGATAGAGAAGTAAACGCCCAGCTGAGAGAGTTGCTTCCAGATCCGATTGCAACACTGGAAAGTCAGAATGAGGATAAAGTCCTACGTGTTGATCGTTGTGTGGTCCATTGCATCACAGTCCTGTACATTACTTAGACTGTTGATGTAACTCAGACCGCTCGGGTGAGGCCCTCTGCACTTGCCCACTTCACTATGTGTTACCCTATCAAATCCTGCGATTTGGCAGTCGCGTAAGCTCTAGAAACGGGTGTGATAATTTAAGACCCAGGATGTAAATTTATACACTTTCAGATTGATGACAACTAAGCGCTGTTTTCCCGATCATGGCCACGGCTTTCGCTAGCCTCACCAACAAAATTAACAACGGGGTTGAAGTTTTTGGTGGAACACCACGATGTGATTGGCTTAGAGCCTTTGCCATTGTGTATCCTCTCGCCTTTCCGCTCAATAGTGATTTCCGGTATTGTACCACTATCGCTAAGATCTTGAGGAAAGGTTATAGAGCCCAACGCTGGACGAGAGCTATTGGCATCAAATTTGTAAGTCACGTTGGGGCCTAGAGTCATGGAGATTTTCGATTCTTCAGTGACGGTGGCCCAGGCGAATACTGCGTCTTCGACAAGATTGCTGTTCCGGATTCTCTTGGAGCCGTGATTGCATTCGGCCTTTTTCTGATGCACACGGTACCAGAATATGACCTGATCTTCTATGATTGTTGGCTTTTTGCCGTTCTTCCACCACGAGATGTAGTACTTTGCAATAATACGCCACGGAGAATGATCCTGGCCGTCAACGTACGCCTTCATATTATCCAAGTCAGCGTAGTCGGTGGCTGAGGTAGAGTTCCCTGGCAGATCGCGAAGATAGTGAGACTCGCACCAGTCGTTCCAAGTAAGTAGCTCAATGATGTCGGGCTTAATCTTCTGTTGGGCAACAGCCTCGAGGCGATTGACAAAGAGCCAGTCGCTGGGGGCGACCCAAGCGTCCATGCCATTGCCGTTATCGAGATCTTTGAATTGCCATGGTGACACGGCCATCATGTACGGACCACCCTTGCCTTCGTATGCCAGGCCGTCTTGGAAAGCTTTGTCGGCAGCGCAAGTGCTCTTTACGTTGCCGTTCATTGGCCAAGCTTGCCAGTTGAAGTAGCCATCCACGGAGGGAAAGTCTTCGAACATTTGCTGGACAGCATCCTCGGTACTAGTTTGAGCCTTCTCGGCGTACTTAGTCAATGCTGGAGTAAGAGAAATGGGATTTTTCAGGAGCCTCATCTTAGCTTTAAGGTCTTCGAAGAAATAGTCTCCGTACTGTTGGACGCGGTCACCGCCGTAAGTCGTGACAAGAATATCGCCTTTCCATCGGTATGAGGCTTCACTATTCGCATGTTTCTTCAGAATTTCCGCCATGTAGGTGGTATTCCAATACCCGTCTTCTTTGCAATCAGCCCAGGACAAGTCAAAAGAGTGAACAATCTTAAACCCGACCTCCTCGGCAATTTCGTAAGCATCGTCAATCCGCGACGCTTGCCACGATAGATCCTCCTGACACCCGGGAGGCATCCAGTTCATAGCGAACGCATCGATGCCGATTGACTTGGCGGAGTGCATATCGTCTCTCCATTGCTGGTTGTCATAGGCCCAGGCATTCTGAACCATAAAATGGGCGAAGACATCGGAAGCAAAGACCTTGCTGAAAGGGATGGTCGTGAGTATACCCAGAGCAAGACTAGTCGAACACATTTTGGAATTTTGGACGACACGAAACGGGCTGGTAGTCTGTAATGAGTGGATGGAGTACCAAGAGCACTAGAGCGTGAATACGATGCTCAGCGAACAAACATACAGAGGCGGCTATCCTGCGTGGCTCCAAAGAGATTCAGCTCCAGATTGTCTTAGGTTTGGGCAGATTTCACCTTAAATATCCACAGATCGGTACTATGGAATGTGAGGGGGCCCAAGATGGAAGCTCTCGCGCAATAACGCTGATACTTGACTATGCGTCTCAATCGCGTACTGTAGCCCAGGAGGCATGGCTCTTGTAACGAAATGCTGACTTGATGCCTGTCTATCCTTCAGCCAAGTCAGCCTCCAATTAGTCATCTCGCTTTCATCTCGCTTTCAGTCGGCAGAAATGCCCTAGCGGTTGCACTAAAGTCACAGCGCTTCAAGTCACGAGTCTTAGTTCCTGAACTTTGGTCATCGTGACTTTAGTAGCATCTGTCAAGTTAATGATGACGAAATGCATTCGTAAAGATTAAGGGTCAGAAAGAGCTGCGATGTCGGAACGACGGCTGGAGATGTTTCACCATCAGTCCTGCTCACTCGGACCATCATCCACATCACGTGTATGACATCATGGACGAAAATCATAAATTGGAGCTTGATATGATTATCACATCGATTTGGACGCATGAAATTGCTCTCCGTGTCAAAAAGAAACTACCTCTTCTGTTATGACCTATTACCCGATAGAAGTGACCATAAAAACTAGACCAAACCATATTCTAGGTGTTCTTAACGTAGGCCTAACTTACTGTAGATCAAATGAACGGATACAACTCGCAATCTCTCCAGTCTACCACCCTACCCCTTGGATCTTCTGCCTTGACTTCGTCGCCGTACATATCGACTCTCCGTTCCCAAGACCGTCTTTGTTCAATCTGGGACCAATAGAACAGTAGAATGTTTACGTACTCGACTTCTGTATTCCTGTGTTCCTGACATGTCGGTGCTTGAGCCTGGAACCCCTCGCAATGAGGACAGCCCGAAATCGCTATCAGGTTAGAAAACTCAGTCATGTCAGATAAAAGGCGCTTCTTCTTTTCGGCGCGAGCAGCCCATCTCGTTTTCAGATCGAGGCGCCAGAATACTGAGTCTTCTCCATATTGACGTGAGATGAGACGGGAAGAGGCCTCCCGCCACTCCACGGCAAGCAAAGTTTCGAAATCCATGCGAACAAGGTCTATGCGGGCTTGATCGGTGGCCTGCCGATGTTGGAGCGCGGCAGGTTGCAGACCGGATGTTTCAGTGTCTTTATTGAGGTTTTGGCGAATGTATTCCTCGAAAGGTACGCAAACCGCAGAAGGATCAGCGAGACTGCGCTTCTCCGGTATTGGAATTTTGGACGGAGCGGTAGATGGATGTTGAGGAGTCAGGTATTTGACGCCTCTACCGACATACTTATCCACCGCAGCTTGATGCGCCTCGCATATCGCGCCATCAAACCACTCTTTGGGCTCCCATGTGCGCGATGATCCATCCCTGGTCAATGAACCGTACATGCTAACCGCTCCGAAGCCAGATATAAAGTTCTGGACGATTGAGGAATGGAAAGCCAATACGGGTTGTATGTTGCTCTGATAAAGTGATGCGGGCGCATGAGAAATCAACTGCACACTTTGCTCTCTTCCCTTACGGTCTATCTTACCATTCAGTACGGTTCCTTTGTAGGTTTCAGGTTCATCATCATCTCTTTCCGAGGTGTTCCATTTGACGCCGACCGAAGTGAGATATACCGCAAACCTTAGCCAGTGAGTAAGATGAGGATGCACGTAGAAATCCCAGTCCGAAGTAGATGAGTCGAAACCAGGCCAGAAGAAAGTCGTTGCACGAGAGCCAGATAGCAAGACTTCACAGTCATGCATCATCAGGAGTAATTCATGTGGTTTTTCGACAAGCTCATTAAGGAAGGTCGGATCGCGCCTTGTCAAGTTGTCCTTGTCCGTCGATACGCCGGATTTGACATCGATGCTGCCCTGAGCTATCAACTGTGGGATAGCATGTTGGCGAAGTTGTCTAGCAATCAGTGATACCGTGTATCGGCGCCAATGTTTCGGGACCTCAACACCAGGATATCTTTTCGCCATTCCAATGCATGAGTATTCGCATGTAGCGATGTCCGAAAACTTGACTCCTTTATCCAAATCTTGGAGACCATTCTCAGATAAGGCGATGGATCTGATCAGATGATGCTGGAGTTCTTTGAGATCCCGCTGCGAGATATTCAGTACCCAGGCAACTGTATCATGGTTCCAGCGGATGTTGTCTCGACTTTCGTAATTGTTCGTATACCATGTGTCTGTCGGAGCCTCGTCTATGTTTAGACGAATGCTGTCGGCTGTAGAACTCATTCTGTTGTGATTACGCCTACTTGGTATCGGATTGATTGGGGTATGCTTCAAATCGTATCTCGAAATGATGCCATTACCTTGGGCCTTTATGTAGGTGACGACTGCCAGATGTCCACGAGAAAGCCGAAAGAGAAAACGTCCCTTAGGTCTTGACCTATCATCAAAGGGTGAAGTAGCCTCCACAGTGCGAGTCCCCCCTCATGACTAGCTCCTAACACAGCAAGTTCAGAAGGGCCATCCTAATTCACTATAGGTATGACCAGGCTGGGGAACTCATGCTTTTCTCAGTTGTACTGTAAAGGAGCCCTTCGTGTGCACGTCGTCGGTTGGTACTGTCACTACAGATAATCAACGCCAAACAATTTGACCAGGGACTGACCTCATGATTCGTACTGTCATGTGTTACAGCGTTGCAAGAGGTGAGTTTACAGCTTCAAGTGTTGTATAGACCGTACATAGATATTCCACATCGAGTTAGCCATCAATATAATCATCTAAGCGCTTAGGAGGAAGAAAGAGGAGTCTACTTGCGACGCTGTCTCACCTCACTCTATGTCGTGTAGATACGTTTAACCAATGTTCATCGCTTAGCCTTGTGCAGACTCAATAAGAGATCGCGGCGCGACTTGACTAAAAGCAATTTCTTCTTTGTTTTTCGCAATCCCTTTTCGGATCCATGTACTATAAAGAGCGCTACACTTGCAACACGGGAAGGCTGAAAATCTACCAAGAAACAATAACTCCGGAGGGCGGTCTCATCACGCGCAAGAACTTGGGAAATCTCTAGGACTAACAACACACCTAGGAAAGCCAATCACTAGTTCTGGACGTTCTGTTGTGGCGCAGCGTGGTTTCCTGAGTGCACATAAGGGTAAGGAACGATCAATCTCAACCCAACAAAGCGACACCTACGAACGTTGATCACAGGTAGATTTCCAAATCCCGAAGGAACTCCCGAGCCCAGCATGGACGCTGGGCACCGCCTAGTCTGGACATACGAACTGCTAGAGCTTTGTCTACTTAGCCTTCCCAATAAGGATATCCTGCTTTCCCAACTTGTTAGCAAGAGTTTCGAATCGGTTATCAAGACATCTCTACAGCTCCAAAGAAAGCTATTCTTCGCACTCGATCCAGCTGCTGAAGAGGGTTCCGAGACAAAATTAAACCCGATCTTCACGCATGGCACTCTGCGAACTGCGATTCCCCTTTTTTTTGACCACAAAGAAAAACGCTTAACGTGTTGCTATCGAGATGGCCGTACAAGACTGTACTGTCGTTCGATAAAGGCAACAAAAGTATTAGTACACATGGATCTGTCTTCCGAACAACCTACTGGTGACCCAGGTATGACATGTGAAAAAGTCACGCATCAGAGGCGGATGTTAGAACAGGGATCGTGGAAGCAAATGTACTTATCACAACCGATTTGTTGTATTAGTTGGCGTGTTCAATTCACGCATCCAATCGAGTTGGGATGCAAGGGCAGCTATATCTCGTCTCGGGAGATTACGTACACTGGCTGCTATAGGACACTAGAGGGTGAATGCACGCTGGATACGCTGCTCCACAGTTTGGCGTATTCGTCAGTGATAGAAGGCAGATGACTCTTGTCTCGTACTACAGTTGATGAATCTTATAGCTTCTTCTGGAGTTATCATGCATCGTCTCGCGAAAACATCTAGTGAACACATATGAAGCTTGTATCAGTTGAAGCGTAAACTCCCGTGACTATGTGTATAGTAGTGCCGGAGCCGGCTTCCTCAACGTGGTACTGCTTTCACTGTGCCGTCAACGCGCAAAAGGCTATGTTCTTGCCATTCACCTCTGGGATACCTTCCATTTCCAAGATGCCACTTTCTGTCATTCCTGTACAACATACAGTAAGTTCTATCAGGAATATCAACCTCTCGGTAGCCTACCCGTTAAGTTGTCTCGATGCCGCTCGGACGTCGACAAAGTCAGCGAGAGCATGCTCGTCTCATACAAGATGTTGTTTGCCGACGCCTTATAGCGCTGCAACTTGCATAACTTACTCGCTTGAATCGCAATTTTATAATGGGGCTTGACAGGCTTTTCTACCAAACAAATCTTCTGGTACGATTCCTTGACTTGATGCAATCTGTGGGCACAGATTACATTACAGCACCCACAGAGCTGCAGGGAAGCATCCTTGCATCAAAACATCTGGAGCGGTCGGATATTAAGCGACGTTCGGGGCTAATGAGAAAAGTCTCCTCACATGACAAGTGGGGCTGGAGACTGATCTTCCCTCAAAATCGGCTCAGCGCTCTAGAGTGCGTTGTAGCACTCGCCACAGGTGGCTAGAAGCGAATAGATCGATAGGGGATGTTTCCCGTGTTGTGTTACAGCAAATACACAATCAGCTACGACAAGATGAACTTCTGCGAGCAACGGTTCCCATGGCGATATACCACTCATTGTCCTCCACAAAGAAAGCCAAAGCGTTACAGTACAAAACTTTGATGAAAAAAACTGGCTCATACGCCTGTATACACTGCCCATAATGTGTTAACAGAGGTGAAGATGTATGTTGAATACAACTCAGTCCGATGGCGCTATGGCGATCTGTTAAAATCTTCTTCTCACTCACTCATGAACTGCGTAGCTATCGCAA
>Ga0265798_10011630_pt1 | contig 10705 bp, 11 predicted proteins | sample P3T30metagenome_FD_192430 | JGI IMG/M metagenome (GOLD analysis project Ga0265798, IMG submission 192430) | Plant litter microbial communities from East Loma Ridge, Irvine, California - P3 T30 | ecosystem: Environmental > Terrestrial > Plant litter > Unclassified | place: USA: California... | reverse complement strand
ACTTTGGTGCCATCGGCTGCTTACAAGCCATGCCTGGCTTCCTTCAAGTCTTTGGGCACGCTGATCCTCATTCTCCAACGGGCTACAATATTGCTACTGATCGACAGCAACTCATCTCCTCCCTAATGACTTTGGGCGCGTTTCTGAGCTCATCGTTTGCCGGCGTCTTTGCGACGAAGCTGGGACGACGACACTGCTTGTGGATGGCGAGTGCTCTATGCTGCGTCAGCAATGTTGTTATGATGACGACAACAAACATTGCAGGATTGTATGCTGGAAGACTGTTGATTGGGATTGCAAATGGCTGGTACATGACCTTTGCGCAACTGTACATCCAGGCAAGCCACCCTCCAATCATCCAGGGCCATGATAGAGTACTCATGATCTCTTCAGGAATCCTCGCCAGCTCGTTATCGGGGTATGATGATCTCTGTCTTCCAGATCTGGACATCCATCGGCACCCTGATTGGTACTGTAATCGATAATGCAACCCACAATATGGAAGGCCGTAGGTCATACATTATCCCGCTTGGCACTATTTACATTGTTCCTGTTCTCATGTCCATCGGCCTACTCTTCATCCCTGAAAGTCCGAGGTGGCTTATTCTGGTTGACAAGCAGCGAGAAGCTGAGAAGGCATTGCTATGGATGCGTCCCCACCCGGAGAGCGTTGTAGGCGAGATTGCGGAGATCCAGGCCGCTATTGATGCTGAGAAGGCTACCAAGGCAAGTGCAAACTTTATGGACATTTGGAGAGACCCTGTGGATCGCCGGCGCACCTTGCTGGCCATTGCAGCGGTGAGCACTCAGGCTGCTTCTGGTGCTATGTTCATGATCGCGTACGGAACGTATTTCTTCCAGGTATGACTGCCCCTCCCCATCTTACAGGTGTAGTAAATCTTACTCTTGTATGACTGCTAATATTTGTACCAGATGGCAAAAGTCGGCAGTCCCTTTATGAACTCCTGCATCCTGGTTGCGGTGGGTGTTGCAGCCATCATGGTGAACAGCAGCGTCATTTCCAAGATCGGGCGTCGACGAGTGTTCCTCATGACTGGTCTCTCCATATGCGGCATCACCCAAATCATCATCGCCGCTGTTTATCACGTGAATCCCGGTACAACGGAGACCGGCAAGGTGTGTATCATCTGTTCTTTCCTACAACCCGAGCCTTGACTAACATGTGGGATGCAGGTAATCGTTGGGCTCTCAGTCATCTACATCATTGGCTACAACGGTATGGTCGCAGCATACGCCTGGCTCACCGGTGGAGAAATCCCCAGCCAGCGTCTACGCTCGTACACATTTGGTATTGCATCTGCTGTCGGGTTTGCAGGAGCTTGGCTCGCCACATTCACCGCACCATACTTTATCAACCCCGACTCTCTCAACTGGGGTCCTGAATACGGTATGATACCCAAAAACTCTTTGATCAATCATCGTTTCCTTACTGACATCATCCCAAAGGCTGGATCTGGGGCCCTTCGTGTTTCATCACCGTTATTTGGGTCTACTTCTACTTACCCGAGATCAAAAATCGCACGCTCGAAGAAATTGACGAGATGTTTGAAGCTAGGTTGCCGGCGCGCAAGTTTAGGAAGTACGTTTGCACTGGAAGGTTTGCGGCTGATGGAGACGATAAGATTTCCGAGAGACGTGATAGCGAGAAAAACGAGACCATCAGGCAAGAAGTTGTCACTGTTGAGAAGAGTGGTTGAGGCAAGCTGAGACTGCACTTGCAAGGAAGTAGATGTATTGTTTGAATTCAGGTCTAGTCTCTATCAAATGAATTGTTTTTTCTTGATGCATCATCAATGCCTGGCTTCGGAGGTTGGAGATTTTTAACAACAGCAAGAGTTTTCACGAGCAGATTCGCAAACTTCTGGCCCACGCCATTGATGAATGCATCACATAGCACTCGGAGATTATAGAACCAGTGTTTGCATACGCCATAGCTTGTGATGAAGTCCTGCCATCCATGCTGCCCCAATCACGGCCCCTCCAAGATCTTCTGCGACGCAACAGTAGCAGCACTAGCCTTCTTGATGGTCTCGTCGCCCACCTCCTCGGCATGCTTCTCAGCATCATGCAAAAACACCCAATCCTCTCTCGGAAACTGGATCAACGTAGGATCCTCCTTGACCTTGTCCCAATCCGTATTATGCCACTTGTCCCTCGTCGTCTCCCCAGTTTTCTGCACCGCCTTGACACGCTCATACCTGATATCCTGATATGCTCTCAACGCGCCCCTCACATTCTCCTTGCCAGCCTTCCATAGTAACACCGCCAACGTCACGCCATCCTCAAGCGCTTGCGTCGCGCCCTGTGCACTCGTCGGCAGGAACGGGTGGGCAGCGTCGCCCAAGAGACATATACGACCATGGCCGGGCGCCGACCCGTAACCCGACACCCAGTTGGGAAGGGGATCGCGATAGACCAGTTTCCAGTCTACGAGCTTGGATTCGGGCGTCTTGGACACGATTTTCCAGCACATTGGGTCCCAGCCTTCGAGGACGGCGCGGACATCTTTCAGGTAGCCGGGGAAGGACCAGGACTCGTCAATGTCGTGAGAGTCGCGGTGAGTGAGGACCCAGCAGCAGTCTGTGCCATTTTTGATGGTGCTGAAGAGGAAGTGGACATCTGGGCCTGTACGTAGCGTTGCATTAGTATTGAGTGTTCTGAGGCTAGTTTGTATTGTGTGTGAAGAGACAAGGAAAGAGCGAAGACGTACCGATCCAACCATTAAAGGTATCACCGTTGTCGCAGAAATGCTTGGTTTCAGGGTCTGCCAGCATATCCTTATTGCTGAACCAAGCTCTCCACACGGCGTATCCACTGCTCTTGGGCTTGTCTTCATAACCCAACACCAACGTTCGGGCCTTACTCCTCACACCATCACTAGCAACCACAACGTCACCGCTCACTCTCGTCCCGTCCTCAAGCACGATCCCAGCCTCATCCGCATTCTCCCAGTACTCGTTCACCCGATGCCCAAGGTTGATTTCCACGCCAATCTCCTTTGCGTAGTTAAACACAATCTCGTGCAGCTCGCCCCTATGCCCGTTGAACATGGGCGCCTTGTCGTCGCGCGGCGGCGTCTTCTGGTTGAGGACAATCTCGCCAGTGTCCCATTTGTGGATGTTGAAGCCGTAGTCGGTAAGGTCAATGGAGATGGTGCGCATGTCGCGGGCAACGCGGCCGTCGCTCCATCGCGCGAAGATGCGGCCAGCGTTGGGACCAAAGGTTATAATGTCGCCCAGGATTTTGAGCTCGGGAAAGGACTCGTAGATGACAGGTGTGTGGCCATGGCGGATACACTCAATGGCTGCTGTGAGACCACCGAAGCCTGAACAAGGGGGCCGGTTAGATGTCAACCCGAATGTGTGTTTGGGGAGAAGCGTACCTGCGCCGATGATGATGACTTTGATGCCTGTTTTTGGCCTTGTTCCATTGGCATGTATACCATTTCCATTTGGTCCCAAGTCAGACATGTTTGGTAGCTTAGTCTCGTCTATCTTTGCACGAAGTGGCATAGGTATGCAGAATCTATCGAGCTTCACTCAAATCCAAGAAAAGTAAACGTCACACAAGACGGAGATGAGCCTCCAGGCACAAGAGCGCGTCGACCTGGTGCACTGGGTCTTGCAGCGTGGGGCGGTAAAATCATGCATCTATCGAATTGCAGCCAAACTAATCCTTTCCACAAGTACTTTTTGCCCAAGGCGAGATGAATCCGATGACCTAGTGGGTCGTGGCGCTACATGCTGCAAGGCCTTTTTGCGGTATGTTGATTCCGTGGAATGGCAGGTTAGCTATAATGGAGCTGTGGGTATCTTCCCACTTACCGGATAAACTGCAGTTGACGCGTGACGTTGAATTAATGGGGTTGTGAAGTGATTGATGTACCGGTAGGTATATGCCCCACATTCCGACGAGTTGAACTTTCCCCGCAGTGTGAGTACCCCGCAGCGTTCATCACAGATGCGCAAGCTTGATTTGGTGGGATCCCGCATGGGCAGTGGTGGGTACTGTGCTTGAATGAGCACGAGGCTTGCACGAGATAGCTAATGCCACTGTGGGTGAGCGTTGTTGTGATGAGGCTTGAATCTCCAAGTGTAGATGGCATATCAAGGTGCCAGGTGAAAGGGACCGGCCCTGAGGGCAATTGCCATGAGTAATTGGAATAAATCCAATGCTAGATGTCACTGTGCTGACTTTTGGAACACCCACCAGTTGCCGGTCGTCCCGAAGCTTCTCCCGGAGCTTGGGTATTCTTACTGGGCCTGGTCGATTGCAGGTTAACTCCGGGCATTTGACGCACAGATAAAGTATGATGACATGGCGCACTACAAAGCTTGGTTCTAAGATGATCCGAAACCAAGCTTCCTTTGTATGTACAGAAAAGCACGAGACTTGGAGTTTTATAATCTGGTAATTCATCTCCTGCCTACCTCTAAACTCGCCATTTGCCACAGTAGACTTATTGGAAGCAGAGGCCTGGCAGACGAGTGTGTTGCACGACAGCTCCTTTCAAAAACAACATCAACATCGTCCAGGAAAGATTATGGCGCCCCTTACGCATCCAGAGTGGAATCAAGAAACCGGGGGTTTGGAAGTTGCAAAGGCTTTCGCAGACCAGATCCGTGGGAAGAAAGGTAATTCTAGTTTTTGTTATGGGAAACAAAGACGCGAACCAACCAATTGCTAGTACTCATCACCGGCGTATCTCCTGAAAGTATCGGTTCTTCAATCGCCCTTTCCATCGCCTCGCAAGCTCCCGCACTTGTCATCCTCGCTTCGCGCACAAGGTCCAAATTGGAGGAAGTCGTCAAGTCCATCAAAGACGCCTATCCCGACGTGAAAGTCGAGATTGTTCTTTTGGACCTCATGTCCCAAGAGTCTGTGAAGAGCGCGGCCAAGGAAATATCGCAGTTGACCGATCGCTTGGATCTGATCATCAACAACGCCGCTCTCATGACGCTGCAACGCCAAACTACCAAGGAGGGCCTGGAAAGTCAATTCGGCGCGAACCACATTGGCCACTTTCTGCTTACCAACCTGCTCATACCCCAACTCCTCTCTGCAGCCGCCTCATCCACCCCGGGCGCAACGCGCGTCATCAACCTATCTTCGTTTGGTCACCGACTTAGTCCAATACGGTTCTCAGACTACAATCTTGAGAAACGGAATGAAGATATACCCGAAGAAGAGAGACACGGGCCGCTGCCAGAAGGATTTGCAGAGGCCACAACCAATGGATACAATGGCTGGGTGGCGTATGGGCAGGCGAAGACGGCGAATGTCTTGTTCTCCGTGGGTCTGAACGAGAAGCTTGGGCCAAAGGGTGTAAAGAGCTACGCCGTACATCCTGGAGGTGGGTTTCTCCATTTAGCGATGGTTGACGGGAAGAAAACGTTGTGATGGCCAGCTGACTATAGATAGCGATATGGACGGGTTTGGTTCGTGGATTGGGTACTGATGGCGAAGCGGCGCTCAGAAATGTGTGTGATTTCTGGAAAAACCATGATCAGGGTGCTGCTACGGTATTGGTCGCGGCACTTGATCCAGCTCTTAATGGTCAGTAGATGTTTGATATGATTCAAAGGCGGGCACTGACTTTTTTTATCAGAGCAGAAAGGCGTATTTCTGAATGACTGTCAGATGTACGACGCCGCGCCGTACGCGACCGATCTGAAGTTGGCAGAGCGATTGTGGACGTTGAGCGAGACGCTAGTGCAACCGCATTTGAAGTTGTAAAGCGAGGAAGACAATGAGGCGATAAGTCGGAGTGAAGGGTTGTAGTAAAAGAACTGGGAATGCACAAAACATGACAGGAGCTTCTGCGCAATCTTCTACCAAGTCTCTCACATGCGTGCTATTGTTGTTGGTTGGATGTGATGGCAGAAGCAGCTTTGATTCTTATTGCATTTGATCGTGCTATTGTTGTTGGTTGAATGTAATGGCAAAAGCAGCTTTGATTCTTATCGTATTTGATTACTATACATGTGAAATGGGATCAAATCAGTCGACTTTGTCAAACTTTGGGGTTTTTTCTGAGCTTCTGAATCCTATTATTCAGCAAACCAATCCCCCATATTCGTACCTTTTTTTCTTCTTCTCTTTTTTTCCGGAACCAACTCGACACAAACCTGCACGGAGGAAAAGAAAAACCCCCGTCAGCCAACCGCATTACCCTTGTAAGCCAGATAGAAAATCGTACATGATAGATTCGCATAGAAACGAGCAACGCGCTCACACTCCCTCCATCCATGTCCTTCACTCACATGACTGCACACTGCAGGCCAGGACCCGGGAGCTGGACAGTGTGTGCGACCGAGGCGCAGCAAGACTGAAGCTGTGTGTTTGATATCGAGATGGGAGTGGAAATGATGGAGAGAGGTATCGCGAGGCTGGAGATGATGGAAAAGATGAGGGGGCCCATGGATGAGAAGATGGTGGCAAGGGCGTGGAGCTGAGCCAGCAGCAGGGGCGTCGGAGAAGCAGACATTGCAGAGTTGCATGTCATATCGATGGTTGGGGGAGGGCGGGTTTATGTCGGTTTGGCTTTTGTTTCGAGGTTTTCGGGTTTGGGTAAAGGCAAGGGCTTGAATGAGTAAGATTTGTAGGCTGATGCTGTTGCCGTTGCTTTTGAAAAGTAGTTGGGAATTGCAAGTATGGACAGCTTGGAGTATTTTATTTGCCAAAAGGTTGGTGGTAGCGTTGCCTTGTGCCTAGCCGTCTACCATTGTTGCTGCTTAGCATTGTTGTGGACGGGATGGGGCAATATCGTGGTGAGTGAAGCTGCATAGTATGGACAGAAGTTGCTTGCTATTGTTCGTTGTTGGCCTAAAAGACCCATCGTACACTTTGGAGGATATACATGCACGACGAAAAGGAGATTTCGGAACAATAGTTAGTAGTGCGGCAAGTGAAGGCCCGTCTATCAAGCGACCACGACAAAACTCGATCGCAACCCTCAACTCTTCAAACTCAGGCATGCATGTAAAGTGGCAAAGAAGATAATAGTAAGACATGAATTATTATATACAGTACATGCCCAACCCTTTCCGCTCTCTTATTTTTTCCGTTCTATGCTCATCATTATCTTTCCTATATATTTAGTTCATTATTTATTTTCATCATTCTAGTCTCTAGGGCTCCATCATTGTTGAATTATTCGCTTCTTAGTTGCCTTTGAGAAGAGCAGCGAGTGCACCGGCGCCACCAGCAGCTTTACCCTTGGCAGCCTTGGCAGCCTTGCCTCCAGCAGCCTTTGCGGCGTCACCGGCCTTTGCGCCGAGGACATTCTTGGGGTTGGTTCCAGCGACGTTGTTGATCATCTGACCACCGTTGATTCCACCGGAAGGAGCGACGTTGTTGTTGGCCTGGGCAGCCTTGTTCTGGTACTGTGTGACGGCTGCGGCGCTTGGGGGGTTGATGACCATGACCATACCCTGCTGGCAATGCTGGGCCTGGGGGCAGTAGATGTACATGGGCTGGTTGTCGGTGACGGGAACCATGAAGGTGGGCGAGTTTGCAGTTTGGCGGCGACCGTTGGCGGCGTTGGGGGTACCCTTGGGGTTACCGGCAATGGGCTGGAAGTCGGAGAAGAGGGCGTTTGCTTGGGGTTGGCAGGGCGTGTTTGCGTTGGAGGAAGCCACACTGTGGTTCTGGGCGGCGAACATGAAGGCGACAGTGTCACCGGGCTGAGCGGTGATGGAGTTTGGGGTGAACTGGAACTTGTTGTTGGCGGCAACCGTGACCATCATAGTGGCAGCGGATGCGGTCAAGCTCTGGGCGAGAACAGCGAAGACGATGTTGGAGAAGAGCATGATGGCGGTAATAATAATAATAGGTACTTGGGAGAAGTATAAAGATTATCAAACGAGAATGTTGTATTGAGTTGACTATTATGGATAATAAGAGAGCAAAAAGGAGAAGAAACTGAAGACTGAGTGGGAAATGGCCGGCAAATCTGTCTTGCAAGATGGTGGTGGGCAGCACCATGTTTATACTATGTGATGGAGCGTGCCTGAGAGCCTGCTTTGGTATGCCGTTGATGTGGTCGCCATCAAGGACGAAGCTTGAGGCTCACTGGAGATTGTTTGCCTTGTGGTTGTGACGGACTTGAGGGAGTTGAACTCTAAAGTGTTTGGAAGTTGTGCTTCTGGTTGTGTCATGAGCGGTCGGATGCCAAGTGTCAAACACCGGGAAACATTTCGGATGAGTCTAGTGAGGAACGTCGATCTCCCACTGGAGGAAACAGCCGGGTGACTAGAAGTGAGTGGTTTCTGGTTTCTGTTTCTTGCTCCAAGTGTTCCGAATGATGTGGGTCTGGATGTACGGATCAATCATGTGAAAGCCGATAAGGTTTGATGTCGTCCAGGCTCCTTCACTGGATACTAATAGGCGTCGGTCCGTCTTGGGTGGCCGCGCAAGACTTCTTTCATGCCGGTGTGGACGTGTTACCTTTTTGCGTTTGCCATGGTCGTACGTTAAAACATGTCGTCGTATTTTACCTTCTTATTCTCTAGTCTTTTCTCTTGAACGGGCTGGTCTGTGATGCAGCTGCAGCTGCAGCAAGAGGGTGCGCGATTTGTTGGACCGAGTTTGCAGAAAGCATGCAGAGGCAACGGCCAGCAGACCAAGTCGCGAATCAAGTTTGGAGTTTGAACGACCATCTTGTCGATTTCTGCTCGAAAGGACAAGTCGGCAGACAAGGGAAGTGGTAGGAGAGGGACAGAGACAAAGGTGTTTAGTGAGGAGGCAGCGCTGTTGGAAGAGTGCAACCTTTGCCGGAAGGGCACGGAACGCGTTCGAAACTGCAGCGGTGCGGCACCGAAGCTTCGGCTGATTCAGTGACGCGGAGATGGTGTTGATGAAACGAGGCTGCAAGGCACGGCCAAGCGCAACGCTGGTGTTGTGCAAGCTGGCGGTCTAGTCAAGAGGCGACTTGTGTGGTTTGCATCGTGGTGCTGCAAAGGCATGCTGCCGCGGCCTTTGCACAATTACGGTGTACTTGGATGCAGGTGCAGTCTCGAGGGTGCTTCGTTTTGGTCGTGAAGCTCACTTCCGCCACGGTTGTTGGTTTGTTGGTGTTACAGAATGTGTGCTTAGTCAGGCAGGCAGTCAAGCAAGCAAGCAAGCAAGCACGCACGGCGTTGAATTACGCGTTGATGTTGGCGGCTCTAACAGTCTAGAGTCTGACGAGGTCGGTAGTTGCGAAGAAGGGTTGGTCCCGGATTCAATAGTGTGGGTGGTCCCGACTGCAGTGGCGCCGAGTAGTGGTGGTGTGGGGGGGGTCGTGGCTGTGCAGTCGCCTGTCCCGCCGGTGTGTGTGTCGTGGTACAAGTGAGAGAGGGACTACGGCATGTTGGCCTGATGTGAAGGGGCACACACATACACACCCACACAACTGACAGACAGTAGACATTCCCCGCACAAATGCACGATCGGCGGTTAAGCATGAAGCCCTACGGCGGACTGTGAGAGATGCAGCGTATCCGAGTGCCAAAGGCTAGCCCAACAAGGCCGAGAGCATGTTTCGACTTTGAATACCGGGCTTGGCACGTGTTCCTGCAGGGCTGCTTGGGTTAGCGAGATGAGGGAGCGCTGTACGGGGCCGCGTTAGCTGAGACTGAGCGACAGTTTCAGCCGAAGCCAGCAGGCCATACCCGGCCGCCATGCACCACCGACCTGGTGACAGCAAAGAGGGGGCGGCGACGGCGGCGACGACGACGAAGACAACGACGACGTGTGGAAAAAGAGGACAGCGAAGCTAGACGTTGGATCCGCAGCAAAAGCGTGACTGGCAGCCCAGGTCCGGGGTCGGCACACCACCAGGCACATGGATGGCATCTTGGCCAGCAAGGCAAGATACGAGCACCTTTGATGAGCTGACAGGAGGTTTGGAGCGACGGGATTCATGCATGCAGCCTGCTGCTTGTGTTGTTGTCATTAGGCCGCGTCACGTGGACAGCGAGCGCTGGCGGGTGCCGACGAGGACCCCGTCGCCGCTCAACCCAGGCTTGGGCGAGGTAAATTTAGACGGCCTCGACGGCACTGGCCACTCAGCGTGCGACGTGGCATAGCCGCCGTTGGGAGACTACTGGCACGCTACGAACGACTGGCCCAAATGCCATCCATAGACGCTACGCATGCAGTCGAGCGCGTGTTGCGGTGTGCTGTGGCCGCTGTGCTCGAGCAATGAGACGCCGGGGGCGGGAGGTTGAAGGCACACAGACAGTCAGACCGTCAGACCGTCAGCCAGTCAGCCAGCCAGCCAGCCAACCAGCCAGCCCGACCGACCGGCCGGCCGACAAGCGGGTAACGTGGTCTTCGTGGGCAGGCGCGGCCGCTGGCGAGGAAGGCGCGCTCGCCATGGGCGGAAGGAGCGACTGTCGACGGCTACTGTCCGCCACTGCCCACCACGACAAACTGTCCCATCCCACCCCGCTGCGCAGCCTCCTCCTCCCATTACTGTGAAACTGCGGCCGCAACCAGCGCTTTGTATACAGTAGCAGAGCAGCGCAGCATGAAGCCAGAGAGTCGCATCTAGGGCACACGCACGCAGGAACGGTCCCTCCTCCGTTATTGCGCATCAGACCCAGTGTTTCAACCATGCATCCAGCTCTGTAGCCTGTCCAGGGGGGTGGGGGGGGGCCGGCACCACGCTAGGCCCGATGCGGGGCCGCTGCCACAAGCC
>Ga0265798_10011628_pt1 | contig 10707 bp, 11 predicted proteins | sample P3T30metagenome_FD_192430 | JGI IMG/M metagenome (GOLD analysis project Ga0265798, IMG submission 192430) | Plant litter microbial communities from East Loma Ridge, Irvine, California - P3 T30 | ecosystem: Environmental > Terrestrial > Plant litter > Unclassified | place: USA: California... | reverse complement strand
AAACTGCCTCAAAGTAGGACAGTGTCCTGCCTTTTTGCCCTCATCAGGCACTTCATCAGTAGATAGCCATTTAGAAAAAAAGATTCTAATCATGCTTTGGTAGACTATCAGATGATATCAATTTATATTCCTTGTGGACTTGAACACATAGTATGCCTCCGGGACCGACCCGAGGTTCCATGGATAAAATATCCTGGTTACAGGATTATAGCAGTCAGCTGCAAATCATATCATCTCGTGGGAATGGAATAGATGGAAACCATGCTAATTTCCATCGTCATACTTCTTCATGGTTGCCTGACTCAATCATGACCCTTTCAATTTGCAGTTTCCTGCAGCTTCGCTTCATTGTTGGTTCCATTGTACCACTCCGCATATGCCGGTCCGTTATCTGAAAATGCAGTAGAAAGAGCAACGGTTGGATACCTTGGTTCATCAAAGCAGGCCTTGAAATCGAGACGTTAGGTAGAAGTGCAGTGAGAGTTGGAGGCATATTGAAAAGGTCCTTCGTTTGCGCGCTAGACCAAATGGGATAAACGGACCTTAATCAATCATGTGGGGAAAACGAGAGAAATCCCATTCAAACTTTTGCATGTGCATCTTGCAACAAGGCTGAGTGAGGGTGGAAGCACACTGATAGAAAACCGATCGCGGAGTACTTGTAATGTCCTGTACCTCCTAGAATTTTTTTGATCGTAGTCTAGAGTTCGTGAGGTTCTTTCCTAAATATGCAGCGCAAATCGCACGCGGAAAGAGGCACCTGATCACGTACTGCGGAATGACCTGATTCCGCTTATACGGCCAACAATTGTCCTGCGGTAGCACCAGGGCAAACATTGTCATAAAGGCGGGATGAAGGGACTACGGAATCGGACGGATCTTGTAGCCTTAAAGTCTAGGCAAGAATACGCAGAGGTCGCAGTGAGAGCTGAAGATGACTAAACGACTTCCAGAAACAGCTAGACCACTATCACGGCAAGTGCATAGCAGCAACATCGAGATGAAACTGATGTTTGGGTATCGGATATGAACGCCGTTTTTCCACCCTGCCCTAAGGATAATTTTCCCATACGCGAGCTTGAACTCCTTCGACCAAATAGAAACAAATAACATACTAGTCGTAGCTGCTGCCTAATGAGGCTTGATATTAGATCTCGCCAACCATAATGCAACGCTTTCCTTCGCAACCTCACTGCCCCATACGCCATCAGCCCCTCCTCGTCGCCACTCCTCACCAGAAACATCTTCCCCACCACCGCGTGTAGCCTCGCCAAGTAGCACCTCCAGGTCCCGCTTCTGGCTGGATAGCCAGCGCTTGAAGAAGGTCACCGGATCCTTTGACATGCTAGTAAAGAAAGCGTGCTTTGCCTTGGACTGACCGATTGCACCCATCAATAGCACAAGCTGCTCATCAATCTTCTGAATTTCTTGGAGGGTCTGGATGCTGTCTGGCCGGCGGAGTATGTCTTGGAACAAAGGCTGCATTGGGTCCTCGAGCGCTACCTGAACATCGTATACCGTAGGCTCAGAGGGAGTTTTGCCGGAGTCGGCGGGTGGCGAAATATAGTCCTTGTCGACTCGTATCGTGTACTGTAGTTGGATGGGTGGGAGTGTGGTGAGGTGCTGCTTGATAAGCTGAGGCAGGTTCGGGAAGAAGAAATGATCCTGGCCACCAAAGAGGGCCTTCAGTCTAGCGTCGCATGCAAACTTGCGCTCATCCTCTTCTTGCTGTAGGTGCTGCGACCTAGCATATTCCCAAATGCCCATGAGAACGCCAGCACGGTCCTCTTCGTCAGTGTCCAATAGCTCGGCGAGCGGCTTACTCAGGCGGAAAACCTCGGGATTCTGGTATCGCTGGAGATTGATGGTAATGTTAATGTTCTCGTCGCCCTTCCGCTCAAATTCGAGTTCGCTGAAATTGGCCTCTTTTGCAGTGGGGTTCTCGGGTCGCTTCCACTCGATTTGGGTGAAGTTGTCGGGCTGTAAGCTCTTGGCGCGGTCGAAGTCAATGTTGATGGAAGTGAAGTAATGCGAGAACATCTTCGGCTTTGCAGCTGGTTTAGGCTCAGCTCCATCTTCGTCCCTAGGCGCTAATCAGTCATGTTGCGGATGATGTGGGATATATGCGCCAGTCTTGCGCAAATGCACAAAAAAAGTGCTAGTGGTGAAGCTGATACATACATTGCATCGGCGTCCTTTTCGTCTCCCTCGTCGCCTTCGAGACCCTCGTCATTCTCCTCATCGAGCAGGCGGCCCTGAATCTTGACGCGGTACGTGGCGTTGTTATCGCTCTCAAAGTCAAAGGCGTCGGCGTCGATGCCGCTGCTCTGCCAAGGCTGGTTTTCGGCCGTGTTTGATATCCATATGCGCATGGTTCCATAGCGTGATGCGCGCGAGTGGTGCTTGGAGTCCATGACATCGAGTTTTTTGCGCATCATGGTCGCGTCCAGCGTGCGCTCAACCTCGCGCAATTCTTTGTAGCGGGCTACGCCGTCGCCAATACATACATCTTCAACACCCTCGGGGATGTTCTTGTCGGTCGGGTTCTTGGCGATGCGGCGCATCTTCTCGCGACGCTCAGCTTCGGCGCGCTGCGTGGCCTGGATGCTGGCGCTGTTGTACTGGGGCTGCGCGACGGGGTGCTGCGGATGGACAATGGGGCCTGGGTTGCGAAACAAGTGAGCGAGGTCGTTCCTACTAATCATCGTCTTTTATGGCGTATGTGCGCAGGCGGTAGGAGCAATGGGCGTGGTGGTGGAAGCTGTGGTGGACGGTTCGTACTTACCTGGTCGTCGGGAGGGAGTGGCCGCATTGTGCTGTTGCGGATAATTATATCCCCGTGCCTGATAGTTCGGCTGCATAGTCAAAAGCGTGCAAGAATGAACGGCAGCGGAATTCGCGATGAGGGCGCGTCAGTGGAGATGGAAGGTGGATAGGATGGTAACTTTCTCGGGAGACGCGTCGAGGTTTAGGTACGTCCTACATGCACGGATACTGTTAGCTCCCCCTATAGGTATGCGGGGCAACACCCCCCCACCCAGTCCTCAATGCACACGCTTTTCCGTCTGGCGGTCACGAGCCTCATCAAAACCAGATACATGCGTGTGATTTGCAAGTAGTGCTTGAGAAGTACTACTTGCTGCTGCTGCTGAGATCCGCCCTCCTTCACTGCTTGTGCACTGCTCTTGGCATTCCATTACTCTCAGTCGGTATCCTTGTCCAGCTTTCTCTCAGGCTGTGCACGTGTCATCGTACTTGTTTGTTGTCTTTATGTCTTGTCAGTTGCACTGCTTCGCCGAAAAACTCATCGCACTCCAACCCCTGGACACCTCGCATCAGTGAAGAGACGGTAACCATGCTGGACCAGGAACTAGGCGAACCTCTCAGCAGGATTACAAACGTTCGCATACCACACCAACCGTCGTCATCTCTCTGGGATATTACCATTGAAGATGGAAGGATAGTTTCAGTAGACGCCCACGACAGCTCCTCGGTCCAACCGAACAGAGGTATGCTAGATGGGGGCAACCGTCTCATTGCGCCGTCGCTTTGCCATGCCCACATCCATCTCGACAAATGCTTCCTTCTCCAAGACCCGAAGTTTGCCGACCTACAAATCGAAAATGGCGACTTCAAGGAGGCTATGGAGATGACGGGCGAGGCAAAGTCGAGGTTCGAGGAAGACGACCTGCTCAGGAGAGGCAAGCGCCTGATCGAAGAAAGCATCCAGCATGGCGTCACAGCCATGAGGGCATTTGTAGAAGTCGATGGGGTAGTACAGTTGAAGTGTTTGCATGCGGGCCTCGCATTAAAGCAGACTTTCAAAGGTCGATGTGAAGTACAGATCTGCGCGTTCGCTCAGCTCCCACTATTCTCTGGTGAGAATGGGGGTGCAGAAGTAAGGAAACTTGTGACTACCGTTGCATCTTATGAGAGTGTGGAAGTGCTTGGGAGCACACCATATGTTGAAGATAGCGAGGAGAAATCCAAAAACAATGTGCGATGGATTACCGAGTTAGCCTTGAAGCACCAGAAACACCTGGACCTTCATCTTGACTATTTTCTGGAAGAGGACAAACAGCCTTTGGTCTGGGACACCCTGAATATCTTCAAGGAGCTTGAGTGGGAGAAGAAGTGCGGAGACAAACAGATTACATTAGGTCATTGTACCCGGTTGACGAGGTTTCGGAACGATGAGTGGGCGCATTTGAAACAAGAGGTAGGCAGCCTTCCCGTCTCTTTCGTTGGCCTACCGACTTCCGACCTTTTCATGATGCGAACACCGGAGAATGTACGGGGAACACTTCCTGTAACTGAACTTATCAACGAGCACGGCTTGGAAGCGGCAATTGCTGTAAATAATGTGGGCAATGCATTCACACCATATGGCAACTGTGATCCTCTGGTAAGACCCGTTTCACACCATTTGCATGTGATCAAACAACTAAGTCTATCTCCTAGAGCATCGCCTCTCTGGGAGTCGGCTTGTATCAGGCTGGGACAAAGAAAGATGCTGAACTACTATACGTAAGCAACCCCTTTCCTTCCAAGTCCTGCCACTGATCATCTGGGTTTATGCAGGAAACCGTCTCATCTCGGGCGAAGTCCGCGATTGGCTGTGAGCCAACATCTTTACTGCTGAAGCCTGGGCAGCCTGCGGACTTTGTATTGTTTGATAGGATGGATAGCGGTTGGCAGTGTAGGAAGAGTGTGGTAGAGGTGGTGTATGATGCCGGATGCACCCGTCAAACGGTCTTTAGGGGTCGATTGGCCGCACAGAAGAGCTGAAAGATACTGCGCAGTGCGGAAAACTACGAAAACGTTGTTGGAAACGGCCGCTCCGCTGCACGTCACCGGCGTGATGACGCTAGATCATGTGCAGTAACAGAAATCGTCACGTGCACACACAAACGCTGACGGCTGACTTCAGTGGGATTGATAGAACCTCGTCCCATTTGCGCCAATTGGTACATGATCCACTTGTAGGCCTTGGTGAAGTGTAAGGAGTAAACGGTGAAGGGTAGGTGCTCATGTTTGCGTTGTTCGTGCCTTCCTTCTGCAATAGCAGCTTTCATTGAGTGGGGCCTGATACCGTGCTCGTGACACCTCGCACAAACAACCCATCGAACATACTGCTGCACATATCCGCTATTCTCTACAAACGCTAAAAATTGTCCATATCATTGCGAGGCCGAAGAGCGGTGTGACGGCTCGCGTGTGTCTCATCTTCACCACTGGAAGGCGCAATCTGCTTCCACATTCGGCTACCCAAAACACCGACTGTCAAAGTTAACATTCGATTCAGCAACTACGCCACGTTGGCGATAAAGTCTGTAATTAGACTGTTAAGGTTAGAGCCTCAATGGAACCCGATCAAGTCAGCATCATAGATACTCCCGACGTCGGCGAAGCGCATCCTGCCCCGGCTAAGTCGCCATGTATAGACGACCTAGGATACTCTGCAGCGACCGAAGACGATAGCGGCAAAATCCATCCTCATTTTATAGCAACTACCCGCTCAGCTACTACCATTTCGGATGTCGTTGATACATTTCTTAGCAATATCAAGGTAAGTTGTTGTAGTTATTCGAGGCATCACCTATGGTCCGAGAAACCACATTACACTCCTTCCACAGGAACTTCTAACATTCAAAGCTGCGTTTTGGCGTCGAGTCGTCTGAGGTGGCCACAATATTCAATGTACTGGGCGCGTTCCGAGCCGGGAAGACATCGAAGAAAGACACTCTTATTGCAATACAGATTGCCCTTGGAAGCCAACAAGACTTAAAGCAAGATCTGATGAACATACTGTTTCACGGAGACGCAGATTGGGGCACAGGAGACTTCGACTTCAGCTGCCATCAATCCTTCAATGTTAATCCACCTAGTCCTAGCCCGCGATTTCTACAGCCGACTCATCAGCCTCAGATGCAGCTGCCTTCCATCTCTCCAGCATGGTTTGAAGGTAGCCAGGCTTATCTACCAAGCATTCCTGCTACAACGGGAGGCTATGTGGGGAACCTGGGCTATGGCCAATCTGCTTCTCCAGCAACACTGCAGACACTGGGTCACTTTAGTAACCCCAACGCATTCACATCGCCTCACTTGGCTGAACCGACGAGCTATGACCACCATTTGAGAGAGAGCTACGAGACAGAGATGGGCGCTCAAAGTCAACACTTTGATCGTATTCCGCAGCTGAGCCATGTGCAGCCTAGATGGGAGCGAATAGAACACCGTGAGGACGTGTCTTCCATTCACTGCGAATGGGTACTCGCCGAACTTTTACTGACATAACTATAGAATCTACTCATTACTATGCTCAGCCCTGGTCTTCCGAGGCGTTCAATCCCATGCTTGGTCGTGCACAACCCTTTGCTAGCCACCATGTGGATCCGTCCGCCCTCTCCTACGAGCAACACCCACGTGAAGTTGTGTCGTCTCAAAAGGCAACATCTGCTGCAGCCAGCCCATCTATCCTTGGGGTCCCCATCGCAGTTCCTGTGGGTCAGCTCTTGGATGACTTCCACAAGCCTTCCAGGAAGCGTCGTCGCCAAAACTTGACTACCCACTTTCAGCCGAGAGACGATTCACACGAGGATGTTGAAACTGGTAGCAATCTGCCCACCCATGCTCCAAACAATATCCCATTGACCCTTTCAACTCACCCAAGGACGGAGCAAAAGGAGGATCAAACTCGGGAAGGAGTCGGGGGTGGCCCATACATACACAGCCTCTGTGGAAAGAGCTTCTCTACAAGGTCAAGAGTGAAGAAGCATCATTGGGGAATTAAAATGGATGACTTGGAAACAACTACAGGTTGCTGGGCGAAGAACAAGAAGCCGAATGTCAGCTGGAACGAGCATCCAAGCTGCCGAGAGGCACTGACAGCAACCAAGAAAGCTACCCCAGCTGTGAAGAGACAGAGGCCATCCAAGAAGAGAGCTCCCTCAGTTTCATCTCTGGAACCCACTCCTCATAATCTTCTCCAAGCTTCCACAACCCCACATGGTCCACATGGAGAGGCTTTTACTTTGCGACATCCAGTTTCGTATCATATGCAAGGTCTCCCTGGCCGGACCAGTTTTGACAATTTGCTCACTGCGGTCAATGTAGCCGCCCAAGTCGATGCACCACAACCACAAGGACGCATAGACTCTGTGGTCTCTCAGCTCGATGCTCAGGCGGCTGCCATGGAGCGTAATAGACAGTATGTTACAAAATGGCAAAATACTTCTGGTGGTTCTGAGAAGGGGTCGGCACATGGTCAACATCACCCATATACTGCACAGGGACTTGGCATTAGCTACCCACTCGCGGGCATGCATAGGCCTCTGGACGCAGCGCTACCGACTCAATGGGGAGCCCACACGCTCACGCCTTCTTCTGGTTCTCCTAAGGATGGGAATTGGGATCATGCCGGTATTCGCACCTTCGACGACATGCGTGATAGCGGCACCACCCTCTAGCTGCCTTTTTCTCGCAAGTTTGAATCAAGGAACAGGCAGGTCTAGGGCTATCAACCATGTTTCTTGTATGTTAGGCGTGTGGTGAAACGATAGATGTGTAACAATCGAGTGATGATTCCGCTGCGGAGGTGCATATGGAAGCCAGTGAAGGATTAGGGTTTAACAAAGCGAGTGTGAAGGATCACTTGATGTGTATGCCGGTGTATGGGAGGACAACAGTTGCAAGGTGAATTGTGTGCTATGATGTGAGAGTCGGTTGACGGCGCAATTCACGGCCTTGTTGCTGGATACAGTATACCATCCCCCACTCATCTCCTTGCGGTAGTTGGTGGCGCGGCCAAGCTTCTGTACAATGGGTAAGCTCACGGCTCACGAACAAGGATAAGCTGCAGGCCCCCAGAGCCCAGCCGTTCTCCACATTATCCACCAAGCTCTCCCCATGTTCTTCTGCAGCGCGTGTAGGTTTTTCCGCGATTTTCCGCGAATCGTGACTTTTGCCGGTGCCTTTTGCTTGCCTAATCCCTGCTGAGTGAGGTAGTTTAGTCGCTATGTTGGAGCCATGTCAACCGAGGCTACTGGACTTGCAAAATTAAGCTGTTCGTAACCGAGATTCGGGTTACAAGGCGCGAGGCTGCAATTGAAGGGAACAGCAAGATGCGAGAGCTTGGGGTGTGTGAGCTCAATGGCATGGGGTGGCTGGGTCTCGTATCGCTCGACGCTGCGGTTGCGGGTGAAGAGATTTCGTCATAGGGAGTCTGTGTTGTTCCTGGGGATTGGCAGCCATGGCATCTGGGGGGCCTCTCTGCGGGGAAGCGCACGTTCCTGGTCTCCCCAAGCGGTGGCCCGCCCTCTTCCCCAGTATGACCCTAGTTAGTGCGCACCTTTACCTGGAGGCTGGAGAGAAGACGAGCCGGTAAAAGAATCCCAGTCATAGTCATGGTAAACTGGTACTTGCGCCCTGGCCCGCTCCTATATAATAGCCCAACTCCCTCCCACCCGTCGCGCTTCTCCACACCACATCACATCAAGTCCACTTTTCAACTCACCCGAGATTGATCAGTCACGATGCGGTTCTCCACCGTCCTGCCTCTCTTTGCGGCGGCTGCCCTTGCCCAGTACAGCGCTGCGCCAAACTCGACCTGGACTGCTGGGCCTGACAAGGACGGCAAGTACGAGATCTCGTCCGAGGGCATTCGTGGTCACTTTATTGCGTACGGCGCCTCCATTTCCAACCTCTTCGTCCCCGGCAAGGATGGCGTGGAGCGCGACATTGTCCTCGGCTTTGACAACGCGACCGCATACGAAGGCAAGGTCCACCCCCACTTTGGCGGTGTACCGGGTCGGTACGCCAATCGCATCAAGAACTCGACATTCGACATTGATGGCGAGACGTTCCATATTCTGCCCAACGAGAACAACAACAACGACACTCTGCACGGCGGTCCAGATGGCTGGGACTACCGTAACTTCACCGTTGTGTCGCACACCAAAGACTCCATCACCTTTTCCATTGTCGATCCCGACGGCAAGGAGGGCTTCCCAGGCGAGGTTGTGAGCTACGTCACTTACACCATGACACCTCACACCTGGAACATCAGGATCGTGGCTCTTGCTACCACCAAGAAGACGCCCATCATGCTGACATCCCACGTAAGTCAATGAATGCCCTCACCGGTTCACAAACCCGATGCTGACGAGTTAGACCTACTGGAACCTGGATGGGTTCGGCAACCCCGACGACGAGACTGCCCTTAACCACACTTTCTACATGCCCTACTCTGGCCAGCGTGTCGGCGTAGACGCCATCCTTATCCCCGATGGCAGCATCCTTGCAAACGAAAAGTACTCGGTCAACGACTTCTGGTCAGCGCCCAAGCAAATTGGTGCCAACTCCAGTGCGCCCGAGCTGCTTGGCAACTGCGGTACCAACTGCACTGGTTACGACAACTGCTACATTGTCAATCGTGACCAAGGTGAAGTCCTCGACTGGGTCAACTCTGGACCCGTCGCTACCTTGTCTAGCGAGTGGTCTGGCATCAAGCTGGATATCTACTCGGATCAAGAGGCTTTCCAGATGTACAGCTGTCCCGGCCAAGATGGTATGTTGCAATTGTGAGCTTTCCATACTAGAAATACTAATACAAGTACAGGCACGATCCCTTACAAGTCTACCCAAGGTGCAGAGGGCGGTAGTGGATTGGTGCCCAAGTATGGATGCATTGTGATGGAGGTTCAGGACTGGATCGATGCCATCAATCAGCCCTCGTGGAGGCGGGACAAGAAGCAAATCTTCGGACCCTCCACTGGTGCCTTCAACCTTCAGGCTCAGTATGTCTTCTCCAAGACCGACTAATAGTGGGCGAGCCGAGAGAGAGCTTTGGATAAAGCTTGATGATACCACTTCTAATAGCATATTTGGACATCTCAATAGGATGTCGTAATGGTAATAGAAGCTCTTTCCTGCTTCACTTTGATTGCAACATATGCTCTTTCTCTCATGGCAACCAAGATTGTCAGTCGCCATGGATGAGTTCTACATCTTCGTTACTTGAACCTCCATCTCTTGTGTACTTCTACTTTTTCACAAACATTGTGTCACTACCCACTTTGAACGTCGTATTGATATTACAGAATCACTAAGTCATCGCTGGTTGCGCGACACAAAACCTTGGCACCAAATAAGTAACCCTGATTTACTCTCACTTTCACTTTCACCATGACGGATCGCCTAGACGAGGGCGCTAAGAGCGGTGAGTGGCTAATCTCAAACGCTTGCCTTTGCATCTACGTTAAAGTACTCGACAGACAATCTCGGCACCCCTTCGGACGCAGCGAGTGAGTGGGGGTATCTGTGCGAATCAACCTCCCCATCCCAACCTTCTGCGATGAGCGCGTCGCAGGACGACTACGTACAAGGCCACAAAGTCACCAAAGCCGAGTCACTGCCCCAGAATAGGCCAAAGGGCAGCAAGGGCTTCCTTCGCGCAACTGAGGCGACGAAAAAGTTACTCGGAGTGGTAGGAATGAGCGAACCACTCCCCTTCGTAACACCGCCCACAATGCCATATACGTTGGAGCAAGAGTTTGAGATTGGACTAGCAGAGTATGGCCTGAAAGCGTCTGTTCCAGCGGCCCATGAGCAGCAGCGGCTACTGGATATCATGGAAGAGAGTGAGAGTGAGCTTCTAGCTCTGTACGCTTCTGACACTGACATTAAACAAAAAGAGGATTCAATGTC
>Ga0265798_10011627_pt1 | contig 10708 bp, 8 predicted proteins | sample P3T30metagenome_FD_192430 | JGI IMG/M metagenome (GOLD analysis project Ga0265798, IMG submission 192430) | Plant litter microbial communities from East Loma Ridge, Irvine, California - P3 T30 | ecosystem: Environmental > Terrestrial > Plant litter > Unclassified | place: USA: California... | reverse complement strand
AGCCAAGCTCGGCCATCGCGGCCTGCACGCGTTCGCGCGTCGCGGCGGCCACCAACGGGCTGCCGCGCAGAACCAGCGACACCGTGGCACGCGAGACCTGAACATGTTTGGCAACCGCTTCGAGCGTCACCGCTGCGCGACGACCGGGTCCGGGAGCCTGGCTCATGGGGGATTTTCCTGCCACAAATACACGATGCCACGCACTGTAATTTAGATCGATCTAAACGTCGCCCCGGGTAAACCCGCCATCAGGCTGCAACAGGCTGCTGGGGCAATCGTCGCAGAATTTCGCTGACGATCTGGTCGACGGGCTGATCGATATTGACCGCGATGGCGTTGACAGGCACTTCGAGCGCATCGAACTGGCTGCGCAGCAATCTGGCATCAAAGAAATGATCGGTGCGGGCGGCAAGCCGGTCGTGGATCAAGTCGAACGTGCCTTCCAGGTAGACGAAGATCAGCTTGCCGTCGCGCCCTTCATCCGACAGCACACCGCGGTAGCGCTGGCGCAGGGCCGAACAGCCGAAGATATGGGTGCGGCCATCGCGATGACAGGCCTCGATCTCATGGCGGATGGCAGCAAGCCAGGGCGCACGGTCCTCGTCGTTCAAGGGGATGCCGCGGTGCATCTTGTCGATGTTCGCCTGGCTGTGGAAGCTGTCCGCATCCTGATAGTCACAGGCGAGCCGTTGCGCCACTTTTTCGCCGATGGTCGTCTTGCCGCAGCCGGACACGCCCATGAGTACGAGGATCATGCAGATTCCTTATCTTGCGAATAACGGTGAAGCTTTACTTGGCCGGACGCAGCGCGCTGGCTTCGCGCGCCAAGCGAGTGATGCCCGCCCAGTCGCCGGCCCGCATCATGGCAGCGGGCGTGAGCCACGAGCCACCCACGCACACCACGTTCGGCAGCGCGAGGTAGTTCGGCGCAGTGGCCAGGCTCACGCCGCCCGTGGGGCAGAACTTCACGTCAACGAACGGGCCGCCGAAGGCCTTCAGCATCGCGACACCACCGACCTGCTCGGCCGGGAAGAGCTTCAGCGTGCGGTAGCCGTGCTCCAGCGCGATCAGGATTTCAGACGAGGTGGCCACGCCGGGCAGCAGCGCCAGGCCGGCCTTCTTGGCGGCGTTGGCGAGGGCGTCGGTCAAGCCCGGCGACACACCGAAGCGGGCGCCGGCCGATACCGCATCAGCCACTTGTTCCGGGCGCGTCAGCGTGCCGACGCCCACCACCAGGTCATCGGCAAACTTGGCCATGCGTTCGATCACGCCCAGGCCGGCGGGGGTGCGCAAGGTGATTTCCAGCACACGAACGCCGCCTTCATACAGCGCGCGCGCGGTCTGTTCGCCTTGTTCCACCGAGTCGAACTGCAATACCGGAATGACCGGTCCGAGTGCGGCTACGTGATCGATGTCGAGCATGCTCATGCTTGTTCCTTGATGGATGAGGGGGCGGGCGAGGCGGATGATGCCGCCACGTGATCCGCCGCAGAATACATGTTGAAGACCGAGGCGCCCTCTTCTGCCGGGCCCGCGGCCTGACGGAACACCGAGAACAGCTCGCGGCCGAAGCCCCAGGTGGACGCTTCGTCCTGCGACGCATGGATGTCGCGCGTGGCCCAGACCTCATCCGATACATGGGCCTTGAGCACGCCTGCGTCGGCGTCGAGCTCGATCATGTCACCGGTGCGAACGCGGCCCAGCGGACCGCCCGCCAGCACTTCCGGAGACAAGTGGATGACGGCGGGCACCTTGCCCGACGCGCCCGACATGCGGCCGTCGGTGACCAGCGCCACATGGAAGCCGGCGTCCTGCGCCACGCCCAGCAAGGGCGTCAAGCGATGCAGTTCCGGCATCCCGTTGGCGCGTGCGCCCTGGAAGCGCACAACGGCCACGAAGTCGCGATTCAGTTCGCCCGCATCGAACGCACGTTGCACGGCTTCCTGGTCATCGAAGACGATGGCAGGCGCGTGCACCTTGCGATGCTGTGCGGCCACCGCAGAAATCTTGATCACGCCCCGACCCAGATTGCCTTGCACCAGGCGCAGGCCGCCGTCCGGCGCGAACGGCGTGGCGCGCGGGCGCAGCACCTTGTCGTCCAGCGTCTGCGCCGTCGCCGGCACCCAGGTGAGCTTGTCCTCGATCAGGCGCGGTTCTTCGGCGTAGTGCGACAGGCCGTTGCCGGCCACGGTACGCACGTCGGGGTGCAAGAGCCCGCCCTGGATAAGTTCGCGAATCAGGAAGGCCAGGCCACCTGCTGCGTGGAAGTGATTCACGTCGGCCTTGCCGTTCGGGTAGATGCGCGCCAGCAGCGGCACCACGGCCGACAGATCGTCGAAGTCGGTCCAGTCGATCACGATGCCGGCGGCGCGCGCGGCGGCCACCAGGTGCAAGGTGTGATTGGTCGAACCGCCGGTGGCCAGCAGGCCCACGATGCCGTTGACGATCGCACGCTCGTCGATCACATGACCGATGGGGGTGTATTCATTGCCCAGCGCAGAAATCTCCAGCACCCGCTCGGTGGCGCGCGCAGTCAAGGCGTCGCGCAGGGGCGTATTCGGATGGATGAAAGCAGAGCCCGGCAAATGCAGGCCCATGACTTCCATCAGCAGCTGGTTGCTGTTGGCCGTGCCGTAGAAGGTACAGGTGCCAGCACCGTGATAGGCCTGGGACTCGGCTTCGAGCAAGGCATCGCGCCCCACTTCGCCCTTGGCGAACTGCTGGCGGATACGCGCCTTGTCGTCATTGGACAGGCCGCTGGTCATCGGACCGGCCGGCACGAATATCACCGGCAGATGGCCGAACTGCAAGGCGCCGATCAGCAGGCCGGGCACGATCTTGTCGCACACGCCCAGCATCAGCGCGGCGTCGAACATATTGTGGGACAGGGCAATCGCTGTGCTCATGGCGATGACTTCACGCGAGAACAGCGACATCTCCATGCCTGGATTGCCTTGCGTGACGCCATCGCACATGGCCGGTACGCCGCCTGCCACTTGGGCGGTGCCGCCGACCCGACGCGCGGCGGCGCGGATCAATTCCGGGAAGCGCTCAAAGGGTTGGTGCGCCGACAGCATGTCGTTGTAGGACGTGACGATGCCGATGTTCGGCTTGCGCAGTTCCTTGATGACCAGCTTGTCGTTGGCCGGCGCCGCCGCAAATCCGTGCGCCAGATTGGCACAGGACAGCGCGGTGCGAGCAGGCGCGTGATGCGCGCGCGCGTGCTCGAGGCGGGTGAGATACAGCGCACGCGACTGGCGGCTGCGTTCGATCACCCGGTTGGTGACGCGATCTAGGACGGCATGTAACGTGCTCATTGAACTCACCTGCAGAATCGATTGACATGAGTTTAGTAGAAAAACTACAGCTTTGTGGTAGTTTTTGTACAATCGGACGTGCTGTGGGTGCGCCGTGCCGCGCACCGTCTTGGCTTCATATTCGACCTCGGTGTCTTACAAGGTTCTGTATATCAGCGGATAAATCGCAAGCAGCGGTTGCATGAACCACGCATGAACCAAACATGACCCAAGCATGAACCAGTACGGCGCCTGTCGCCGTGAACCTGTCAGACCGCCTGCAACAAGCGTTCCGCCTGCCCATTCCTGCCTTTCTGCGCATCCGATGATCACCAGCCTGCAATCCGTCCTGCCGCACCTGCGCCCTTCCGAGCGACGTCTGGCCGACTACGTGCTGGCCGCCCCGCGCGAGGTCGTCCACTTGAACATGACCGAATTGGCCGACCGGGCGCAATCCAGCCAGCCGACCATTGCGCGACTGTGCAAGACGCTGGGCTTGTCCGGTTTCAAGGAGTTCAAGATCCGCCTGGCACAAAGCCTGCCGGCAGGTGTCGCCTACGTGCACGAGGACGTGCAGGCCGACGAGTCCGTATCGGGCATTGCCGGCAAGGTGATCGATCGGACGATTGCGGCGCTGCAAAACGTGCGGGATTCACTGTCCTCGGATGCCGTGGGCGAGGCGATCAATCTGCTGGCAGGTGCCAGGCGCATCGAGTTTTATGGTGCGGGTGGGTCTGGCCTGGTGGCGCACGATGTGCAGCACAAGTTTTTCCGGCTGGGCATGCCGACGGTCGCCTATGTGGACCCGCACGTCTATTGCGTGTCGGCCACGCTCCTGGGCGCGGGCGATGCCGTGGTGGCGATCTCGAACACCGGTCGCAGCCGCGAGATGCTGGAAGCCGCGACGCTCGCGCGTGCCGCAGGTGCCACGGTGATTGCGATCACGCGCAGTCATTCGCCGCTGGCGGCTTTGGCGACGGTGGCGATCGGCGTGGATGTGAATGAAGATCCCGATGTCTACACCCCCATGCGCTCTCGAATCGGCCATCTGGCGGTCTGCGACATTCTTGCAGTGGGCGTGGCTTTGCAGCGAGGGCCGGAGTATGTCGACACGCTGGTGCGCTCAAAGGCGGTGACGCGGCGCAGACGCGACGAGGCGTGAGCGCAGACTCTGTGTGCTGCGGCTGATTCAAGGAAGCTGGTTCGCCAACGCCTTTTTCAGCGCTCCGGTCGCACTGCCTGTCGCCTCGGTTTGCGCGGCTTGGGCTCGACGCCGATGCGCGGGTCCCGATTTCGTACCAGCAAGGTGATGGCTTCAACAGCTTCTTCGAATGCGGGATCGGTCTGCGGCACATACAGCCACTTCCCGAGCACCGGATGCGTACGCAACGCAGGGATCTCTGCGACAAGCGCCGCATGCTGATCCTGTGCGGTGCATACCAGCAAGCCATCCCATGGCGCCTCACGGTCGGCCGCGACCAGGCACAGGCGGCCATCGACGTAGGCAGCATCGCAGCCGAACATTTTCTTGTGCAGGTAGCTTGCGTCGTGCTCGAACGCGTCGAATATCCAGACGAGCGAATTGGGGCGGGCAGATGCCGTCGGGCTCGACATCGGCGCAAGAATGTTCGTGTTGCTCACATGACCACCGGGAAGCGTGTCCACCGCGCCTGCGGTGTGGAAAGCATCACTCTACAGACTGTCTGCAGGCTGTCGACTTGCTCGCGTCCGAAACACCTTGGGCTCTGGCTCGCGCGGCTTGGCCGTCGCCGCTTTTTCTGCCGCCGCCTTCGCCTCGGCGGCCCGCACGCGTGCATTCTTCGGCGCGACGGCGCCCTTCACCTGATTGCGCCCTGCCCCCTTGGCCGCATACAAGGCGGCATCTGCGGCCGAAATCACCGCCATCGGTCCGTCCGGTGAGTGCTTGCTGTCGGCCACCCCGATACTCACCGTCACCCGCAAGCCCGGCCGATCCACCCCCGTGCCGCGCCTGGCCCGCCCCTGCGCCTCTGACTGCGGCCGGCTGGACTCGTCGCGCAAGCGCATACGCGCAGACTCGATCACCACCCGCACGCCTTCCAGCGTCTCCAGGCATTCGTGCGCCAGCTTGCCGAAGAACACCAGCGCAAATTCTTCACCACCATAACGGTAGGCACGGCTGCCGCCGCCTGCGCGATTCAAACGCGCCGCCACCAGTCGCAACACCTGGTCGCCCGTCTGGTGACCGTGGGTATCGTTGAAGGCCTTGAAGTGATCGATGTCCACCATGGCAATGCTGTAGTTGCCATCCAGCCGCGTCAGCACATCGTTCAAGGCACGACGCCCGCGCAGGCCCGTCAGCTCATCGCGGAAGGCCATGCGGAAGGTTTCCTGCACGATCGATCCGGCAAACAGCAGCAGGATGAAACTGCAGCCCACCGGCACCACCGCTGCATCCGCAAACACGCGCGGCAGCATCACGGCCAGGCACACGGCAGACAGAAACATGGCGGTGTGTTCGGTGCGCGGGGTCCACACGGCCTGGATGCCCAGCACCAGCACCGCGGCGTAGATGGCCAGCGTGGGCAAGGCGGGCAGCACACTCCATTGCAAGGGCATGGTGGGCAGGTGAACGCTCGCAATCAGGCTGACCATGTGGTCGGGGCGCCAGGCGGCCAGCAGCACGAACACGCCAAAAGCCAGCGTCTGATACAGCACGCGCTTGATCACATCAATGAGCGGCTGGCCACGTTCGTGCCACAGCCCGTTGAGCACAAACATGAGCGGCAGCCACAGCGATGCGCCATGAAACACCAGCGCCGCCTGGGGCGCGAAGCGGCCATCGCGCAGGTAGACGTCGGTCTGCCCGCTCAGCAGCAGGAAGCCCAGGTAGGTGACAAGCACCATGAAGAGAATGCGAAGACGGCCATACAGCAAGGCCAGGCCGCCCGCGACGCAAGCGAGCACGGCCAACAGCGTCTGATAGAAAGCGCCCGCAGGTGCGGTCGCCGGCAATAGCAGCAAGATCAGCGCGAGCAACAAGGCTGGCACTACAAAAACGTGGTTTGCCAAGTTCGGCACAGCGCGATGCAAACAGCCCCCCGAGGCATGCGGAAAGTTCGGCCGGTGAGCAAAGCCCGGCACGCAACCGCAAAAGAAAGTTCAGGACCTCCTTGCTTACGGCAGAATTCCGCAGGACTTGAGTGGTTTCCGGTCGAAACCTGTCACACACGACAGCGGGGGGCTGTTTTCTTGCGGGTCGAAACCCTCAGTCGTCTTGCTGCAAGGCGGCGTCGATCAGGGCCGTGATCTGCTCGGTCTGCGTGCCGAAACCGCACACCAGACGAACAAATACTTCATCTGCAGCCAAGCTTTTTCCGGCAGGCAAAGCCGACGGATGCCAGTCGTAGAACACCGCGCCATTGCCACGCAGCCGCGTGGCCAGCGCAGTAGGCATCACTACGAAGACTTCATTGGCATCGACCGGCCACACCGTGCTTACGCCCGGCACCTGGGCAAGCGCCGCAGACAGGTCACGTGCCATGCTGTTGGCGTGTTGCGCCAGGTCAAGCCAGTGGCCGTTTTCCAGCCAGCCGCAGAACTGCGCGCCAAACAGACGGCCCTTGGCGGCCATCTGCCCCGCCCGCTTGACGCGGAACGCGAAGTCCTCGGACAGCGCGGTGTCGAAGAAGACGATGGCCTCAGCCATCAGCGCACCGTTCTTCGAGGCGCCCAGACACAGCACATCGACGCCGGCACGCCAGGTCACATCGGCGGGCGAGCAGCCCAGCGAGGCCACGGCGTTTGCAAAACGGGCGCCGTCCATGTGGACGTGCAGGTCATGCTCATGAGCGAGCTTGGTCAGTGCGGAGACTTCGGCAGGTGTGTAGACCAGTCCGCACTCGGTGGCCTGCGTCAGGCTGAGTGCCCGCGGCACCACGTTGTGCGGCGGATGCGGCGCGGTGGCCAGCGCCTGCGTCAACGCAGCCGGCGTGAGCTTGCCGCTGGCATCGACGATCGGCACCAGTCGTGCGCCGCCACTGAACAGCTCCGGGGCGCTCGACTCGTCGTTGACGATGTGCGCCTGGTGGTGGCACAGGACCGATCCCCAGGGCGGCACCAGCGCCGACAGCGCCAATGAGTTGGCCACCGTGCCAGTGGACACATAGAACACGTCCACCGGGCACTCGAACAGCTCGGCAATGCGCGCAGTCGCCTGCGCGCACCAATCGTCTGCGCCATACGAGGCCGCGAGGCCGGCATTGGCGCGCACGATTGCATCCAGCACTTGCTGGGACGCGCCCAGCATGTTGTCGCTGCCGAAGATCATCGCATCAGGCCTTTTTGGCGGCGGCGCGCTGGCGCACGGTTTCGTACAGGCACACGGCAGATGCCACGCTCACGTTCAGGCTCTCGACCGAACCCAGCATCGGAATGCGCACCAGTTCGTCGCAGGTCTCGCGCGTCAGGCGGCGCATGCCCTCGCCTTCAGCACCCATGACCCACGCGATCGGGCGGGTGCAGTCGATGTCGTGGATGGTCTTTTCGGCTTGATCGTCGGTACCGACCACCCAGATGTCGCGCTCTTTCAGCGCGCGCAGCGTGCGGGCCAGATTGGTCACGGTGATGTAGGCGATCGAGTCGGCAGCGCCGCAGGACACGCGCTGCACGGTGGCGTTCAGGCCCACGGCGCGGTCGCGCGGGGCGACCACGGCGTTGACGCCAGCAGCATCGGCGGTACGCAGGCAGGCGCCCAGGTTGTGCGGGTCGGTGACGCTATCGAGAATCAGCAGGAAGGGCACGTCGGTCGCGTCGTCGAGCATCTCGTCCAGGTCGACGGCAAGTTCAACCTGGTCGGCGAGTGCGACGACGCCCTGGTGGCGCTGGCCGCGGGCAATGCCGTCGAGACGCATGGTTTCGACGGGGTGCACACGCCGGCCCGCTTGTTCGGCCTGTTCGATCAAGGTCAACATGCGGCGATCGCGCCGGGACGCCTCGACATAAATGTCTTTGATCGATGCCGGCGCGTGGCGAAGACGCGCGGCCACGGCGTGGAAACCGGCGAGTACCTGGCTGGCAGCCATAGGAAGTCCTTTTATTGCGGGTCGGGAATCCGACATTAAACCGCAATTGCTTGTTGGCTTGGGCCACGTGGGGTGAAGCACGCGCCCAGAAACGAAACCGCCGCTGAAATCAGCGGCGGTTTCGACTTGGAAAGCAGCTTGGCCGCGTATCAGGCAATGCAGTCATCCGCACTGCCTGATGGCGCCGACAAGAACCTGGCTTAGCGATTTTTGCGCTTGGACGCAGCAGCCCGCTTGCCGGTCTTGGCGCTGCGCGGCTCGCCGCCATAACCCAGTTGCGCGCGATCCGGCTTGGCACCAGCGGCCTTGCGCACGCGGTGCTCGGATTCGCCTTCACGCTGGCTTTGCTTGCGCAGGCCGTCGTAGCTCACGCCTTGCACCAGCTTGAACTCGATGCGACGCGCTTCCAGGTCGACCCGGGCAACCTGCACCTGGACCTTGTCCGTCAGGCGATAACGCATGCCGGTACGTTCGCCGCGCAGTTCGTGCAGCGAGTCGTTGAACTGGAAGTAGTCGGTACCCAGTTCGGACACGTGCACCAGGCCTTCGACATACAGCTCGTCCAGCGTGATGAACACGCCGAAGGTCGCCACGCCGGTGACAGTACCGGTGAAGGTTTCGCCCACGCGTTCGCGCACGAACCAGCACTTCAGCCACGCCTCGACATCGCGCGATGCGTCGTCTGCACGACGCTCGTTCGACGAACACTGCAGGCCCAGACGTTCCCAGATGCCGTGCTCGTGGTCCTTCATGTTCTTCGACGCGATGGCCGTGTCGCCAACGGGCTCGGGCACATAACGACGGCCAACCAGCAAGGCCTTGATCGCACGGTGCGTCAGCAAATCGGGATAACGACGGATCGGCGAGGTGAAGTGCGCATACGCCGGGTAGGCCAGGCCAAAGTGACCGACGTTGTCCGGGCTGTACATGGCCTGTTGCATCGAGCGCAGGCACATGGTCTGCAGCAACGCGTGGTCGGGACGGCCACGAATGCTTTCCAGGAAGGCCGAGTAATCCGCCGCCGTGGGCTTTTCGCCGCCACCCAGCGTCAGGCCGATGGTCTTCAGGAAGGTGCGCAGCGATTGCAGCTTCTCGATGGTCGGGCCTTCGTGGATGCGATACAGGCCGGGATGCTTGCTGCGCTCGGTGAAGTCCGCCGCGCAGGTGTTGGCAGCCAGCATGCACTCTTCGATGACCTTGTGCGCGTCATTGCGCACGTGAGCCACGATGCGCTCGATCTTGCCAAGCTCATTGCACACGATCTTGGTTTCGACCGTATCGAAGTCGATGGCGCCGCGCACCTTGCGCGCCGCCGCCAGCAACTGATAAAGCGAATACAAATTGTGGATCTGCGGCAGCACGTGATCGTGCTTGCGTGCGGCCGGGCCGCCCGGTTGCTGCAAGGCGCCCCACACCTCGTTGTAGGTGGTGCGCGCGTGTGAATACATCACCGCGTTATAGAACTGGTACGCCTGCACCGTGCCGGCCTTGGAACCGGTGGCCGGAATCACCATGTCGCAGACCAGCACCAGGCGGTCGACTTCAGGGTTGATCGAGCACAGTCCGTTGGACAGCTTTTCGGGCAGCATCGGGATCACGCGGCGCGGGAAGTACACGCTGGTGCTGCGCTCGACGGCGTCCTGGTCCAGCGCATCGCCAGGCGTCACGTAATGGCTGACGTCGGCAATCGCCACGATCAGGCGCCAGCCCGGGCGCTTGCGCGTGCCGGTGCCAAGCTCGACGGGCTCGCAATACACGGCATCGTCAAAGTCACGCGCGTCTTCACCGTCGATGGTGATCAGCGGCACATCGCGCAGGTCCACACGGCCTTTCAAATCGGCGCGGCGCACGGCGTCGGGCAGGCGCGCAGCCTGATCGAGCGCGGCTTGCGAGAACTCGTGCGGTACGTCGAACTTGCGCACCGCAATTTCGATTTCCATGCCCGGATCGTCGATCTCGCCCAGCACCTCGACCACGCGGCCCAGCGGCTGCGAATGACGGGTCGGCTGCGTGACGATTTCGACTGAGACGACCTGGCCGTGTTCGGCGTCGCCCTGCTCGCCCGGCGGGATCAGGATGTCGTGCTTGATGCGCTGGTCTTCGGGCACGACGATGAACACGCCGCGCTCGTTCAGGAAACGGCCCACCAGCTTGTTGGTACGGCGTTCGATGACCTCGACGATCATGCCGTCGGGCTTGCCGCGGTAATCGCCGCCGGACAGCTTCAACAGCACCCGGTCGCCATGCAGCACTTTCTGCATTTCCTTGGGCGACAGGAAAACGTCCTGGCCGCCATCATCGCGGATCAGGAAACCGAAACCGTCGCGATGACCTTGTACGCGGCCAGCG
>Ga0265798_10011625_pt1 | contig 10709 bp, 10 predicted proteins | sample P3T30metagenome_FD_192430 | JGI IMG/M metagenome (GOLD analysis project Ga0265798, IMG submission 192430) | Plant litter microbial communities from East Loma Ridge, Irvine, California - P3 T30 | ecosystem: Environmental > Terrestrial > Plant litter > Unclassified | place: USA: California... | reverse complement strand
AGAGACTGTCTCGCTCAGCCATGATACGAGACCATGACTCTTTGAGCGAAGAAGCCTCTCGGGAGGCGGTAGACATGAGGTCCATCAAGGCGAAGAATTTGCCCTCAGCTTGTGATGTGAGCTCTGTGGACATCTTGCTTCGATGTGACTGGAGGAAGCTGCTTGCTCGACGAGAGGATGAGCTGGTCTGACGGGTCGTTCGGCGTGTCAGTGATGAGCTGTGGCCGGCACCATTTGCTTGACTGGCGAATGAGAAAGATCGGTTGCCTGTAGGAGAGGAAGGCTCAGAAAAGACATCGCGAAGTCCACTGGCCTTGAGCTTCATGATAGTGAGCCTCTCGGGCGAGATGTCGGCGGTGGTGTCGAATGTGTCTGTCATTGTGATGTGAGGTATTGAGATGATGTGAGATATTGGGAGAGATGTGAAGATGTTTGAGATGTATATGCTATGAGGGTGAGCGGAAAGTGGTACTTATGCTGTCAGTGCCGTCAACCAGCATCCTGCCCCACGTACCATGGTAGCGTATCACAAGCGGCACATCAATACTGCCATCGGTATAGTCAGCTCCTCGCATTAACGAGCTGGTCGTGGCTTGCAGCTTGGAGGTATATTCCCACGTATGACGCAACGTTCTCAGAGCATTTGGCAAACTGGAGGAGCTATCCCAGCTGCCGTTCGATACGCTGCACTGTTACTGGAAAGGCACATGCAGCAACTTGGAACCATGCATGAGATAAGTGGGACCTCTTCATCAAGTGTCGGCGACTCAAGAGGTGGAGGTAACCATCGTAGCATTCAGCTTGAATGAGCACCGCCTAGGAGATCAGACCCGGCATTGCCATATGCAATGACGATCCTTCGTAGCGCACGTCGATGAGAGGGATTTTGGCCTTGCCGCTCTCGCTTGTCGGGGCATTGGACTGCATGATGGATCGGCTTACGACTGGATGATGTGATGCCAGGCGCGGGTAGATCACCAGGGCTGGGTATCTCGATGCTGCAGATCGCAGATCATATATGGGGGCGGGCCGCGCTATAGCATCCTCGCCGAGTCGACAGCGCCATCGCTTGACCTCGCTTGCTTCTTTCGGCCGCTACATGACGCCAAAGCTTTCGATAGTCCTAAACGGGATTCCGTCTTTCATCGCGAGGGAAGAGCCGTGGGCCAATGACATTGCCTGGCATGCTGGACCGGACCGCGATCAGGCAATCGGAAACGTCGGCCATGACCGAGCAAGTGGATGACGATGGCCATTGGAGGGGAAGCTACACCGGTGTACGCCTGGCCATTACCATTGTAGTGTATCTGTGAGCGATGATCGAAGAGCCGGTGGTTGTAAGACGTAGCTCCAGATCGTGCGGCGGCTCAAGGTATGGTTGACGCTAACACATGACCCCGCCTTGTCGATGAAGAAGCAACGAAGGAGCGGAGGAGTTCGCATCGCCAAACCTCCGTTGAGTCTCGAACAGAGAATCAACAAATACTATTGATTCCAGAGCCGTTGGTGGAATATGTCCAAGTACCAGCACGAGCTTCAGCCGTGCTTCATGCATTTTCCTAATGCGGGTCTCGGTTCTGCACATCGTACCCGCACTTGCAGCGACGTCACAGCTAGACGAGAATTCGGGAAAGAGCGATCAAGACTCGACTGAATGCATCGATGGAGGTGTCCGGTAGTCTGTACCCATGATGCATGTCCTTTCCCACACGTCTTGCGTTTTGGCTAGCGCGACACGGCCTACTGAATCTCAAGTAGTGCGCGGGCATTTCTTCAGTGCCAACACCGGCTGTCTTCCACCTACATCACAACGATAATAGGGGTTGTATGAGACGCGACTTGGGTATACCAAGACATGTGTTTCTTAGGAACGAGACCTCTTTTCATTGAAAAATGTCTTTATGGGAAGAAGTGACTTGATTGAGCCCATCTGTCCAGTCGTGAAGGCAAATTGTCGATCAAAAGAGGAGAAACAGTACCAGCATGTCCCTCTCTGGTGAGTAGCCGGGACCTTCACACGTCCTCTCAACGAATGGTCTTGCTGTACAGCATACGGTCGCAAGATCATGGATTGAAGAAGTTAATATATTCGGAAGTATGCTCACGGTGAGATTCACACGGGGATGTGGCAAAGAGTACCCTGCGTTGCCGCTACCCATATCTGAAACGATGTCTGCTTTGATGATCGAGTTCGTAAGAGCCGGGAAGGGCAAGCCCAGACGAACCGAAGACTGACGTCTTTGTTCGAGCATCCGAATCCAGACGTTACCATGCACTTCTTGCACTTGTTCTCGGTAAGGATTGATAACTGAAAGAAGTCTGAAAACGGTGTTCGTGTCTCAGATATGATAAATGTGTCCAAGGTAAGTCGCATGTGCTGCGTCAAGAACGACACTTCGTTCTTTACGTCTCTGCGACCATTCCTGCCTCTTTGCATCCATCTACCCTCCCGATACACACGCCGTCATGAAACTATTCCTCACCCCCATCTTCGCGCTTTCACTCCTCACCACATCCATCGATGCTTACGAATTCAAAACCGGATCAGGGGTTTGTGCCAAGCGTTATGAAAAATGCACAGAACCATGGGTTTACCTTTGCGAATGTAACTCGGGCTGGATTGTAAGTCTTCCATACCTTATACGAGGTTGCGCACGCGCTTATTCTTATCAAAACAGGTGCAATGTAGTGGTGGCGGGACCCGCTACGACCCAACACCTGTGAAATGGATGCCTCTTCTTAACTGTCCAAAGCCGGACAAGAAGGGAGGGCTGCAATGTGTTTCTGGGATGTGCACTAAGTGGCGGCCTGACCTGCTATCGATTTAGAGCTGTGCTCATGTTGTTGGTAGACAAGTGCCGGTGGGGTGCAGGTGTATTTGCGAACTCAGGGAGTAATTGGTTCGCTCTTACACCGTTATAGCTTGATGGAACTCGACTTATTGTATGGGTTCGCAGTCGTCCTATCGATGTTGTTTCGTTGCCTTGCGTCTAGTAAATAACGAAATACCTGATGCCGTTGTGTAGAAGGCCAAAGCTATTGAAGACATACCTAGGTACGGTACCTACCTAGATAGATGGTATTATATGGAACAGATTTCGCCGTTCATGTAGATTAACAGAGTTGCGCGAACGTGTGATGTCATTACGACAGGACGCTGATACATGTAAGGTGGCATGATGCCCAGGAGTTGTTGAGGAGACTGGGCCAAGTCCGATCCCCATGGGCATTCGGGCAGGGCTGCCCACAGGTCCGCCCTCCCGGAGTACGCGAAGATGAATGATGAGCGTGCTTCCACGAAGGCTTTTAACTCAGACAAGGCGCACCCTGATCTAGATCGTGTTTTACACGCGTGACGAAGAAGCAGTACGGTCGTTGAACACCTGGGCATCGTGTCGGTGGCGTTCGGCTTGAGTTCGGCCTTGAGACGGCCCCACATCTACAGTCTCCCCCCCGGTTCGGGTGCCTGGCGTGGTTTTGGCCAAATATGAGGTCTGATTTGTTAAATCCCTTGTCGCTGGCTATTGCGCACCTTGCTAGCATTGCGTAACCCTTGTTAAGAAGAAAAGCTAGCAAATAAAGCCTTGTTTAGAAGGTTTTATTCCTTGCAAAGGTATCCGCTTTGCTCTTGCTACGCTCTTTTATTGGCTAAAGGGGGTTGAAATCCACGCCAGGCACCCGAACCGGGGGGGAGACTGTAGCGGGGCTTGGGCCGTTTCGGTTCTGCCCTCTTCCGCGAGCCGCAAAATCCGGCGCACCTCTCAAAGCTATCATGCTCATCATGTCTTTGAAACCCAACCTGCCCAACATCCGATAAAGGCACGCGTTCGATTCGCTTCGATACGCGATTCAGGACGGTGAACCAGGTGTTACTCGCACCACGCGGTCAACTGCGGGAGCGTCCATTTCACGATACATAAGGATTCGAGCCGACTCGTTGTTATCTGTTTGTCTGACTGCACTTTTGCAATCACGCACGCCGGAGATATCAAGACCCAATCATGTCGCTAACGGAAGAGGTCCTATACCTGTCACCCTGTTCCGGGAACGAGTCCATTTGTTGCGAAGAGGAGTCCGATTGGGACAAAGAGAAAGCCAAACTGCAAGGCCGAGTCCGTCGTGTTCTTCTAGACGAACTGCCCATCTCTAGGTAATTTGGAACGATCGGGAAGTATGTATGGCCTCCGAACACTGTCGCTCACATCTTGATCAGTGACATCATGAGGTCGTTAAATCTTCATACAGGATGGTTACAAAGTCTTCAGATGGTCAATAGTGCAGCCAATATCTCAGACAATGATATCCTTGATTTGGTATCACGCAACAATGGGCTACGCGAGATTCTACTAATAAACAAAAACCTAACTGACAATTCAATCCGTCATATCCTTGGATATTGTCCAGACGTCGTATCCATTTCAATTGGTAGTGGCAGTGCTAGCGGAGCTGGACGGATCAAAGGCCATTTTGCATCCTACATGAACGAGCAGGAGAACTTGCACAAATGGAAGAAATTGGACAGACTTACCTTTTCCAATCAGCCACTCGACAAGGCGCACATTAGAAGCATGCTCAAAAAACGACGGAACCTACGAATCGATCAGATGCAGACACCCAGCCCCGAAGTAGTACAATCTCTCACGGATGCCGGTATCTTACCTGGCAACAAGCAGCTAGCAGAAATGTTTGCCGAGAACGATGCTGATGTATTAAGAGCCATACCTGCTACATCTTTCTGGAGAGAAGGCAAAATTGTAGGCCCAGACATGGTGGCTTTGGTGCACTTGGAACAGGCTCGGTTGGATGCTATCCGACGGTGCAAGGCTGAGCTTGAGGCAGAGGAGGTTGAGGTGGAGGCAGAAAAGATCCCTGAAGAACCAGAGAGTCGTAGAAAGCGGACTCTGGACCCGGCCTCTCCATCATCACCACGGCCAGCTCGAAAGGTTGCAAGACGCGAAGTTTCCGATCTCCGTCACGAAGAAGATGCAAAGCAGGCCGACAGGACGAGTAGCACAAACGTCAATGAAGCGTCATCAAGTATGGAAAACACCTCTGGGAACGCCAACGCAGGCAGCAGCTCTGACGGAAGCGCCTTGACTAAGAGCGTCATCAAAGAAGAACCTTTGGATGAGGATAACTTCGGAGTGAACTATGAGGCAGCCGAAACCCATGGAGGAGATGCCTTGGATGAAGAGGACTTTCACTTCAATATTGAGAGCGCGCAAGCGTGCCGACAGCTGAAACCAAATTGGGTGATGGCGCCCTGGAAGCGCTAGTATGACATCATTGTTTTCTAGCCTGGACTTATCATCAGGCTCTATCATCAACTCTATACGACCTCGGGAGCGAGCAGACTTCTCTTATTCCACATTAAACGCTAATGACTTTGTCTCTTTCGTGTTCCGAGAGCACGATGTGTGCAGACGCTTTTTGGTTTCAGTTGCGGCCAGGCATCCTCGGGGCCCATACTAGTTACCGGTACCCCCTGCCCAACGGGTCCGGCTGTTTCGGGAAGGTTCGCTCCTGCAGGCCGAGGAACCTCAACATGTCCACAGTCACCAGTCGCTCAACACCAACCCCCTATGAAGAAACGGCGCGGTTTAAATGTCAGTGAACTGCTATCGATACCAAGTTGACTCCAACCCGCGCGCGACAAGCAACACAACCGGGCCCCACTGTCTGACTTGCCCCCACATGGTCATTTTCGAACCAAGCTTTGCTGTCACAGTGTAAGTTGTCTTCGTCTGTCCTTGAATCTATTATTAGCATACTGAACCTAAACAGTGCCGACATCAATATGCTAGCTTGGTCACCAGCAGCATTTAGTTCATCCATTCTCGCGATCCGCGTGGGCAACAGTGCCCTGCTAGACGACCAGTCTATTACCAACCTCGCCGCGAACATGGCGCAGTTAACACAGGTGCAAATCGATTTGGCTCCAGATATTGGTGACCAATCCATCATGAGTCTTATTGAGTTCTGTCCGGCCATTGAATACATTGAAGTATGTGGGGATGTACTCACGAGACGATCTGGTGGTGTGACTTTGCGTAACCTCGACGCAATATTGATTGCAAATGAAAATAAGGCCCAACGTCTTCGTAATTTGGTGCTCGTAGATCAGCTGGTGGAAGACAAGAGAGTGGAAGCCTGCGAAAAACTGCGAGCAAATTTGAAGATTATACGTGGACATCAGACACGAGAGGAGATTATACCGAGAAGCAGGGCTTAGCGCGCGGCTAGATACGCAAAAATGTCATTGTATTAGATACTATAGATTATCATACTTATCAATCCAACGCGAATCTTTGTGAGTCTCGGTCCGCCAACGGCACCACGTTGTAGTTCAAACGCTGTACATAATAATCGTCCTCAAGCTCATGTGCCCGCGGTTTGCGTTGCACCTGGCCTAAAAGAATTGGCCTTAGTCCCTCTTTGAAGTTGTAGAAGCAAACGCAGCCGGCCAGGAGAGCACTCGTCGAAAAGACCACCCCAACGCAGAGGTAGAAAACCATCTCATCCTTCAATAGAGTATCAGCAAGTAACGAGTGCCCGTAGAGAACGAGGAGTCTGCTGATCAGGTATGCGATATTTGCGGCATGTAGAAGCTGTGAGATGCGATGTTAGCGCGTGCCAGTCCTTTCGAGGTTGAGTGACCTACCAAAACAAACGCCATTCCAATGCGACGCTCATGCCTCACAAAATATACCGCGATAGCCACATGTACAAGAGTAGCCGGGATGATTGAGATCGTCAATGAGAACTCGGGCTCCTGGAAATGGACGTCGATGAAATCGTAGAAGATTATGAACGCGAAAACGAAGTAGGGTGTAAACTTGAGAAGCACAAGGTAAATCTGTGCTTGTGTGAGTATGGTCAGGCAAAGAAGATGACGCAAGTATTACCTGGTAGACAGCGTATTTTGTTTGTATCTTCTTGTCAGGGCTGACATGCTGATATAAAGCCCAAGAGAACTCACGGTATAGGCCCCTCGCTAGCCAGCACATAATGGCACTGCTGACACATGTAACCACGGTGCAGACCATCAAGCCAGGTGAGATCTTCTTCCAGAAAGGCCAATCAACGTCTGCAAAAGGTGTGCCGTACATGTCGTGATTAACAAGAATCCTAGATACTGCATGTCTAGTCTCGCCATATTGAAGAACCGTCGAAATTGAAAGGCATATGTTGGCGGCGCATTGAACGAACACCTGGATGTGGTTCTTGATCCGGTATGCGTCAAGCGTCAAGATGATCTGGAAGAGACATCCCAATGAATTGACACACAAGGTCAGAGGGATGACATAAGATATCGGAACCTGGTATGCAACCGAGTTTACCCAATTCAGGTATGTGACCAGAATGACTCTAGGGCTTGTTAGGCAGTCCATCTAGCGAATGAGTTATGCGGGGAAATACGAACGTCTGTATCGTAATATTCGTAATCGCCTGAACTGTTGTAGTGCCAAAGAAAAACCATTCCAATCTCGTCTCCGGCCGCCACGATACCATCGTTGTTATGTTATCCCGATCGAGCTGCCCACACGCCCAAAGAGGTAATGAAAACGAGTGTGATGTGAATCAGCCACACCGGGGCAGGGTACAAGCGGTGGGTATGTGTGCGACGGGAGAATCTTTTTAGCAGTCTCGAAGAATCATGATAACGCGTGGACAGAAGCAAAAACCTTCTAGTTCCATAGATAGTCTGGCATTTTCCGGGCTTGGGTACGCTAGGAAAGCCTAAATACGGGAAAGGAGCTTCCGCACTACGCCGCATTCAGCCGAACGTTGACCATCGCAGCTGACATTGACGCTACGCCATCCCAAACTTCCCACGGCGAGCATTCCCGGAACCTTGATGGACAACATGATTGAACGGTCTTGGATATTACTATCACGATACGAGGTTGGTGCTGTGGAAGGTGTGGGGGGAGACTCAGGCTAGTTGCTTTTCCTGCTAGCGTGACAGCCCTCCATGTAGGTGTCTCGCATCTCATCAACGCGGCCTCGCGACACTCGAGGTTCAGGACAAAATCACAGCGATATCTCGCGTTCAGTGTTGATGACACCAACCATCGCGATGTTCATTCGCCTAATACGCCATTTCTCTGTTACGACGATTGACGGTCCTGTTCTAGACATGCCCCGCGCACGACGCGCACACCGGGGGTCTTTTCGCCGCCAGGGGCACAAAGCTTGCCGAGAGCTGTTCGAGAGGAGTCCATGAGCCGTGAAATCTCGAGGGCCAGACGCATTCCAAGGTTTGCTTTTGAAACACTTATCGAACTCAGGGAGCGACTGAAGGATCAAGCGACCTCTACACCAAGGGAGTTTAAATCATCTAAAATCCCGTTCTCATACCTAGTTCTATCATCCTTCCTCCCGCTGCCCACAACGCAACATGAGGACTCTAGACTCTTATCCGGAATTAAACTGGAAGAAATGTACACCACAACCTCCTGAGATTGAATACCAGCTCCATCCTCCTTTTATCCTTCCGACTCCCCCGAACTTATGCGAGGCCAGATTCACACTTCATCCTGTCCGTGGGTTCCTATCAACTGCCCACGTCTGGTGCTGCAATGGTGGATCAGACCCTTGTAGTACCCCCGACACTTCTAACGCTCCCTACGGCTACTATATTGCTTGCTCCGTAGACATTCCTGGAATTGGAGCGTACAAGTGGAACTCGCAAGTCTGCCATCCAATCCCACTAGCTCGTGATGTTCCCGACCAACCTCAGGCGCCGCAAGAACCCGCACAGCACCATGGCCATGCACCAGAAAACAATACACTAAAACGGAACCACGAAGCCACAGAGTACCCCGATGCTACCGGACGAAAGATACCCAGGACCGCAGGGTATGCAGCGACTGTCCAACGAGAACACAGCGAAGAAGTATATGGGGTCGGCTCCGAGGAGAGTTCTACGGAAGACGAGACAGTCGACGGAAATGAAGAAAGCGGAGAGGAGGAGGAGGAGGAGGAGGAGGAGGAGGAGGAAGAAGAAGAAGAAGAATACTACCAACGCGAAAGTGGCGTCGAAGTCGAGCAATGCGTCAATGAGCGCGACTCATCCGATGATGAGTCAAATAATTGGGATCCCACGAACGCCATGAAAAAGGCCGAAGCTAGGCGTGGTCTTGTATATTTCGGAATCTTTCCCAGTCTCGGCAACCCAGAGGGTATTCTATTCTACGGCAATTGGGACCAGTGGGAACAACGATGGCATGCAGACGCGTTACGCACCGGTATTGGAAAGTACACTTCGGACCCGGGTTTCGCGTGCAAAGGTAAGCGATTTCATACTTTATTATGATTAAACAAATGATGTACTTGGTACTGACGATTATGGCCGTGGCTAGATCACATCTTGAGGCGTTGGCATCGGCACCACCTGCATTTCGACAGACCATTGTATCGATACATTGCAGCAACGCAGGGCCTCTGGATGACGATGACGTGATTACACTCTGTTCCATCAACCCTGGTTTGAAGGACATTTCGCTCGGTAGCGCGCAACTTGTCACCGACAGAGGCCTAGTTCATATACTAGATCTATGCCGATCTATAGGTCGTATCAGCATAAGTGGTGACGACAGATGCCACGGTTCAATCACCCTTAAAGATCGGCAATTGCGTACCGCATTACGGAATCCCCAATATGGGAGAAGGCTGAAGCATTTGTGGCTTATGGATCAGCGCTTCACTCGCAAGCGGGCCAAGATCATTTCCAAGACAAGGCTGAAGATGGCTATAGTAGGGGGAGAGACTGTGGGGGACAGTCACGCTGCGCTGATGGTAGCTAGTATGACTGGAGGTTTCACCAGATTTGTGTACTTCCACGGCGGCGAGGTACCATACATGGACATTGCACACCCGTCGACGGTAACATGATCTCAAGACAGGCAACAGGTATCGTGATATGGGAATAGAGTGTTTCGAATATGGAATATACATGTGGTTGCATTCCAAAAGTCGCGCGAAGAACGAACATACCTCTATCCATACAAATATTACGCCATCTAATTAGCTGCGCCGTCGCGGCTTCGGTTGAGAAGTTCCAGCATTCTACGCCGTAACATCACCGCTCTTCGCTCGCTTCGCGTCCCTTTCCTCGCCAGCATTTGCCTCGGCGCGTCTTTTACCCTCGTCCTTCCTTGCAGTGTCCTTCTCTTCCCGCGCAACACGCCGCGCCTCCTTGTCCTGCTTCTCCTTTTCTTTCCGAAGAGCCTTGCTCTCGAACTCGTGCCAGTCACCCTCCAGCTCCTTCAGCGCGTCGGCACGTTTCGGTGGCGGGGCTTCGCTCGTGAAGAAAGGATGCTCGAGCACGTCGGCGGCGGTGGGTCGCGCATTTGGGTCGAACAGGAACATTGCCTGGAGAAGCTCAAAGGCCATAGGGCTAACGCGGTCCTTGTACTTCTCCTCAAAAGTCGACTGTTTTCGTTCGGTTGGCCGTAGCAGTTCAAACCACTGCATGTCGACAATCCCAGGCCAGTCCTGCACAGTGGGCGTGCCGAGTATGTTGTAAATCTTGTCCAGCTGATTGATCTCGCCGCCATCGCCGGGGAAGATAGCGTGCCGTGTAAAGATCTCGACTAGTACACAGGCAGCCGACCAGATGTCGACTGCTGGCCCATACTGTGTTTCTCCCAGTAACAACTCCGGTGATCGGTACCAGATGGTGATGACCCGGTTGGTGTAATCGA
>Ga0265798_10011624_pt1 | contig 10709 bp, 4 predicted proteins | sample P3T30metagenome_FD_192430 | JGI IMG/M metagenome (GOLD analysis project Ga0265798, IMG submission 192430) | Plant litter microbial communities from East Loma Ridge, Irvine, California - P3 T30 | ecosystem: Environmental > Terrestrial > Plant litter > Unclassified | place: USA: California... | reverse complement strand
CACTATTTACCGAGAATGCCGGTGCACCCACGAAGCCAAACCCTGTGGAACCTGCTGCCTGGTAACCCGAGAGCGTAGCCCCACCAACGCCTTCGGGCGATGAACGCAATACGTTTAATCCGGGGTACAAGGATGCTACCTGGTTGCGGTTAATGGCAAAATTAAAGGTGGCATCATAAGTAAGGTTAGTGGTTTTTACCGGTGTGCCGCCCAGCGAAATTTCGATACCACGGTTAATGATGGAACCGGCATTTATTAGGATGGTAGAATACCCGGTGGTACCGTTAACCGGTAAAGGTAGTATCTGATTCCGGGTGTTGCGGTGATAATAGTTAAAATCGAAACGGATACGATCACCCCTTAAAAAGTGCAGCTCAGTGCCAATTTCGTATGAAGTTGAGAGTGCAGGTTCTAAGTCTGCATTGGGCAACCTGTTAGGTACACCTTGCACAGGTCTGTTATCATATGGTATGGTACTTATATTATAGGTTTGCCCGGTTTGGTAAGGATCAATATCCGACCCGACCCGTGCTAAAGAAGCTCTCAGCTTTCCAAAAGTAAGTATGTCGTTACGCGGTATAAACCCGTTCTCGGTAAATATAAACGAGCCGGAAACGCCTCCATACAGGTATGAATTGTTCTTTACCGGCAAGGCCGACGACCAATCGTTCCGCACATTCACATCGAGGTAAAGGAATTGTTTATAGCCGAATGATGCGTAGCCGTATACGCTATTCACGATTTTTGTGCTGTGAAAGCTGGTGGCCGTTGGCCTGTTTAAAGAGTTAGCCAACGTATAAACTTCGGGTACGGCTAAGCCTCCATTGGTATTGCCTTGCAAGTATTTAATCACATCCTCGCGCGATTCGCCAAACAAGCCTGCTCGTAAAGAAAGGTCTTTAGCTAAATTGTGGCTGTACTCTAAGGAGGCTACATAGTTATATTCTTTATACTGGTAACTACTTTCGCCATAGTAGTCCGGATTTAAAGTATAAGAACCTACACGACTGTTGTTGTCGCGGTTCAAATAATCGCCCCGGGCAATAACCGATAATTTTAAATCTTTGTTGAAGTTGTAGGAAGCGGTTAAATTACCAAACGTGCGATTGTTATTAGCCTCGGCCGTATTCACGTAGGCTTCCACATAAGGGTTGTCCCAATAGCGTACATCTAAATTGGTTGGATCTGTTATATTCCACGACCGGTAAGAGCCGTCGGGTCGACGGTAATTTCTTAACTGCTCAATTTCCAGATCTCGATGAAACCACTGATTAAACGATCCTGATGTTTGGGAACCGTAGCCTTCGGCGGGTACGTTAAATAACCGTTCCTGAAAAATATTAACGTTTGCGCTAACTGTGAACTTAGGCGTAAGCTTAATTTCTCCGTTTAAGCCTACGTTGTTCCTGTTTTGTTTAGTGTTAGGACTTACGCCTGTACGGTTAAAATTAGTATACGATACCCTGAAGTTATAATTATCGCCTGCTTTAGAAAAGGCAACATTCGTATTTACGGTAGCACCGGTTTGGTAAAAGTTGCGGATATTATCTGGTTGTGGAACAAATGGTTTCAGCTTCCCGAAGTCGGGATGGGTGGGGTCCCAAAAATACCAGGGCGCGTAAAGTGTTCCGTCCATACGCGGGCCCCAGCTTTCATCAGTGCTGTAATCATGATACTTAATCCCGTTAAAGCCCTGCAGATAGGCTGGGTCGCCCGGCGAATAATTGTAAGTCAACCACTCCTGGCTATTACCACCGCCGTACTCGTTCTGATACTCGGGCAAAGTGTAAACCTTTTCAAACGATGTGGTTTGATTGACGGTGATACCAACGCCGCGGTTAGTGCCCTTTTTAAGCGTGATAACTACGGCACCCTCTGATGCACGTTGGCCGTACAAAGCAGTTGCCGCCGGACCTTTCAGTACGGTCATCGTTTCAATATCATCGCCGTTAACAGCGTTAGGGTCAGTAACCACACCATTCACTACATAAATAGGGTTGCCGCCCTGCAAGGCATTTACCCCCCTTATTCGTATGGTTGAACCGCCGAACCTGGCACCCGAACCGCCCAAGATTTGTATACCCGAAATTCTGCCCGCTAACGATGTATTGATGTCTTGCTGCCGGGTCATGGACAGGTTTTCGCCTTTAATTTGCTGGGCAGCGTAACCTACAGATCTTTCCTGCCGGGTAATACCTAAAGCGGTTACAATTACTTCGCCTAATTGCTGGTTGTTGGCCGTTAAGACCACATTAACGCTGTCGCGACCGTTTATGGCTACCTGTTGCTGGTTATATCCAATATAAGTGAATACCAGCGTTCTGGCATTGGCAGGCACATTAACCGAGTACACACCATTGGCATTGGTAAGGGTTCCGGTTTGGGTGCCGCTAACCGTTACGCTCACACCCGGTAAAGCGCCACCATCTTCCTGCGCAGTAACCCTGCCTTTGATCGTCCTTGTTTGGGCGGAAACATTTACCACCGAAAAAATAAAAATTAGAAATAATAATACTTTGCTCATGCTCACTTATCCAATCCACTGCATTTATTAAAAAAGCATCTCTAACGCCGGGAGACGCTTTTGAAAAAACTATTCTATCAACTCAAAAGAACGAAGCGTATATTTTGGCCAGCCACTATAAAATAGCCGGAACTGAAACTACACGAAAATTTTAACCGAGATAAGCAGATAGCGCTTTACAGGTTCAGCGAAAAATGGAAAGTTTTGGGAAAGTATATCCGGTCGTTATAAAATCATCTCACGGAGAATATGAGAAAGCAACGGAACTTTACTAATTACAATGAGCATTTAGTATTGTTTTAGAATGATTATGAATTTTTTAAACTATTTCTTACGCATATGTATAAGCATAAGAAATAGTAAATATGAAAATACCTCTTGGCTATTGAGTCGAAAACATTTAAATAAATTGGATATATCGAAGAGATAGCTCAGTTAGTATTTAAGACAACAGATCAATGATCTTCAACATATTCATGTCTAATTCTGAAGGTTGAAGAATGGCCTCGTTCAGCGGTACATAAACAATATCATGGTGCCTTACGCCAACCATTTCCTGGGTGCGGCCGTGCATTAGGCCCTCTACTGCAGCTACCCCAAACCTGCTGGCGAGTACGCGGTCTGTACAGCTTGGATGCCCGCCGCGCTGCATGTGGCCAAGTACTGATACGCGGGTATCATACTGTGGAAACTTTTCTTTAATGATCCGGCCAATTTCAAACCCACCGCCAATTTCCTGTCCTTCCGAAACGATGAGTATTTTAGAGCTTTTGTGATGACGGCTGTCTTCTAACCTGGCAAAAAGAGGCTCTAAATTGTTTTTAATTTCAGGCAGCATTACGGCTTCGGCACCCGCGGCAATACCGGCACGCATGGCAATCATCCCCGACTCGCGGCCCATTACTTCAACTATAAATAAACGGTCATGAGATTCTGCAGTATCCCTGATCTGATCTACTGATCTTAAAACGGTGTTTAGTGCAGTATCGTAGCCAATGGTAAAATCGGTTCCTTTGAGGTCGTTGTCAATGGTTGCCGGTATACCTATTACCGGTATGCCAAACATATCGCCAAACTTATTGGCACCCGTAAAGGTACCGTCGCCACCTATAGCCACCAAGGCATCTACGCCGAAGCGTTTTAACTGCCGGTAAGCTTTTTGCTTTCCTTCATCGGTGCGAAATTCTTCGCTTCTTGCAGTTTTAAGAATAGTGCCGCCGCGGTGGATAATATTACCGACCGATTTTAACGTCATGGCGTGCATATCGCCGCCAATCATACCTTCATATCCTAAGCGTATTCCGGTAACTTCAAGCTTGTAATACAAAGCTGTTTTTACAACGGCCCTGATGGCAGCATTCATACCCGGCGCGTCGCCTCCTGATGTGTAAACTCCTATGTTTGATATATCGGTCATGTCGTTATTATTTGATGTGCCGTCTCCCGGCAGGCTAAGCAAAAGGTGAGGTGTGAACTACATAAACGCCTCTCCACTTTAAGCGTCGAAAGATAAGAAAACTTAGTGTTTATTTTACACTTACAGCAAATTGTTTTTGAAACGCAAGTTGCTTTTTAAGATACGGATGAGGTCATTTACTGCATTTATTCAACGCTCAAGTATAAATACGGATTGATCCGAGCATTGAAGATTGAAGACGTTGCATGCGGTGGACTGAGTCATAACTTAAGATTGAAAATGATTCAACTATCGTTCTAAAAATTATAAATATGTCAATGCTTAAACTATTAATTAAATTTTAAGCAAAAAGCACAGCGGTTGCTAAAAATACGCGTATCTGTATTTTTCGATATCCTCACCTTTGATTAAATATTTACCTGGAGCCTTCCCCGCAGGCTTTTATTAATCAATAATCTTTATGAAAGAAAACTTACGCCTGAGTTTTAATTTGATTTGGCATCACCCCCCCGGTGATAAGCATCAAAAGAATGTAGGTAGATCATCAATAGCGGCCTTTGGCCTCATGCTGTTATTATTTACATGTTTAAACACATTGGCCCAAAGCCCTGCACAAGTAACAGGCAGGGTTACCGATGCCACTAACCAGCCACTGCCTGGTGTAACCGTAAAAATTAAAGAAAACGGAGCCACAGCCACGCTCACCGGTGCCGACGGCCGTTACAGAATTACGGCACCCAATACCGCAACCCTGGTATTTTCTTACGTGGGCTTTGTTACCCAAGAAGTTAGAGTTACCGATCAAACCGTTATTGACGTACAACTGCGCGATGATGCACGATCGTTAAACGAAGTGGTCGTTATTGGTTATCAAACCATTCGCAAACGCGATTTAACAGGTGCCGTGTCCACGGTTAACCCAACAGAGGCGGCGAGGGTGGCTTCCAATAACGTGGGCGAGTCGTTGCAGGGCTTAACTCCCGGTGTTACGGTAAGAAACAGTGGTGCACCCGGCCAGCAATCACAAATAGAGATACGCGGTGTGGCCAGTTTCCGTAGCTCTGATCCGCTGTTTGTCATCGATGGGATGATTACCGAAGGTGGCGGCAATTCCAATATCAATGCGGATGATATCGAATCCATCCAAATATTAAAAGATGCTTCTGCAGCTGCAATTTACGGTTCAAGGGCGGCCAATGGGGTGGTTATCATCACCACTAAAAGAGGCCGGAAAGGCCCACCAACCATCAATTTTTCAGCAAGATTTGGTACCCAAAATATTCCTAAGCAATGGGATATGATGAATAATACCGAATACGCAGCAACTAAAAGGCAAGCCTATACCAACTCAAACATTGCCATACCGCCAAGTTTAGGTTCGGCGTTCAATGCTTCTGTTAATACCGACTGGCAAGACATCGCTCAGCGTACCGGTATCACACAAAATTATAACGTTTCTATTAACGGCGGGTCCGATAATTCTACTTACCTGGTATCGGCCAGTTATTTTGATAACAAGGGGGCAGTTAAGGCCAACTCCTTCAACCGGGCCAGTTTGCGTATTAATACCGAAACCAAGAAAGGACGATTGACCTTTGGTGAAAACGCGGTATTAAATTACAGCAACACTTATCGCCCAAACAGGGGTAACCTGTTTTTTGATATGCCCCAGCTGCTGCCAACATTGCCTGTACAAAGCCCTGCTTTTGTTACTCCTAACAGCAACTTAAACCCCATGGGCTACAGTACCGGCAGTTTGGATAATGTTGACGTTACTTATGCTCTTAATCCAATTGCAGTTAATGAGTTAAGTCAGCTTCACAACAATACCGCCCAGGTTGTAGGTAATGCCTTTGCACAGCTGCGTTTGTTAGACTGGCTCGATTACAAGTTTAACATTGGTTTAGAAGCTGCTTACGACATCAACCGCGACTTGCGCAAGAACGGCATTTTCTCCTATGCGCAACAGCCCGAACTAAGTTATATTGATGATGACCGGCAGCGCTATTACAACGTGTTAATGGAGCATACGCTCAATTTTAACAAAACGTTTGGCGTAAACAACATTAACGGTGTAGTGGGTTATACCGAGCAAAAATTTTACCGCGACAGGACCGGCGCCCGCAAAACCGAATTGCCAATCTACAATGGTCAGTATCTGACTGAAATTAATGCGGCATCAGGTGCATCCTCAGCCACCGGAAATGTAGTAAGGGATGATAGGATACGGAGTTATTTGGGCCGTGTAAATTACACCTATAATGACAAGTATTTACTTACCGCATCGGGCCGTATAGACCAGGACTCACGTTTTGGCCCTGACTACCGTACCGGCTTTTTCCCATCGGTAGCAGGCTCATGGCGCATCAGTAAAGAAAGGTTTTTTAAAGCCGATTGGGTAGACAACTTAAAGATCAATGCCTCGTACGGTTTGTTAGGTATCAATACCATTGCTTCTTTTGAGAACCAAGGCTATATTAACAATGCGCAAAGAGCGGTTTTAGGGGCAGATCAGGTTTTGGTAGGCGCTTATCAGGCCCGTTTGTATAATGAAGATATACGCTGGGAAAAAAGATATGCCACCAATATTGGGGTCGATGGAACCTTCTTCAACAACAGGCTTTCGGTATCGGCGGCGTATTACAGTAACAAATCTAAAGATGTACTGCTAAACTTGCGGTTGCCGCTCTTCCTGGCTAATGCCGGCGGCGATTTTCCGCCTGTAAACGCAGGTTCTATCAGTAATAAGGGTATAGAGTTTTCGGCCAGTTACCGCAATAACGATCATCCCTTCAAATGGAGTTTAGCAGGAAACATTACTACCATCAAAAATAAGGTGTTGGAACTAGGCAATGTAGGTACCGGCGTTAATTCTATACAGCAGGGTAGTACCCGTTCGCAGGTTGGTTATGCACTGGGCCAGTGGTACGTGTTGGATGATCTGGGTATTTTTCAAACACAGGAAGAGGTCAATAACTACAAACGTAACGATGGCACGCTAATACAGCCTTTTGCCAAACCGGGTGATATTAAATTTTACGCTAACCCCGACGGTACAGGTACCGTAAACAACAACGATCGTATTTTTAAAGGATCGCCTTGGCCAACACTGCAAACAGGTTTGCAATTTACCAGTACTTATAAGCAGTTTAGCTTAAACATACAAATGGTAGGCATATTTGGCTTAACCATATATAATGATGTTAGGCGGGTACTTGATAGCTATCAAAACACCAATTTCAGGAGAGACATTGACCCTTGGTCGCCAACCAACACCGGTGCTTCAGATCCGCGCCTGGGTATTGCTACCGGCGATGCAGGTATTGCCAGCAACAACACGCCCGAGAGTTCGCGCTGGTTGGAGAACGGTTCGTATGGCCGCATCCGTAACCTCGAGATTGGTTACACGCTGCCCAAAACAGCGCTTACCCGTTATCATATTGAGAATGCACGCATATTTATCAGTGGACAAAATCTGCTGACTGTTACCCCATACACAGGCCTCGACCCTGATGTGGTGGGTAACCGCGATCCTAACGTTCAGGGAAGCACTATTCAGCAAAGAGGTGTTGACGCAGGTACCTGGCCATCTAACCGTATATTCTCTTTAGGTATTAATGTTGGTTTTTAATTGTAAGCGAAAATCAGAAATGAAAAAAATCATCATCATATGTATTGCAGCCTTAACCATAGGTTTTACAGGCTGCAAAAAAGACCTGGAAATTGAAAACCCCAACGCACCAACAGTTAATGTTTTTTGGAAAACAGCTACTGATGCGCAAAATGGGGTTAATTCTATGTACAGTACATTTCACCGTGCGGGTATTTGCCGCTGGTTCTTTTTTGCCACCATGATTAGGGCTGATGAAGGCTGGAGCACGAGCCCCGATGCCAACCTGCAAAATAACTTCGACAGGTTCATCAATAATGATTACAACTACGGCAACTACACCGCCATTTGGAACGATTTATATATTGGTATTTCGAGGGCAAACCAGGTCATAGAAAATGTGCCCAATATAGATATGGATGCCACGTTAAGAGCACGCCTGGTTGGCGAAGCTCAGTTTATGCGCGGCCTGTTTTATTTCCACCTGGCTACTTTGTGGGGCAATGTGCCATTGCAGTTAAAAACATCTACTCCGCAAGATGTAACACCAACCTCGCCGCAGGCACAGGTTTGGGCCCAGGTGCAGGCCGATCTCACAGCCGCCGTTGCAGCATTGCCATTAAGCTATACCGGTGCCGATGTTGGCCGGGCCACAAAAGGCGCTGCCAACGCCTTGCTGGCCAAGGCATATATGCAGCAGCGAAACTTTCAGGCTGCTTTGCAACCGCTGCAAGCCGTTATACAAAGCGGGGTTTATAGTTTGGTTACTAATTATCAAAACAACTTTTTGCCCACTACTGAGTTCAACTCCGAATCGGTTTTTGAGTATGGCAACGCGCTTAACCCAACCGATAACCATGATGATGATACCCAACTCGAAGATCAGGATAACTTAAACTACGGTTCATCATTGCCACCGTTTTTTGCGCCAAGGCCTATTGGCTTTACCGACGGGCAAGCGCGCCGCTGGCTGGTAGATGAATTTAATAAAGAACGCACGGCAGCCAGCCAGCAAGACCCGCGTTTAGGCACCAGCTTGCTGTTTGATTATTCGGACCCGAGAGGGCCGGAGTTTACCCTCGTGTACGGACAAACTTTCAGGCAGCGCTACGGCACAGCACCTAATACCGATGTGTGGTTCCGTAAACAGCTGAACGATTTAAATGGTACTGCCACCGGCGATAGTTTTCACTCGCCCAACAACTATCGTTTCATCCGTTATGCCGATGTATTGTTGATGTACGCCGAGTGTTTAAATGAGACGAACGGCACTGTACAGGCCTATCAATATGTAGACCAGGTAAGGTCAAGGGCTGGTATGCGTACCCTTAGCGCCGCTATGCCGGGTATGAACCGCGCTCAGTTTTTAGAACAGCTTAAACATGAGCGCATTACCGAGTTAACCGGCGAAGGGCATCGTTTTAATGATCTGGCACGCTGGGGCGATCTGGGGCCAAACCTCGTTACACGCGACCCGGCCTTTAGTAACTTTGTAAAAGGCAAGCACGAATTGCTTCCTATACCGCAGCAGGATATTGACATAGATCCTAATTTGAGGCAAAACCCCGGTTATTAATAAACAGGTCTTAATAGGGAATATGAATTTTCATATTCCCTTATCTATTTTAGTATTTTAAGTTAACAATAGCTATTAAAATGTGGAAGAGACTGTTATACGTGCTATATATATTTTCGGCACTTACTGCAGTAGCACAACAGAAAAAGATAAAAACCTTTATTAATCCAATTTTGCCCTCTGGGGCCGATCCCTGGATAACCTACAAAGAGGGTTATTATTACTATACCAATACCCTGGGCGATAGCCTCATCATATGGAAAACAAAAGATATTGCCGATTTGCGCAAAGCGCCTAAAAAAACCATTTGGATACCACCCATTGGCAAAAGCTACTCGAGCGATATATGGGCGCCCGAAATACATTTTATTGACGGTAAATGGTACATGTACTTTGCTGCCGATGATGGCAAAAATAGGAATCACCGCTTATATGTGCTCGAAAATTCATCGCCCGACCCATTGTTAGGGGAGTGGGTTTTTAAAGGTCAGCTGGGAGAAGCCTCGAACAAGTGGGCCATTGATGGATCAGTTTTTGGTCTTAATGGGCAGTTGTACCTTATATGGGCCGGATGGGAGGGAGACGAGAACGGACAACAGAACATCTACATTGCTAAGATGAAAAACCCTTACACCGTGGTTGGCAAGCGGGTAAAAATATCGAGCCCGGAATATGATTGGGAAAAGTACGGCGAATTAAACGACCCAGAAAACCCGCGCCATGTATATGTTAACGAAGGACCCGAAGTGCTGAAGCGCGGTGATAAAATTTTCCTGATTTACTCGGCAAGCGGCTGCTGGACCGATTATTATGCATTAGGCATGCTTACGGCCTCCGCATCAAGCAATTTGCTGGATCCAGAGTCGTGGAAAAAATCACCAAAACCGGTTTTTAGCCAGAATAAGGAGAACAGTGTTTATGCGCCCGGCCATAACGCTTTTTTTAAATCGCCCGATGGTAAAGAGGATTGGATACTGTATCATGCAAACTCTAAACCCGGTTTGGGTTGTGGCGGCGAGCGGTCGCCCCGGATGCAAATGTTTACCTGGAACAAAGATGGCACACCAAATTTCGGTTTGCCTGTTAAAGAAGGTGTGCCCATTAATGCACCATCGGAGGCTGAGGTGGTAGTAGCTAAACCGCCCAAGGCACCGGGCAACAAAAAGAAACCGGTTAGCAAAGATGGGCGCAAGCAAACTATCATTATTAACAACAAGAAGAACAACTAATAAACGAGCGATGAAAAAAGTAAATCATCTACTTACAGCACTATTGTTAACGGTTACCATGCTTACGGCATGTAAGCAAGAACCAAAGCCTGCCGTCAAACCCCTACAGACAGGCAAAATATGGTCGGTTGAAAAAGCCAATAAATGGTATAACCAACACCGCTGGATAATAGGCGCTAATTTTATACCGAGTACAGCCATAAACCAGTTAGAAATGTGGCAGGCCGAAACCTTTGACCCGAAAACCATTGACCGGGAATTAGGCTATGCCGAAGGAATTGGATTTAACACGATGCGTGTTTTTTTACATAGTGTAGCTTACGGTGCCGACCCCGAGGGTTTTAAAAAACGGG
>Ga0265798_10011623_pt1 | contig 10710 bp, 7 predicted proteins | sample P3T30metagenome_FD_192430 | JGI IMG/M metagenome (GOLD analysis project Ga0265798, IMG submission 192430) | Plant litter microbial communities from East Loma Ridge, Irvine, California - P3 T30 | ecosystem: Environmental > Terrestrial > Plant litter > Unclassified | place: USA: California... | reverse complement strand
CGATCCCCCGATCCAGCGGGCTGACGGTCCTCGATGTCAATGTCGCAGGCGGCATCGTTGCGGGCCAGGTGTTCAGTCAGCTGCCCGACAGCGATGACCCACCCGGGGAGTCCGCCCGTCCGCACTACGTCATGTGGTGGGGGTCCCGTGATGCGGCTGGCACGGTTGTCGAGGAGCCGCAGCCGGGCAACATCTCGTACTACCTGGCCTCGGCCCTGGCCAAGCGCCACTACGCCCTCGCGCGAGGCGCCACCCCTGTCGCGAGCTACGTGGGACGCGCCGCCTAGCTCGCCCTGCGGGCCTGGCCACCCGCGCCCAGACGGATCGGGCCGCCACGTCCGACGATGACCTTCGTCGCCCCTGTTTCGCGAGCCAGCTTCGAGCCCTCACCCGCCCACCGATCGGCGGCGTCATTCAAGGGATGCACCCCGTTTTGGTGGCCCCTCACCCACTCGACCTGAACGGGAGGCAGGCTTGCATCGCTGCGGATGAGCTGCAATCGCCTCAGGGCTCGCACCTGCGCGATGTTCTTGACCGGGGCCCCAGCGGCCGTGCGCCAACCGTTGCTCTCCCAGTTCTTCATCCACTTCGTGTAGATGTTGATCACGTACTCGCTGTCGGCCTGGATCGTCAGGTCAGGGACGTCGATGTGATCCCGGAGCGCATTCAGAAATGCCTCCAGTTCGGCGACTTGATTCGTGCCGCTCGGGATAGAGCCGAACTTGTAATCACCGGCGAGCGAGACCCAGGCCCAGCCGCTCGGCCCACCTGGGTTCTTCAGGCAGGAGCCGTCGACGGCAAGAATGAGAGAGGTGGTCATCTGGCAGCCGATCCTTCGCGTTCCGAGTCGATGTAGACGCCCATCTCGGCGCCCAGCGCTTCGAGAGCGGATGTGTCGTCACCGTTGATCATCTTGACGTTCCTCATGCCCTGGATGACGCGCTTGATGACGCGTTCTTCGATGGTGTTCACCGCGTAGGGGTAGTAGGCGAGGGCAGCCTCGCCGTTTCGCTGAGTTCGGCCCTCGATCTGGAGCGCCGGTGTCGGAGCCCACCGCGGCTCGGCCACAACGAGAGCGCGCTCGGTACTCGTGCCACCGACGGATGTCTCGTTGGCGTGCAGCGAGATGCCCGAGTCCGGAGTGAAGATGATGCACTTGACCGCACCTTGCTGGAAAGCCAGCCTCTGTTGCTCCCGGTGCGGGTCGCCGCCGACGAAGAGCGCCGTGCCGATCTTCTTCGCTTCGAGGCCAGCACGAATGGCCTCAACGGTGCCGCGGAACTCGCAGTTCACGGCTACCTGTAGGTCGTTCTCCAGCAGCGACGCGACAAAGTCGACGGTCTGTGGAGCCCGAATGAGCCCGGCCTTCTGTCGGTAGCGAATCTGGGCGGCTCGGGCCGCGAGTCTCCCCTTGGCCGCGTCAGAGGGTGTCGCTCTCGATGCGCGATGGCTGGCGCCCGTGCGTCTTTGGCCCAGGGAGTCCATGGTGGCCAAGAACTCCTCCCACGCCTCTTCATACGCATCCATCTGGGGCCCGTCGAACTCGACGGGTACGCGGTTGCGCTGCTGCTCGGGCCACCCTTCCGGAACTCGCCGCAAAGCCCAGTTCAGGCCGCCGGTCCGGTAGATGAGGTCGTGCATCACGGCCAGATCGCGCTCGTTGCTTTCCCATGTCAGGTTGTCGTACCGGTCGACGCTGACTGCGATACCCCGCTGCTCACACCACTTGGCGTACGCAGTGGCCGAGGTGGCGCGGAGGGGCTTCTCACCGGACACGTACGCGAGCCCACGATGGAGGTACGAGAGCTTGGCCGGGTTGGCCCCGGCCGTGGCCGAGAGGCGCAAGACGAGGGCGGGAGGGGCTCCGGTTGGCCCCGCGATCACCCGCTCGATCGCAGCCGTTCGCTGCGACATGGGATTGGCGAGCAGGTGGCTCTCGTCGGCGACCACGACGTCCCAGGCGACCTTCGCGGCGCCCTCGCGCGCCCACGCTCGGTTGAGTGTCGCTTTGCTCGACTGCACGGGCTTCCCCGTGCTGGAGCTGATCTTCGCGGGCGGCTTCTCCAGCAGATTCTTGGCCGAGTCGTAGTTGATCAGGGCCCAACGTTTGCCGCCGTCACCCATGAGTTTCAGGTGGAGGCGCCAGTTCGCTATGACGGCCAGTGGCGCGACGACGAGGATGTTGCGCGCGGGGGTCGCCTTCAGGATGGCGATGGCCGTGACCGTCTTGCCGACGCCGGTGTCGCTCCCGATCACGAACTCCGGCGCCCCAGCCTTTAGCGCGCGTAGAGCCTGGTTCCGATCCTCGATCTGGTCCGGCCTGAGGGTGAAGTCCCCGTTGTCGAGAGAGGCTTTCGAGGAACCGGGTCCCGCTCCAGCGAGGTCGGCTTCGACGTAGGCCTCCCAGGAGTAGGCAGGGGCCTCGAACCGCTTCAGGCTCGGCGGCAGGGCTTGGCCGATGAAGGCGAAGCCGTAGCCGCTGTAGTACTTAGCGCCTCCCCAGCTCGCAAGCTGTCGCTCCTCGAACGGGACCTTCAGCAGGAACACCTGCTCACCCAGTTCCGCGTCCGCCTGGGGTCGCTGCATGCGAGACACGGGGGGCAGCTTCGGCTTAACCGGAGACTTCCGCTTCGCGGTCGGGGTGGAGCCACGCTTCTTGGGTGCAGGCTTACCCTGGCCCGACTTCGATCTGGTTGCCACGATTCCTCCGCTTCTTAGTATAGCCCATTGTGAACATGGGCCGCACCGTAACGGGCGGGACCTGGCGCGCGCAGGAGCTAGGCGCTGCCCTCTTTCCTACTGAGCGAAGACCGCGAGCCAGCCCGTGGCCGCGACGTCCCCGTTACCGAGGAATGCCACTGCGACGGGTTCGCCGATGCCCTGGACCTTCACGTCCTGGCCAGCCTTGCTCCGCTGCCAGGAGGGCGTCTGGCGCGAGGGCTGATTGAGGACGAAGACCTGCGACTTCTCCGGTGCCTTGACGCGCACGGAGAGGTCCCTGCCGGAGGCCTTGTGGCTCACATGGAGAGAAGGCCCAGGCGTTCCGCGGCGCTCCTCGTAGGCGGCCTTGACCTTGGCCTGCGGAAGCATGCGCCCCGCGGCAGCTTCGGCAGCTCGCAGGATTCGCCCGTCACCTCTCTGCGGCGCCAAGGAGTGCCACTTGATCCTCTTGCCCAGATCGGCCGCGACGACGCAGGACCATGTCGGGATGGTGCCCAGCGTGCCCTGGGCTGCGATCCAGGCCAGGTAGCGAGGGCTGGTGTCGAGCGGGTTGAAGAGGAGCCCCTTCTGGATACCTGCGACGACGGACTTGCTGCCGAGGAAGACGTCTGAGCGCACGGCAGCCAGCCAGAGCGCGGCCCGAACGACATCTGATCCAGCGCACTCCACGAGCCCGTTCCGGTTGTGCTCGATCGCCCGAGTCTTTCCAGACTCGGTGGGGATGGCTCGAAGAATGGCAGCCCGCTGCTCGTTGTTCTGCGGAGCGCTTAGGTTCCGGAAGGTCCCCAGGTTCGAGATCGCGTCGATGAGGTGTCGCTCGGCCTGCTCTGCCCGTGTGGGCAGGATGGTGACGGCCTGCATGGCGCGCCGAAGATCGATGGCGTCACTGACGTTGATCATCATGCGCGAGGTGAGGTTGCCGAGGCGGGTTGCGACGAGAGTCGGCAGCGGCTGGTCCTCTTTGCGCTCCAGCCTGGTGAAGCCGTACTGATCGAGATGCTCCATGGCCTCGTTGACCGCCTGATCGGTCTGGCTCCCCTGGTGATACGCCAGGGTCTGTCGCCACCAGGCGCGAGCGTCATCTTCGGACTTGATGCGGCCCTGGACGACCTCCCCGAGGAGGTGGTCTTTCAGCGTGCCGAGGATGCGCGACGTGACGGTGTAACCGTCCGCGAGCCGCTGGCGCCAGGTGGCCGTCTCGTCACTCTGTGTGATGACGTACGCGAAACCCTCGGACTCCTTGCCTGCGCGACCGGCGCGACCGACCATCTGCTGGATCATCGAGACCTCCATCATGGTGGGGCCGATGGATGTGTCGCGAACGACGACGGCTCGGGCCGGAGTATTGACCCCGGCGGCCATGGTGCTCGTGGCCACGAGCACGTCGAACTCACGAGTGCGGAACTTCTCTTCGGCCAGGTGGCGGTGGGGCCAGTCGCTGTAGTGGATGCCCACCCGGGCGGCGTGGGCCGCGGCGGCGACGCCCTCGATGTCGTTCGGGTCGATGCCGTCGACGTCTTGCCCGCGGTCTCGCGCAATGTCGAGAGCCTGCGCCCGGATGGCGAACTTCGACCCACAGAAGACGAGCGTCGATCCAGCGAGACTGCTGATCTCGCGAACGATGTGGGAAGCGGACGCACTGCGGTAGGACTGAAGCTCGGCTCGGTCTGCCGCTGGCACGGTGAGAATCTGCTGACTGAGGCGCGTTGGCCGCCAAGCGATTCGCACGAGTTTGGCGTCCAGCCACTCTGCGACCTCCTCTGCGTTGGCCACCGTCGCCGACAGTCCCACGAGCTTCACGCTGCTTGCCTGACGGATGCGGGCCAGGAGGGCTTCCAGCGTCGCCCCGCGCCCCTGCTCGCCCAAGAGGTGGATTTCGTCCACGACGATCGTTCCGACGCGCGCGATGACTTCCGCGAGACTTGCCGAACGGCACAGCGCCTCGAATTTCTCGGTCGTGGCAACGAGGAGATCGGCTTCGGCGATCGCCGCTTGATCGGTTGCGAACTCGCCCGAAAGGCGCTCCACCTTCAGTCCCTGCTGCCTCCACAATTCGAGGTCGCGATCCAGCTCCGCCGTCAGCGACCGCTGGGGCACGAGCCAGGCAGCCGCGCCGCCACGGTTCTTGATCTCGGCCAGGGCCGCCGTCATGCCGATGACGGTCTTGCCCGCTCCGGTGGGTGCGACGACCATCACCGAGTCGTCGCCAAGGATGGAGGGCAGGGCCTCAGCCTGCGCCGGGTTGAAGGTGGGGTATGGCAGCAAGGGCACCCAGTCGCCGGGCACCATCTGCTCGGCCGGGGTGTAGATCGGGTTGGAGTCCGGCGGCGTCATGAGATTGGTCCAAGACGCATCGAAGGCAGCGCGCGAGTTGGTGGCGTAGGTGGGGTCGAAGAACTGCCCCAGGAGACGCCCACCCATCTGAGTCACCGCGATGGTGCTTTCAGGCTCGACCGCTTCACGGTTTCGGACGTTGTAGACGTGCTCGGTCTCCATCCAGTGCTGCGCGAGGATGACCTCAGCCCCCCTGGCGCGGATGGCATCGGCGACTGCATCCGCTCCCCATTTCGCGGCCATGATGACGCGATCGCCCGGGCCGAAGTTGGCGGCGTCGTCGAGGGTGAGCCGGTCCGACCGGGTCACGCGGGGGAGGATGGGGGCTGCGGCAAAGAGATCGAGCGTCACCGTCTTAGTGTAGCAGTTTGCTAGTAAGTCGAGATCACGCGGTAAGAGTCAGTCCTTGCTCGATCCCCTGTCGAGCCAGATCAACGACCATGTTCAGGTCGCCGTCCCGCTCGCTGGGCGGCGCCTCGGCATCGATGGCCGACAGGGCGATCAGTCGCTTCTTCTGCCGCCGGTAGTAGATCGGAATGTCGATCGAGTCCGCCAACAGCGCGTTGGTGATGTGCACGGGGCGATCCTGTCCGATTCGCCAGATGCGGTCCTGCATCTGAATCTCATCCCCGTCGACCCATATCTGCTCGGCCAGGATCATGTTCGCGCAAGCCGGGCCGACACCCTCGATCGCCTGCTTGCAGAGGGTGTGACCAGTCTTCCCGGCCTCGATGCTGACGACGATGACGGGGTGGGCCTCGATGGCTCCTGCATTGAAGAGCTGCTTGTCTCGTTCGACCTCGCTGCGGGTCATGCCTCCCTGGATGCGAATCCCTGAGAACTGATCGGCGTAGAGGTCCACGACGTCGCGGTGATGCGCGGCGATCACGACCCGCTCGCCTGCGGCTACAAGCTCGTGCACTCGGGACACGATCGTGGGGAGCTTCACGCGGGCGGCTGCGACGCGGAGCGCGGCAATCCTCTTCAGGTGCTTGGCGCCATCCTTGCGCAGTGCCGTCGCGACCTTGGCGCTGTCAGGTCGGTCTCGAAGCCGCTGCGCGATCTCCCGAGTGGCGTCCGCGAAGTAGGCACGGGTCTCGCGTTCGACCCTCCGGTACTCCTCCATGGCGCCGGTGTGTGGCGTGATGATCCAGGGCTCGCGGGTCGCCTCCAGGTCGTAGTACTCGACGCCATCGACGAACTTCGGCGGCATGGTCCCGTCCTTCACCATGTACTCCTTCGTGCGACGAAGGTAGTGGCCGCTAGCGCGGAGTCGAGTGTTCAGCTCGGAGAGATTCGAGGCTCCGTCGTAGACCCGCTGGTACCCATCTCGCTTTGGGCCTCGCCCAGCTCCGATGAAGGTGTCGGTCGGTCCGCAGTAGCGCTCTTTGAACATGACGGGTCCGCCGAAGAGGTTCTCGACCCCCATCATCTCCAAGAGCGCGAGCATCTCGACGGGCGCGTTGACGATCGGGGTGCCCGTCAGCACGACGACCATGCCGTCCTTCGCCTTCCGGTGGGTCACGGCCTTCGCGACGATGCCAGCGCCGGTGGCACGGGCCGTCCCACCCACCAGCTTTGTCTCCTCCACGACTCCGAAGACATTGGGGGCGATCTGGGCGGTCTTCGTGGTGGTCTTCTTGCGCTGGACTCCCGACTTGCCGTAGTGACCCTCGTCGATGATGACGGCATCGGGCTTCCATGCGGCCAGCGTCTCGGCCCACTGCCCGACGACCGCCCAGCCGACGATGACGATGTCGATGTTGGGCTGGATGGGCGACGGGGTGTTGCCTTCGGCGATGTATCCCGTGAAGCTGCCGAACTCGAAGTGGCTGATCGTCTCGCTCAGCCAGTTGGCCGTTAGGGACGATGGGCAAATGACGACGGCACGCTCGGACTCGCGGCCCTCGATGCGTGCTGCCGCCAAGGCTTCCAGGGTCTTGCCGAGGCCGGGCTCGTCTGCCACCAGGACTGTTCGGAACCGCTCGATGACGGAGACTGCGACCTCCTGCTGCTTCATGAGCGGCGTCACGAGGCCCGTGATGACTGGAGGCGCGTCCATCTCCGTCGATCGGCTGAGCATGAAGGCATCCAGCTCGGCCGTCCATCGCGTCGCGGCCTCGGCGCGTACTTCGTTGTCGATTCGAAGGGCTAGCGACTCGGCCCACGTAAGCACGGCTTGGGCATCCATCGTGGGCACGGTCCAGTAGTGCCGCCCGTGCTCGACGCGTTCGAATGCCGTCGGCACATCGAGTGCAAGATCGGGGGTGTGGATGTCGCGGGCCACGTGAATGACGCCGCGCGTGAGCTTCACGTGAGGTGCGGCATCCATGTCGCTGGCGAACTGTCGCAGCTCGTCCGTGACCGGAGCGCCGTTCGAGTCGAAGTAGGCCACGACGCGAGGGGCGGCTTCGGCGTTGAGGCGCCATGCCCCCTTCATGCTGAGGGCGAAGCCGAGCGAGCGGAGGCGCGTGGCATCGGCGCCGCGTGGCAGTCGCGCCCACACCTGCTTGCCCTCCAGCCACGTGCCGGTCCCCTTCAGGACGTTCGCTGCTGGCGCCGAAGCCCGCGGGCTCACGGGGTGGCCGTCGCGGGCTGATCGAGTACGAGTGGCGCGCCAGAGTAGCGGCGCTGCGGCCCGAATCGGGAGGCGGTGAGGGTGACGCCTCCGATGGCGAGGATGGCCATGGGGAGGATGTTCGGAGTCGTCATCAGGCAGGCGGCCGCCACGGTCATCAGGAGCCATCCTGCGCATCCGCGCAGCGTTCCGAACCACCCATAGAGTCGGGCCGTCTCCACGTAATCCTTGGCGTCCTCGAAGTAGCCGAGGCGCTGCATGTTGCCCATGGTCCGCTTCGCGAGATGGGCGCCGAGGGAGGTAGCGATGAGCACGGCGCTGGCAACCAGCAGGGCGGGGGCGCCCAGGATGGCCAAGCGTGCCGCTGCCATCACGAGCGCGTCGGTCACTTCAGTCATGGAGCTGCTCCTGATCCGGATTCCAGGTGTCGTATGAGCCGTCGCCGCGGACCTCGATGGAGGCGACGCCTGGTTCCTTCTTGCTGTAGTCGTCTGCGTTGAGCTGGAGGCTTGCGAGCTTGCGGCTGCGCCATTCGATGCGACCGACCGTGAGCAGATTCCACACGACCTCGCGCACGACCTGACCTATGACGACCGCGTCGACGCTGGCGTGCTTTCGGGTCTCGATGCGCGTCAGGCGCTGAACGACTTCTCCCGCCAAGTCTTGGCTACGCCACTCCTTGCGAGAACCGCCCTCATGGAGGGTGGCCGTGTAGTTGCGTCCCCGGACCTGCTTGACGCCGTCGCCACTCATGGCGGCGATGCCGAGGTCTTCGATGAGCCGCTCCAGGCCCGCCATGGACCGACGAGCCTTCTTGGCATGGGCAAGCAGGTCGAGGGCGTCCATGGTTGACAGGTCGCCGCCGTCCCCGATGGTGTCGCGCATCAGTGCGGCGTTGGCAATCATGAAGTCCAGGCGGCTGGCAAACTCGCCGACCTTCGGGGACGTCGCAGCGGTCCCGTTCGCGATCACGTGGTCACCAGACATGACCTTAGTGTAGCAGTTTGTTGCTAGGCGCCGCGTGGCTCAATGGGAGGTAGGCCCGACCCGCTCCCCGCGCTTCCGCCCGTCGGCGCCGACGCAACCGCTACTCGACGCCGAAGCGCCAGGCAGACATCCTCACTGGCAGCGTCCTTGTGGCGCCACTCCGGTGCATCAACGCCGCCTCGACGAGCGGAGAGGACGCGCCCGTTCGGGACGATGCGTGATCCACAGAAGGCGCACTCGATAGGCCCTGCCGCCGCGAGACGCCTCTTCCAGCCTTCGATCTCATCGCCGCGCTTTTCGAGCCGCCGCAGCAAGATGCTGTTGTCCTGTTCTAGGCGAGCAATCCGCCCAGGCAGGTCCATCCCCTGCCCCCCTGCAAGGCCGTCGCTGTTCGCGTCGACCCACGACAGGCCCTTCTTCTCGGCCTCCAGGGGCGCAAGGCGGTAGAACATCGCCTGGACGGTCTTGCTCGGCAACGCATCCGGCGAGGTGTTGACGTAGGTAGGCGTCCTCCGGACCTTCACGCCCCAGCGCCCCGCACCCTCGCGGGTGACGACGATGATCCCCGAAGCCGGAGGTACGGCCTGTCGCGCTAGCGCCTCCATAGTGTCGGGCACGGCGTAGTAGTGCTTGTTGACGAGCGCCCTCCACGGAGCCTGCTTCTCTGGGTGCTCGACATCGCTCATGAGGTCCGCCCGGGAGACTTTGATCTCGATCGCCCGAGTCTCCTTGACGTGGAAGAGGAGGACGTCAATTCGCCGATCGGCGGGGTCGTAGGCGCAGACCTCCGTTAGGACGGCGAATCGCTCATGGTAGGCAAAGAAGAGCGCCCGCTTCATCTCCCGCTCTGTCCAGGGCGAGGCGTTCAGTGGCATCAGTAGATGGCCAAGTGGCCGTCGTTGATCTCCGTCTGCTTGGAGCCGTTGAACCACCCGTGGCCCGAGACGAAGCCTCGGACGGCGCCGTAGTCCCCCTCGCGCACCTCATCGCTCTCCACGAAGCAGCGGACCCGATCGCCTGAGTCGGTCTCCATGATGATCATGCGGCGATCCCAGCTCATATCCCGCGGCGCACTTCGATAGTCGATCACCTGGACGCGGGTGACTCGACCTCGGACGACGAGATCGTCGCCGACCGACCCAAGCCATGAGCCTTGCTTCGCCGCGGTGCGGCTCGGGCCCGCCTGCTGGGACGACCGACCCGCGCTGTCCTGCTTCAGAGGCACTCTCGTGGCCTCCGCACCTCTCGAAAGTGTCGCCGTTGCCGGTGGGAGATCGGGCCTTGGCTGCTCGGCCGCCCGCTTGGCCGCGTCTTCCGCGGCCCGCTGACGCCGCCAGTAGATGTTGGCCCCGGCCGCGAGCAGGGCGATGTCCTTCTCCTCGATGAACTCGTGATTGGCGACGGCCTGGACTCGCTTCTCGAAGTCACTCGTTGGCGTCATCGTCTGGAGATATTCCCGCGCCTGGATGCAGTGAGAAATGCTGTTGGGCGACGTCGGCACCAGCGTCTCACGGTCATCGAAGGGGAGGCGGAATTTAGCCGTGATGGCCTCCGCAGCAGAATTGGGCTCGCCCTTCTTGATGAAGCCGCCGTGCTGCTCATTGTGGGAGATCGCCGAGGCGAGGACGTGATAAGTCGACAGCACGGGGGTGCCGTCAGTTCGGACATCCGCAGGGAAGCGAACACGCTGGGCGAAGTTCTGAAGCTGTCGATCGCGGATGATGACGTTCGTCCACATCTGACCCACCGAGATGTCGTTCTCGGGCACCTTGTAGTGCGTGTCGAGACGATAGTCGACCAGGGCGTCTGGGTACTCCGCCTTGTAGTCCTGGAGAGCCTTCTCGACGGCAGGAACGGCGCTGGGGTGCACGAAGAGTTGGAAGACGGGGGCTGCGTCAGGGTCGGCCATGAGGTCCAGTCTCTCGCGAGCGTCGGCGGCACGCGTGGCGGCACGCGTAGCCGTGGCAGCGTCACCCGCGTCGAGGCTGGTTGCCATTGCGTTGAGCGCTCGTGTCGAGGTGCGGGCCGCGCCCTCGCTGGGCGTGAAGCCCCCCTCGCGCTGGCGGCATCGGCGCCCCTCCCCGTCGGCG
>Ga0265798_10011622_pt1 | contig 10710 bp, 9 predicted proteins | sample P3T30metagenome_FD_192430 | JGI IMG/M metagenome (GOLD analysis project Ga0265798, IMG submission 192430) | Plant litter microbial communities from East Loma Ridge, Irvine, California - P3 T30 | ecosystem: Environmental > Terrestrial > Plant litter > Unclassified | place: USA: California... | reverse complement strand
TTCCTTGATTTTTGGTTTCTTGTCTCTCGTACTTTCCCTCACTGTTACTGCATCACCCTTCTTCTCCTTGTTGGCTTTTATTGTCTCGGCCCTTTTTTCTGCTTTGCGCTTCTCAATCTGTTGTCGGGCCATTCGGTCTCCAATGATCTTGGCGTAAATCGTCGATTTGTCGAGAAGGAAGGTGAGTTTGTTGATCCGCGCTTGAGCCTGCATTTGTAAGTGTTTGTTCATCTTTACTGAGTCGAGGAACGGTAGGATGGTTGTTGAGAGTCTTTGACCTCTTTGTCTTGGTATATGAGGCTGACGAGATGACAAAGGAACGTTATGAAACTAGCCAGGTCCCCTAAATCCCCAGCAAGTCTCAGCACCGCATACGAGTCGCGTAAGGAATTCCCTCAGCGTTCCTCCAGCTCCAACAATGCCTCACAGATGGAGAGGAAAGGATACCCGCATCCGTCCTCTCCAACCATGTAAACAGATTATTTCTCCACCAAACGCGTCCTGCTTTGTGGTTTCAGGCTGAACTCTTGACTTACAGCAGGATCATCCGCTTCTCCCTCCATCTCGTTGACCAGTTCCTTGACGTCTACTGCATCTTCTCCATCCTTGACCACTTGCTGTATTGATTCCTCGTCCTTTGGTGAGGTGGGCATTGGAGTGGATGACGAGGTTCCAGCTGTTGTATTTGTGAGAGAGGGTAATCCGGGTGAGGTTCTTGATGAGGAAGCCGGCATTGGTAGTAGTGATAGACAGGATATATATTTGACAGGTCAACAGGTACTGTACAGAGTGCAGTAACGTATGGTCGACAAGGTCCACAAGCGTAACTAAGGTTACCGATCTTTTTGACTTCCAGATCGATATCAGACGCGTCTCAAAGTCTCGTCATGTTCTGTGACGTGGGAATACATACAATTCCGGTGACACGTGGGTGATAACAGGGAGTGGAGGTCTAGGAATCAAGAAATGATTCGGTAATTTACCTCGAAACTCCGGGTTGAGTGTGGCAGATTCGCTGCAAATCCTGCTCTTTGTCGAGTCTGTTGAATTCCTTTACTCTATCCATCAACCTACATTATCAAAAATGTCCGCCAAGTGTAAGTCATAGGTTCATCAAGGTGTCATGGGAGTGTACAGCAGGAGTATGGATGGATGATACGACATACGGAATCGACTCGAGCTGGATGGAAAGAGGATAGATCAAGGAATACCGCCCGACTTTGGAATGACGATGGAATTTGGCATGAGGGATACCCCACTGGACATCGAAGGACTGGGCAATCTTCTAGGATGCCTGGTCGATTCTAGTCCAGGAGGATGTAATGGTCATCAAGAATACAGGGATGGGCCAGATTCAAGGATTGATGGACTCGCCAAATTAGAGGATGGATTGACGGATATCACCTACCTGGACTATGCTGACAACTAGCCGCCGCTGCCGGTACCAAATTCCGAATGTCCCTCGGTCTCCCCGTTGGAGCAGTTATGAACTGTGCCGACAACTCTGGAGCTAAGAGTGAGTTATCTGGAATATTGCCATGGCCATATAAACTAATGATAGACCTCTACGTTATCGCCGTTGTTGGTTTCGGTGCCCGACTCTCGCGACTTCCGGCCGCTGCTGCTGGAGACATGGTCATGGCATCCGTCAAGAAGGGAAAGCCCGAGCTCAGGAAGAAGGTCATGCCAGCAGTCATCTGCCGACAGAGGAAGCCTTGGAGGAGAAGGGATGGTGTCTTCCTCTACTTCGAGGACAACGCCGGTGTTATCGTCAACGCCAAGGGAGAGATGAAGGGATCTGCTATCAACGGACCGTAAGTCCTGCCGTTTAGGCAGATCAGTTCTGCCGACCGAGAATGAATACTGATTTGTAGCGTCGCTAAGGAGTGTGCCGATCTTTGGCCCCGTATCGCCTCGAACGCCGGTACCGTCGTCTAGGCTTTTCCTCTTTCTTATATCACGCGATAGGACATGTATGGATGATACCGACCGCAAGGATGGGAAAGATGTGGTGATACTGACAAATCATTCATGCCTTGGTACACCTCACTAATATCTGTGGAGCGCTTGATCGGAGAGGGAGATGGAAAGGTAGTACAATGCACTGATCACGTGTTTAGCCCCTGACCTCCCGCCGACGACTTGTATCCCTTCCTGAACTTCTCCGAGAATCCTCTCCAACGTTCCCCATTCTTCGTCAACGACTTTCCTGTATGAGTCTCCATCACCCGCGATTCAAAAGGTGTAGCCGATGTCACCAACCTCTTCGGCCCCGATTTCTTGGAGTCTCTTTCTCCATTGGTGCCCTCCATGATCGTCACCTCGCTTGCTCCCCGCTTCATCCTCGTTCCCTCCGGTTTCTTCGACCATTCGGGCCACTCGATGCTCTTCCCGAAGTCGAAGTGAATGAGCGATACGAACTGTTTTGTGGTTGAGGATCCGTCTTGGTATTTACTTGGAGTGTAACTCCGAGTGTAACTTTGAGTACCGCCTCGCTCACGAGGGTCCCCTTCGAAGAAGATCGAGCAATTCTCCCCGCGTTCGCTCTTATACGTCAACGTCTGGTGTCTGACCTCACAGAGTGACGCGTCTCCATTCGGGTCGTAAGTCGTGTTTCTGCTCGGAATATGAAATGACATGTCTCCGGTCGGAATAGGAGGGTCGTTCCAGTTGACGCTGTATTGTGTAATTGCGAAGGCTTCGTCTCCCTCTCTTCGCGGTGGCAATTGTCTCCACGCCTGGACTTTGATGGTGTACCCAGCTTGTTCGGACATCGATATATAGTGGGGAATTTAACTTCGTGATTTCGTTGCTGGATTGTGAATTGGAGACTTTAGAACGACCACTTCTGGCGGGACTTTCTTATAAACCGTGACAGAGTTTCGAATCGGGGACCCAACACAAAGGGCTGTGACCATCCTTTGTCTGCATGGAAAGATATGGAAACGTACAATTCGATTTTGACCTGCAGCACTAAGCAGCCGGTACGAGTTGGAGTATGTTTCATATACAGTCACCTGACTGTCTCACTACCAGCTCGACCATCGCCACTTTCACCACCAACTCTTGATGAGCAGCATTGATGAGGCGGGCGGCGTACCGTGAAGGTACAATCAGGACGGACGAATTGTATAGATTATATCGTGCAACTGGATCTTTCAGCAGTGCCGGATCTTGGGACAAATAGCAGCGTAATGGAAATCGGAAAATCAATATCTTTTTGGTGTTGCAAGCACTCTCCCGGAAAGAAGTCGAATGCGTATACACATAAGATTTGCAAATGCCGCTTAGACAAGTCAAGATAAAGCGAATCCTGTACCACCGGTTACTGATCCCCATCGTGCTCCTTCTGCTCCTCGTTTCCCTCCAAAGTACTCCCTCTGGTGCCTCCATCAATCGTGCTCGCTACCTTCTGTCGTTTCGGGAGTCAAGTCATCGACCGGCGGTTTGAACTGAGGTTTGCTCCATCCATTGAAAGCCTTGAGAGTATCTTCGAAATCACCGAAGTAGGTGACCCCGTCATTGTTCGACTCAGCCTCAGGATCCCCCGGAACAAAACTTGTCGATCCTCCTTTGGCTTTCACGACCCACCACCCTTTTCTGTTCGCAATTGCAATCGTGTCGTTTTCCGGACCCTGCTCGTATGTGATCGTGCCGGCGTCCGAGAAATTGTGACCACAATCTTTCACCGTACAAACGGTGGTTGCGGCGGAGGGCTGCCACACGACTCTTTTCCATCCATTATCTTCTCGGGCATTTCGTTGCATAGCTGAGATATGGGTAGAGCAGCCGTCTGCCGAGATCGAAGGCTCGGATATAGATCGGTCAGGTAGAGATTGCATGATGGGTGACGTGCTGGATGGTTTGGTTGGATGTAGTTATGGATAGCCTATTGAATGTTTGACATAGGGACGAAGGCAATGCAGTATAAGTGGACTTCCTCAAGCTATCCAACGGGGGATGTTATATGGTGTAGACACTCAACTGGACATCTCCTCATCCTTTGTCTTCGTGGATCAAACTGAGCCATCCTTTGTCTTCGAGGATCAAACTGAGGCATCCTTTGTCTCCGTGGATTAATTCGCGTTGTGGCAGGCAAGTCGGTCCACGCCACAGAGTATGGAAACCAGACTCGCCGCCGGGTACGCATATGATTGTCCTGGGAATCCACCAAAGCTTCCCGCTGCCGAATTCAAATGTGTTCTCAGACTCGGGATGCGCGAGACTATACAATAATCGATACTCACCTGTCTTCGATGACACACACTATAAACACGGACCGACTCTCATAACCCACTGTTGTATGAACTCTGGCCAGGATCTACAAGGAAGCCAGCCTTTGTCAATGATCGCGCTACTGTATCAATACCCCTTCTTCAAAGATGTCGTGATAAATCTTCAAGGCTATGTAGGCGTCAAAGGTGGGGCAGGATCAACAAAGTCATCGCTTGCTCCTCGACATTGGGTATGCATGACCGTACTGCTGCTTCTATCTACACGAGACCTGGTACGAGTCTATTAAGGCGATACAGGAGGAAAGTAGCTCGTCTGAGCAACCTTGACGCTCGGGGGAGTAGGTGGCGAAACCTCATCAGGACTGACAGGCGGTGTGGCATCCCCTGAAAACACAGATCGGACAGATGGCGAGTACGCTGAGAGAAGAGGTGGACTTGACACAATCGGCGGAGAGTATATCGGACTGGACAATGGCGGCGATACACTTCGATCGGAAGGGATAGACGTTGATGATGCCAGACTTGCGGGCAGGGGTGATATAGGAGGTGATCGAGGAAGTGAGGTGGGTGGCGAGCTGACAAGCGGAGTGATGGGAGGCGAGTTAGGAGGAGTGCAGGTGGAGTAGGGGGCGTCTTGGGTGGCGAGGGCGGCGGGTGCCCTGGGAGCACCGCCGTAGTCTCTATGGTCTCGACCAGAACTTCTTCCGCATTGTTTTCGGCGACGGGAGTGATTGGAGGAGTGATCGGGTTTGTTACTGCGGAGGCAGTATACTCTGGACCGAGCACACCAGGAACGATTTGATCCTGATAATCCGTCCCAAATGGTTTCACTCCATCACCACAATAATCTTCCAACTCTCTTTTCTGAGCCGATCCCTCGAGACTGATTGTGTGATCAGTGGGGTCGTATACGAGTGAATCAGATTTTCTATCATCGGCATTGCGGAAGAGTTTGGGAATAGCATCGGCAGGTTTGTCGGCTGGTCCGTCGATCATAGCTGACCAAGTGTCGTCGATGATCCTGAGATCTGTTGGGGATGATGGGTTGAGTCAAGTGGCGTTCTTGGACATGAAGGAGACGTTTCCTGGCTTGTTCGATGATGTATTTGACATAGTGGCTCAAATTGATGTTGGTTGGACTTTGTAGAAGGGAAGTTTCGATTCTGATCTGTATTTATACCCAGTGAAGACCGGTGGAGCGGACTACACTTACACATGAGTTCCATTCATTCATGAGGTCATATCTATCTGGCGAGCGTCATCGTCCCCGTTCAGTATCATCCTTTGTTGAGCTGAATCGCCCTTAGCTGTCTTTCCCATGGCGTAGTCGCACGTCATGATGCCACCTCGCCTGTTGATCTTTGCCTCCGCCTCGAGTCTATTCTACCTTGAAAGTCTCGCCAAGGTCTCCTTAATACCAGCGAAGACACTATACAAGCCAATGCCGTGGTGAATTCGATAATGGTGTATGAATACATCATGTGCACGAGCTCGACAATGACAAGCGCAATGACAAGCGCTCTGTGTACCTACGTACTTATAACCTTAACCTATGACTATAAGCAAGAAATGTCCGAAATGTCCGTTAAATGAATCTATTATACTGTAAAAATGCTATGTTCAAAATCAAATAAAGTCGAATGTCCACTAAACCCCCTCTACACCTTTTAGGAAAGAGAACTATCCCTTCTCACAGGCGACTTAGGCGAGAACCATCAATCCCCCAAGAGCGCCTGCTAGCATGACACCGCCAATTGCCATAGCACCCCTCATTTCGATCTTGCCTGCTGCGTTAGGCGAAGTCGAGGCGGAGGCGGCATTGACGTTTGATTCCCTTGCCGAGGCTGATGTGGTCGAGGAAGAAGAGGTGATCCTAGCTGGTCCACTTGCGGATGAAGATGCGGAAGCAGAAGCGGATCCACTCGACATCGACATGGTCATGGAAGAATTGGATGAAATGGTCATACTTGACATACTTGACATGCTCGAATTGGAAGACATGGACATGCTTGAGTTTGACGACATGGACATGGAGCTGGCGGAAGCACTAGCGGAGGCAGATGCCATAGCGGCTAGATTGGCGGATCCACCTCCAATAGTGGAATAAGGTGTACATTGGGAAGTAGCTCCTGCGGGGTGGGGGGCGGGGGTTGTAGGATCTCCCTGGGAGAAGGTGGATCCAGAGTAGACACCTGGTGCTTCGTCTGTGGGTTCTCCGTCACAGTTATCAAATCCGGGGTCGAAAGATCCTGGGATCGTAAAGCCACAGCTCACTGCTTATTAGCTGATTCAAGCGAAGTAGCGAAAAAGGGACTTACAGACATCGTAGATGTGTTGACAGTAGGCAGGAGCATTTGGTCCATCAACACAAGCCCTGATACAGAAGTCGTCTACTTATCAGCTTCGATGCAAGCAAAGAGGGAAGATAGGGACATACTGGAAGACATGAAGGACGTCCACTCGTGAGTCTGTTGGTAGTTTCCGAAAGCGTTGGTGAACACCAATCCACCTTCGGGGTTTCCGAGACCAGTCCACGCTATCATTAGCCAATGTCTGAATGATGGGTAGAGTACTCACAATGAGGATCAAGTTCACCACCGTCATCGTTAGGTACTAGACCCATCTTAGTCAACTGGATATCAGCTTCGATCCACGATCACGATAAGGGCAATACGCACGTCCCCTGATCCGGTGACCTGGACATAGGATACCTTGTCGCTCTTAACCTTGACAAAATGAGCGGCAGTGATGGTACCCTGGGGAATGAGTCGGGTTCCGTAGCCGTCCTTCAAACAGTATCTGACCATCAGCATTGTCTCAAAGAATACCGCCCGGCCCCTTCAGAGGAGGAGCCTTCGAAACTTACGCAACGACAATCTGCTCGATGTTTCCGATCTTGTTGGTTCCGTCTCCGACATCCCCGGATCCCTCATAAGGTGGTCCCCATAGACAGAAATCATCGACAGAGTTAATGTAGACATTCTGACATAATGAATCTGAGCTGCTTGAGGTTCCACATTGGTTGGTACCGATCTGACCTGGTGCTTCCGATTTATCGGGGGTGTTACTGGGTAGGTAGGTGGCAGTGTACTGTGCCGAGACAAGGGGTAGGAGTAGAGCGAGTAGGTGGAACATTTTGTATGAATGTCGATGGGATGGTCAAGTGGATTGGTGTGGGGAATGTATGAGAGATGTTTACTGTATTATATGCCGTATGCCCGGTGTCTAAAAGGAAGAGACAATGAGAAAGTGTGACGAATGTGTATCAGAAGGACAAGAAGTGAGAAGTAAAGAGAGAGAGAGAGTAAGACAGGCTAGTGTATTATGTATACAGATTCAATTCACCGCCCCCGGTTGTTCGGTCATGATAATTCTCGATCCTGTGTTGTGTTATCGAGAGTTTAAACCGCAAAAAGAAGGAATAGTACAGGGAACATGATTCGAACCCTGGAATATTCGGTATTTACCCTTAACTAACGTCTCTTTACACAGCTTGATGCCGTTAATTAGAGTTATTACCTGGCGGGTGTTTATACCGGGTTCCTGATTACTATTCATAAATAGATATACCAAGACCATGAGGGTCCATGCATCGATAACAACAGAGGAGTACATACATCCACATGTACAGAACAAACAACATTTACCCTATGCTTCATGCTTTATCGCTACACAACCCTATTTCAGTCCAAGCTGTTGCCGTACATCTATGAATGTGGTAGATGGATCGCTGGGAGCTAGAAGGGTATTGATTACTTGAACCTGCTTGATACTTGTCGCCAGCTTGGATTCAGGTTCTAGGCAGTGTGTGGCTGACATCAGCTCAAACTCATGTCATAAGGCCAGACCTACATCGGATAGAAGCTTCGATCTTGTTTGCAAGCTCAATTCGCCTCTGGTCCCATGACTCCACCTGCTCCTTGGTCATGGGTAAACCAAGACACCCAGAAGCTTCATCTAACCACTCGAGCGAGATCTTATCCCACTCTAGGGAGATGGTATCAGAAGGACCTTTCTTTCGACTCTGCTCTCGGAGCTCCTTCCCATACGCTAAAGCCTCCTCCATATCGTCTTCGGGACGAGCTTGGGATTGTCGGATAAGATGAACGAGCTGAAGTACCGCAGAGCGATTCATCAATTCTGACTCGTGACACCAGGTATCAATCAGGTCGACTGGTATGGGACCTGATAAATCGAGCATCTGTCGAGAAATCTGATGAATTGGTTCCAATTGTGAATCCGAGGCAGGTGACGAGTCGGTCGAGAGCCAGTCCCGCTTGATCATTTCTTGTCGGGTCGATTGTAAAGTAGACGAGTAACCATGTTGTGTAAGGTAATCGAGGACGAATGCGGCGGTAGTCTGTTCGACAGGGTTCCGAAGGGCAGAGGTGACCGGTAGTTGGGTGTTCGGATCTTGGACGACTTCTTCTGCCTTCTCCTTTGGATCGACTTCCATACCATCCCTGTGCATCGGCTCGATGTCCTCCATATCCATACCCAACAACATATTCGTATCCTCCATGCCTTTCACCGGCCCAGCGGCCCATGGCTTGATTCTCGGTATACTATCCACTGAGATCTTCTTGACCTCTTCCATGAACTTGACCTTGATCGTCTCGACATAGGAATCGATGTCGAATCGGAACGGTCCGGCGAAATTGATACACAGTTCCTCTCCTTTTGATCGTAGGCCGAAAGCGGGTCGTAGACCCGTTTTAAGGTTCTTGAATCGGTGTCCTACCTATCAGAGTGGTGCAGGATGACGTGAAAAGAAGTTTCTGAACCTACCGATAAAAGCCCCATTCTTAGTAAAGAATGCTCTACCAGTCGTAAAATCAACTCCAACACCAACGGTATCTCCACCTATTATTAGCTTACAGTCACGAGATTAAGAGAAAAGAAACGCACTAGTCCACTTGGCTGCGAAGTCTGATCCACTGCCAGACTGTTCAAAACACATTCCATCATCCGAATGCCATCCGAAAGTCCCCTTATCCCACCCTACCAAACGATTTTGAGATTTCTTGCCAACTTTATATCCAACACTCATAAACCCTTCTTCCCCTTCGCAAATACATTCAACTTCGTAGTAATATATCCCACATTCAATGGGAATAGGTTTTAAGGTAGCGATATTTGAAGCGTCTGCATCGGTACCCGTGAGTTGAGGGTGATCGATGAATTTGATAAGTGGCCGACCTATTGAGGAGTATGACACTCGTAAGAACGTTTCGGCTGTTGACTCGAATTCGCGAGGTAGGCGAGATAAGACGGATACTTGGTCGAGAGAGGTGTGATTTAGGTATGTTGGCCATGGTGTCGTTTCGGGTTTAGCATAAGTCTTGAGTTCGATTTCTGCTATCTTTCTTCGTTTTCCATCTTTGATAGAATCCGCTCTTTTCTGAATATCCTCCTCGACCCTCTCCCTCCTTCGACTGGTAACAAGTACGATATCGCCATTCACACCGATATTGGTAGGTTCCAATCCGGCGATATTGGGAACTTCCAAAGGCCTCACATCTCGAGTTTCAGTAGCACCATGAGCGCGCGGTAAATGCCCTTCAAGCGAAGCTCTGGTAGTATTCCCCCTTCTCCTGTTATTCCCACCTCGTCTCAATGGCGGTGGATCCTCCCCGAAAGCAGTTTCCCAAGCATCAATATCGATATCACCAGTAATATTCGGATGAGCATAGAATGGTCGAACTCGTCGAGTAGTTGCTGCAGTATCGGGTCCGACGGTAGTCCAGATTCCGAAATCTTCTTCATCCTCATCTTCAGGCCTAGGTTCACGTGGAGGGTATGGCGCTGGTCCTGGTCCGCCAGGAGGATAAGCGAGCATTTCTGCATTATCACGTATTCGGCGGAGTGCGGCTGTTTCATCTGCAATCCGGCGAGTTCGATTGACGGCGGTGAGGAATCGTTCCGTCTCTTCCATTCTAGTGCCAGGTTGGGGACCGATAGCAGGACCAGGGTCGTGGATATTCTCGCGTTCTTGACGGCGTGCTTGACGACGTGCAGCCCTCTCTGTAGCACGATTCAGGGTATCATCTATTGTATCCGTCTCTCTCCGGATGATAGGACCTGGAACGAGTTGAATCCCTTCTTCACGCATTCGAAGCAGTCCAGCTTGCTCTTCGCTGACTCGCGTAGCCCGATCGGCTGGATTCATGAACCGCCACTGCCTTCTATCGATAGGGATTTCGAGATGTTCGTATGTATCGCTATCTTCTGGCCTTTGGTGAATGATGCGTGGGATGGTCGTTTGTGGTGTTCCTGCAGGCGCATCTGTGATGGTCCTTCTTCCCTCCCCATCTCCCTGTCTCGTAGGTGCTAATCCAACATCAGCCCTCAACCGAGCAAGTCTCGCTCTGATCGTGGCAATGGCAACGTCGGTCGGAGGATTCGTTGCCGGAGCAGTAATTGTTTCAGGAGCTTGAGCTCCCGCTTGTCCATCTTCTCGACCTGAACTTCTAGG
>Ga0265798_10011621_pt1 | contig 10710 bp, 10 predicted proteins | sample P3T30metagenome_FD_192430 | JGI IMG/M metagenome (GOLD analysis project Ga0265798, IMG submission 192430) | Plant litter microbial communities from East Loma Ridge, Irvine, California - P3 T30 | ecosystem: Environmental > Terrestrial > Plant litter > Unclassified | place: USA: California... | reverse complement strand
GACTGCATCATTTGCGTGCGCAAGTCGCGCAGCATCCAGGCGGCGGCCAACACCCAGATCACAATGAACGCCGAGCCAAGAATCAGGCTGAGCCGTGTCCTCAGGCTCATCATGCTGCAGGACCCGAATCAGGACCGGCCGGCCCGAGGCGATAACCCAGGCCGCGTACGGTTTCTATAATGCCGCCGCCCAATTTTCGGCGCAGATGATGAATGTGAACGTTGAGCGCGTTGCTTTCCACTTCGTCGCCGAAGCCATAGATGCAGTCCTTCAACTGCTCGCCGGAAAGAACCCGACCGCTGTTGTTCAAGAGCGCCTGCAGCAATGCCTGCTCGCGCCGCGACAGATCGACCGGCTGGCCTGCGAGGCGCGTTTCCCGGCTGCTTGGGTCATAGCTGAGCACGCCATGCTCGATCACGTTGACGCTGCGCCCGGCCATGCGTCGCACCAACGTGTGCAGGCGTGCGCTAAGCTCGCGCAGGTCGAAGGGCTTGAGCAGGTAGTCGTCCGCGCCGGCCTGCAAGCCATCCACGCGATCAGTGACGGTATCGCGCGCGGTCAGAATCAGCACCGGCAGCTCAACGCCCTCCTGGCGCAACTGACGCAGCAGCTTCAGCCCATCCTGATCGGGCAGGCCCAGGTCCAGAATCATGACGTCGAAATGCGCGGCGGACAGCATGGCCCGAGCGGACGAGGCGGTGGCGACACGATCCACCGTGAAGCCCTGGGCATCGAGCCCGGCAACAATGCCGCTGGCAATCAGGTCGTCGTCTTCACAAAGCAGTACGTGCATGGGTCGGCCCCAAAAAAACCGATTGGAGCGCAATCGGATTAACGGCGGATTATGCACGAGCCCAGCCGGTCCCCGCGCACCCAGTGTCGGTGACCTATCGGTCATCACCGCCTGCCGACCCCGGCTCATACCCACCGAAATCGGATGACCACCGCCGCTGCCTTCTGACCGGTGGCGACAAGGGTAATGACAGCACTACTGCAGTAGCGAGCCATACGTGTAAAAATGTCGACCACCATTTCAAGCGCCACCGTCGGGAGGCTCGTTTCATGCGTTACGCCGAAGATCACAAAGCCCAGACCCACCAGCGCATTCTGCATGAGGCGGCCGCGCGCTTTCGTCGTGACGGCATCGGCGCCACCGGTCTGCAGCCGCTGATGAAGGCGCTGGGTCTGACCCACGGTGGTTTTTACGCCCACTTCAAATCCAAGGACGATCTGGTCGAAAAATCACTGCGCTGCGCCGTGGATCAACTGCACGCTGCACGCGCCGAGAAACTGGCTGAAGACAGCTCCACCAAGGCCTTCATCGACATGTACCTGTCGATTGCTCATCGCGACCATCCGGAACAGGGCTGCCCACTGCCCACCATGGCCTCCGAGCTGGGCCAGCGTGGGCAGCCGAGCGAGATTACCGACGAACTGATGCAGCGCATGCTGGCAACACTTGAAGCCGGGATGCCGGCCAATGACCAGAGCAGCGACAAGAGCGTGATGCTCATGTCCGGCCTGGTGGGGGCAATGGTGCTGGCCCGCAGCGCGAAAGACCCGGCACTGGCCGAGCGAATCCTGCAGACCACCCGCGAGCAGCTCAAGGCTCTGGCCGAAGGCTGATACCCACCTCCTGCTGCCTGCTCCCTGCCCTTTGCTGCAGGGAACCGGCATCTTCAGCAACGTCTCAGGGATGCCAGCGACGGAACAGCACGCTGGCGTTTACACCGCCGAAACCGAAGCCGTTCGACAGTGCATATTCGATCTGCATCGGGCGTGCTTCACCGTGAACGATGTCGATACCCTCCGCCGCCTCATCCGGGTTCTCCAGATTGAGCGTCATGGGGGCGATCTGATCGCGTATGGCCAATGCCGTGAAAATCGCCTCAATGCCGCCGGCTGCGCCGAGCAGGTGTCCGGTCGCCGATTTGGTTGAGGTCACCGCCACGCCATTCTGATCACCAAACACGGTTTTGATCGCCGCCATTTCACCCTTGTCGCCCACTGGCGTAGACGTCGCATGGGCATTGACGTGCTGGATATCGGCGGGCTGAATACCGGCCTGACGAATCGCCGCCTGCATTGCCCGGCGCGCGCCGCTGCCGTCTTCAGGCCCGGCGGTCAGGTGATAAGCGTCTGCGCTGGTGCCATAGCCCACCAGCTCGACAATCGGCGTGGCACCCCGTGCGAGCGCATGCTCCAGCGTCTCGATGACGATGATCCCCGCGCCCTCGCCCATGACAAACCCGTCGCGATCACGGTCGAAAGGCCGCGAAGCACGCGCGGGCGTCTCGTTAAAGCCGCTGGACAGCGCCCGTGCAGCAGCGAACCCGCCCAGGGCGACGCGATCGATACAGGCCTCGGCACCGCCGCAGATGGCCACGTCTGCTTCACCGTTGCGGATCAACCGCGCGGCATCGCCAATGGCCTGGACACCGGCGGCACAGGCAGTCACCGGCGCGCCAAGCGGGCCTTTGAAACCATGCCGGATCGACACATGGCCGGCCGCCAGATTGACCAGGAACGACGGGATGGTAAAGGGCGACAACCGCCGCGGCCCCCGAGTGTCGGTGATGCGGACGGCCTCGGCGATAGCACCGAACCCGCCGACACCCGCACCGATGATGGTCGCGGTACGTTCGCGCTCTTCTTCGGTCGATGGCGCCCAGCCCGCCTGAGATACAGCCTCCTGCGCGGCGCCCAGCGCGAACAGAATAAAGCGGTCCATCTTCTTCTGTTCTTTGGGCGGCGCGGCGGCGTCGGCATCGAAACCGGCTTGCGGGTCCTCTTCAAGAGTGGGCACCGGCCCGCCCACCTTGCCGGGCAGATCCGCCACCGTCTGCTCGGGCAACTGCACGATGCCGGAGCGACCTTCCAGCAAACGCCGCCATACCGCCTCGACACCCGATCCCAATGGCGTTACCAGCCCCATTCCCGTCACTACGATGCGACGCTCGCTCATGCGTTCACCTTCTTTAAGCTGTTTTGCCAATGCCGACGCCATCACGCGTCCGCGGTTTTATAACGCTGCGCGGCATGCTGCAGCGACAGATTCGGGCCCAATGCCAGGCGCGCCTGGGTGAAGGCCTGCCAATCGGCAGCATCAGGCAGCGACGGAATGGTCACCAGCTCTTGCTGATCAAACCCGGCAAGGGCAGCGTCGACCATTTCGTCAACGTCCATCACCATCTCCGGCGGGAAAGCATTGATGTCCATACCCGCGCGCTCCCAGATTTCAGTCCGGGTCGCGCCGGGCATCACCGCTTGAACCCGTACGCCCTTCTCGCTTAGTTCAGCCGCTAAAGATTGGGTCAAGCTCAGTACGTAGGCCTTGCTGGCGGTGTACACCGCATTGAACCGCTCCGGCAGCATGGGCACGACGGACGCTATATTGATGATTGTCCCGTTGCCACGCGCCGCGAAACCGGCCGCTGCCGCCGATGCCAAGTGCGTCAGCGCGATAACGTTGAGCTGAATCAGGCGATCCACTTCGTTCAGATCGGCCTCGGCCAGCGGAGTGCTCGATGCCACGCCGGCGTTGTTGAGCAGCAGGGTGATTGAAGCATCCGAGCGCAGCCGTTGTTCGAGAGCGCTGACGTCATCAGGCTGAGTCAGATCGGCTTTCACGACCTCCACCTGAACCGCATGCCTGGCCCGCAGATCAGTCGCCAGGGCTTCCAGCCGTGCCTGGTCGCGCGCAACCAGTATCAGATCGAATCCGCGCTGCGCCAGGCGGTCCGCGTAGGTGAAACCGATACCGGACGATGCGCCGGTGATTACAGCTTTGCCTTGGGTCTGAGTGCTCATGAACGTTCTCCGTGGATGGTGAGGTTAGCTGCGGAGGGATATTACGCTCGTAATTTAAAAAATAATATGTCGGTCGACATTTTTATATTTGTCAGCTTGATAGCGAAAATTGTGGGCAGGCGGACGCAAAAAAAAGGCCGATCTGAGATCGGCCTTTTGCTACGGGATGTTCAGTCAATGGAGAGCTTGTCGCGGTTTTTGTCCAGGAGCGCCTTGCCGATGCCCTTGACTTCGATCAACTCGTCGACCGCCGTAAAGCCGCCATGTTCTTCACGGTACGCGACGATTGCGTTGGCCTTGGCGGCACCGACGCCGGAGAGTTCTTTCTGGAGGATTTCCGCGCTGGCCGAGTTGAGATTGACCTTGGCACTCTGCCCGACTGGTGGGGCGGCGATGGCGGATTTGCTGACCTCTGCCGAAGGAACAGCAGCGGGCGCGGCCGTCGCGGCGAGGGAAGTGCTCGCCAGCAATGCGAAGATCAGTGAGGACAGGTAAGAAGTACGCATAAGTCATGCTCCATGGGCATCGTAAGTGGAAGCAGCATTCCTGAGCTGCTTCCCAAACCTAGCCGATGGCGGCGCTGCGTCAACGCAGGGATCGGTGACCGGATATGTACGTCACCCAGAGGCCTTTCAGCCCGGGCCCTGTCGCCTTGATGCGGTTCGGAACCACTGAGTAAGCAAAGGTTTCGCGGGTCCGCCGATCACGGCTCTCGACGGCGCTGTTGATGAATCCAGTCGACAATTTCGCCCTCGGGCGCATAACCGCTGACGGTGTCGGCGAGAATTTGCCGAACCCGGTCATAGTCGTCATCGTCCAGCGCCTTGACCAACTGCGACAGGCTTTGCTTGAACACGTCCCACGACAGGAAATCTTCCTGCGCACTCATGATCATCGGGTGACGGGTCGCTGCCACGTTGTTGCCGATCAGCAGCTCCTCGTACAGCTTCTCGCCGGGACGCAGGCCGGTGAACTCGATGGCGATATCGCCCTGTGGGTTGTGTTCGGAGCGAATGCTCAAGCCCGACAGGTGCACCATCTTTTCGGCCAGCTCGATGATGCGCACGGGCTCGCCCATGTCGAGCACGAATACGTCGCCGCCCTGCCCCATGGAGCCGGCCTGAATGACCAGCTGCGCCGCCTCGGGAATGGTCATGAAATAACGGGTGATTTTCGGATGCGTCACCGTCAGCGGCCCACCGGACTTGATCTGCTGATGAAACAGCGGGATCACCGAGCCGGACGAACCCAGCACGTTGCCGAATCGCACCATGATGAACCGGGTCTTGTTGACCTGATGCACATTGGAGCGGTCGCCGAACATGACCGGCGCCGTCTCGCGGCTCAGCGCTTGCAACGTCAGTTCGGCCAGGCGCTTGGTGCTGCCCATGACATTGGTCGGGCGCACCGCCTTGTCGGTGGAGATCAGCACAAAGTTGGCCACACCCGCCTGCAATGCAGCCTGGGCGGCGTTGAGCGTGCCCACCACGTTATTGAACACGCCCTCGGCGATGTTGTGCTCGACCATCGGCACGTGTTTGTACGCCGCAGCGTGGTAGACGGTGTTGACCTGCCAGGTCTTCATCACATCCAGCAACTTGGCGTGGTTGCGGATCGAGCCGAGAATCGGCAGCACCTTGACCTTGAGCGACTCACGGGCAACACGCCGCTCCAGCTCCGTGAGGATCGTGTAGAGGTTGAATTCACTGTGGTCGAGCAGCAACAACGTGGTTGGCTTGAGCAGCAGTATCTGCCGGCACAGCTCCGAGCCAATCGAACCGCCCGCCCCGGTCACCAGCACGCACTGGTTCTTGATGCAGTGTTCGAGCAGTTCCTCCTGCGCAGGCACCGCGTCACGCCCCAGCAGGTCGGCAATGTCGACCTCCTGCAGATCGTCGACTTTCACGCGACCCGCCGCCAGGTCAGAGAAGTTCGGAACGCTGCGAACGTGCAGCGGGAAGCCCTCCAAAAAGCCGAGGATTTCCCTGCGGCGCGCCCGCGCGGACGACGGGATGGCCAGCAGAATCTCCTGCGCACCCGTGACATCGATCATTTGCTGAATGTGCTTGGGCTTGTAGACCTGCAGGCCCGAAATCACTCGATTGGAGATCGAGTCATCGTCATCGATAAACGCGACTGGGCGCATGGACCGCCCCATGCGCAACGCCGCCACCAGTTGGTTCCCTGCAGCGCCGGCCCCATAGATCGCCACTTTGGGCAGGCCATCGTCGCGGGTTGCAAAGGGCACATGACGGGCGGCGGAGAACCAGTCACCCAGGAAATACTGTCGCATGGCCAGGCGAAGACCGCCGATCATCACCATGCTCAGCCACCAGTAATTGAACATGACCGAGCGCGGCACGACATGCTGATGGTTACTGTAGAGGTAGACCACGATGCCGAGAATCAACGCCGAGAGGCTGACCGCCTTGATGATCGCAATCAGCGCGTCATTGCCGAAGTAGCGCATCACCGCACGGTACATGCCGAAACGGATGAACAAGGGGATCGCTACCACTGGCGCGCTTGCGAACAGCCAGGTGTGCATTTCAAGAGGATTGATGAGGTCATCGATGCCCAGACGCACCACAAACGCCATCCACAACGCGAACCAGATCAGACAGACGTCTGCGGCGACCTGCATGATCCGCTTGTGCCGGCGAGGCAAGGCCAGCAACGAAGTGCGTAGTTTTTCCATCATCCCCTCAGACACGCGTTCATGGTCCTTTCAGTCGACCCCTATGACGGCTATTGATTCCTGCCCCGCATGAGAACCGTGGTCGTCACCGTCAGCGCAGGCAGCTCGCACTCAGCTCTTTTCCAGCGCTCCAGCCTTGAAGACGAAGGCCAGAACAAGCAACGGAGCATAAGCAATGATCACGCCGAGGGCACCGTCGAGCCCGAACCGGGCGACACCCACCGCGACCGGCAACAGCCAGCAGAGATTGATTACACCGACTGCGGACGTCACCGGAAGGTGCTTGCCAAATCGTCGCGAGGCGAATTGATAAGCGTGACTTCTGTGAGCCTCATAGACCTTGTCGCCCCGAATGAGCCGACGGATGAGGGTTACTGTAGCGTCTACGATGAAAACCCCGAGGAGAATAAGCCATACCCACAAGAACTGCGAGGAAATCCACGCGCCCTGCAGTGACAGACAACCGAGCATGATGCCGAGGAACCCGCTACCGGCATCCCCCATGAAGATCCTGGCCGGCGGGAAATTCCAGATCAGAAAGCCGGCCACTGCGCAGGCGAGCAGGACGGGCAACCACATTAAAGTGGCAAAACCGCTCAGTGCGTAGATGATCGCCGCGCCGATGCACACGCAGATCGCCTCCACACTGGCGATCCCGTCGATACCGTCCATGAAGTTGTAAAGATTGAGCAGCCACACCAGGTAGAAGGCCGCCAGCACGTTCACGACCAGGCCCGGAGCGAGCGTCATGCCGAACACATCGATCGCCGGAAGACCGCCCAGCCAGAACAACGCCCAGGCCGCTGCAAGGAAATGCCCCAGCAAGCGCCAGCGCGCAGCGATGTGGCCGTGATCGTCAAGAAACCCCAGCGCCGCGATCAGTACACCGGCCCCGAACATGGCGAGAAATGGATCACGCGCCATCAGCCCTGCAGAAAGCATCCAGACCAGCGCAACCAGGTAACTGACCACGATGGCCACCCCGCCGCCGCGTGGCGTCGCAACTGTATGCGAGCTCCTGCCGTTCGGGATATCGAGCAGACTCTTGTGCAACGCATAACGTCGCAACACATGCGTCAGCGCAAATGAAAACACCCCAACAGCGACCGCGACCCACCAATAATTCATGCTCGATCCGTAACCAGAAAATGCTCGACAGTCTTCTTCAGACCGTCCTCTACCGACACTGGCGGCTGCCATTGCAGCCGTTCGCGGGTTTTGCCGATGTCCACGCGCAGCGAGCCCAACACGCGTTCAGCCGCGGATTTGCGCCCCAGCAACGTGGCGCCGAGCATGATAAGGGATTCTGGAACGGGAATGAGCCAACTCGATGCCGGCAGATGTCGCTTGAGCAGATTAGCCAGGTCACGTGTGGACAGATCCTGACCATCACTGACCAGAAATACCTCGTTGGCAGCGGCTGGATGATCCAGGCACACGCGGATGAGGTCGATCAGGTTATCAAGAGACACGAGACTGCGAGCATTGTTGACACCACCCAGCGGCAGTGGCACGCCGCGGCGCAGAGCGCGCATCAACTGCAGAAAGTTGGCTTTAACGCCAGGTCCGTAGACCAGCACCGGGCGGATGATCACGACTTCCATCGCGCTGCTTTTTGCCAGGGCCATAAGCCCCTGCTCGGCTTCGTACTTGGAGACCGCGTATGGATCGCTTGGCGCGGGTGTGTCGTCTGCATGAAAGCACTGACCACGCCCGGTCGACTCACCGTTGACCTTGATGGTGCTGATGAAGATGAAACGGCGAACACCAGCGCTGGCCGCCTGCCTGGCCAGGTTAAGCGTGCCGAGGGCATTGACCTCGCGGTACAGCGAAAGAGGGTCAGCCGCCGTGTCGTGCATGACATGCACTCGCGCCGCCGCGTGGACAACCGTGTCAACGCCCTGCAGCACCGGCTGCCATTGAGTGTCGGCATCCAGCGTCGCTATCACTGCATTCGTGACGTGGGAGTCAGTGTGGGCCATCGCCCTTCTGCTGACCGCGACGGTGTGTGTGTCCGGCAGACCTGCAAAGTGCTCAACCAGCGCAGTCCCCAGGAATCCGGAACTGCCCGTCACCAGGATCTTTCTGGTCATATCCGGTCCATGCGTTTGTTGATTTGAGGCGAGCCCGCGCTGCCGATTGAAAGACAGCGGAGCCATTGAAGAGGGGTTGGCCAACGGTGCTGCCGTTCAGGCAGCCGCCGTTGGACCGATGTATCACTTGCTGGCGAGCAATGCTTCGATTTCTTTGACCTTGGCTTCGACAAGGCCTGGGTCACGACGGCTTTCGACGTTCAGGCGCAGCAAAGGCTCGGTGTTCGAACCGCGCAGGTTGAAACGCCACTCGGCGAATTCAAGGCTGATGCCGTCGGTCTTGTCGATGTTCGAGCAGGACGGGGAGTAATGATCGAGGATCTTGGCGATGACGGTTTTGACGTCGTCGACCTTGTAGTTGATTTCGCCGCTGCACGGGTAAGCCGCCATGCGCTCGTCAACCAGCTGCGAGAACTTCTTGCCGGATACCGACATCAACGCAGCGACCAACAGCCAAGGGATCATGCCGCTGTCGCAGTATGCGAAATCGCGGAAATAATGGTGAGCACTCATCTCGCCACCGTAGACAGCGTCTTCCAGGCGCATGCGCTCCTTGATGAACGCGTGACCGGTTTTGCACAGCACTGGCGTGCCGCCCGCTTGCTCGACCTGGTCAATGGTGTTCCAGGTCAGTCGCGGATCGTGGATGATTTTCGAACCCGGATGTTGCTTGAGCAGCATCTCGGCCAGCAAGCCAACCAGGTAATAGCCCTCTACGAAACGACCCTGTTCGTCAAAGAAGAAGCAGCGGTCGAAGTCACCGTCCCAGGCCAGACCCAGATCGCAACCGTGCTTGAGCAGCGCGTCGCGGGTGATGCTGCGATTTTCCGGCAGCAGCGGGTTGGGTACGCCGTTCGGGAAGTTGCCATCCGGTTCCGCGTTGATGATCACCCATTCGAACGGCAGCTGGGAGCGGATAGCGTCCAGCGCAGGACCCACTGCACCGTTGCCCGGATCGGCGAGAATTTTCAACGGACGAAGCTCGGCGCCTTTGACATAGGTCAGCAGGTGCTCGATGTAAGCGGTTTTATCCGGCTTGGACTGGACACTACCGTGCTGAGCTGCAGCCTGACCGAAATCGCCTGCATCAACGCGCTGGCGAATGGCATCCAGGCCGGTATCACCGCTGATGGGACGGGACGATTTCTGCACGAGCTTCATGCCGTTATAACCCTTCGGGTTATGACTGGCGGTAACCATCACACCGCCGTCTGCGGCGTAGTGGCTTGTAGCGAAATACACTTCCTCGGTCCCACACAGGCCGATGTCAATGACATCTGCGCCGGCTTCCTGGATCCCTTTGATCAAGGCCTGAGCCAACGCCGGGCTTTCGAGACGCATGTCTCGGCCCACCACGATATTTTTGGCACCCAGCTCAACGACCATGGACCGCCCGATGCGGTACGCAATGTCGTCATCCAGATCATTGGGCACCTGACCCCGGATGTCGTAGGCCTTGAAGCAGCGAGTCTCAATAGCAGGAAAGTCCGAACTCATGTGTAGATACCTATGCGACGAAAAAAACCCGAAGGTTCCTCTGTTCAGTAAAAGCAGCTCAATGGCGAACTGCACGCAACCCTCGCGCCTGACAGCTTGAGGCGTGGGTTAGGCATTGAAAAAGGAGATTAGTTATAGAGGCGCTTGTAATTATCTTTGGCGCGAGCCGTGACAGCCGCGCGCAGCGATTCTATCAGGGTAAACGTGACGCCTTGGGCTTCTTGCGCAGACGCGCGACTGAAACCAAAAGCGGGCCGATCATCATCCCCACCAACAACGCGAAGATCACCGGCACTGCAACGGGCAACTCCGGCGCATTCCAGCCGAAAAATACCAGAGCGAAGCTTTGCTGGTTTTCAAGCACAAACACGACAATCGCCGCTGCGATCAATAGGGCGATGAGAATAAAGATCAGGCGTTTAAGGTTTCGCATCAGAACTCCTCAAAGAGCTATTGGAGCTCATGCTCCTCTTCTTCGTTCACCCGGTCACGGAGCTCTTTACCTGGCTTGAAGTGCGGGACGAACTTGCCGTCAAGGCTGACGGATTGTCCTGTCTTGGGATTGCGACCCACGCGGGGTGCGCGATAGTGAAGGGAAAAGCTGCCGAAGCC
>Ga0265798_10011620_pt1 | contig 10711 bp, 11 predicted proteins | sample P3T30metagenome_FD_192430 | JGI IMG/M metagenome (GOLD analysis project Ga0265798, IMG submission 192430) | Plant litter microbial communities from East Loma Ridge, Irvine, California - P3 T30 | ecosystem: Environmental > Terrestrial > Plant litter > Unclassified | place: USA: California... | reverse complement strand
CGATCAGGCCGCTGACGTTTTCCAGCAGCAGTTTGAATAGTCGCAGCAGCAATTCCTGCTGTTCGGCCACGTCGCCGCTCTTGATCTCGATCTGGTAGCACAGCTGCTTGAGGCGCGCGCTGATTTCGTTGAGCGCATCGTCCGAGTAACCCGTCTTGACCGCCGCGCCCAGCGCTTCCGCTTCCGTCACCAGCGCCGGGTTGCCGGTCAGCAGGGAGGCGACGGCAAAGGTGAGCGTGCGGCTGAGCAAGTCACGCAGCTGCTTCGATTCATTGCCCTCGCTCAGCGGCGCCAGTTCGATGGCGCTCGGTTTGCGCAGCGGGCGCTCGATCAGCTGCGACAGGTTGCGCGCATAGGTTTCCCAGTCGCGCGCGGCGACGGCGCGGTTGAAACGGCGCCCCACCTCGGCCAGTTCGCCCGGCGTGTCCGCCAGCTTGCTGGCGAAATCGGCCAGCATGCGCTCGGCCGCCGGGGTTTCCTGCACGGGCGCGGGCGCCGGCGCGGTGGGGATCGGCAGTCCCGCTACCTCGTTGTAGATTTCACGATAATTGTCGGGCGTGGGCGCAATGCGCCGGGTGGCCAGGCGCCGGAACGCTTCGCGCGCAAAATCGGCCGGATTCTGGCCGGCGGGGGTGGGGGAGTTCGATGGAGGACGGGCAGGCGGCTGGGACATGGCGTGACGAGGCAGAGTGCTGGCAATATCACCATGGTAGTCGACTTCGATTATTTACATCGCGCAAACAGAGCCGTAAAAGGTCGCTTTCTCTGCGGCATGTTTACATACGGCTTTGCCAAGGCGCAATGAAATAATATTTCATCTTTGCCAAATTAATGAAATTCTATTCAATCAACTGATTCTTGATAGCGTAATGGGTCAGTTCTGCGCTGTTTTTCAGTTTCATCTTCAGCAAGAGCCGGGCGCGGTATTCGCTGATGGTCTTGACTGACAATTTGAGCTCTTCGGCGATGGCGCTGACAGTTTTACCCGAAGCAATCATCGTCAGGGTCTGGTATTCGCGGTCCGACAGCGCTTCATGGGGCGCGCCGGCATGGTCTTCGCCAAGCTGGGCCGCCAGTTCCTGGGCCAGGGCGGCGCTGACATATTTCTGGCCGGCCGCGACCTGGCGGATTGCATCGACCAACTCGCGCGGCGCGCTCTGCTTGGTCAGATAGCCGGCCGCGCCCGCCTTGAGCGAGCGGATGGCGTACTGGTCCTCGCGGTGCATGGACAGCATCAGCACGGCCATCTCGGGATATTCTTTCTTGACCTGCTTGAGCACCTCGATGCCGCTGCGGTCGGGCATGGAAATGTCGAGCAGCATGACGTGGCACTTCGATTTGCGAAACAGTTTGATGGCGTCAATGCCATTTTCCGCTTCGCCGGCCACGATGATGTCGCGCGACTCGGCCAGGATCTGTTTCAGGCCTTCGCGGACGATGGCATGGTCATCGGCAATAAAGACGCGGATGGTCGTTTTTTCGGTCATTGGGGAGGCGGGCTCAGCTCGATCTTGATGGCCACCATGGTGCCACCTCCGGGCCCGCGCGACAAGGTCATTGTGCCGCCCAGCGCCCGCGCCCGCTCGCTCATGCTGCGCAGGCCGAACGAGCCTGGCTTGCGGCGATCGTCCGGGGCGATGCCGCTGCCGTTGTCGACGATATCCAGGACCAGCATATTGCCGGTGCGCTCGAGCAGGATGTCGACCCGGCTCGCATTGGCGTGCTTGGCAATATTGGTCAGCGCTTCCTGGAAAATACGGAACAAGGCAATGGCATGGTCGGGTGTGAGGTCGAAATCAATCTCGCGCGCCGTGAAATGGCAGTCGATGCCGACCTGGCTTTCAAACTCCTTCACCTGCCATTCCAGCGCGGCGACAATGCCAAAGTCCAGCATGGGCGGGCGCAGGTCCAGCGAGATCCGGTGCACCGCCTCAATGGTGCGGTCGACCAGGCTGTCGACATAGGCCGTCTTCTCGAGCAACTGCACGGCGTCCGGCGGCAGGCGCCGCGCCAGCATCGCCACCGCCATCTTGATGGCCGTCAGGTTGCCGCCCAGATCATCGTGGATTTCGCGGGCAATGCGGGTGCGCTCCTGCTCCTTGACCGCTTCGCTGTGGGCCGTCAGTTCGGCGAGGGCGGCGCGCGAGTCGCTCACGGCCTGCTGGGCTTCCTTGCCGGCGCTGATATTGGTCATGATGCCTTCCCACTGCACCGCGCCGGGCGCATGCTCGAGCGCGCGCGGGGTCGAGCGCAAATTGATCCACTTGACGTCGCGCCAGGCGTCGACCCAGATGCGGCCTTCCCAGTTCCACGGGCTCATCGCCGCTGCCGAGGCCTGCATCGATTCGAGATAGCTGGCGCGGTCTTCAGGCAGGATCAGGGCCAGAAAACGTGACGGTTCGCGCTCGAGCAGGGCCGCGGGCAAGCCGAGCAGGGCGTCGCAGCCTTCGCTGAGATAAGGAAAGCGCACGCTGCCTTCAGGCTCGAGCACGAACTGGTAGACCAGGCCGGGCAGGTGGCGCACGACGGCCTTGAAGCGGGCTTCGTAATCGGTGGGTTCGCTCATGGCTGCTTATACATTTATGGGATCAAAGTTTGCGCCGGCGCGCGCGAAAAATGGCCAGGAAACGGCGCAGCAGCCGGGCCGGACGGGTGGCGGCCCGCACGCCATGCTTGCCGCGCCGGCGCAGGCGATGCATCAGCCCACGCCCGCTGGCGCGCACATGCGCCGACATCAGGCCGGCGCGGCGGTAAAAACCGGTCGCGCGCAGCCGACCCATCCAGTCGTTTTTCAGCAGGATAAACGCATTGTGCCAGCGTGCGAACCACGGCAGGGTCAGCAGGGTGGGGCGAGTGAGGAAATACACCCGCGCCACCAGCGCCGCCCCGCCGATCTTGGCGACGACGAACACGGTGATCCCCATCACGGGATAGCCGGAAGCCATGGCAAACAGGGCCAGCAGTTTTACGGGCAGGAGCATCAGTGCGGGCAGCACGAACAGGCACAGGGCGGGATACGGGGGCAGGGCGGCAATATGGCGGTCGATGGTCTTGAACAGGGGCCAGCCAGCCACGTGCCGCACCAGCGCCAGGCCGATCTCCCAGCACCATTCCTCCAGCAAGAGGATCAGTGCGCCTGCCACCACCAGGGGTGAGAGCAGGCGGTTGCGCATGGAGCGCGAACGAGTAGGCGAAGGCGGAGGTGACGGCATGATCCGATCATACGTGATTGGACAGTGCGTGCGCACCCCGCAGGCCGGCTGCGCTGCCGGTACAATAAAGACCATGAACAAAGCCTTTGTCAAAGAATCCGATGCCGACGACGAAGACGCCGCCGAAGCGCTCGCGCTGGCGCGCGCCATTCCTGCCGGCAGCAAGAACTACATTACCCCGGCTGGTTACCAGCGCATCAAGGACGAGCTGCTGCAACTGATCGACGTCGAGCGCCCCGAAGTCGTCAAGATCGTCCACTGGGCCGCCAGCAACGGCGACCGCTCGGAAAACGGCGACTATATCTACGGCAAGCGCCGCCTGCGCCAGATCGACAGCCGCATCCGCTTTCTCACCAAGCGCATGGATGCGGCCGCCGTGGTCGACCCTAGCGTCCACCACGGCAACGACCAGGTCTTTTTCGGCGCCACCGTGCTGTACCAGAACGGCGCCGGCGAAGAACATCGCGTCACCATCGTCGGCATCGACGAGCTCGACCCTTTAAAAGGCAAGATCAGCTGGGTCTCGCCGGTGGCGCGCGCGCTCACCAAGGCGAGAGAGGGCGATGTCGTCACCCTGCAGACGCCGCAGGGCACGGAAGAGCTTGAAATCCTGGAGGTGAGCTATCCCGCGCCGGGCGGTTAGACGGTTGGTTTGAGTAGCGAGGGCGCTTCGACCAGCGCGGTGAGAATGTCGGCCCGGCCCGGTTTGTTTTTCGCATCCCAGCGCACGGTGCGGTAACCGGCCTGCTGCAGCATGGCATCGCGCTGTGCATCCTTTTCAGGCTTGTGGGTGCGATCGTCCAGTTCAATGATGGCGACGATCTGGCCCGTGTCGCGCCGCTGGGCCACGTAATCAACGATTTTCTGACTGAACATATTGCGGGCGCTGGCGTATTGGCGCCGATTGGCCCTGCCTGCCACGGCAGGCTCGAGCAGGGCGCCCATCGCCACCTGGGCATGGAAACGGTATTCCGGCACGGCCGTTTCCAGGCGATGCAGAAACTCCAGTTCGTTCGCGCTCATGAACTGTTTGGCCTTGACTTGGGGCGCGTTCTTGCGTTTGCCCCGCCCTGCGCTCATTGTCAGTGCGAGCGCGATCAGGACCAGCGCCAGCACGACCATCACGATAGTTGCGTTCATGGAATTCCCCGTCAATACGATATCGCTACTATACGTAATTTTTCCACGCGGAAACTATTTATTTGTGATTGACGCGTGAAAAAGTCCCATCCCATGCGCGCCGCATCAAGGCTGTTTCATGCCATGCCGATAAGCTGCCCACTCCATCCATCCAAGGAGACTACGATGATCGACCTGTTGGCCAGCCTGGCGCCCGTGCATCTGGGCGGTTTCGACGATTTCTTGCGGCTGCTGCTGGGGCTGCTGAAACTTTTTAAATAAGGCTGTGAGCGCGAGCCGCGCCGTGCGGCTCGCTTGCGACGCTGCTGGTAAAATCCCGCATTGTCCGAATTCACAGTTTAATGACCCCTCCCGCCTCCCTTGCCAGCGATCCGCTGACAGCCCTGCGCCAGGCCACCGGCGCCCAGCACGAGATCCTCGACACCGGCCTGCCGCTCGCACAGCCCGATGCTTCCCTGGCCGACTATCTCGACCATTTGCGCATGCTGGCCAACTGGCTCGGTCCCATCCAGGCCTGGCAGGCAGACTATGCCGATGGCCCGCAGGGACCGGCCGCGCCGCCCGCGCTCGACAGGATGGCCGTCATCGCCGCCGATCTGGCCGGGGCTGGGCAGCCGATGGTGCACGACTCTGGGCGGCAGTCCGAATCCGCCGCAGGCGTGTCCCTGGGGCCCTGGCCCGCCCACGCCAGCGCCGCCTACCGCTGGGGCGTCGCCTACGTGGTGGAAGGCTCGCAACTGGGCGGCGCCGTGCTGCACAAGCGCCTCGCCGCCCGCTTCGCCCCCCATCCCCTGCGCTACCTGCAGCCGGGCGCGGACGGCCCCGGCCCCCGCTGGCGCGCCTTCATGGCCGCCCTCAAGGCCGGCCTGCACAGCGACGCCGACATCGCCGACGCCTGCGCCGGCGCCCAGGCCGCCTTCGCCCGCATCCTCGCCCTCGCGGCGCAAAAACCCGCCGAAGCACCGCTGCATATGTGATAAGTTTGCTGCCTCGAACATGAACAGGGAGACAGCATGCGCTTCATGATTCTTATCCAGGCCGACCAGGATAGCGAAGCCGGCAAAATGCCCAGCGAACAAATGCTGCGCGACATGGGCAACTTCAACCAGCAACTCGTCGACGCCGGCGTCATGCTCGCCGGCGAAGGCCTGCATCCCACCGCCAAGGGCGCCAAGGTCCATTTCGACCACGGCAAAGTCAGCGTCACCGAAGGCCCGTTCCCGCTCAGCGACAAGCCGCTCGCCGGCTTCTGGCTCTGGCAATGCACATCGAAACAGGAAGCCATCGACTGGGTCAAAAAAGTCCCCATGCCGATGCAAAGCGGCGTCGCCACCATTGAACTGCGCCAAATTTTCGAAGCCGAGGATTTCGGCGCGGAGTTCACGCCGGAGTTGCGCGAGCAGGAAGAGAAGATGCGGGCGGAGCTGGCGGGGAAGCAGGGCGGGTGAGGTGGCAGGGCAGTCCCGGAATCGGAGAAAGTCCGGGCCGCTGCTCCTGCCTTGTTCATAAAAAAATCGGAATAGCCGCGGCGAATAGTGAATCTGTTCGCTGCTCATGGTAACCCGGGCGGGTCACCCGCTGGGCCAGGTCTCACAAACATACACAAGCTCGCCTGCGACCTGAGTCAGTGCACGTCCGTTAAGCGCGCTGATGTATTTGTGAGACCTGACTCCGCGCCGTGCGCTATGTCGCCGGCGCTGTCATGTCCAGCGCGGTGGAATCGTCACGCTGCTGCTCCGGAGGATAGTGATACCACGCTTCGTGCACAGACAGTGCCCCGCACTGGAAACACTGGGTCTTTGGCCATTTGAACGTACATCCTGGACACACGCCGCGGGTCCAGAACGTATTCCAGACGGTGCCGCAGGAAGGCACACACTCCCAGCGGTCCTCGGCACTCGGGCGCCACTCGCATTTCGGACAATAGATCTCTGCTTTGTCTTGCATTCATCCCCTCCGTTGTTCTCATTCGCAACGCTGTCACGCACATCGCGTTCGGACCGATCATGGTACGACGCGGGAGCGCCGCTGTCGACGGGAGCAGGTCCGACACCACCACTTTTCGGATGTGCCCCTCGGCCATACATGACCCCGCGCCGCTCGCGCCGCTGTTCCTGCCTGGTGCGCTGCTGGTTTTCGCTTTTCGGACTTCTACCTCTGCCTTCCGATACTCGGACATGCAATATGCTTACTTGCCGGGAAAGTAATTTTATCGAAACGCACAATATTGCTATAATTGTCATGACAGAGCCTGGCGTGAAGCGCATCCCCGTGCACATGCCGCTGCCTCACTCGATAGCCATGCGCGCCACCCCATGATCGCAAAGATATCCTCTTTCAGCGAAATTCCCGCGCAGGCGCCGGCAAGCAGCGCGTCTACCAGTCATTACGAATTGGGCACGCGGCTCGGCGCCGGCGGCTATGGCGAGGTGTACGAAGCCTGGGATAGCAAGCTGCAGCGCAGGGTTGCGATCAAGCGCATTGAAAACGCGGCCAATGCGGCCGGCCACGCTGACCCGTTGCACGAAGCGCGCATGGCAGCGTCGCTGCACCATCCGTCTTTCGTCACCGTGCATGCCATCGACGAGGATGCGTTCGGCGCATCGATCGTGATGGAATTGGTACAGGGGCGCACGTTGGGGCAACTGGCCCGGGAAGGCAGCGTCGCCCGCGCCACGGTGCTTGACTGGATCAGCCAGATCGCCGCCGCCATGCAGGATGCCCACGCAGCAGGCCTGGTGCACGGCGACCTGAAGCCCTCGAACCTGATGGTGGAGCCGTCCGGGAAGGTGCGCATACTCGACTTCGGTCTGGCCTCGCGCTGCGACGGGCTCGCCACCGGCGCGGTGGAACTGACCGGACCGATCGGGACCATCGCCTACATGGCGCCGGAACGCCTGCTGGGACGCCGCGCCGATGCACTGTGCGACATCTACGCCGTCGGCGTGCTGCTGTACGAACTGCTGGCCGGGACCCGCCCGCACGGCCAGCTCAAGGGCCTCGCGCTGGCGGCGGCGCATATGCAGTCGAGTTCGGCAAGCTGGGACTATCCTGAAACCATCGATGCCCCGCTGGTTGCCCTGATCAGGGCCATGACTGCGCAGCAGCCGGCGCAGCGGCTGGCCAACATGGCGCAGGTGGCGCAGCGGCTGGGCGAGATCGCGCGACTGCAAGCGCCGCAGTCGCAGCCGCGGCAGAATCCGCCTCCGTCCTGGCGTCGTCGTCGCTGGCAGGGCCCGGTGGGCGTGCTGCTGGCGCTCGTGCTGACGGGTGGCGCATCTCGGCTCGCGCCCGAATCCGCGGCGCCTGCGCCGGTCCTTTCGCTGGCGCTTGAGATGCAGCGCGGGCTGGCAGCTTTGAAAAAATTTGATCTTCAGGGCAACCTGGACGCGGCTGATCGCCACTTCAGCGCGGTGCTGGCGCGCGACGGCGGCCATGCGGCAGCGGTGGCCGGCATGGCCCTGGTGCAGACACTGCGCTACCGCGGCGACAGCCAGGACGAAGTATGGCTGCGCAAGGCCGACGCGAGTGCCCAGCAAGCCGTGAAGCTGAACGATCAACTGGCGCTGGCGCACATCGCCCGGGGCTGGGTGCTGGACAGCCAGGGGCACTACGGGCGCGCCGAGCAGGCCTTCGACGGCGCACTGCAGCTCGACCCGGCTGATTTCTTCGCCTGGTACGGCAAGGTCCAGCTGCTGCGCCATGCCAGGCGCGATGAGCAGGCCTTCGAGACGCTGCGACTGGCGCAAGATCGCTTCCCGCGCGAGCGTGTGTTCTTCGATGAACTGGGCAGCCTGCTTTACGCGCGTGGCGATTATGCCGGCGCCGGGCAGGCCTTCCGCCGCAGCATCGCCATCCAGCCCGACGCCGTCACCGGCTACGCCAACCTGAACGCCGCCCTGCTGCGCGAGGGCCGCGCCGACGAGGCCCTGCAGGTTCTGCAGCAGGGATTGCAGGTGCGCCCGAGCGCCACCTTGTACGCCAACCTCGGCAACGCGCTGTTTCTGCGCGGCGACTACGTTGGCGCCGCCGCCGCCTTCGAGCATGCGGTGTCGCCGGTGCACGGGGCGCCGGGCGAATACCTGAACTGGGCCAACCTGGCCGATACGCTGCTCTGGATTCCGGGGCGCCAGGCCCAGGCCCGCCATGCTTACGGCGAGGCGCGCCGCCTGCTCGCGCCCATCCTGCAGCGCACCGCGCATGATGCGACCCTGGTCTCGCGGATGGGGCTGTACGCCGCCCGCAGCGGCGACCGGGACGCGGGCATGCAGCTGTCGGCTCGCGCCACGACACTGGCGCCAGACGGCGCAGACGTGTGGTTCCGCGCCGGCCTGGTGTATGAATTGCTGGGCGAGCGCGAGCAGGCCCTCGATGCGATCGCCCGCGCCCGGCGGCTGGGATATCCCGTCGCCTTCATCGATGCCGAACCCGACCTGGTCGCACTGCGGCGTGACATACGCTATTTCCACCCCTGACAGCATGCCCTGCCAGTCCTGTCCGTTTCCTCCACCAGAAAGGCATCACCATGAGCGACACCAGTCAAGCAGTTCCGAAAGCCGATCACGCCTTCCAGGTCTACTTCAGCAAGGCGGACCGGCAGATCCGCTGGACCTTCGATGGCGCCAACGACGTCGAGACATGCAAGGTATTCGTCAGCGATAGCATCGACTTTTCCATCCAGCCTGAGGCCGGTGACCCTGACGAAACGGTGGTGCAATCCGTGCTGCTGTCCGGCGGCCAGTCTGACAAGACCAAAGGCGCGCCGTTCGAGGAAGGCGCGCTGATCGACCTGAGCAAAACGAAAAAGCTCAAGGTCGGTAACTTGACCGGGCTGTGGGGATTCAGTATCGCGTTTACGGTCGGCCATGTTGACGGCACAACCTCGTTTTATTTCGTGCCCGATCCGGAGCTACAGGTCGGTTCGGTGCGCGCCTGAGCGCGCCAGCAGTCCCAATTTGTTGAGCTGGCGACGCAGCGGTTCGGCCAGGGTCTTCAGGGCCGCAGCGCAGCGCTCTACATCGCCCTGCGCCCCTTCCCAGACCCGGCCGATCTCGCCGGGCTCGATGTCTTCGGCGCGCCGGATCGACGGATGCCGGTCCAGCAGCTTGTACAGGGTAGGGCGGGAAATGCCGAGGGATTCGGCGGTGCTGCGCAGGATCCAGCCGTGATGCGCCAGCGCATCGACCAGTGCATCATCGCTCAGCGCGCGTGGCTTGCGGCGCGGCGCGCGCGTCCCGGCGAGCTTGCCAAAGTTGGCGGCATCAGCGGCATCAGCAGCATCGGCGGCATCGACGGCGGGCCGCGCCTGCACCAACTGGTCAAAGCGCGGTGTGACACCGCTCTTGACCATCAGCGCGGCGCGCTCGAGGACGCGCGCCAGCTGGCGCACATTGCCGGGCCAGTCGTAGCACGCCAGTTCGGCCACCAGTGAACAAGGCAGGTCCACGCGGCCATCGACGCACGGATACAGCCGCTGGATCAGCACGCCAATGTCCTCGCGCCGCCTGCGCAGCGGCGCCAGCTCGATGACCATCCCTTCCAGACGGCGAAGCAGTGCCTGGTTGAAATGGGCGCCATCGAGGCGCTGGTCGGTCGCCGCCAGGATGCGCGCGGTCGAGCGCAACTCCTGCGCCGCCCCCAATGGCCGATAGTCGCCGCCCTCCAGCACCCGCAGCAGCATCGGCTGGACGCAGGCGGGGGCGTTGCCGATTTCATCGAGAAACAGGGTCGCCCCGCTGGCTTCGCCGAACAGTCCCTTGCGGTCGCCCATGGCCCCCGTGTAGGCCCCCTTGACGGCGCCGAACAATTCAGCCGCAGCCAGCGACTCGTTCAGGGCCGCCATATTGACCGTCACCAGCCTGGCGCCGGCGCGCGGGCTGAGCGCATGAATGGCCCGCGCCACCACTTCCTTGCCGGTCCCGGTTTCACCCAGCAGCAATACCGGCAACCCGGTGCCGGCCGCCATGCGGATCTGGTCGCGCAGCATGACGGCGGCGCTGCCGACGCCGTGCAGCCCCGGCAGCTCATTCGTCTTCGGCAGCACGCTGCCCCAGTGCAAGCACAGCAGCACAGTTCGTCCCAGCGCGAGCACCTGGCCACGCTCGAGGTCGGCGGGGCGCAGCGCCACGCTGGCGCCGATCTCGCGGCCATTCAATTCGGTGGTCATGCGGCTCAGCGGCGCCTCCAGCGTGACGCCGTCACCGACGCGTGCTATGCGCAGCGGCTCGCGGGAGATGCTGCCATGCCCGAGCGGCAAGCCTTCGACGCCAGGACAGCTGAACAGCGGCGCGTAGCGGCTCAGCGCCAATACACCGCCGGGCCCGCTGGCGATGCACTGTTCACCGATGCGGGCGGCGTCG
>Ga0265798_10011619_pt1 | contig 10711 bp, 7 predicted proteins | sample P3T30metagenome_FD_192430 | JGI IMG/M metagenome (GOLD analysis project Ga0265798, IMG submission 192430) | Plant litter microbial communities from East Loma Ridge, Irvine, California - P3 T30 | ecosystem: Environmental > Terrestrial > Plant litter > Unclassified | place: USA: California... | reverse complement strand
CGGGTTGCCTGCGCCATCCCAGCGCCACTGTTCATTACCCGGCTGCGCACCGTCCTGAGACAACAGCCGGCCGGCGTTATCGTAGTTCCATAATGTCTGGCTGAACGGATTATCGTCGCGCTCTTCCCGAATCAGGTTGTTGCCGTAATCGAAGTCACGGCGACGGGACCAGACGCGCGGCGCAGGACGCTGTGAATCCCCCTTAAACACGTCACGGCGGCGCAGTCTGCCTAACCGATCATACTCACTGCGCATGGTCAGGCCGCCCTGCGTCCGGCTCAGTTCCCGGTGCAGCGTGTCACGGGTAAACTCGGTGACCGGCAGGTTATCTAATGCGATGCTCAGTAAATGGCCGCTACCGTAATAAAGCTGCTTCAGGTTGCGGCCATCCGGCAGGGTTAAGGCAGTGCAGTTGCCCAGCGCGTCATACTCCCACGCCAGTTCGCCCTGCTCCCCCTGCTCAGCAACGATGCGGCCCAGCGCATCATACCTGAAGGTGATCTCCTGCTCGGCCTGCTGGCTCCACTCGGTGTCAGACAGCGGCAGATGCTGCGACACTTTACCCAGCTGGCCCCCGCCGCTGTAGTGATAACGCGTCTGGCCTTCCGGCGTGGTCCGCGCCAGCAGTTGTCCCGCACGGCTCCAGTGGTAGCGATGGGTAATGGACTGAGGATGTCCGGCGGCAAAGGTGCGTGATACCGTGCGGCCCGTCGCGTCATAGTCATATCGCGTAGCAACGCCATCCAGCCCGACCTGAGCCAGCAACAGAGAATCTGCGCCCCACTCGAACTGGTACTGCTCACCGTTCTCGTTTTGCAGCGCCGTCAACCGGCCACGGCTGTCCCAGCGTCGCTGAACCGTCTCGCCCTGTGCATTGCGGCTGGCGATCAGTCGCCCGACAGTGTCGTAACGGAATTCACTGCGCTTGCCATCAGCCGACTCATAGGCCAGCGGCAGTCCGTTCTCACTCCAGTGCAACCGCTCTTCCCATTCTTCTGCACGTTCCAGCTGAAGAGGACGGCCTGCTGCGTCATAGTGATAACGGATTTCTTCACCATCCGGCGCGATGACAGAGCTGAGCCAGCCCAGGGGATGATAACGGTAGCGTGTGGTCAGTCCTGAACAGTCTGTTTCACGGATAACCTGGCCGGCGTCGTTAAACTCCCGACGGTAGCTGTTACCTGCGGCGTCAATCTCCTCCACCACCAGCCCAGACTCATCCCGCTTATAGATCGTACTTTGTCCTAGCGCATCAACGACGCGCTCAAGGCCATGATGGGGATCGTAATAGTATTTCGTAGTGGAACCGTCTGCTCCGGCAACCACTGTCGGCAACGAACGGTGGGACAGCCATTGCACCGCCTGCACACCACCGTCAGCATCCTTCTCTTCAACGCGGTTACCCAGATCGTCATAGGTGAAGCTCACCGCGTTGCCCAGCGGATCGATGCGACGCGTCAGGAGTTCGTTTTCATCCCACTCGTAGCGCCACTTCTCGCCCCGCTCATCAATGAAACAGGTAATGAGCCCCGCGGCATTCCAGTGGTGTTCGCGCTGCTGACCGTCATAGGTCGACACGCGGGTGATGCCCGCCTCAAGATCGTAATGCATGTGGCAGCCATCACCGCTGTTGGTGCGGTTTTCTATAACGCGCCAGTGATCCAGCTTCTGCCAGCGATATTCACTCTCCAGTCCGCCCGGCAGTTGGTGCCAGACCATTAACCCTTCGTCGTTGTAACGGAAACGGCGGGTAACCACGCCTGCGGCATCAGTTACGCTGGCAAGCTGGCCCCGTTCATTGTAGGTCCAGCGCGTCAGAGGCCAGTGCTGATCGCCATCAAAATGGCTGGCTGATGTCGGGCGCCGCGCGTGCTGTTTGTCTTCGTAGTGCAGTGTAAGGTCAATCGCCAGCGGCGCGTCATGGATACGCACCAGACGAGCCTGTTCATCCCAGCCCATCTCCAGCGCATTACCGTACTCGTCGCTGAGTGAAGCCAGGCGCAGCACCTGCGGATCAGCGGCCGTGCGCCTGTACAGACGCCATACCGCACCATCGTCATCGGCAATGGCGATATCGCCAGACTCGTTGCGCCGTACCATCAGCCCTTCGCTGATGCTGTAGAGCACTTCTTTGTCACCAGGAACGTCAAAACTCAACTCGCGCCCGTTGTCATCAAACCAGGTCGCCCGATTCCCTTCCAGCGTCAGGTAACTGTCAAACACCGTGGCCCAGCCCTGACCGAACAGGCCAGCGCGTTGAGTCAGGCTGTTATAGCTGCGCTGAAAACTAAGAGGGAAACGTCCGGGAAGAGAAAAATCACGCTCGGCATCATCATTAAGGACTTTGACACCGGTCGCTGCATGAACCGGGAACAGCGACGAGAAGGCCGCGTTGATGGCCATGTCCGCTGCCATACCGCCCACGGCACCGGCCAGCGCGCAGGGCATGTTTTTGAGGATTTGACTGGGGCGACCACGGATAAGGGAAAGGCCGATCATCATCACAGCCAGGCCTGGCACCTTGCCGCTTTTGATCTCTCTGACCGTGACGGTTTCACCACCAATGATGACATTGGGGGAAACATCGTCACTTACGGTGGCGTCACAGGTGGTTTTATCCTTTGCGCGCACCGCAGGCTGGCCATTGATAAAGACACTTTTCGATCCCTGCGCCAGATATTGCGGTGCACTGTGTTTTTCACAGGCCACTTTGTCCTGCTCCAGCGGAGAGGTGCCCGCATCGGCGGAGGCGACCGTGGGTTGCCACATTGCACTGCCAAACTGACCCACCGCAGAGAGCAGCATGCCGCCATAGTCTGCAAAGCTTTTCGGCGATTGCGGTTCAGGTGGCGGTGTCTCACCGGGCGTGAGCATCCCGGCCGCGCGCACGGCTAAAAGACCATTTACATAAACGTTGTCTGATCCGCTGGATATCACACCGGCTGGAGAAGGGGGAAATATCATGTTTCCCAGACCATCCGCCGCTTTGCTGATCTCCTGTGACAGACCCACGGCATTGGCCAGTACACCGCCCAGAATACCGCTGAGCAGGCAACTGTTACCCACGGCTGCTACACTCGCCGCTGCCGCCCCTGTACCCAGCAGGGGCGCTGCCGAGACGATAGCAGCACCCACTGCGGCACCAATGACGGCATAAGCCGCTCCTTCCGCCACAATGCTCGTGATATCAGCAAAAATGCTGGAGTGAATGATCTCGTCGCCCACGCGGGCCGCAGGGTTATCCATAGGTTATGCTTTCCGTGGCGTGTTCAGACTCAGGCTTTGTTTAAACGCACTCCAGCGCTGTCCGTCTTCTTCATTGAACGGGCGCATCGCGGAGAGCGTAAAAATCATAAAGATGTTCGAGTCAGGCACCTGCGTAGCCAGCTGTTTCTGCCACACGGCTTGCCCGTTACGATCAAACAGGGTTTCAACTTCAATTGCCTGTAAGGTGTTATCCACACCGGCCATCACGGGTACAAATTCACTCTGCTGAATGTGACCCATCTGACTCCGCAACGTGTCCCACTGACGCTGGAATTCCTTTTCGGCATCACTGCCCTCAGAAATAACACCACGGCTCACGACCCAGGCCAGCCCACTGGCTTCGTCGCGGAGAATATTCATGGTGGTGTCCTGCCAGGCAGCAGGAAAAAGCGCAAAAGCGCCCTCATTGAATTGGTAATTCATAATAGATATCCGTATGGGGAAAGTAAAAATGGGATGTTATTAACAGCAGAGGGTAAACTATCTTTTTTTATCATAATCGGGTGCTATACCCGCATGCATTTCAATTAATCTTTCTTTTTTTACCCAGCCATTAGCCTGATTTCCGTCATTAGTCACATACATTACGCTGTAATATTCTCCATATTCGACGTAAGCATATAACTCATTGCCGGGCACCACAAAAACGTCTTTCTCTACACAACGGCCATCAGGTGCAGAAAAAAATTGTAGCCGTCCTGACCCGCCAACCTTGTAGACATTATCTGTATTTTCGAAACGCATGCCTTTTACGTTGGCAGCATCATTCAAACTCTGGCACGCGTTATTGGCAAATACGGTCAGAGGCAATGAAAATGCTATTAAAGATAAAATTTTAACCATAACAACCCTGTCATATTCAACAATGCTGGTCACATCAGAGAAATATAAAATGATTTAATCCTGCGTGACGTATCACGCAGGATTATTTTCAATCATCCGTATTAATCGCCATCATAATATGACTGATTTTTTTATGCTCTAGCTGAAATGAAATGCGTTTTTTATCAGCGTCATAATATAACCAGTGCTGATTATCACTGTCATCCACTGTGCCCTGACCATATTTACTGACCAACACATCCTGACTGTCACCTGGTCCTACGCCTCTGGCTGTTTTGATCGCAGGAGTGTTGATGGTGATCTGTGAAATAAGATAGCTGTCGATATCACGCTGCTCTTTTTGCCAGAAAAGGTTCGCAGTGTAGATTTCAAAACCATCATATTTGTGCTGGTAGTACTTATAACTGGTGTCATCGACAGGCACATCGCCAACAAAATTTTCACTTACCTGCGAACCCACCTGCTTCTGAGTCTCATCACTCCACTTATCACCCAAAGCAAAACAATGATCATTAATCATTACACGAAAGTCAGAGGCTTTTAGTTCAGTTCTGGAATCGCCAGCTACTGCACAATGAGCATGTACAGATAAAACAATTGCCAGCAGCACACCTAAGAGAAAATTAAATTTATTAAGATATGTCATTAAAAAATCCATTTCATTATGATGTTTAAACACCATTTGTGATAGTGTACAAAGGTGGCGCACTATCACACAGGAATTTAATTAGTTGGAACTTTTCTCCCACTTTCCGTTTTCTGATAATATTATTTTATTATTAACAATAACGGTAAGATTACTAATTACATTGTTGATAATATAGGTAGCATCATGATTGCGGAATTTATAACTCAGCACCGGGCAGGAAGCCTCACCACAATCGCTTTTCAAAGCTTTTCCTTTTAACCTGACAACTGCCCCATCTGATTTTCTTACACCCTCATAGCTAACGTCATTACACTCCGAACCAGCAGCACAGAACAACGTTATTTTGATTTTAAATTTTGCTGTCTCAAAAAATTTCTCGCCATCTTTTTGACTGTCTTTTTGGTTCTTATCGGGAGTGGCTGACTTATCTTTATCAAAGCGTTTTGCCCACTGTGCAATATCATCCTGCATATTATTACTTGCACGATCATTACTTACATAATGTATTTTATCATCCTCAGGCAGCATCCATGCAGCATAGACTTTTCCGTCAGGCTGTATAACAAATGCTGAAGCCTGCTCAAGGTAAAGATCTTTTAACCAGCCCTCAACGAATATACCACCACTCTCTGTTTTATGAGGCTCGCCAAAAACATCAAAATTCTGGCTAAAGTTATTGTACTCACTACCAAGCACAGTCTTTAAACTGGAAACGACTTTCTGGTCATTAAAAATAGTTGAAACATTGTTCAGACTATTATATTGAGAGAAAGACGGCTGGGTATCGGATGCTGTTGCAACACCTATTGAGCTACTTGTAAAAACAACCAGAAAAAATAACTTAACAAATAAATTCATTTTATTCACCTGAAAACTTTAAAAACCCGGCAGCTTCATTAGTATATCGCTTAGTCAAATCGGTTGAATAATGATCCCACCAGTTATATGAAACACCATTTTTTACCGTAGTGGTTGAACCATATATTGACTTGTAATAATTCAACATTGAGCTTACAAGGTCGTCTCCGGCCAAAACTGAACTCAGGGTCTTACCTGCACGTACGAAATTTTAGTTGCTTCAGGTCTCACCGGGAGTAAAAGCATAGTCGTTCAGCAGAACGGAAAAATCGCCCTCGTTAAGAGCAGGAACGGACTATTCAGTGCCGGATTCTGCCCTGGCAATGCAGGATAAAACCATGAGGACAAACACAATTATAGGGCTAGAGAAAAAACGATTTAGAATCATTGTGTTTTATCGGTGTAAAGGCATAAGAGCCTCAAATATGAGGCAATGGATTCAATATCACGTTATTTTACTCATCGGCAGTGATAATGATTTTACTCAGGCAATCAGGATTTTTGGCAGAAAATGAAAACGTGATGAGCTGACCATTAACATCGGGGGATGATGTATAGCTGGTCACTTCGTTTTCAGACTGTCCCCGTGGATAATCGGTTAACTTCACACTCTGATAGTGCTTTTTGACATCATCGAGCGAGAGGCATTTACCCTGTAGAGCAAAGCTAAGAAAAGGGGCCATGCCATCAGACGTTTTACTTAAACGCAAATCAATATCCGTAATCGTCGAAGCATCTTGCAGTTTTACCGGATTAGCCTGATAGAAATTGATATATTCATTTTGATTTTTTAATGTAAACGCCAGTGGTGCCTGATGAATACGTTCCACAGACAGATTCTTTATGGAGGTACTCATTTGCGTGACAAAATCCCATACATCTTCTTTTTGCATCTTCGCTTCCACTATTCCGCTAAACATGAAACCAGCCATTAATAGAACAAAAACCTTACTTTGTCGGATAATTTTTATCATACCAGCCCCCATAGTAATCTTCGTAAAACTGATTGGTAGTGGAGGTTTTTTCACCTTTACCGAATATACGACCAATCTGCGTCCTGGCTTCGCTTTCGCTTATGTCGCCTTTACTAAGGGAATCATAGATTCCGTTGTACCCTTTCTGATTTGCTGAATTGCCTGCTATCCCAATATCTCCGCCCTGATTTGCAATAATTTCGCGCTGTACACGAATGTTGTTGAGTGTGGCTGCACCTTCGTCACTAAGTGCACTATTCAGGTAAGCTTCGCGCGTGGTTACATTGATATCAGGCTTATACAATGCATGTCCACTCTCATGTGACAGTGACTGCACCACTTTTGCGGCATCGTTCATATTACTTTTATCGACGGTAATAACGCGACTCTGACGATCCGCAAAGGTCCCTTTCCCTGCAGGCCCTTCTTTAAAGACCCAGCCGCGCTTTTTGAGCGTCGTGATGTCCTGTTTCATGGTCGGTGATTTCTCAACCATATTGTCTACGTCTGCGCCAAAACCACTAAAAGAAGGAACCTGGGTATTCGCTGCTGCGACAGCATTTTGTGAGGTGTCGGCAGGCGCGCTTGCTATTGCACCTGCCTTATTCTCCTTTCCCGGCGTAAATTTCTCCTTAACAGCAGCATCAATATCGCCTTTATGACCTGCCCCCGGAGCAGACGTGCCAGGTCTGGCACCCGAAGTATTCAGATTCAGTTTACCGCCAGTAGTGATATGTCCGTCGTTCTCAACAAAGAAGTTAAAATCTTTTCCAATAAGGTTTATTGTGCCATTAGCATTGAGCTCAATGGCGCTTTCACCAGAAACAAGTCTCAACTGCGATCCTGACGCCAGAACATACTGTTCAACTACTGCATCAACTTTACTCAGGCCAGTGAGGATTTCGGTTCCGCCTTTTACGGCCTGAATCTGATTGCCTTCAACCCTGCTAAGCTCATTTTTAGCCACAAAATGGGTTCTTTCCCCACCTACACTATGTGATTCATCATTTTTAACATGCGTATCCATGTTCTTCTGCGCCTGAATCCACAGGTGCTCCTCACCCGCCTTATCCTCAAACCTTAACGCGTTCGCGGTGTCCGCCGTGCCATCCTTCGACCGGCTTAAAAACCCCATCTGCGTCGCCGCCGCCGGCAGCGCCCACGGCGGCATGCTCGCCTCGTTGTAGACGCGGCCGATGATCAGCGGACGATCCGGATCGCCGTTGATGAAGTCCACCACCACTTCGTCGTTAACACGCGGGATCTGCACCCCGCCGAATCCCTGGCCCGCCCAGGCGCTGGAGACGCGCACCCAGCAGGAGCTGGTGTCGTCGCCCTTCGCCAGCCGGTCCCAGTGAAACTTCACCTTTACCCGCCCGTAGCGGTCGGTCCAGATCGACTCTCCTTTCGGCCCCACCACCTTCGCCGTCTGCGGGCCGTGCGTTTTCGGCCACGCCGTTTCGGGCGGCGTGCGGTACGTCACCGACGACGGCAGCACCGTGAAGTGGATGTTGTGGCGGCTGTCGCCGGTGTCGCCGCTGGCGTAACTGTTTTCGGCGAAGTCATAGGTCGCTGAAGTGACCAGATACTCGCCGTTGTCGCTGAAGTGCGGCGCGTTGATGATTGAGAAGGTAAAGCCCGGCGCGATGCCGGTGGCCGTGCCCGACCCGCTGACGCTGTGGTGCTCGGCCTGCCACACCTCCTGACGGATGCGCGCGTAGGACTCGCCGTGGCTGTGGTCGACAAAGTGACCCGGCCAGTCGTAGACGTCTACCGAGCCCGGCACCGGCGACGCCGGGTTCTGGCGGGCCTGCAGCATCCAGGCGTTCGGCTTGCGGAAGTCATAGTCGTCGGTGCTGTAGATGCCCGGCGTCACGCTCTCCGCCAGCGACCACTGGCTGATGCCCTCTTCGGTGACCACGCCGCCCGACAGAGTGACGTGATAGGCAATGGTCTCATAGCCCGGAAACGCCTGATGCTGGTCCGGCGCGTCGCACAGCACCAGCGTGTGTCTGTCCGCCTCGTGCCGGAAGAAGTAGTAAATCCCCTCCAGCTCCATCAGGCGGCTGATAAAGTCCAGGCTGCTCTCCTGATACTGCACGCAGTACTCCCACACCCGGTAGCTGCCCGCCAGGCGCGTCTCCACGTTGACCCCGTACTCTTTCAGCAGCGTCTGCACAATCTGAGGCACCGTCTGGCTCTGGAAGATGCGCAGGTTGCGGTCACGCTTCATCGGCCACAGGTCCGGCTCGACCGTCAGCGCGTAGACCGCGTAACGGGTGCCGCTCAGCTCCTGGCTGCGCACCGCCACCCGGGTGATTTTGCCGTTAAGGTAGCGCGGGCTCAGCGCGTTCATCAGGCCATCGGTCGGCAGCGTAAACGTCACCGGCTTCCCCAGCAGGGCGTGGCGGTCGATGCGCGCGTCGGTGGCCAGCAGTTCAGCGGTGAGCACAAAAGGGCGGGACAGCGTCTCGGTCCCCTTAAGCGTATGGAACAGCAGGCCGTCCGCCGGCAGCTGTGCAGTAATGCGTGAGAACATAAGTAATCCCTGACTATTAACTGTGTGGATCGAGCAACCAGACACCTTCTTCACTGATGTTCAGCGTTTGTTCGCGGGTGCCACTCTGGCCGCTGATGGCAAAGGTGTAGTTGCCCGGTGCCAGTTGCAGCGTGGCGAAGCCATTCACCGCCGGCACCAGCGCCTGCGGCTGACCGTTCACCTGAACGCGTTCACCCTGCTGCAGACGGATATAGACCTGGGCGACCGGCGCGGGCGGTGGTGCCGGTTGTGGATCGGGTTCACGCGCGGCGGTCTGCGCGGGCTCAGACGTCTGAGCCGGAGTGCTGGCAACCGTATCCGGTGAGGCGTCAGCCTGGGTTGGTGGCGCGGCAACCGGCTGGTTAACCGGCGCGACGGTGACGGCAGGCGCGCTGTTTTGCGCGGTCTCAGCCGGCGGTGTCTGTTCGTTACCGCGTGACATCAGCAGACCGGCGCCCAGGCCGACCAGCACGCCAGCGGCAACCAGGCCCGGCAGTGCAAAACGGTGCCCCAGCAGCGTTTTCAGTTTCGAGGCGGGTTTGATCACCTCCTCTTCTTCTTCAATCGGCACCAGCATGGTGCCCGGTCCGCTGATTTTTGCGCTAAGCAGCGGTTCCGGTTCACGTTCCGGCAGCGCCATCAGCGCAGCAAAATCATCAATGCTCTGCGGACGATCTTCCGGTTTCAGCGCCAGCGCGCGATCGACGGCGCTCAGCAGCGCAGTCGAGTAGCCCGCCAGACGACGCTGCACCAGCGGCTGATAGTTATCTTCGATGCTGCGCACCACGCTGACCGGCGGCGGCGCACCGGTGATCAGGGTATGCAGCACCGCGCCCAGCGCGTAAATATCGGTCCACGCGCCCTGCTCACTCTCATCGTTGTCGCTGTACTGCTCAATCGGCGCATAGCCGGGACGCAGCATCGTCTCGCTCTCATCCGACAGATTGCCGATGGTTTTACGCGCCGACCCGAAGTCCAGCAGGATTGGCTCGCCGCTGCTCTGGATCTGGACGTTATCCAGCGAGATATCGCGGTGCAGATAGCCCGCTTCATGGATGGTTTTGATCGCCCCCAGCAGCGGCGGCAACATGCGACGGATCCAGGTCTCATTCACCGACTGCGGATTGCGTTCGCTGAAGTTCGAGAGTGTGGTGCCGCTGTAAAACACCGTGCCCATGTAGGCGGTGTCGTTCTGCACCCAGAAACGCAGCACGTGCAGCAGGTTGGGATGGTTAAAGCGTGCCAGCAGCCGCGCCTCCTGAATAAAGCTGTTCAGTCCGGCGTGAAAGGTTTTGCTGAACCGTTCGCTGCGCAGCACCAGGTTAAGATCATCGCTACGGACCGCCAGTGAGGCGGGCATAAACTCTTTGATGGCAATATCACGCTCAAGCTGGTGATCCCAGGCGCGATAGACGATGCCAAAGCCGCCACCGCCGATGACCTCTTTGATTTCAAACTCATTGAAGCGGTAACCCAGCGGCAGGGCGTTGGGGACATTCAGGGGTTGATCATGTTCCGACATATTCGATTACTCTCTGATAGCCAGGCTTTAAACCGCGAACTGGCAGACAAATTCACCCT
>Ga0265798_10011617_pt1 | contig 10711 bp, 10 predicted proteins | sample P3T30metagenome_FD_192430 | JGI IMG/M metagenome (GOLD analysis project Ga0265798, IMG submission 192430) | Plant litter microbial communities from East Loma Ridge, Irvine, California - P3 T30 | ecosystem: Environmental > Terrestrial > Plant litter > Unclassified | place: USA: California... | reverse complement strand
AATACCTAGGTGTGACCATTTGAATGAAAACCCCTACTCACCTCGACTGTAATGCATGGTCCTGGAGTAATTCGTGACTTAATCAGCAAGCACTTTCCACACTCTCCGCTATCCAGGCAGTCTCAGACCTTTCCAACAGGCTAGTCCACAACATGTAAACGCAATCTCCAATGCGTCCATGCGACATCGTAGTCATCAATAAAGAGAGACGCGATGATGAAATGCAAGTAGTCGTGTCGGAAGAAGCTTCGGAGGTCCGCACCGCCTAGCATCTTTGACGCTACACCAGAAATCCTTAGCGTGGACCCGCCAAAATTTCCCTCCACCCAACACAACACCCTTCACTCCATTCCCCAGCTCCACGCCACACCCAAATGAACGCCTCCGCCCTCCTTCAAGCCTACGGCTGGCGCGGCACGGGACACTCCCTCGACGCCACCGACCGCGGCATCAAAAAACCACTCCTCATCTCACACAAGCAAGACCAGCTCGGGCTCGGCAGGAAGAAGGCAGCGCACACGACCGACGACCAGTGGTGGATGCGCGCGTACGACCAGAGTCTGCAGAGCATTGGAACAGGGAAAGGCGAGGAAAGCACGCTGAGTCAGATCAGGACCAAGGGAATTAATAGAGGAGGACTGTATGGCTTTTTTGTGAAGGGCGAGGGCATGGCGGGCACGATTGATGACAGTACGGGGGATGAGGGCGCGAGTACACCGCCGACATCTACGTCTGAGACAGAGACGACGAAGAAGCGCAAGCGCGCCGACGACGACCCATGCGCTCCTACAAAGAAGGCCAAGAAACCCAAGTCCTTCAATACCACAACGCCCGACGAACAAGCCGCCGTATCCGCAAAGATCGCCAAAATGTCAGACCGAAAAAAAGCATGGTACAATGACCGCGCAGCCGCAAAAGGCCAAACAATCGAAGACATACTCCTCCGCCGAATCCGCAAGTCCGCCTCCAAACTAGCAAAGCGGAACAAGACCAAAGCCACAAAAGGCCCACAATCCGCAGCAGGCCTAACATTCATCTCCGACCCCACGGGCGACGCCTCACTATCCCAAACCGCCTTAGCCACACCAGCCGGTCAAACCGTCATCCCCGAAACCACCGCCGCACAAGCCGAGCACAGACAACAGCGCAAAGACCGCAAAGCAGCCAAGAAGCTCTTAGCTCCGAAGGAGAATACATATGGCAGCAAAACCGACTACGAGAAGGCTATGAAGGAAAAGAAAGCAAGGAAGAAGGCGGAAAAAGCGGAGAAGAATAAGGGTAAGGTGGGGAAGACGAAGAAGAAGGAGAGTAAATGGGGGAAAGATAAGGTGAATAGTCGGTGAGGTAAGACTAAGAAGGCGAAGAAAGCTGCTACGGGTGCGTGAAGGAGATTGTATTTGAGCGAGCGACTGAGCGTTATCTAGTATAATCACATCATAACCCATAATCACATCATCCCGTCTTCCCACTCATCAACCACCCCCTCTTCTCCCAAAACTCATCCCTAATAAGATCAATATGCTCAATCAGCACCTTCGCCTTACCCCTCTTCTTCCTCTCCTTGTCCCTCTGCGTCTTACTCAATTCCCCGGCGCCGCTTTTCGTGCCTGCTGCCCAGCCGCCTTGTTCTTTCAGGTGTGAGGCGAGTTTCTTGGGGTTGGTTGAGTTGGTGGCGGTGTTTGCGGATTTACTTGTGAGTTCTGATTTTGCGGATTTAGTGCGTGTGGGAATGATGGGTCGAGCGTGGGAAGATGGTGGTTTAGAAGAAGAATGGGATTGTGAGTGCTGGCGGTCGGTTACAACATCACGCGCCGCGCAATCGGACATAGAGTTCCCGAGTCCACTCGCAGGCGGTGGATTCGGGAACTTGGCGATATCCGGCGACGGCAAATACTGCGTGTCAAGCGAGGGCCTGGGCAACGCTTGCAGATCGAGCATTTGGAACGGCTGGGTGAGTGACGCGGATGTTATTGGAGCCGAATGCAAGCGCCTGTGACTCTCTGCAGGGAGTTCTGCGATGCCAGGATGATCCAAGGCTTGTCGTGGTGGTGAGGAGGAGGACTGACTTCCGCTTCTGACTCGCTCGCGCGTGCGACTTTCTTGTTCGCCGTTCATGGGTGGGCTAGGAAGTTCCTTGTTCGTTCGCAGTGGTGTAGTGGCGCGATGCGGCGTCGAGAAGTCGGTCATGTACATATTCTCCTTCTCATCCAGCCCACTGTTTCCTCGCAGCGTGGTCATCGAGCGATAGATTGGCAGCGAAAGTTTGCGTGGTTTGTTGTTCATCGGGATACTCGATATGCGCAGCGGAATCACTGGGGCTTGCTGCGTGCTGGCTGTTGAGAAGTAGCTTGGGAGGTGGGGTTGGCTGGGCGAGCGCTGCTTCATCTCGGGTTGTTGTAGTGCAGAAGATGTGGTGAGTGATGCTGAAGTCGAGTGCGATGCAAGACGCTCGATACTCCTTCTCCGCGGGTGCGTGTACACGGAGACTGGAAAATCGGTCGGGAAATCATGTGGAGACGTCGGTGAGAAGTTGGTACGTGTCGTTGGGTTCGGAGCATTGAGAGACAGCGGCGGCTTCTTGCTCGGCTTGAGTATCGGCGGCGATAACGGTAATGGCGTCAGGCTTGAGAAAGACTGCTTCCCAGGCCCAGATGTGGCGTACATGTTTCCGGATGGCGAGGTGACGGTAGATGGTGGGGAGAACGGCATCGTCACTGCCGGCCACGAGCTGATCTGTGGACTCACGGGATTGGATCTTAGTGGATTGGGCAGCGCAGATTGGGGCATTTTGTGCGGTGATGGCGAGGGTGTAGACGTTGTTGAGAGGAAGGTCGGACCTGGGCCAGCAGATCCTGGTGAGACTGGCTCGTCCTCTGCTGAGGGGACTAAGTTGTCTTGGGGCCGTGGCGTGTAACGAGATGGTATGTCCTTGAGCTGGGGCGACGCGATTGTCAAGGACTGCCTTTTAGCTTGAGCTACCGACTTGACTGACGTCGCTGCTGATGATGTGGGAAAGAACTGTGGTCGTTGCATGTCAGAGCAAGTTGATGGCGCTCGTGGTATAACTCACATCACGATACAGCACACTGCCTTTTTTGAAGCACTCCGGCTCGTTGTTGTAGTTGATGCCAAATTCTTTGAACAAGATCTCGTTCTTGTCGGATGAGACAGTACCCGACAATCGTTGTTCAGCGTCGCGTGGATCCATGCCACCTTGCTGAACAAGCGCCCAGAAGGTGGTGTTGTATAGGTTATTGATATGACCTGGCTGACCGTCAGACAACTGCAATTGGTCCAGTATGCAGCGAAGCAGGTAGATCTGCATCAGCTGTACTTCAGACGGTGAGATCGCCATGACCAGAGCACGCACGAATGGAAGCATTACTTACAATCGACTTGCCGCCAACTCAAGTAGTCGCGCAGATTAACATCGGTCGGATAGCATACCGAGCGGCCGTCGAAAGATGGCAATGGTGGCGTGAGTGGCTTGTCCGGAAAGTACTGTGACCAGAGAAAGACATAGTAGCTCGTAAAGGTAGACGTGATTGTCGTGGTCAGCTTGCTAATAATATCTTAGTGCGACGTCCAGCACAGGCGCACATGATTAGGTTATGCGAATCGGAGCGTCTCGTACCTGGCTCTTCTCTCAAAGAGGACGCAGTCTTTGTGGAAGACGAAACTACGACACACGTCAGCTCAGCCTTCGGCACTACGATTTATGCTGGATGATGATCAGCCGTTACGAGGATAGTATCGCAAGCAGCACGACATTCCACAACAAGGGTATCTTTGGTGTAGACTCGGAACATACCTGAACTCGTCGCTGTTACCATATGCAAGTACCAACTCCGGCAGCTCTTTCATCACAGCCTCAGCTGCGGCATTCATGAGATCAAGCGCATTTCGGTCATTCGGCTTGACGAATTTGTATTTTGTCGTGAGTCTGAATACTTCATTAGCGAATCCAAAGTGGAATGTCTACGATCCGGCTCAACCGAATGATGCTCGAGGCACGACAACCTGAGTCAAGCGACAGGTACATGCACTTCCTGAACGAGCAAATTTCGGGCTTTGGAAAAAGTAAATAGGAATAGCGTACTTTGAAAAGCCACGACCATCGATCCTCACCACGATCCACGTGTTGGCCAGCAGAGTATCCGGCTGCTCAAAGAGGCGCACGTATTCATACCTGAAGTCCGTCAGTGAAAGTCCGTCAAGCTCGCTTCAGCTACCCCACTCCACCCAGAGCCGCATCGACTACTCACTTGGAATTAGCCATTCTGCCCGATCTGCACCTCGCAAAGTGCTATCTCAGCGACGCAAGTATTGAGTTCAGCCGCACACTGTGGTTTTGATCTTTCCCCAGAAAAGCTCTGCCAAGCTATGATCCTGCACAGCACCTAGACAGCGTTTCAGGTTGGCGCATGTTATGCAGCTGGACCGGCAGGCATGAACAAGCGATGGAGGAGCGAATGGTGAGCGGTTGTGTGCAGATGCGAACAGTTTTCTTATGCGTTGAAGGCCGATCGGTGGTGATAGGTAGCTCCGCCGGTGGGGCTCCTTCCCGGCTAGATCACCGCAGGGACCGTCACCAAAACCTCGTCATCTCGCCTGTCTGTGTTCCTCCACTACTCCGACTTCAATTTCAGCATCGTGAGTTATGTCCATCACGACGCTGAAGTTATCTCCATTAGTGTTGCACGAGCATTCGCATCACCAGCCGCACGATATTTGGATTTCTGCTACGGTTGCAGGAGCGACACGCGAGGAAAACTCCACGCGTCACGATGGCAGATGCTATCGCATAACACGAACCCACACAGGCCTCACAGAGCGGTGAAGATATCATGATCATTGCGAACCCGACAGCAAGGCCTCCACCGCACTTCAGGCCAGATGCCTCGTGGCTTACCACGGCCTGAGACGCGCTTAAGACACCGGTTCACGTCAAGGCGCGAGCTAGACTACGCTAGCAATCGCCATATCGCGCATCTCAAACACCTTTGAAGTACCTGCACCATGTGTACCGCCATATTGCCGCGGTCGCTTGCATGTTTGCAAAGTGTTTAGGACTGTAGTCGGCGCGCAACGGGTTGTCCCGCCCACCACTCACAGCGGTAGGAACAGCCACAGCTCAAGGAGAATAACATCTGCCGACGGCTGGTGTAAAGTTTCGGAACGTGCGTCCCGATTGGTTTTGGTACGTGGAAGCTGGGTTGTGGCCGAGTCTCGGTCTTGGCTGTTATGCTTAAGACGCTGGAGACCATGGATTTCTCTAGTCCATCAGGCTTTTGCTTGTTGTTGTAGACGAACCCCAGACGACACAAGGCGCTACAAATCGAGCGCGCCCTGCTCCAAGGTGTTTCCATGGGAGTCACAGCCTGATGCTACACAGTAGCACGATTTGATGTAATAATTGGGCCATTAACTAAATGCTCTCCACATCCAGATTCCTGGTTCACACCGACGTTGTCATCCTCAGCCCAGCAGATCGATCGATTGATTGCCCCGCTGACCACCTGACGTAGACACGTTTCGCAACGTACAACTCGTTGGGATACTCGGTCATGCAAAAGCCGGGAGCGGTGTACGCGAGGTCTGACCATGGCCCAACTGGCTGGTGGCGCTCACAAGCGGAAGCTTCCCCGGAGTGACCAGTACTACACGGTAACTCTAATCTGAACTTTAACTTCACGTTCGCATCGATAGTCATATCACAGTACCTATATATGCACGGAGGGCGCCAAGCGCACGTTCTATGCGAGGTACATTCGCATCATCGATGATCGTAAGGCGAAAGTCGTGATTGCTCATGTTATCGAGGAGGAAACCATGGTCTGAAAGACTGAAACCGCTACGGGCTGAGGCGTTGAGATGACTACGTGAGACAAACAGGGCTTCGAAGCCTGGCGGAAGACCGGGCAAGCTGGCGGAAGGCGAGGCATGTCCAAGGTATGTACAATTTGGTAATGCTATCAACAAGAAGAGAATGGTTGTCAACGTCATGAGATTGTCTCCAGCTTGATTCTCCAAGCCGCAGTCTCCTTCTCCTTCGCGTCACCCTCCGTAGACGTCTCCTTCTTCGATCTGATTCCAGTCACACTAACACGATGGCAGCTTCGACAGCTTTCCCTGAGCACCAAGGCACGAGTTCTTAGTGGTAAGCTTCGAGCTGCTACCGCTACCCTTGTTCACGCCCTTGTACTCAGAGCACACGGCCTTGGTGGTACCGCACGAGCCAGAGATAGTCGCGCTGTCGCCAAAGTTGGAGTTGATACCAACGAGGTCCGACGTCAGACCGAAAGCGCGAACGTTCTCGACGGTGACCTTGCGCGGGGAATTGGCTTGGTTGTTGGTGCAGTCGCCGCACGAACGATACAGCTTGCCAGCGTTGACAATGGTGTAGTCCTTGATCTGCGCGGAAATCAGCTTCACGATCGGCTTGATGTTTTAGGGAGAGGAAGGCTTACAGTAACGGTTCCACGGCCGTTGTGCTGAATCACCTTATCCTTGGCATTCGTTGCGCCACCGCCCTGGATCAGCGCATTACCAGTCCCAAGGACGGAAACAGCATCCTCGCAAACATCGCGGAACCAGACGTTGCGGACCGTGCAAGATCCTTTGCAATGCACGCCCTCCAGCGCGTTGGCGCCAATGATGACGTTGGATAGCGTGGCGCCGTCGTTGAGGATGAAGACTGCGCTGTCGCTGCCGGTGTCTGCATCGGTGTCGCAGGGCTGTCCGCGGTCGAACTCCCTGTTGCCGAGATCGACGCTGCCTGAGATGACTGAGGGCGATGGGAGGGAAACGATGTTTCCCACGCGGGAGGGGATGTTCAGGGTCTGCGCGGAGACTAGAGCAGCGATAAGGGCCGCGAGCTGGATTTGTGTGAAGTGCATGTTGGAGGATTGAGAATGTGAAATGTTTGATGCCAATTCAGAAGGATGGTGAGGTCTGGGACCCTTTAAACAACCATCGGTCGACTATCGCGGATCATCCAAGATGTACCACTGGACGGAATAATATCTTCCTCTGGATCTACCTCCGTGACCGCCCCATTGTGGCCGTCTGAGCATCCACTCAATTCACCAGACGAAATTACTTCCGGGCCCATGGGAGGCAAACACCCCACCATGGCCAAGACTTCGTGTCAAACGATCTCGAGCATCGTGCATTCGTGTTTGGCTTTGCACGACGCATGTGATTAGTGGATCTGCAAGACGGAAGAATTTGTGTGCGGCTGGGCGCGATCGCGCTGCAGGTACGGAATCCGGGGTAAATATGGGGAAATACGAAGTTCCGCGTTCAGACGCCGACGTTTCTGTGGAGTTTTTCCTGGAAGTAAGTCCGCTCTGGATGCGTTAGGTGCCAGTGACGGTGGTTCGAGCTGGAATTGTCCGCGAATTTTGAAGATCGCTCGGCGGGCGGACTTGGCGTTTCGAATGAGATTGCTCGATCATGTCTTCTTCTATCGGTGTGCATCTCGATAGCGATCTGTCTTGTCTCTTTCTTCATTTGTACGCACCTGCATAAGAATTTGTTCTAACTGTATTGGCCGCCTACATTGACGAAGTAAGCAAGCTCAGCTGTGACGCCACAGACTTTTCCGCAAAGTGTACGACAGCGATGGATGTGACCCAATGCGCGACTCACCGGCAGTGATCGTTCGACTCATCCCAGAGTTCACTTGTGACATTTTGGTCAGCCAGATCTTTGCAAGTTTGATGTGAAGCACTATAGTCGAAAATTCCCATTGCGATATTTGTACTTAATCGCGAGAGAGTTGATTTACCTGCGAGAAGTGTGCGACCACCTCGCAATCAAGGGAATGCAAAATTCGAATCTGACTGTAGCCATCGCGAGCGGTTTCTGCTCGATGAGGGTACAGACAGCTGCGCTTTTAAGGTCCATTATGCTACCGCCTCCTTCAGCGCACGGCAGAAACTAGTAGGCACTCTGTACACGAACAGGCTTGTCAAAGATGCAAAGAGAAGAGGCATAAACTTCGGGTACTCGACAGGCAGTGCTGAGGCTCCTAACTCGCATTAAGAGGTTGGGGCTGTGAAATGTGGGCCGACCCCAAGAATCTCACGAACGCAGTTGCCTAGCAGACTTCCGATGCTCTTACTTCTTGCGCTCCACAACAACCACGGAGATCGCCATGACTACTGACTGATGATCTTTCTCGACGGAGCGAACTTGGCCCATATCATCTGTGGCTAATCGATAGCCCTGTCAGCACGATTATGATAGACCTCTAGAACAACATGGCATCAAGCGAAGCTGGCGAGAAGCGACAACATCATCACCGCCCTCTGGCTCTAGACACCAAAGAGATACGACTTGTTAACCTCCTTCCCTCACATGTCACATGAATCCTCTAGGCCGCGAGCAATCCTGGAAGACGACGCAGCGGAAGTGGGCATCTCACAGCGTGAGATAGAAATCACAATATCCCACAAGAGACTTGATCAATTGCAGATGGACGGTCCGGTGTCCCAACGGAGAGAATAAATTGCGTTGTCATCCGTGTGGGGCGATAAAGATGCTCCATTTCGACGTATCTACGTCAATGAGCCATCCGATCCTCCTGGAGAGGGGGAAGCTAAATGTATCCGGAGCCACATGGAAATTCGCGAGAATCTGTACCGATTCTTATTGCACTTCCGTGATGAGAACGCGAAGGACCTCTCTGGATAGATCACCTTTGCATCAATCAATAAGACCTGAGCGAGCGCGTTCATCTAAGTGCGTTTCATGGCAAGCGTGTATAGATCGGCTCACTGTGTTCTCACGGGGTTGGGGCCTGATGACGAGACATGCCGAGCAGCACGAATCATTCAAGCCTATACATACCGCGGCGCAGTTAAAGTCAGTCTACGAATGAACACTTCGAAATATGACCGCGCCAGGGTTGTATTGCTGAACAACCCGTACTTCAGCCGTCTCTGGAAATTCAAGAGACATTGTTGGCGCGCGCAGTGTTCGTGATCTGTGGTCATATTGGGTCTAGGCTCCATGAGCTTGGGTCCAGTACGTTCTATTCCGACGTAGAAAAGGAACGGTTTCATACCTGTGCCTTGTTCTTAGTGTGGGATCATGGTCTTCCGCGCTGGCAACAACCCGGCGCTTTGGATCGAGAACGTCGACTGTGCACTCGCATCGAGGGCCATACGTCAAATGTCTGCGAGAATCCCGGGATCGGCTCTACGGACTACTCGGACTATTTGATGGCCTCGAGTTTAACCAATTCATCGAGGTGGATTACGCGAAACAGGTGGAGGCTGTCTACTACGACGCAGTGAAGTTACTCTACGAGGAAGACGAGATTGTAACTCCGCATCAAGAAGCAGGCTACGTGCAGCCGGCTCTGACACTGGGCGAAGATATGGGCATGCCACACTCTCTGCTACGAATCCTGCGCGAGGAAAGGTCAACAGGCGACCGAGTTCATGGCTGAATGTACGGATCAATCACGCAGAAGACTGCTTGCATAAATGATTTGACGACGCATGGCCATGGAAGCGTGGGCCAAAGATAGTCCATGATATATCAACATCATCCCTGCAATCTCTACTCAAGGTTTCCTTCATTCGCAACACGAACACCAACGCCATACCAGGTTGATCCGTCCAACACAGCCGGAGGAGATTCTTCTCGCTAGATTCTTCGTCTTAAGATGCCCTGAAAACTGGGGGCACATGGTTTAAGTAGCCGCGCAAGCGCCGTTGGCGCAAGTGTTCGGCTTCTGGCATGGCGAAGAAGAGCTGCAAGTCCATCCCGTACACCTACGCATGCTATAAGCTTTGTGTTCCATATGCGAAAATACGACCACTTACCCCCAGTTGCATGCAGCGCTGCTGCAGACTCCGTCAGGGCTCAAGCACGTCAACCCAGAGTTGCAATCCGTCGCGTTACTGCACTTCGTGCCCTCGGCGCCAGTAGTGGAAGCTGTGCAAGCGCCGTTAACGCACGAGTTTGGCTTTTGACATGGGGAAGAGGCACTGCACGTCCAGCCGGTGCATCTTGGGCTTATCGTCAGCATGTTCACAAATCACGGCCCGAAGAATGAAGCAGGCGCTTACCCCCAGTTGCATGCAGCAGTGCTGCAAACGCCATCAGGGCTTAGGCATGTCATGCCTGATTTACACATAGTTGCGTCGTTACACTTTACGCCTTCACCGCCAGCTGAAGGGGAGATCGATGGCTTTGGCGAAGCAGATGTCTGCATTTTTGTCGCAGTGGGAGTAGGCGCCGCACCCGCCTTGGTCGGCCAGCTCGCTCCATCAGCAGCATACTTTGTGTTGACACGGCCAGTGAGATGCCACTCCACGCCTTTTATCACTTCGTTCTTGTTGCCGTTGGGATTGCTGTGGATGTTTGAGAATGCGTCGACCATGATGTCAATGGAGCCTGTTTCCTGTTTCTCTCTCAGTTTCTCGATGCGTGTTGTGGCTAGATGGGACTCCTTACATGGATGTACTGATCATCAAAGGCATCGCCAATGTACATGAGCATATGTTTACCAGTGTTTGGGTCCTTGACGAGGGCTTCGAGGCCACAGTACTTTTGTGTCGCGGCTTTCCAGCCAGCTGGGTCGTTGTTGTAGGTCTTATCACCCATGGCTCTCAAAGACTAGGGACATTGTGGTGAGCGCTTGGAATATCAAAGTTTGACAAAGCTGGAACATACCACCGCGAAGATGGGGTCA
>Ga0265798_10011615_pt1 | contig 10713 bp, 9 predicted proteins | sample P3T30metagenome_FD_192430 | JGI IMG/M metagenome (GOLD analysis project Ga0265798, IMG submission 192430) | Plant litter microbial communities from East Loma Ridge, Irvine, California - P3 T30 | ecosystem: Environmental > Terrestrial > Plant litter > Unclassified | place: USA: California... | reverse complement strand
AACCAGCAGGCCAACATTGCCCACACCTCGGGCCACGGCATCGACCCCTCACTGGCCGGCATCGACACGGGCAGCAAGCTCGGCGGCTCGGGCTCCGAGAAGCGCATCAGCTACCAACTGCACATCGCCATGCGCACGCCCCAGAAGCGCAAGATTCTGCTCAAAACGTTGCAGGCCGCCCACAAAATCATGGGCTTCGACCCCGCCCACCGCTTCGGCTTCGTGGACGTGGACATCACCACGATTGCCGAAAACCCCAAGGGACAGGAGAAAACCGCTAATAAAGGCCAATAAAACGATGCTATTCAATACTGTAGACGAAATAAAAGTATGTACTCCGTCCGTGTACAGGAGCCAGGCCACGAGCCTGCTCAGCTACGTGGCCACGGCGGAGGCGCTGCACCTGGCGCCCGTGCTGGGCGCGGGGCTGGTGTACCAGCTGGGCAATCTGCCGGCCACGGGCGCCCCGGCGCACCTGCTGGCCCTGCGCGAGCAGCTGCGCCCGGCCCTGGCCCATTACGTGGTGCTCGAAGCCGCCCCGCTGCTGGCCGTGTCACTCAACGACCAAGGGGTAAACGAGGCGAGCGCGGCGGGGGCCGCGCCCTCGCGGCAGTGGGTGTACAACAACTTCATCGAAGCCGCCAGCGCCACGGCCGATAAGTTGCTCGACCTGGCCCTGGCTTGGCTCGACGACCACGCCACCGATTACGTGCAGGAGCTGAACTCGAAGGAGTACCGCTCGCGCTCGCGCCTACTCATCGCCAATGCGGCGCAGCTGGGCCTTTACCTGGCCACGGGCTACAGCCGCCGCTTCTTTCTGGCCCTGCTGCCGACGCTTCGGCAGGTGGAGGAGTTTGAAATCTGCGACTTGCTGGGCGAAACTCTGCTCGAAGACCTGCGCGATGGGTTGGAAAGCGGCCTGGCACCCTCGGCAGCCACTAAGAAGCTGCTGGGCCTGGTGCGGCCGGTGCTGGCCCACCGGGCACTTGCCCAGGGCATTTTGAGCCTGAGCGTGGCGCTCACCGGCACCACCCTGCGGCTGCTCTCCGACAACGAGGCCGTGCGCCAGCGCCTGGCCGCCGATGAGAAGGCTATTTCGGCCCTGAGCCAGCAGGCCACGGCGGCAGCCGATAAGTGGCAGGCCAAGCTCGCCACTTATCTCGATGCGCAGCGCCCCACCGAGCCTACCGTGTTGGCCGAGTTGCACGACAACCGGGGCTCTAAAAGCTTCATGGTCTGATGCTGCGCGTTCTTCTCACGATTGAGTTCGTGCAGCTACTGGCCATCGTGGCGGCGGGCCTGAGCGGCTTTGTCGAAAAGCATATTTGGTCACCGGCCTACAGCTACTACCTGCTGCTGGGGCTGGTGGTGCTCGACGTGCTGACCAACAACCTGGTCGAGGGCAAGCCCCTGCGGCCGCGCAATCTGGCCCTGCGGGTGCTGGGCTACACGCTGCTCATGGCCTTCGCCCACGGCTTTGGCGAGCACGAGAAGGGTCTGTTTTTCATCCCGCAGCTGGTGCTCGCGCCCTTCGTCTTGGTGCATATGCGCCGCCTAATCATTTCGCTGGGCAAGCTAGAGTGGGTCGATAGCGATGTGGCCCAGCTACTTGGCAAGCGCATCACGGCCCGCGCCGAAGCCGAAACGCCGGCACCGGCACCAGGGGCTACCCCCGAACCCACCCCCGAACCTGAGCCCGCTGCCTGATGCGCACCTTTCGCCTCGCCGACCGCCCCCACCAGGTGCCCGGCAGCTGGGCCGAGCTAACGCCCGCCCAGCTATTTGCCGCCGCGCCCTACCTGAGCCAGGATACCGTGGCCGGCCGCCACGCCGTGCTGCGGGCCTGGTGCCCCCAGCTGCGCGATAAGGACGTGCGCCAACTCACGCCCGAGCAGCTCTGGGATTTGCTCGACCTCGTGCGCTGGGCCTGGGCCTCGGAGCCCGATACCCAGCACGTGCAGCAGTTCCGCCACCGGGGCCGCACCTACCACCTGCCCGAGCCGCTGCTGAAGGATGCCGTGGCCATTGAGTACGCGATGGCCACCGTCTTCTTTCACCAGTTTGCCCACCCCACTAGGCCCCAGGTGGGGGCGCTCGACCAGCTCGTGGCCACGCTCTGCCGGCCGCTGCACCCAGAGCTGGCCGCGCTGCAGGAAGACCCGGCCTGGGACGGGCAGCGCCGCGAGCGCTACAACGGCAAGCTGGCCGAGGCCCGGGCCAAAGAGCTGGTGGATGCGCCGCTGGGCGTGAAAGTCGTGGTGCTGCACCATTTTCTGCACGCGCAACGCTTTATCCACAAGGCTTATAAAGACCTGTTCAAAAGCAGCGGCCCCGCGGCCGAGAGCCCGCCCGGTAAGCCCGCGCCCCGGCCCACCAGCGACGGCACCGAGCTACTGGAGCTGCTGGCCGACCTCGCCGAGCGCGGCCTCTACGGCACCTACGACCAGGTCACGCACACCCAGCTCCACACCGTCTTGTTCAACCTGGCCAAACAGGCCCGCAGCCGGCGCGCAGCCGAGAGAGAAAACCGATGAAACTATCCGCTACGGGGTTAGCCCTGATTAAGAAGGAAGAAGCCTTCATGGCCCGCCGCTACCTGTGCGCCGCTGGCAAGCCCACCATTGGCTACGGGCACGTGATTCTGCCGGCCGAAGCGCGCTACAACACGGCCACGCTCACCGAGGCCGAGGCCAGCGCCCTGCTGCAAGCTGACGTGGATAAGAAGTACGGCGCCCACGTGGCCAAGAGCCTCACCCGCGCCGTCACGCAAAACCAGTTTGATGCCATGGTGTCGCTGTGCTTCAACATCGGCACGGCGGGCTTCAGCAAGTCGAGCGTGCTGCGCCTGGCCAACGTCGGAACCACCGATAAGGTGGCCGTTACGGCTGCCTTTGGGGCCTGGAATAAGGTCACCAATCCCAAAACCAAGCAATTAGAGCCCAACAAGGGCCTTACCCTGCGCCGTGCCCGCGAGGCCGCGCTGTACCTGTCTTAACCGCTTAATTCTACTAAAATGCTCGTAAAAGAACGCGATATCGCCTGTTTCTGCGGTGGCTTCTCGGCCGCCATCGTGGCGGGCCTGCTCTTGCTAGTCCTGCTGCTGGGCTCTGTGAGCTGCACCAGCAGTCGCTCAGTTGCCCCGGCCCACGGGCCGGCCCTGGTAGCCCCCAGCCCCGGCCTGGTGCAGCGCCTTGACTCGGCGGCGCTGGCCGGCTGGCTGCCCACCGACCTCACCGGCCTGCCGGCGTACCTGGTGCCGCCCCCGCCCGGCTCGACTGCTAAGCAGCGCCGGCAGTGGCAAAAAGCCCAGGCCCAGAATCTGGCCCGCGCCGGCGTGCTGCCGGCCAAAATCAAAAACAGCAGCGTGGCCACCGCCCCCGGTGCCACGGCCATCAACCGCCCGGCCGCGCCGGTAGCCACCAATGGCAGCACCGCCACCGATGCCCGCAAGGCTGGCCAGCGCGGGGGTGGGGGCGTAGCCACTGCTCCCGCTGCTTCGGCCTCGGCCATGGGAGTAGTCAGTAGTAGCAAGGGAGGATACTGGTGGCTATGGCTAGTAGTTGGACTAGGCTGCTACCTGACTGGTTGGCGCTTTGGCCGGGGACGGTGGCTGTGACGAACTGCCTGCTTCATTATTCCTAGGTTCGCTAACTCTTGGCACGCACGGTTAAACCACTCACACTCGGGCGTAGTAGCCGAAAGAGGAGTCACCACCCGAACTCTGCTAAATAGCTCCTGGTGCGTAGTCGGGGTAAACCCAGAGAAGGGTTCGGAGCCGACAGGAGTAAAGACTTCATAGCCGTCTTCGACAGCCGCCGCAACAGTTGCGTAGAACAAGATAGGCTCCTGGGTGATGCGTAGCCCATAGTCCGGCGGCAGCAAGGTTCCGATTGGGGCGAGCTTGCCTAGCGTCGTCAAGTAGCAGGGACTGGTAAAGGGCTGTGGGCAAGTTCCCTCCAGGGGAAGCCGCATCAGATGCGCATGCTGTGCGAGCCGCGTTGTGTGGTAAGGCCATACGGGCTCTGATTGCAAAAGATAAGATTTAACGCCCTGTGCTTGCAGGTAGGCTTTGACTACCTGTACATCTGCCATATTACAGTACAGGCAACAGCGTTCCTGCTCCAGAACGGAGGTCACAAATAAGCCTACTGGGCAGCCACGGCACAACGCTTGCGCGTGTTCAGCAGAAGCAAACGTATAGAAGCTACGATATGCCGCTGGTTCCACGCTGCTCACCAGGCCGCCGCATAAGCTAATGCGCAGCGCATCTTTCCGATTCAGCCCACCGGCGGCATACAGGGCCGCTGCCTCACCGCCGCTAATACCCAGTGTCGCCTCTGGAACGACACCCTTCGCCCGCCATAAGTCTACCAAGGCTAGTTGTAAGGTCGTCATCAAGGGCACCACCCGGGCTTCCTCCTGCCAAAACAAGGGGTCAGGAGCCTGCTCAAAATTTGCGAGCAGCGAGGGGCCGCCTAGCTGCTGCAGCAGGCGCTCGCACTCCTGCACGGTAGCTCTAAATACCGGCTCCTGCGCGTAGAGTTCTCGCCCCATGCCCGGCCAGTAATTCATGCGGCCGCCAAACACAAATAGGTGGCGTGGTGGGCGAAGCTGCCAAAATTGTCGCCGTAGGCGGCGAAGGGTTGACTGTAGAAAGGTAGGAAGGTAAGGGATTAATTTACTGGGTAATGGGAAAAGCATATTGGACAATAATGGCTTACTGAACTATAGAGAAGACCAAGTGAAGATAATGCTGATTGCCATAAGTGCTTAGGATAGTTATTTGGCTGGTAGATGGTCAGCGCCAAGATAGCCCTGCGCCGGATGCTGCTCAGGTAGCGCGCTACGGCTTAGCTTATAAGTCAAGTGTATATGTAAAAATCCGGCCTGAGACAAGTGGGGCTTTTCGAGTTATGAAAACAAGCTTAGCCCGATGGCCATGTGCAGTTGCGGTAAAATATTATAGGGAGTAAAGGCAAAGCTTTTCATTTATAGCATTCGCCCTGTCCAGCTAATTACCGTATTGTTAAATATGGATACTATCACCTCTGAGGAAACCCCGGCAGAGCGCGTTGCGCACGTGGTGCTTGACTACTACCGGCAAACGGACGGCTTTGCCGGTGCAGTCACCAGTTTAGAGCGCACGGACTGGTATATGGCCTTGCCGCAGGCTGGTAAAGACGAGCTGCAGCAACTGCCGCCCGCCCAGTGGATTGATTTGCCTGCTTTTAAGCGGTACCTGCTGGAAAAAAGAGGCCTCTCGATGCACCGCTATGTCGCGCTGCACCTTACCCCGGCGCAGCTAACGCACTGGGTAGATGATGGGGATGGCAGTGTACGGGTAGCCTAACGGCCAGGCCACTGCCCATAAAAGCGACGGCTTAGACAAGCCCCCGCTCCTTAGGAAGGAGCGGGGGCTTTTTCGTCCTACCCCTGGGCTGCCGATTCTGCCAATTTGGGAACATGGCAGACTATCAAGACGCATTTAGGCGCATCCTCGACGAGGAAGTGGGCGACTACGCCGCCCGGGCGCTGGAGCTGCTGGCGGCGGCTATCCAGGCCAAGGGGCTGGTGCTGACCGAAGACCTGCTCGACTCCCTGCGCTCGCAGGTCACGGCGGCCAGTGCCGAGCATGTGGCCAGCATGGGCGTGCTGTTCCACCAGTACGGCCGCATCAAGGACATGAAGGGCATCACCCGCACCAAGGCCCCGCCCATTGAGGCGATTGAGGACTACGTGAAAAAGGTGGGTCTGAGCAAGTTCGATTACATACCGGGCTACACCGACCGCTCAAAGGTGCTGCCCGTCAGTTCGCGGGCCATCAACCGCATTGCCTGGGGCATCGCCCGCGCCAAGCTGCGCGACGGCGAGCAGGGCCGCCCCAAAGCCTGGTTCGCCAAAACTTTTTATTCCAGCATCAACCGCTTCATCGACGCGGTGACCACTCGCTACGTGGCGGCCACCGGCACGCACCTGGCCGCAAGCATCAAAATCTAATGGCAAACGTCAGACAGGATAACGTCCAGATAAAGCTGGAAATCGACGGTTCGCAGTCGCGTACCGAACTCGACAACCTCACCCGCAAAGCCCAGGTGCTGCAAGATGGGTTTAAGGGCCTTAAAAAAGGCTCGGAAGAGTACGTAGCCCAAAGCGCGGAGCTAGCCCAGGTGCGCGCCCGCATGGGGGAATTGCAGGATGAAATCGGCATTACGGGCCTGAGCTATGCGCAGTTGGGTACGCTCTCGAAGCAGTTGGGGCGCGAGTTGAACAACCTAGTACCCGCTACCGAAGCCTACGTGGCCAAGGCCACCGAGCTAGGTAAGGTGCAGGCCCGCATGGATGAGCTGCGCACGGGTATAAGGGAGGTGGCCGAAGCCTTTCGAAAGTCGGCCGATGAGGTAACCGACTTTGCAAAGGTGCGCGATGAGGTCGGGCTGCTGAACCTAACGATGGAGCAACTGGGCTCGCTCACCTCGCAGCTGAATGGGGAGATAAAAGACCTGACCCCGGGCACGGAAGCCTTCGTGGCCAAAGCGGCCGAGTTGCAGCAGGCCCAGGAGCGCTTGGATGAGGTGCGCCAGCAGGCCAAAGGTATCGGTGAGGAAGTGGAAGAATCGGGGAATAAATTCTTGGACTTCATCAAAAAAGCAGTGGGCTTTGCCGGCATCCAGCTGGGCGTGGAGGCTGTTGTCGATACCCTGCGCGAGCTGGGCACCGAGTCGATTAACGCGGCCGTGAAGGGCAGCGATGCGATTTCCGATATGGAGAAGTCGCTGAACGTGACCACGGCCGAGGCCAAGGCCCTGCGCGACCAGCTTGAAAACATCGACACCCGCACCTCGGAAGAAAACCTCGAAGGCATGGCCATCGCGGCCGGCCAGCTGGGCATTGGCAAAGACCAGGTTGTTGCCTTCACGGAATCGGTAGACCAGGCCAACGTGGCCCTGGGCGACGAGTTTACCGGCGGGGTCGAGGAAGTAACTAAGTCGCTGGGTGGCTTGCAGAAGCTGTTTAAGGAAACGGCCGACGTGAGCCCGGCCGAAGCCATCACCAAAATTGGCTCAGCCGTCAACGCCCTGGGCGCGGACGGGCAGGCCAGTGGCCCGGTCATTGCTGATTTTACAGCCCGCATCGGCCAACTCGGCGACCTGGCGCCCGAGATTTCCGAAACGCTGGGCTTGGGCGCAGCCATGCAGGAGTTGGGCTTGTCGGCCGAGATTTCGGCGGGCGGCATCACCAACGTGCTGCTCACGGCCGGCAAGGAAACGGCCGCGTTCGCTAAGCAGCTGGACCTGACGGAGCAGGAGTTTAAGGACTTGCTCAATGCCGACCCCAACGCCGTGATTCTGCGCCTGGCTGATAGCCTGAAAGGGGCCAGCAATACGGACGTGATAAGTACCCTGAACGGGCTTAAAATCAGCTCACAGGAAGCGGTAAAGGTGGTGAGCCTGCTGGCCAACCAAACCGATTTCGTGCGCCAGAAGCAAGCGCTGGCCTCGGCCGAGTACGCCAAGGGCACTTCGCTGCTCGATGAGTTTGCGAAGAAAAATACCAACGCCGCCGCTGAGGTGGAGAAGGCTGAAAAAACCTTCACCCAGTACCGGCAGGAATTGGGCGAGCGGCTGCTGCCCGTGTACCTGCAAGTGCTGCACTACACGACGATGGTGGTGGATGTGTTTCGTGCGCTGCCGGGCTTCGTGTCCGAAAACCGGGTAGCCTTCGGGTTGCTGGCTCTGGCGGTGACCAGTTACAACGCGGCGCAGATTGCTGCTCAGGTGAATACTATCAAGGGACTGGCGCTGCAAAAGCTGGTGTCTTTAGGGATACTCACAGAAATAGCCGCTAAGGAAGCCGGGGCGGCCGCCACTTACGAGCTGGCAAGTGCGCAAGAAGCGCTTGATGCCGCTTTAATAGCCAACCCCATAGGTTTGATTATTACGCTACTTGCGGCATTTGCCTTTGGTCTTAAGCAGCTTTACGACCGTAGCGAGACGTTCCGTGCCTCTGTTGATAGCCTCACGACCATGCTGCGCCCCCTGGGGAGCATGCTGGGCAGTCTGGTAGCACAGGTGGCCCCACTGGCTACGCAAATTGGCAAGTTCTTCAGTAGCATCAGCGGAGGTAAGAGCATCCTGGAGTTTTTTGGCTACCTGATGGGCGTATCGGTAGTGCTGCCGCTGAAGCTGGTAATTGCCCAGGTGCAGCTGGCCGTGGACCAGTTCAACGTGTTTCTGGAAGTAGGTAAGCGAGTGGCCAACTTCTTCGGGGCTGACTTTACGGTTGACCCCAGCTGGGGCTTTGATACCCTGACCAAGAATCTGAAGTCCAACGGGCAATCTATGCTCGATACGCTGAACGGGCTAGACAAGCAGCGCACCGAGCAGGAGGACGGTGCCTTTGCTGAGCGCAAGCAGCGGTATCAAAAGCGCGTAGCTGAGTTTCTGCAAAAGCACACCGAAGCGGCTAAGGAAGAGGCCCGTAAGGAAAAGGAAATCGCTACCGCATCTGATATTGAAAGCCTCAAAGCTCGCGAGGCCAACATTCGTGCCGCGCTGGCGCTGGTAGCCAGTGGCTCAGCGGAGGAGCTGCAACTCAAAAAGGCGCTCGTGGTAACGAAGCGCGACATTGACCTGCTGGGCGAGAAGAAAACCGAGGGCGATAAAAAAGTTATTCGGGCCGAGGCCTTGCGCGACCTGCACCAGCTGGATGAGGAGTGGGCGAAAAAGCAAAAAGATGCGGCCGAGAAACGGGCAAAGGAGCAGGCAGATGTAGAAAAGAAAATTGCCGACCTGCGCGCTGCTCAGATACCCGATGAAACGGAGCGTAAAATTGCTCAGCTAAATGCCGCCGCCGAGCGCGAGAAGGCCGTGGCAAAGGGTACGGCCGCGCAAATTGACGAGCAGCGTAAGCTTATCGAGCAAGACCGGGTGGCCCAGGAGTTGAGGCTTCGGCAGGAGGGGGCGCAGAAAGCGGGCCTGGCTGAGCTAGATGTTCAGAAGCTGTACAACGCGCTGATTGTGGATGAGTTTGACCGCAAAGATGGGGAGATTATAATTGCCCATCAGGAAGCTCTTTTGAAACTCGACAAGACCGATGCGAACTACAATGAGAAGGTGCTGCTGCTTGATAATGCAAAGACCGACGCGCTGATAGCAAATGATGGTAGGCGGGTAGCGAAGCATCAGGAGGTGGTGGATGCCTTAGCTGCCATCGACCGAAACGAAGCCCTGGAGGCCGCTCAGCGCAGCAAAGCGCAGGGTGATTTATTCGACACGAAGCGCGACGAGGCCGCCAAAAAGGCGCGTGACCTGCAAAAGGAGGCGCTTCAGGCGCAGTATGATGCCGATATGGCCAATGCGAACCTCACCGCTGACCAGAAGCGGATAAAGAAGGCGGAGTTCGATGCTGCCATGCGCAAGATAGACGTGGAGTATTTGGACTGGTCGAAGATGACCGAGGAGCAGCGGCGCGACTTTGCTTTTGCAATAACGCAAACTTACGTTCAGGATATTGCGGATTTGTTTAAAATATCCAGTGATAAGGAGTTAGCTAAGCTTGAAAAGGATAAAACGAAACGTCTGGCAGCGCTCGATGCAGAGTACAAGGCTGGTAAAATCAGCAAGGAGGCTTATGAAGCTCAAAAGTCTGATATAGAGGCGAATTACAATGAGAAAACGAGGGTCGTTAAAAAAGAGGCGGCGGAGAAGGAAAAGCAAGCCAACATTGCGCAGTCGATTATTGCCGGTGTACTGGCGGTCATCAAGGCGGGCGGCCCCTTCACCCCAACCGGTGCATTAACGGCAATTGCTGCTGGCCTGGCTACGGCTAAAATCATTGCCACGCCCATCCCTGAGTTTGAGAAGGGCGGCATTTGGGGCCGGGCGGCTCGCACGGTGCAGCAGAGCGTTGGCCAGGCTTGGCGCGGTGTGAAGCACTATGCTACTGGCGGGCGCATCAATGCCCGCGCCGGCGTGGCCGATGTGGGCCAGCGCCACAGCGGGGGCGGCATCCGCATGGTAGATGGAGCCACCGGCCAGCACCTGGGCGAGTGGGAGCGGGGCGAGGCGTACATGATTCTCTCCCGCGACACCTACGCCAACAACAAGCACCTGGTCGATGAGCTGATTGATACCAGCCTGCACCGCGGCGGGGCATCGGTGCGCCGGCAGCAGGACTATTACGAAGACGGCGGCACCTTCGGCAGCTCGCCGGCCGCCTCGACGCAAGCGACCGCCGGCAACGGTGGCCAAGAGCTAGTGCAGGCCATAAATAGGGTAGAGGCTGCCATCAAAATGCTGCCCGCGTGGGTGCGCATTCACTGGGACCAGGACGATACGGCTGCCGTGGAAGCGCTACTCAATGAGCGCGCCGAAGACCGGGCAGCAGGGCAAATAAGGTAGCGCTTATGCCCCTGTTTCTGCACCTCTTTTTGATAAAAACGGCGTTTCAGGGCTGATTAAAGAATATTCTTGTCGCCGGGTGGCGCGGCCTTTTTTTTGCCCTACCCACTCGAAACCGCTTTAAACCACCGTAAAGGCACTTTTTGCAAAACGCAGTAGGCCAGAGTATGCCACGTTTTGCACCGATTTGCCACCATTCTCTGCCACCACTTTTCTAGCGGTGCGCCGGTAGCTTTCCATCAGCTCCTTTTCGTCGATGCCGAGGTAGCGATTAAAATTGGCCTCCGTCTGGTGGCTCGTGGCCATCATGACC
>Ga0265798_10011613_pt1 | contig 10714 bp, 9 predicted proteins | sample P3T30metagenome_FD_192430 | JGI IMG/M metagenome (GOLD analysis project Ga0265798, IMG submission 192430) | Plant litter microbial communities from East Loma Ridge, Irvine, California - P3 T30 | ecosystem: Environmental > Terrestrial > Plant litter > Unclassified | place: USA: California... | reverse complement strand
CGGGTTGGAGGCACCCGCCTTTTTCAGGTTGGTAACGATCTTGCCCGGCAGCGAGCCGATATAGGTGCGGCGGTGGCCCCGGATCTCCGCCTCGTCGCGCACGCCGCCCAGCGACTGGCGGATGAACTCGCGCCCGCACGCCTTGGCGATCGACTTGCCGAGACTGGTCTTGCCCACGCCCGGCGGGCCGACGAGGCACAGGATCGGCCCCTTCAGCTTGTTGGTGCGGGCCTGCACGCCGAGATATTCGACGATCCGGTCCTTCACCTTCTCCAGCGCGTAATGATCCTCGTCCAGCACCGCCTGCGCGGCGGCGATGTCCTTCTTCACCTTGGTCTTCTTGCCCCAGGGCAAGCCGAGCAGCACGTCGAGGTAATTGCGCACCACCGTCGCCTCGGCGCTCATCGGCGCCATCGTCTTCAGCTTCTTCAGCTCGGCGGTCGCTTTGGTGCGCGCCTCCTTCGACAGTTTCAACGTCGCGATCTTCTGGGTCAGTTCGGCGAGTTCGTCGCCCTCATTCTCCTCGTCGCCATTGCCCAACTCGCGCTGGATCGCCTTCAACTGCTCGTTGAGGTAATATTCGCGCTGCGACTTCTCCATCTGGCGCTTGACGCGGCTCTTGATCTTCTTCTCGACCTGCAGGACGCCGAGTTCGCCCTCCATCAGCGCAAAGGTCATCTCCAGCCGCTTGGCGGGATCGGTTTCCACCAGCAGCGCCTGCTTGTCGGCCACCTTCACCGCAATGTTCGCCGCCACCGCATCGGCCAGCTTCGACGCATCGTCGATCTCACCCAGCTGCACCGCGGTTTCGGCCGGCAGCTTCTTGTTGAGCTTGGCATAATTCTCGAACTGGCCGACGACCGAGCGCATCAGCGCCTCGGTCTCGGCACCTTCCGGTTCCAGATCGGCGATCGCCTCGATCGTCGCGGTCAGGTGCGTCTCGCCCGCGGTCAGTTCGCCCAGCCGGCCGCGCTCCTTGCCTTCGACCAGCACGCGCACGGTGCCATCGGGCAGTTTCAGCAATTGCAGGACGGTGGCGGTGACGCCCACCTCGTACAGGTCCTCGCGCGCGGGATCGTCCTCGGCGGGATCGAGTTGCGCGACGAGGAATATCTCCTTGTCGGCGTTCATGGCCGATTCCAGCGCGGCGACCGATTTGTCGCGGCCGACGAACAACGGCACGATCATGTTCGGGAAGACGACGATGTCACGCAGCGGCAGGACGGGATAGGACTGGTTCATGCAAACTCCGGTCGGCCCCGATCGGGGCCACGATGGTTCTTTATATGGGATGTGCGAACGATCCATCAATCTGGCCACCGCGCTGATTGTGATCCGGTCTTGCCAAGCCATCGGCGGTGCGCAACGATGCGTCATGAATCGTATACTTTCATCGCTGATCGCGGTCGCCTCCATCCCCGCCGCCGCCGCCGCGCAGACCGGCACGCCGCCCGCCAAGGGCACGCCGGCCCTGACCGAACAGACCAAGGTTTCCGGTGGCCTCCGCCCGGCCGAACAGACCGCGCTGACGTTCGACCGGGCCGATCTGGCGTTCGAGCTGCATCCCGACAGCTACCGCCTGACCGGAGTGGCGACGCTGGATTTCACCGCGAAGGCACCGGTCGCCCGGCTGGTGATCGATCTCGATCGCAACCTGCCCGTCACCGCGATCGCGATCGACGGCGTCACCTTGCCCACCGGGCGCTGGTCGAACCCGCAGGGACAGTTGACCATCCCGCTGCCCCGGCCGCTCGCGGCGGGTGGCAAGGTATCCGCGCGCATCACCTATGGCGGCACCCCGCACGTCGCGGTGCGCGCGCCGTGGGACGACGGGGTGGTGTGGTCGAAGACGCCGGCCGGGGCGACCTGGTTCGCGACCACGGCGGAGGGGTATGGCTGCGACCTGTTCTGGCCCTGCTTCGATTTTCCGGAGGGGGAGCCGGGCAGCGTGACGCTGCACATCACCGTGCCCAGGGGATTGAAGGCCCCCTCGAACGGCCGGCTGCTCGGCGTCGACACGCTGCCCGACGGGCGCACGACGTGGAACTGGCGGACCGATCACCCCAACACCTATGCGATCGCGCTGAACGTCGGCCCGTACGAAGAGATCGCCGGGACCTATAAAAGCCGGTTCGGCAACACGATCCCGATGTTCTACTGGTACCTGCCCGGCGAGAAAGCGAAGGCGGAAAAGCTGTTCGCCGAGTTCGCCCCGACGCTCGACTTCTTCGAAAGCACGATCGGCCCCTACCCCTTCGGCAACGAGAAGGTCGGCGTGGTCGAGACGCCGCACAAGGGCATGGAGCACCAGACGATCAATGCCTATGGCAACGACTATGCCAAGGCGGCGGAGGGGTTCGACTGGCTGTTCCAGCACGAATTCGCGCATGAATGGTTCGCCAACCAGCTGACCGCCGCCAACTGGGACGATTACTGGCTGCACGAGGGCTATGGCACCTACATGCAGCCTGCCTATGGCGAATGGCGCGAGGGCGCGGCGCGGTATGCCGCGATGATGAACGGCCAGCGCGGCGGCATCGCCAACCGGGTGCCGATCGTTCGTGGCCGCGTCATCACCGAGGAGGAGGTGTACGAGGCGGACAAGGGCGGCCCCGGCCTCGACATCTACAACAAGGGGTCGTGGATGCTCCACACGCTGCGCTGGGCGATCGGCGACAAGGCGTTCTGGGACGTGACCCGGCTGGCCGTCTATGGCCGCCTCGATCCGAAACCCGGCAACTTCGTGCCCCGCTTCGGCTCGACGACCGAATATGAGGGCTTCGTCGCCCGCGTGACGGGCAAGGACTATCGCTGGTTGTTCGATGCGTACCTGCGTCAGGCGGCGCTGCCCGACCTGATCCCGACGCGGACCGGCGACACGCTGACGCTGGCATGGCACGTGCCGGGGAACGGCCCCTTCCCGCTTCCGGTCGAACTGGCGGTCGACGGCGTCCGCCGGACCCTGCCGATGACGGAGGGGCGTGCGACGTTGAATGTGCCCGCCTCGGCGCATGTCGTGATCGATCCCGACGCCCGCGTGTTGAGACGATCGATCGCGATCGAGGAGATGCAGGCATGGCAAAGCGGACGGCAGGGTCGACCGGCGAAATGAGCGGCACCGCCCTCGGCATCCGCCGGGCGGCGGAAATGGCGGCGGTGTTCATGATCGGCGACGGGTTGCTCGGGCTGCTCCAGCCGACCCGCCATGTCGATCTGTGGCGATCGGACGTGGCGGCGGTGGATGCGCTGGTGCGCCCGTTCGGTGGACGCCCGACCCGGCGGCGCTGGTACGGCGCGCTGCAACTGGCGGCCGGCGTGACGCTGGCGGCGGGATTGCGGCCGCCGCGATGAAGGTCAGCGCCGGTGCGGCACCGCCTTGTCGCGTGTCGCGCCGGCATAGTTGCCCGTCGCCAATATGAACGGCCGGGTCGCGGCCCGGACGATCCGCTTCAACGCCAGACTGCCGCGTCCCCAGTCCTTGCCGTCCATGCCTCGTCGGCCGGATATCTTGGGATCGGTGAAGAAGTAGGTGCGGACCGGCACGTCGGTGGATTGCAGCACCTGCGCGGACAGGATCATCTCCGGCGGCAGGCGGTTCACGTCGTCGCGCAGCGAGAGATAACGGTCGCGGAGGATCGCGTCGAATCCCGCCTTCGTCCAAATGAACAGCCGCATGTCCAGCCACGGGCGCCGCCGGTTCCAGATGTCGCCCGCGAAATCGACGCCGCGGCGGGCGCGGACCACCTTGGGCAGGTTCGACACCAGATAACGCCCGGTCACCTTCACGACGGTGCCATCACCCAGATACGGAACATGGTCCATCGCGTGCTGGATCAACGCCAGCTCGCCATAGCCGTACCCATAGGCGGGCGGATATTCGATGCCGGGATAGGACATCACATCGATCGGATGGCCGGCCGCCACCTGCTCGAACGCGGTCATGTCGCTGGCCGAGTTGTCGACGAACAGGATCCGGTCGATGCCATGCCCGATCATGCCGCGATAGAATGTCAGCGCGCGCAGATACTCGTCACGCCGCGCATCCGCATTGGCGATCATCGTCCGCATCCCGCCGGCGGGTGCGACCGTCGCGGTCATCAGCAGGGTCACCGGATCATCGGACATCGTGTTGGACCTTCGCCATCCTCGACCCGCCGGTCGATGCCGCATCCCGGCCGGCGTACCGACCGGCGATCGTCAGATCATCGCCGCGACGATCGCGGCCTTCATCCGGGTTTCGCCGGTACGGGCCGACCGTATCTCACGCAGCCGCCCGACCGTATGGCCATCCAGCATCGTGCGCAGCGTCGCCTGCACGGCCGGCGGCGCGGTATCGCCGAACCGGTCGCGAAACGCCAAAAGCGTATTGCGCGCCAGCGCGGCCTGCCGGCGACAACTGTCCAGCCGCCGCAGCGGTTCGCCCAGACGACCGAACCAGCGGGAAAACAGCCGCTCCGTCATCGGCGCACCGACCGTGTTGGCGCCATGCTGCCGATAGAGGACCAGCGGTTCCTCGACGCTGTCGACCACCCCGAAGGCGGCCGCGACCAGCGCCAGCCACCAGTCGTGCATCATCACCTCCGCCGGCACCGGCAGCGCCAACCGCATCAGCGCGTCGTTGATCAGCATGGTGCAGCCGGGCACGTGATTGCTGAGCAGGAAATCGCGGGGGGCCGACGCCTTCAGGCTTTTGCTGGTGAACCGGAAGAAACTGTCGCCCAGCACGTTCAGGTCGGAATCGACGACCTTCAGGTCGCTGAACACCATCACCGGCGCCCCCGGTTGGCGCGCCTCGCATTCCTGCATCCGGCGCATCAGCGACGATAGCTTGTTCGGTTCCCAGACATCGTCCTGATCCGCCAGCGCGACATAGCCACCGCCGGTTTGCGTCATCGCGTTGCTGAAATTACCGATCACGCCACGCGCGGCGGTGTTGCGATGGACGGCCGCCCCGTCCCACAGGGCGGCGACCATCTCGCGCGTGCGATCGGTGGAGCTATCGTCGGATACGACGAGACGGACGTCCTGCCAGTCCTGTGCCCGAACGGACGCGAGGAACGGTTCCAGATAGCGTTCGCCATTGTACGTAGCCAAAGCTACCGAAATCGCCGTCATTCACCGCCCCCGCATACCACCCGTCCGCCGACCCCTAACCTCCCCGTCAGGCCGCGTCGCCCGCTTTCTTCTTCTCGGCATAGACGCGGATCGGTTCCTTGCGACCTTCGACCACGTCCTTGTCGATCATCACCTCGTCGACGCCGTCCATGCCGGGCAGGTCGAACATCGTGTCGAGTAGGATACCCTCCAGGATCGATCGCAGGCCGCGCGCGCCGGTCTTGCGCTCGATGCCCTTCTTGGCGACCGCGGTCAGCGCCTCGTCGGTGAAGCCCAGATCGACCTGCTCCATCTCGAACAGCTTCTGATACTGCTTCACCAGCGCGTTCTTCGGTTCCTTCAGGATCTTGACGAGCGCCCCGACGTCGAGGTCCTCCAGCGTCGCGATCACCGGCAGGCGGCCGACGAACTCGGGGATCAGGCCGAACTTCAACAGATCCTCCGGCTCGGTCGACCGCAGCACCTCGCCGGTGCGGCGTTCCTCGGGCGTGGCGACATAGGCGCCGAACCCGATCGACTTGCCCTGCAACCGGTCGCCGATGATCTTTTCGAGACCGCTGAACGCGCCGCCACAGATGAACAGGATGTTCGTCGTGTCGACCTGCAGGAATTCCTGCTGCGGATGCTTGCGCCCGCCCTGCGGCGGCACGCTGGCGGTGGTGCCCTCCATCAGCTTCAGCAATGCCTGCTGCACGCCCTCGCCCGACACATCGCGCGTGATCGACGGATTTTCGGCCTTGCGGCTGATCTTGTCGATCTCGTCGATGTACACGATGCCGCGCTGCGCCCGCTCGACATTATAGTCGGACGCCTGGAGCAGCTTGAGGATGATGTTCTCGACATCCTCACCGACATAACCCGCCTCGGTCAGCGTCGTCGCGTCGGCCATGGTGAACGGCACGTCGAGGATGCGCGCCAGCGTCTGCGCCAGCAGCGTCTTGCCGCAGCCGGTGGGGCCGACGAGCAGGATGTTGGACTTGGCGAGTTCGACGTCCGCACCCTTGGCGCCGTGGTTCAGCCGCTTGTAGTGGTTGTGCACCGCCACCGACAGCACGCGCTTCGCCTGCTTCTGCCCGATGACGTAATCGTCGAGCACGTTGCAGATTTCCTGCGGGGTCGGCACGCCGCCGTCCTTCTTGGATACCAGCGCCGACTTCGTCTCCTCGCGGATGATGTCGTTGCAGAGTTCCACGCACTCGTCGCAGATGAAGACGGTCGGACCCGCGATCAGCTTGCGTACTTCGTGCTGCGACTTGCCGCAGAAAGAGCAGTAGAGGGTGCTCTTCGAGTCGCCACCGCTCAGCTTCGTCATTAAGATAACCCTCTTGGTCGATACGCCATCCGCACCGACACATTGCGCATGGGCGGATCCAGGGGCGGATCACGCCGGACGACAGATATGGCAATCCCGCCCCGGCTCTACAAGCGATAACCGGCCGCGCCCGGTTGCCCGGCCACGGAGCGGCCGGGCGCGGCGACGGGGCGGGAAGCCGATCAGGCGGTGGCCGCGCCGTCTTCCGACGGCATCGGCCGCTTGTCGAACACCTCGTCGATCAGCCCGAAGTCCTTCGCCTCGGACGACGACAGGAAGGTGTCGCGGTCCATCTTGCGCTCGATCTCCTCGATCGGCTGGCCGGTATACTTGGCATAGAGTTCGTTCATCCGCGCACGGATGCGCAGGATTTCCTTGGCCTGGATCTCGATGTCCGATGCCATGCCCTGCGCGCCGCCGGACGGCTGGTGGATCATGATCCGCGCATTGGTGAGCGCGACGCGCATCCCCTGCTCGCCCGATGCCAGCAGGAAGCTGCCCATCGATGCCGCCTGCCCGATGCACACCGTGCCGACGCGCGGCCGGATGTACTGCATCGTGTCATGGATCGCCATGCCCGCCGTGACGACGCCGCCCGGCGAGTTGATGTACATGAAGATGTCCTTCTTCGGGTTCTCCGATTCGAGGAACAGCAGCTGCGCGGTGATGAGGCTGGCCATGCCGTCCTCCACCCCGCCCGTCACGAACACGATACGTTCGCGCAACAGGCGGCTGAAGATGTCGAACGAGCGCTCGCCGCGGTTCGACTGCTCGATGACGATCGGCACCAGACCGGCCCGGGTCTGCTGGAGGCCGACGCCGGCCTGCGCCAGCGGGCTCGCGAAATCGCCGGTCTCGAACGGATTGTGCATGGGTGAACTCTCTGATGGCATGAAGAGCCCCTATGTCGCCCGCCAGCCGGGGGAGTTCAACCCCGCCCCGAAACGATCAGGGTTAACGCGCGGCCCTAACAGTCATGCGCCCGGCGCGGGATACGTCAGATAGGCCAGCCGCCGCATCTCGCGCCGCCCCCGCACCACGGTATCGAGGATCAGCCCCGCGAAGAAGCACAGCGCCGCCACGATCACCAGTCCGGTGACGAGGATCGCGGTAGGGAAACGCGGCACCAGCCCGGTCTGCGCATAGGTGACAACCAGCGGCACCGCGAGCGCGACGGCGACCAGTGCCAGCAACAGGCCAAGCCCGCCGAAATACAGCAGGGGCCGCTCGATCCGGTACAGCGTCAGGATCGTCGACAGGATGCGCCAGCCGTCGCCGTATGTGGACAGCTTCGATTCCGACCCCTCCGGCCGGGCATAATAGGGCGTCTCGATCTCCGCGCACGGCATCCTGAGTTCCAGCGCATGGACCGAGATTTCCGTCTCGATCTCGAACCCCGCCGACAGCGACGGGAAACTCTTCACGAACCGGCGCGAGAAGACACGGTAGCCCGACAGGATATCGGTGAAGCTGCGCCCGAACAGCCGCGCCAGCATACCGGTCAGCAACGCATTGCCGAAGCGGTGGCCCCGCCGGTACGATTCCTGCACCTGGCTGACGCGGCTGCCGACGATCATGTCGAGCTGTTCGTCCACCAACCGCTCGACCAGCAGCGGCGCGGAGGCGGCGTCGTAGGTCGCGTCGCCGTCCGCCATCACATAGACATCGGCGTCGATGTCGGCGAACATCCGCCGCACCACCGCGCCCTTGCCCTGGATGCGTTCGCGCCGCACGATCGCACCGGCGCGTTCCGCCACCTCGATGGTGCGGTCGGCGGAGTTGTTGTCGTAGACATGGATCACCGCGTCGGGGAGCGCGGCGCGGAAGCCGGCCACGGTCTGCGCGATCGCCGCTTCCTCGTTGTAGCAGGGCAGCAGGACGGCGATGCGGAGCGCGCGCGGGCCGGTCATGATCGGGTCTTCTCCGTGACGCTATTGCTGACCCGTGGTCCGCTCGTACCCGCTTTGCAGGATCGTATCGCGGCACGTCGCGGTCCAGCATCGATCGGCGTCGCGTGCCGCGATGGCGGCCTCGTCGTGACGACTCATCACCAGCCAGCCGATCACCGCGACGACGACCAGCACCGCCACGACGATCAACTGGATATTACCCCCGCGATCACCATTCGCCACGCGCCGTTCGCCTCCATTTTCCATGCCGCAACGGCCACCCCGATCGCCGGACCGGGGCGGCCGTCATCGGGCGATCAGCCCTCGGACTTCACCTTCTTGGCCCGCGGCTTCTTGACCGGGGCGTCGGCGGCTTCGGTACCCTCGGCCTTTTCGGCAGCCTCAGGCGCCGACTCGGCGACCTGCGTCTCGGCGTCGACCGGGGGGGCGGCCTTCTTGGCGCGCGGCTTCTTCGCCTTGGGCGCCGGCGCGTCCTCCACGTTACCGCTCACCTCGGTCTCGGCGACCGGGGTGGCGTGATCGTGATCGTGGTCATGCCCGTGGTCGTGCCCATGGTCATGGTCGTGAGCATGATCGTCGTGGTTATGGATGTGCGTGCCGGTCGCGAAGCCGTCTTCGCTCTCGATCGCCGCTTCCAGTTCCTCGCGGGTTGAATCACGGTCGGTGATCGTCGCCTTCTCGAACAGGAAGTCGACGACCTTGTCCTCGTACAGCGGCGCACGCAGCTGGGCGGCCGCCATCGGCTCCTGCTGGACATACTGCATGAAGCGCTGGCGATCCTCGGGACCGTACTGCTGCGCGGCCTGCGCGATCAGCCGATTCATTTCCTGCTGGCTCACCTCGATGCCGTTGGCCTGGCCGATCTCGGACAGCAACAGGCCCAGGCGGACGCGACGCTCGGCGATCTTGCGGTAATCGTCGCGCTCGGCCTCCATCTCGGCCTTCGCCTTTTCGGGGTCGGCCTCGTGGGTCGCCTCATGCTCCAGCTGCGCCCAGATCTGGCTGAACTCGGCCTCGACCATCGACGGCGGCACCTCGAAGTCATGCCCCTCGGCCAGCTGGTCGAGCAACTTGCGCTTCATATGGGTGCGCGTCAGGCCGTTATGCTCCTGCTCGATCTGCCCCTTGATGAGGCCGCGCAGCTGCTCCAGGCTTTCCAGCCCGAGATTCTTGGCCATGTCGTCGTCGATCTTGGCCTCGCCCGCGGTCTTCACCGACTTGACGACAAGGTCGAAGGTCGCGGGCTGACCGGCGAGGTTCTTCGCCTGATAGTCTTCGGGGAAGGTGACGGAGATCTGCTTCTCGTCGCCCGCCTTCACGCCGACGATCTGATCCTCGAAACCGGGGATCAGCCGGCCCGAACCGATCTCGACACCCATGTCGGTGCCGGTGCCACCCTCGAACGCGACGCCGTCGGCGGTCTTGCCGACGAAATCGACGGTGACGAGGTCGCCCTGCTCGGCCGCCTTGTCGCCGGCATCGTCCCAGCTCTTCTGGCCTTCGGCGAACTTGGCGATCTGCTCGTCCACCGCCGCGTCGGCGACGGGCACGGTCAGCCGCTCCAGCACCAGCGCGTCGATCGCGGGGGCGGGCACCTGCGGCAGCACTTCGAGCGTCACCGTGATCTCGGCATCCTTGCCGGGCTCATAGCCTTCGGCCAGCTCGACCGAGGGCTGCATCGCGGGGCGCAGCTGGTTGTCAACCATCAGCTGCTGGATGCCCTGCTGGATCGCGGCATTCAACGCGTCCTGCGCCAGCGCCTCGCCGTGCATCTTGCGGACCAGATTGGTCGGCACCTTGCCGGGGCGGAAACCGGGCATCTTCACCTGGGGGGCGACGCGCTTCACCTCGGCATCGACCTTGGCGTCGATATCCTTGGCGGTGATGGTGAGCGTGTAGGCGCGCTTCAGCCCCTCGTTCAGCGTCTCGACAGTCTGCATTGCTGGCCTTCGATCTGGAGAAATCTGTTGTCGGGCGACCACGCCTTGCGCCGGGCGGGACTGGTGCGGGCGAAGGGACTCGAACCCCCACATCTTGCGATGGCAGGACCTAAACCTGCTGCGTCTACCAGTTCCGCCACGCCCGCACTGCTGGACCCGTCGTTGGGGTGTCCCGACAAAACAACGCTTCGTCGGGCGGCCCCTTGGGCGGGCGTCTATACCAGCCCGACGCCCTACGGCAAGCACGCAGGCAACCGCAAGTGTCTTGCCGCGTTGAAAGACCCGAAGGAGAAGCACCGATGGCCACCCAGCCCCCCACCGAGGTCCCCACCCCCGATCCCCAGCCGGCCCAGCCCGACAGCCCCCCGCCGGAGATCACCACGCCCAGCCCCGACTTCGACCAGCCCTCTCCCAGCACCCCCGCCAACGACCCCGGC
>Ga0265798_10011611_pt1 | contig 10716 bp, 10 predicted proteins | sample P3T30metagenome_FD_192430 | JGI IMG/M metagenome (GOLD analysis project Ga0265798, IMG submission 192430) | Plant litter microbial communities from East Loma Ridge, Irvine, California - P3 T30 | ecosystem: Environmental > Terrestrial > Plant litter > Unclassified | place: USA: California... | reverse complement strand
TTTCTGCAAGAAGTAGGTACATAGTTATGGATTATATTTGTACAAGGGTATTGCAGTAGTAGATGTTGATGTTGATATGCAGGTGATAAAAGACGAATGCGATGCGACCAGATGATGTTGGTGCCATGCGTACAAGACATCAATGAATGCTTTTAAGAGAAAAGACCGCTGCTAGAAATAGGCAGTTAAAAAAACACAAGTACAGAGGTCGCAAAAAACAAACCGATAGTGATACCACTAACGCCGAGAGTTCAATGTAGAAATGAAAGAAATGTTGACAATGTGCAAGCTGAAATGCCGTTGTTGAGAGATTGCCGCCTTCGCCAAAAGAAAAATGCCACTAAGGGGGTATCGCATTCAAATCGTCCACCATGAACGTCCCGCATATGCTCTGTATATCGTGTAACGTCTTGCAGATTAAAAGGTGTTGCTGTTTGTTCATGCTTCGGTATTAAACAGACGCGTCGCTCAAAGAAGGACTTAATAGCCCTGGTGTGGGTTTGATGTGTACTTTTGCTCTGGAACATACTTTTGGTCGGTGACATAGTAAGAATGGGGATGGGGAGCTGACGGAAACTGTGTTTGAGTAAAGGGCTGCAGGTCGACAGGTGCCGACGCCCTCCTCTGCTGGTCATGCTGTGGCACTGGAATCTGGCCTGGCTGTTGGCCTGCTGGCGAGCTCTGTGCAGGCAGGCTGTGGGCCTCGAAGCTTCCAGCCTGTGCCATCGCGTAAGAGGTAGGCTGTGGCGCTTGATACTGTTGGGCAGGAGCGTGCTGAGCAAACGACGCGGCTGGTGCAGCTGAACTTTGGTCGAATGAGTAATGACGAGCAGACTGTGAGTGCGGCGCATAGTGCGATGTGGGGGCAGCCTGTGTGGCGTACTGTGGGCTTGCCGTATGGGGTGAAGAGTAGGGCTGAGGAGACGGAGGTTGCGCATAGTGTTGCTGCGATGCGTACGGTTGAGGTGATGGTTGCTGAACAGGGTATTGGCTCGGCTGTGCGGCTGAGTACTGGGATGCTGCAGGTTGCGAAGCGGCGTAGTGCTGTGGGCTGTGGTGGCTCGAAGCGTACTGGGAAACTTGGGGTCCGTGCCAATAGTCTGGGACTGTCAAGTGGAGGGGGGCATGGGTCTGGATTATACCCTGTGGTCCAACTGCTTGAGTGACAGCACCAATGACATGATGCTGTACATGGCTTGGTTGGATGTGATGCGGGTATCCCGCTACAAGCGGCATGTCTTTGCTCTCTTCATCTTCGAGGCTGACCTTCCAGCCATTAAGGAGCTCCGGCCTGGGCTGTACGTCGGCTAGTTTGGGGTCTTGGAACGGTCGCTTGAGCTTTCCGCTAACAACGTCTTCGAGACTGTAGTAGGAGATGACGTGGTGGTGGGTGCCTTGGTACTTGACAGAGATGGTCTTCTTCATCAGGCCGCCCTCCTTGAACTCGTAGCTGTCAATGAGGGAGCCACAGAAGCGTCTTTGTTGATCGGGTGTGAGGCTCTGTGCGAAGTTGGCATAGACCTTGTTCATCGAGTCGGCATCGGCGGACGGATCGAACGATGGGTTCTCGTATTCGTCTTCCGAGTTCTCGAGAACCTCACCCGTCTTGGACCTGGCTGGTCCATTGCTCTCCTTTCGCTTTCGCTTGGTGCCACACGATGGGTTTAGAGCAGACTTCTTCTCCTCGGGCTTCAATGCTCGTACGAGTTGTCGGTAGATGAGACAGTTGTTCATAACGCGACTAGGGGACCAGTGAACGGCGTCAGTCCAGCGCTTGATGCCAGAAGCATTCTCTTCGTAAACCAAGACAGTACCGGAGGTAAGCATCTCTGCGCGCTCCTTGTCGTGAGGTCGACGGCTGATATGGCTGAGACGTCCTTGGAGTGCAGCCTCTACTACGGTCATGGCGTCTTTGGTAGTGTCGAGGAAGCCCTGCCATGTGGGTTTGAAAGCGGGTTGCGCCTTGACCATGGCACCTGCAACCTGCGGTCTTGAGGGTGGAGGGGTGTTTGTCGCGGTTGAGATGACACGTGAGGTGGCGATTGAGTGATGGCGGACGGGTTGGCGAATTTGTTGTTGCTGTTGTTGCATCGAAGGTGTAAAGCTCGCGTATAATGAGGGATCGAACATGGCGGGATATGAGGCTTGATGTGCGGTCGGTTGTTGCGGCCAGTTCCAAGAATCCGCGTCGCTGTAGCCTTCCACCTTTTGCACGCCAGCCAAGGACATGTCGTGTCCGAAAGAAGGCATCGTCAACGTCGATGCCCTGATACCTTGCAACATGGAGAAAAATCTGTCGTTGGCAAATCGGATTGCGTGTGGGAATTTGGACGTGGTGAATCAGATGCAAGAAAATGAGGGATGGTTCAAAGGGCTGGAGGAGTCGTCACCATGTGAGACTCTTTCTCGATCGCACAGCAGCCAAAGTCCAGCGTGTTGATGGGTCGGAAGGGAAAGGCGCAAGAGTAACGCAAGTAAGACAGGATAGGGCGTCGCTAAAGGTTGAAATGGCAGAAGCGAGACGGTCAAACTGGGGAGTAAAATTAGCGCTGGGAGCAAGATTGGGTGGTCAGAGAGCAACTCACAAGTGTCAATGAGAGAGAGAGAAAAGGAGTGTTATGGGCGTTGGTCGCGGAGAGCAGAGAGCGGTGAGCGGACTGTGTGGCTCCAAATGTTGAGGTTGGAGATGGGCGGGACGAAAGGCGGGGCAGGTGCGTTGGAAGGTGCAGATAGCTATTATCCCGATTCCAGTCTTTGATGTTCGCTTAGGCACACGAGAATTATGCGCTGGCCGTTGTTGTCGAAGGTGCAGACAGTGGAAGGGCTGTATGGAGAATCAGAGGGTGTGTGTGGATATAGGCGACAATGGAAGGCACATGAGGAGGCACGTACTCGTGCAAACAACAATATGAAGTATGTAAGTCGGCGACAGGAGGTACCAGAGAGTGGTCCAGGGAACGGGTAGGAATATGTATATTTGGGGGTTAATATCGATGCGTCGGCGAATTGCGAAAGGAACCAGGATGTCAGGGTTAGCAGGGCCAGGGACGATAATAGGGTGAAGAGGGAATAGTAGCAACGGCGGCATCAGCCAGCAGGCATGGACCTGCCTTCTAACGACCTTTACGCTGGCTGGCCTATGGCAGGTGACGGAGAAGATTGGCGACTCCTGGCAATGACTCTGATGGATGAGGCAGGTCAAGCGTGAGAGGATATGCACGCCTGCGACAGAGCACGAAGGCAATACGTCGTGATGCGTTGCCTGGGAGGGAATGGCATGTACCCGGCAGCCATGACACACTACCACAATGGCCGGTTGGAGGGCCTTGCCAGCTTGGGCTGGCAGACAGTTGATAGCCACAGTAGCGCAGCGATCGCCCCTGGTTGAGCTGGGTGCTAGGCCCTGACGGTCGAGACTGGACATGAGGCAGCCCTGCTGGGCGTGTTCGCCCTTCAGCCATCCGCCAGTTCGCGGACTCTGGCCCATGAGACGATCAACGCGCACAAGCAGCGCGCTCCCTGGACCTGGCCGCACTCTCCACCGCCGCCGACCGCACCATTTGCCAGCTAGGCTAGTGCCGCCATGACTCCGCAGCTGCCAGGGCCGGGCTTTAGACGGCGCAAGCTTCATGTTCCTGGACGGCGGCCGCTGGTGAAGCAGGACGCGAAACTCTCTTGCTCCCGCAACGTGCTGGGCCCAGGAACGGCGGCCGGAACGCATTGAAGGCTCTTTGGCGGGGCCCAGGGTGGACACGGCGGAGCAGCGCAGGCGGCTTACCTACAGCACCGCAGGCCCGACGTCGGATCCTGAGGGAGCAAGACGGAGCTGGCAGGCTGGGGTGGGTGTGGATAGTGGGTGGGACAGCCAGGGCCAAGAGAGCATCATGCCGCCGGAACAGGGCAGCATGCAGACGTCGGTCGAGCATGGCGACTGGGGATGCGCGTCCGCGTAGAGGCAAGCGTCATGGCTGCTGAGTGAAGAGAAGGTCCAGGACTTTCCCAGGAGCTCGCAGCGTGGACCACAGCTCGCGGATCCGGGACGAGGCGCTATGTTTCACACGGTCGCGTCTACTGACCCCGGGGCCCTTGTCGACAGCCAGGCGGTGGCTTGGTCTGCATCCGGGAGCTCCATGTCGACGTCTGCATGTACTCTCGTACCGTCGGCAACATGTGCGGACGCGCAAACGCCGCGCCACACAGCACGGCGGAGAAGGCCCCGGGACGCGCAGTCGGGTGGGCAGGTCGAGGTGGGCGGGCTGGCCGTCGTGGGTGGGCGGTGCGCGGTGGGTTGTCGACGGCGACGGTGCCGGTCGCAGGTCAAGTGACGTCCATACGCAGCCTAGCGCGGGGCACGGCCTCCCCGACTGCAAGAGCCCCTCCTCCCATCCTTGCCCGCATCCTGGGAGAGAATCATGCACGCCCCGTCACGCTCGTCGCTCCGTATGTGAAGAAAAATTGCACCGCGCAGGTGCGCAAGCTGCAAAGTCGTCAGTCAACTGTCTGTGCCAGCCCTCGTCTGTGCCCATGATTTGCAGCCATGGCCGACCGGCATTGTCATGGCGCTGTGGGGTAGCGGTGCCCAAAGCCACCCATTCACACGCCATCGCGCTGAGCACGCCTGGCCTGCCTGCTCCGCCATGGGGCTGCTGCTGCTGCTGCTGCTGCCCAGCTCCTTCGCCCTCGCTCAATTGTCCGCGAACGACCAAGATAACACGGGACCGGCCATGACGACAATGCCGCTGATACCTGACGACCAACAGCGGGTCCTGGTGCAGCTTGCAGCAACAGGAGTGCATGACTACTGACTAGCTGACTAAACTGGCCAACTGGCTACTGAGTGCGGACTACGGATTGCGGACGGCCGACTACTGACTACTGACTTCTGAAGACTGACTACTGACGCGACATCCGGGCCACCACCACCACAGTCCTCCCTCCGGCAGCACCACCACCAGGTGCATTGATACTCGAGTCGCGTCTGCCCTGTCCTGTCCTGCCCTGCCCTGCCCCAGACGTGCGCTCCGGCCGTGATCGTCCCTTGCGCGTGCGCGTGCGCCAAAGCCTGATCGTCTCCTCGACGCTGCTAATGATGCTCCCTCTCTAGTCAGGAACGTCATCCACAGCCGATGATGTGCTTTGGGCCGACTAGCCCGTCTAGCTACAGTCTAGACGGCGCTATCATGTCCGGTCCGTACCAGGCCTGGCCTTGAGACGACTTCTCGAGTCATGCATGTCCTGCAAGTCACGCACTTCGCCCGTTTCGGCCGGCCGCAATCGACGAGGTCATCCTCCTTGGGCTGGCTGTTGGCTTACACGGCGCCTGACAGCTACCAGGTTCAACGGCTATCGCTAGCTGCTCGGAGGTTTCAGCGAGACGCAGTAGCCCTCTTGCCCACACACACACACGCACACACACATACCCCCCACGACTTGATTTGATCCAGCCCGTCCTTACAATCCCGCACCTGTTTGCATCCTACAGCCCCGTCTCGCCAGTCATACGCGCGCCAATTCTGCTGCGACCGCGCCGGGAACACGGCTGGCCCTGGGAACATCGTTGCTTGACAAGCTCTTAGGTGAAGCAATTATAGCTCCCTGGCATATATACAACCTCTGTCACTCCGCTCAGACCATACGCTCAATTGTTGACTCTGTCCTGGATCAGTAAGTCCCAAGTCTGCTCCTCTCTACATGGATCGAATAGGCCGTGGCTGATTCCGCTAACCTAGTCGTCTGGCCCTGTTCGCGTTTCGATTTCACTAGCGCTTCAGCAGGTGAAGGCGTTTCTACCCACCGAGCGACTCAGTCTACCAAGTTTATTCGAGCAAGCAGACTCAAACCACAGCTCAAAGTCCACTGTTTCTTGCTGCTATGACCAGATGTTCCGCTGCACCTACAAATCGCCCCCGCGAGTTGAACATCTTGTTAATCCGACAGCTGTTGCAGCTTAGCGTCTCGCTTGCCCCGGATTATTACCAACAAGCATGTGGCGAGTATGACTTGGAGCTTGGGAAAATTGGCTAGATCTGCACAGCTTCAATTATGATGCGATGCGTCTGCACCTAAACGCGCGACACGCTAACATGAGAGCAGCGCCTTGTTACGCACCATCACAGTCGCTTCGCATACAGCGTGACTACAGCTGCAATGTCGCTATACCACCTTCTGCACAAGGGCGGTCGGCCATCACGCACTGCACACGACATCGTAATCTCCCTCTCTCATGTAACGCCATTGTCTTGTCTCGCTTCGCCAGGCTCTTCTGTTAAAAAGAGAAAGACGTTTGCAATGGTCAAACCGGATCTTGCGACCGTCATTCCCGGAAGCCAACACTAGAGTCGGTCCCTAGATATCTCCGGTTCTGGCTCGGTCCATATTCAGCAAGCCAAGCTACCATCTACTCAACGCGGAAGTGGTATCGTACCATCGCGATAAAGCTCTCTCTCTCTCTCTATCTCTTTCTCTCTCGACAGTCAAAAATTTCTAGGATACCCCCAACAACTTCTATTGATTGCCCACACACTCTGGCTCCATGCGCGGCTCCATCCGCCGTAGCATGCATTGCTCCTATCCTGACACCAGTCTCGTAACTCGGGAAACTCCTTTGAGTCCCAGCGTAATTGCCACCAAGCGCGCAACTGCGTGCACTTAACAGGGATGATCGACGCCGGATCCAGAGGTCCCTGGACGATCATGGAGATCCGGATCGTGCGGATAATTCGTACTAGACATGCGCTAGACGACCATCATCCGTGGAGCCACATGAGTGCGCGTAATTCACACAGTGAACACCTCACCAGGAACAATGGCGAAAGCTTGGGTCGGCCACACTTCGGCCAGCTTGGAGCGCCCCCTCGAGGGTCCGGCCCGAGCAGCTGTAGCTAAAAGTGTACGCTCGGGCGCCGTGTGAACGCGATCGCAACGCAGCCTGCGTTTTTATTCTCCTGCGATTAACTTCACTGCAGGAGTCTCCCCTCCCGGTTGTGGTAACATTCGGAGAATTATGCTTTATTCACCGCAACATTTTTTTTGGGGGGAAACTCCAAAAAGATGCGGTGTGCTCACGCGGTTGACTCTCACAGGGGCCATCGACTCGTATTCAACATAACAATTGTGCAGTTTCATGGCACATGACAGTCCCGTAACCTCCCGCCATCGCCCTCTGCATCACATCTTTGCCAGTTTAAATCTCGGCTTAATATGCAAACATTCATGACTCTTACACTCCTCGACAGAAGGTCAGCCCTGTTCTCTCTGCTGGCCGCTTCGGGCAACCCGGGCCAGCCCTCTGGAGTCTCCTTTTACGTGTACGCCTGGCATCTCGATGGGAATACTAGTGTTTAGTGGCTTGATAGATCATCTACCATTGCCGTAGATCTACGAGCACGACGCCCCGTAAATCTTGGGATGCCTTGTCGATCCGGGCCGACGTCTATGTCTTGCAGCATCGCCAACGATGCTGTGTCGCGACATTAACGGACATGTCGCTTTCGAAAAGCTACTGACTCATGAGACTGGACCCTTTGTAAAGTCTGCCACTCCACCACTCACCCCAAACTACTGGTAATTTGGTCGACCTGCAGGAGGCACCTAGTTCACTGTCACGTTCAACAGTTTCACCAATCGGCTCTATCCCTAAATGTATCACCCACATGCCGCGCCTCATGGAGCTCAGCGTATGAGCTTGGCCGGCATCTTCTCCGGAAATATCGAATCGCTTCTAATTCCCCAAAAAAGACTACATGCATGTCACGATATGTTCCACAATATGGTACGACATCGCACCAGAGTCGTTTCAAACCATAGAAAGCTGCCCTTCCATACACTCAACAATCCAACGTCTAGCCCAGATTGCTGTCTTCCAAGCGCAGTGCTTTGGGTAATGACGTGCATTAGATGTATCTCGGTGCAAACCTTTATAGTATAGTAGGATTGACGACTTTCAGTAGCTAGTGTCAGGCCGCTCTGCGAGGATGGCGACATGTTAAGATAGGCATAGTTCTACGAGCGTGCCTGCAAGCGCATTCGATTGCGCACTCGGAGCTGTCATTACTCTAGCTACTGTACCAGGAACGCTGCTTCACTACTGCACTGCCCGTTGGAGATGCACAGCGAAAGTAGGTGGCTCAGGAACGTACCCACTTCACCCAAAGTTTGTTCCGCCACGAGCTCTCAGCCACGCTCACAAGTGATTTCGTCACGGACGGGTGGGTGTCCACACCATCCACGCCCTGATGCCGTTTCATCATCAAGTCTATCTGGCATTGTAAATCGCTTCATGCATCTAGATGCGGATCCACTACATCACATTTGCCCTCTCCAACTCAAGCTTGGGTTGCCCTGCGCGCGGATCAATGGACGCCCACACGCAGTCCTTCCCTTCCTGCATTCCTATCATGGTCTCACCACGATCACCCGTGTATCCACTGGCATTTGTTTGATTTGCTGTGGGACTTGTCGTTTCATTCCTCTTCGCCAAATGAACTTGCAGACAAAATTGCGGGGTCCACCCAGACCGAAACCTCTCTTTCGAGCGTGCTGGGCTGGGCGCGACCTGAGCAATATGATGAACTATGACAAGAATACGACTGGTCCCGGTATGTCGCGGCGAAACATGGGCAGTCCTGTGTGTGTGTGAAGCTGCATGGCCGTGGGAAACTGAACAACCATGTCCACACATCACTTGAGCTTATGGGAAACAGGTCACATTGCTCAATGGCACGCCGACGTCACAATCACACAGCACTAAAGACCATTCTCGTCGATATGCGCTCATTGTAATCGCTTCTTGATACACCAAGGGGCTCGACTAGAGTGCGTGCATCACAATTCAAGGTTTACCCACAGACGTACCGCAAGTCGAACAGAGGGTCGGTGCGGACCGTTTCCCTTGGACAAGTCCATCCCACTGCGCGCCAACTTTAATATTCGCCTGCCAGCGATCATGACGGCAATCCAGATCAACGCTCGCAATGATGACATGTTTCGCATTGCACACCGTCTATTAGCCTTACATACGGCTGGCCTTACGGCCCGGATCAGTGTTCCATCCAGACTTCGTTTTCAGAAGCCTCAACATTTGCGCAAAAGGCGCAATACCCTTTTTTGACACCTGACTAGTGCATAGTGTAACAACTCGGTCATGCCGACTTCAACATTTGTGCGCTTGCGTGTACCCGGCTTCGCAGATGGCACAAGTGGTTGGCAAATACAAAGCCACCATCAAACAAAATAATCAATAGACGTTGATGCGCAATGTCTAGCATGCGCTATTATATGCCCAAAGCTGCCCAATTTTCTGGTTAGCAGCAACGACCGGGAACAACAATAGCCGTTTCATTGTCGTTGTCTCCTAGGGCTGACTGTACTTTGTTCTCGGTCAGCTGCAGATCAACGCCCAAATGCTGATCTTCCGAGAGAAAGGCCGATTACTACCGTTTGTCCCGAGGTGTGTCGTATCCTAGCCCTGATGGCTTATCACCGTGAGACATGGCCAGTAAGGTGATAGGTTACTAGGTAATCGCTCGACGTGAGCAGCCAAGATGTTAAGGATGGGGTGGGGAAAATGGATAAGCACTGGGCAAGCAGATGTGGAGATGAAAATCTGTGGATTGGGGTCGGGAGCGTGTGGTGATTTGCAGTCAGGGCGGGGAAATGGGGAGGGGAAGGATGTGGGACGCCTTCTTTCTCATCTTGGTAAAATGAAGGATGATGGAAGCTCGGAGATTGGCGAGGCAAATGTAAGATCACGCTGCGGTCATGTGCGAAACGTGATCTACAAAGGAAAATGCTCTTCCGCCCCAGATACGGAGTGGAGATTTGATTGTTGGAAAAGAATTAGAAATGAGAATATTTTTGGTCCTGTCTCGTATTCAGGGTATTAATAGTATTATTTGATGGATTATTTTTATGTTCGAATGTGATCACGTGTTCAAGTACCCAAGTAATCATGTGGGAGTTGATAATCCCCGATCTTCTTACATACACGTCCCCTTATTGCCCCGAGGCCGGTTAGGGGTAGGGGGGATTATATGTCGTGTTTGGTCTAGTAATCTGTTGAATAGGCTGTAGACTTTTAAACTTTTTATCAACGTTGTCGGAAGTCCAAAGACATGTAGATGTGAGAATGTGAGAAGAAGAAGAAGAGAGACAGTTTCAAAGCCTGTCATGATAGTATCAGCTTCAATACTAGAGTGGCAAGATAAGAAGAAGAGGGAAAAAAAAAGAGAGATGTACAAGTTAAGCGTAAAGATCAAAAAAGGAGAGAAAGATGGTAAATAAGAAAACTACACAATAGCTCCGTAGTTATTGTTAAAAACATACCACGCATTGAGTAATAATTTTTTTTCTCTCTCTCTTCCTTGTATATTACAGCTATACTACACCCCGTACAATATCTATTTCTACAAGTACAAGGCAAGCTATGTTTTATTTTCCCGAGAAGAGAATCCATAGTATTTCGGGTTTAATTGATACATTATGTGTGTGTAGTTAGTTTACGCAAAGAAAGATGAGGTCAGAGATAAATTACTACAGAGGGAAAGAATGTCAAGGGATTGTGTCGGTGGAATATCACGCCTTGACAATTCAATATAACATGTTTTCAGTAGAGGGAGGAGGAGCATCAAGGACATTTTTAGTGGTAGTTACTGAACTGCTTCATCCAACCTGCCCGGGGGGGGGGGGGGGGGGGGGGGGGGGGGGGGGTGGTGGGGG
>Ga0265798_10011609_pt1 | contig 10716 bp, 10 predicted proteins | sample P3T30metagenome_FD_192430 | JGI IMG/M metagenome (GOLD analysis project Ga0265798, IMG submission 192430) | Plant litter microbial communities from East Loma Ridge, Irvine, California - P3 T30 | ecosystem: Environmental > Terrestrial > Plant litter > Unclassified | place: USA: California... | reverse complement strand
GGTGATACCGCAGAAGGGCTCGGTTGCCATTGAGATGTGAGAGTTTCTGTGTCTCGTTGGATCGATGGTCGTCACAGTATGCTGAAGGGGATGGTATCACCGCCGATGCATGAGGTTGCCACTGAGAAACGACGATTAAGATTCTATATCTCGTTGGATAGGCGGTTATTATAGTATGCTAAAGGGGATGGTATGATCACACACAGGCCTGGATGCCGTCGAGACACCTACTTCTAGCACGCTGCCTCTCGGTGGACCGGCAACTGTGAGAATATGCTGAAGCTGACGATACCACCATAGATGCATTCCATTGTCGCTAGTTACTCGAGTTGTTCAATGTTCATTGCTGTTGTACTTACAAGGAGGGATCATGTTACTACCATACTCGAATAACATCTCAAGCAAACTCTCATCCCACAACAAGACCCATCCAAGCGCGTATCGGAATCATACAGCACGATTGACGAAATCAGGTGTACAGGGGCACGCCTTCCTTGTGGTAACCAAAGATTTCCATATCCAGTAGCTGTAGGCAAAGGGCGACGTTCGGTAACACTTGGGAGTTGCTACCCATGACTGCTTGCTCAATCTCCAGGCCAAGTCCGGACAATGTCTCCAAGGGCTGTAAACATATGTCAGTCAAGGTCATGTCAGGAACACTGGGCATGTAGACTCACGTCGTCTGATTCTCCTTCTCCGATTACGGAGCCGTCAGGTCCAACTTTCAACACCCGGACGGCTTGTTTGCTGCGTAGACTCTCCTTCGTCTATTCCCATGAGCTCATTATCCTGGATGAAACGAAGCAGATTCTCTGGAATGCCTTCCGGTACACCCAAGTCATCATCGTAGTCAGGGAATACACCCGAGACCAGAGTGCACTCGAAGACAGCTTTGTCTGCAGATGCCTCTTCGAAGAGTCGTTCGATCTCGTCAACATCATCCACATTGCTGGTGCTGTATATGTCGTGTTGGCCGCAATGATCTATACCACCAGCGATGAAGAGCGACATTTCAATTTCGTGGAACGTGACTCGGAGTTCGTGGAAACGAAACAACTCGATGAGGTATGCTATCCATTGATGTATGGATTCAAATCTGCTCGGACTGGCAATTTCAGTGTGAGATGCTCGCAGGCGCCTAACGGCGGCTTTGTGTTGTGCAACTTGTCTGTCGAGATATTCCTGGAGTAGAACCTGGTCGCCTGCAAGGATGAACTCGCATCTCACGTTGCGGATCTCTGTTGATTGTGCCCAAAGCTCGCCTACATCTTCGAAAGCAACTGTCGCTGATGTGGGTTTCGTAACCTCATCGCGGTCGTTCCACCAAATAGGAGTGCTGTGCGTAACATCTCGAAGCTTTTGGGTGAAGAACCGGTCATGTCCCGTTAGGAATCTGTTGAAATCCATCATCCTGAAGCTTTGCCATATGCGATTCCAGCGTTCGCATACCTGTTCTCCGTACTTCTCAATGCATTCAGGCAGCAGCTCTTTGGGTAATATGTTGTCGTTACGCCAAGCATCAATCGTCCGGTACTCGTCTGGGACTAGCCATTGGTGATCGTTGGCGAGAGAACTGTAGACCGTGTCACAATCGTCGGGGACGTCTGCAGAGTCTCCAAGCAAAGCAGCTTTCTGAAACGTCTCATCGGCGATGAAAAGGAGAGATCCCATCATCTGGGTTTTGACTTTTGCATCTTTTTTTCTTCGATTTATCCTGGTGATACCGCTCCCATATGTCTTCAAGTGTGTGTGGGATGACCGGTATTTGCGCATCGAATTTGTCTGGCTGGCTGCATCGCGTCTCATTGCGAGTTCCATCCTCATTCGCGTAGTGTGACAGCCACTGTAGTATGAGAGCAATGGACGTTGAGTCGCCATCGGTGAATTCCCGTATTTTCCGGTACTCCAAGTAGGCACGGATGTAGTGGATACCGAACGCAAAACCTGTAAACTCCGTTTCTTCCGAACATCCCATGTAGTCGCAAAAGTCTGTTCCGCCGGTCTCGATGTAGGTTAATTCACCACCGCTATGTGACATTGGCACATTGGGCGAAAGCCTCGGGGTTTCATTCAATTTCACCAAGGTGAAGGTTGACCGTGCCAACGCCATTCTGTGGAAGTTGTGCTGGGCGACCGGTTGGTTGGTTGCTCTCTTCGACGGAAAGGAATTTATGAGGTGAGTGAACTCCGCCAAGCGGATTGGTCCAGAAGATGCTGAGGCAAGGCAGTGTAGCTGTCCAGGTGGTTGTTGTGACGGTCCAGTGGACTCGTGGAGTGGAGCGCTCCCGTCGCTCTACGATTGAGTGGAGCCGAGTCGACGAAGTGGAGCTGCGCTGTCTGAGTGGAGCGGGGACGATCGGTGCAGTGTTGTTGTGGGTGTCAGAACGCAAAAAGTATGAGCAGTTCGGTGATTGATAGAGCCAGTGGGCAGACATCCACCACCCTAGTCAAATCACGTGATCATGTGACCGTGACGTAAGTGAAAGTGCACATGATCTCGTCTTCCAGTGATCATTGCTGTTGTACTTACAAGAAAGGACCATGTTGCTACCATACTCGAATAGTATCCAAGTAAACTCTCATCCCACAACAAGACCCATCCATGATTCTCTGGCATGTGACGAGACGATGGATTCACATCACATGACATCCACCTGCAATGAGGACCGTCTCATAACAAGAATTTCCTTATGCCATTGACATGCGCAAGCAGTGCACCCGTTGTGGGTATCTTTGCGACCATGTGACAGTTCGTGTGGCACGTGGCAATAGCCTGTGAGATGTTTAGCAGTCTTGTTCTTTGTGTCATCCCCAATACCATCTTTACCCCTTACACCAGCGCCATACCCTAGAGAAGCTCTGCACTCAGCCAGCTACACACCAACGAAGAACGGTGAGAACGGGGAAGGCATTGAAGTGCATCAGGGCCATCCCCTAGTGGAGCCCTCCACTCAGCCAGCTACACGCCAATATAGAACAGCGAAAAGAACAATGTGACAGGGCCTTCTAGTGGGCACCTCCCCAGACCAGCGACCGTCAAGCAGGTGGTGGTGGGACGCGGCTGTGGTAATCTGGGGATCTCCTCGAGACAGCTACGGTCTAGCAAGCAGCAGGCTGGCGACAAGGAGCGGCGGCGGATTCTCCATTAGAGACTTCCTCCAGGTAGACGACCGTCGCGCAAACAAAAGCCGGGAGAGCGTTCCAGTGGATCATCCAGTAAAGCCGTGCTGGTCTACTTGGTTCGGGAGCCGTCGATGGCAAGATTCAGGACAAGCGATGCCGGCGGAGCTGCTCGTCAAGGTGCGGTGGACGAGGTTCTACAAAGACCATCAGTCGAAACAAATCTGACCAGGTCCAAAGGCAACTCAAAAACCCAAGGAGCATCAACGGTGGAGGCCTCCACTAGCAGCCAAGAGTCGATTGGACACACATGCTATGCCGCTAGCGACTGTACCCGAGTGGAGCTGAGTGCCCTCCACTCGCTGGTGATCTTTGTCTTTCGGAAGCTCTGGAGATACTTACTACTCTCCCAGTGCTTCGTGCGGTTGGGACATGTACTTGGAGACGAGCCACGGAGATGCCCCTGATTGAGTATAGCTCTCTCAGCGGTGTGTATTAGATTGAGAGTAACCGGAGTCCTTAGGTATTACCTTGAAGAACTTGCAATACCATCGAGATGCCCATTATCAGGTATAGCTCTCCAGCGATTCGCTTGTAATGATTATCGTGTTGCTATACAAAGATTTGTCGTCAGCCCGCTTAATAGTATGCATGCATGGATTCCAAGAAGAGCAACCTCCATTCCCGCAAACACCAACGCTAATACTGAATCCTGTAACCCCAGCTCTCCAGCTTCGTGCAAGCAGGCGTGGGCATTTGTCTTGCGGCTTGCCATTTGACCTCGTCTCTGCTCCAGAATCCCCTCGCTTCGTTCATTGCTCGTTGCCTATGTTCAATTTCGTAATTGCATTGAGCGACCAACCTCTCTTTATACCTTTCCTCCACGTGGCTGTCCAGGCTTTTCCAGTCCCGGGCGGAGTAGTCTGTGATATCTTTGGGGTTGACGTAGTAATCCACCTTTAGCCTGTACGAGGTGTGGTGTTGTGTTTGCGGAGGCAGAGGGTTGTCGAAGCGGACCGAGGGGTAGGTTGTCGCACCGCCAGAGAACAGAGAGGAGAGCAGTGGAATGATGAAGAGTAGCAGTAGCGGCAGGAGGGACTGCAGAGCAGCGAGTGGTGAGGCTGGTGGCTGGTTGGCATGGTTGTGTGGCCTTCTCCGAGGCGCTCCGCCACCCATTTGATGTACTCTCACACCGGGGCCGCCGCCCATATTGAAAACGAAGCCGTTTCCGCCGCCGCCTGTCGAATATTTTGTCAGTCGCCGGAATACAATTTCTTGCTTGGACTGTACTTACCAAAGCCACCGAATGGCCCGCCGAACCCGCCACCTCCCATGCCACCTCCAAAGAACTGTCTAAACAACTCTTCGGGGCTTATCTCTTCCTCAAACATCGATCCACCTCCGCCTCTAGGAGCGCGTTGCGATGCAAATCCGGAGAAAGGCGAGGCTCCAGAAGCAGATGCTCCAGAGAAGCGTGATTCGGGATCGCCGCCAAACTTGTCATACTTTGACTTCTTGTCCGGGTCAGATAATATTTGGAAGGCTCGTGAGACCTCTTCGAGACTGTCAGCGTCTGTCCACTCCTCAGATAAGACTGTTCTTTTAAGCAGAATTTCACATACTCTTGAAGGCCTCGTCTGCACCCGCGTATCCATTCTTATCCGGGTGCGTCAACAGACTCAGCTTCCTGTACGCCTTCTTGATCTCCCCGTCACTGGCAACGGCTTTCTTCTCCTCCAACCCGAGGATGTCATAGTAGTCGGTGTTGCCGCATTTCCGCACTCGAAGCACGGCGGCTTTTTGCTCTACTGTGTATGCGCGCGTGGAAGATCCGTCGTTGTGGGCGTGAGGGTCGGCCTTCGAGGCCATGGCTGGCCGGTCGGTTTGTGATATAGAGCGCTATGCGATGGCGGAGAGGCGAACTGCAAGGATGTGTGTGAGCAGTAGGTTTCAGTCTGGTTGTTGGGTGCGGCGACAATCGCGTGAGTCTGTGGCGGTGGGGGTTTAATAAGTGGTGGACGAGAGTAGTTCTGGACAGCGATGCGCCGGAGAAGGGTCCCACCTGGCTGCCATGCGGCGGAACTTTGGAAACAGCTAAGTGCCACATTTCCAGACGCTGCGGGAGTCGGGACATCATTCACTTCAACATCTCACAAACATCACGTACCTACCACCTACCTAACCTTACATTCTTCAGACCAATCGATGTCGGTATCTTGTCTGTACGGATGATACAACTCAAGAGCTTTTCTGGTAATTGACGATTGTCCTAGTTCCAGCCAGTTTTCTCGCAGAAAGTCGCCCTCGAACTACTCTTGTACATCTGCATACGACCACTTGCCCTAGTAAATTCTTCGCGTTTGGTAGGGATTGGCTATAACAAGTACTCGCAACTCCTTCTAGGTAATACCTAAGACTTCCGCTATGATTTAACTACTTATCACCGCGGAGAGAGCTACACTTAAGCAGTGGTCTCTCAATGGCATTCATACACCTTGAAGGTAATCCCCAAGCGCCTCGACACCACTGGAACCATCACTCGCCACCGAGAGATTGGAAGACTGCCTGTGTTTTTCGAGAAGGACGAAATTCATTGAAGGTGACTAGTTGATTGTCTTCAAACGCCATTACATGTGTACCCAGATTTAAAAATAAAAAATAAAAAACGAAAGAAAAGGGAACCATTATAAGACAAGACCACCCCTGGTCTGTCCAGCAGGGTTACCAAGGAGAAGAGAAAAAAATCCGCCAAAGAAGAAGATATGACCGCCGCGCTTGTTCATACACGACGGATGCTACTCGAAGACCTGCTCCCTCCATCGAACGTCTGCTACGCTGGACTGCAACTACCGACTGCTGGGACTGCGATTACAATCCCAGGCCGCCGAGAACACCGGGCTTCTTCTCCGCTTCGGTATCCTTCTCAGGTTCGGCGTCAGCATCGGCGGCCTCGCTGTCTGCGGCAGCATCTGCTGCGGCATCCTCCTGAGCGTCGAAAGAGTTCTCGCCGTTGGTGCCATCATCCGAAGCGAGAGTCTGCGTGCTGTCATCTCCGTCACCGTCTGGGGTGGCAGGCTTGTCGCCGAGAAGACCATTGAGCTGGCGCTTGCGAAGGCCGGCCAGACCACTGGCGGTGTCTTCGGCGGCGTCGCTCGAGTCTCCTGAAAGACCGGTGAGAGTAGCAACATCGATAGGCTGGCGCTTGCGAAGACCGCCGGTCAGGCCACCGAGGATGGGAATGGAAGACTCGGCGTCCTCGGCGTCGGAAGCAGTCTCGACGGTCTTGCTGCTGCTGGACTGGCGAGCGAGGATTCCGGTTCCCATCAGGCCGCCTTTGGCCGGGGCAGGCTCGGGTTCCTTCTCTTCGGAATCTTCATCATCAACGTCCTCATCTTCGGCTTCGGCGTCGTCGTCATCATCCTCAGCATCCTCGTCTTCTTCTTCGTCGTCCTTCTCCTCATCTTCCTTCTTCTTCTTCTCGTCTTTCTCCTTCTTCTCCTTTGCCTCCTTCTTCTCTGCCTTCTTCTTGTCAGCCTTCTTCTTGTCAGCCTTCTTCTTCTCTTCATCATCGTCCTCGTCCTCGTCCTCATCGTCTTGCTCATCGTCTTCATCCTCATCAACTTCTTTCTCATCATCCTCGTCAACTTCCTCATCATCCTCATCGACTGTCTCCTCGTCATCGGCGGCAGCAGTGTCCTCAGCAGCAGGAGCAACATCGCTAGCGCCAGCAAGAAGTGCGTTGATGTCAGGAAGTTGACGCCTCAGAATACCAGTGCCAGTAACACCAGAGTCGGCGGTAGTGGCAGCCTCAGTCTTGTTGCCTTCGGCAATTGAGGACGGCTCTTTGGGCTCCTTGGGCTCTTTCGGCTCGACCTCTTTCTCCGTGTCATCAGAGCCGCCCGGGAGGAGGCTGTCGAGGCCAGGGAGGCCGCGCGTGCCCAGGCTAGGAATAGTATCCTTGATGGTGTCAAAGGCTTGGAGGTTCTGACGCTTGGCCACCTCAGTGGGCTCGACGGTCAGAGACATGTCGTCGGAGGCGTACGGGCTGATCGGGGCGGCGACCGCGAGGCCGGCGGCCGTGATCATGATGAAAGACGAGAATCTCATTGTGGCGGTTTGTGTCGAAAGCACAAGTGAGAGAGAGTGGGATGGTGGTAGTTCGAGTTCGCTACTGCGAAGCAAGGAACCGATTAAAAGAGTGTATTGGGTTAGTAAAAGAGCGTGGGTGTCAAAGGAATGAACGGAAGAGTGGTGGATGAGGAAAGGAGAAGCTTTTCGTTCCCTTTCTTGCGGGTTTGCTATCTTATAGCAGTGTAAGGGAGGACCTCAGGGGACGCCCCCGGCCTCTCGGGAACCCGCCCGTTTACCAAAACATGCAATACACGCGCTGTCAACACTGGGTGCAGAACCGTAGGCTGCGTGACTGCAGGCAGGTAGGCAGAGATTGCCGACGGGATCGGTTCCAAGACACGTGCAATTGCGATCAGGCCGTTTCGCACGCGCGCGGAAATGGGTTCCTTTGCTATTGTGCCCGCCAGGTGTTACTATTGATCTTGACTATGATGGAGAACTCCGGACGCCATGCCGTTCATGAGAGTGATCCACAGGCGTTGGGAGCCGGGAGGTTATTGCTGTCGTAATTTGCCTGTCTCGCTGGTATCACGCATAGCTTAAGAATGACAAGCATTGTGGGCTTGTCTGAGCTTGCATATTAATGTCTCGCTCTGAGGTACATTTCGACGAGAGCTTTGGGCGGCGTAAGGAAGTTGCTAATGAGGAGTCCGAGACATTTCGTCGAGTTTGGGGTTGGTCATTTTGCAGATCGTCAGGGATTTCTGGCGTGTGTCGTTATATGTGAGGTGTTGTATGGGCTAACACCGCAACGTCGCGGAGCCTGCTTGGGAAGGTGATGGCTTCGATGGCGTGCACTCCTTGTCTCGTGGGTGAGAGTATATAATTGTCAGGTGACAGCCGTGCAGTGTCCGTTCTGTGAATTGATTGTCATTGTATGATGGTCGTAAGTGATCAAAGTTGATGGCTTGCGGTGGCGGTGTGATGAATGCATACTACATCTCCATTGTTGCCGCACATGACAGAGCATACACATTGCAATGTGTGATCTTCATAGACTTGTGCCAACTCCTGGGTGTCAGAGAATAAGGTATCGCGAGATGTATCGCGGTTCAAGGCGTAAAGTCGCTCCTGGGCCAGTACGCGCCACTTGGGTCTCGTTCGAATGGAGCTTGAAACCACCAGCTTCACAGCATCAGTATTGTCAATACATATGGCATGATAGATTAGAACAATGGATGAGTAAGATGTTGTATGGAAATGATGGCATCGAGGCGCGGCGGAAGGTGGAATGGGAACCAATGGTCGTTCCTTCCATCTCCGACTTCGCCTTCAACGTCAACCCCACCAAGACGCACGTCACATCGAGCTCCAAAAAGTCACCACCGCATTGGTTAGGTTGTACATAATACACAACACAACTACAGTGCATATACCAATTGCATGTCCTCACAAGCGATCACAATAACTGAGCGATCTCCCACTAACCTCCAACGGAAAACATACACGACACACACCACAATGCCCTCAACAATCACCCCACTAGCGACTCTGACTCCCCCCTCCAACTCGCGCGCCTGGTCAAGCCAACCACACCCGCACCTCCCCATCGTCGCAACAGCCTGCTCCGACAAAACAGTGCGAATCTACTCCCTCACAAACTTCGCCCAGCAGTCCACCGTCTCCGGCGGCCACAAGCGATCGATCCGCTCCTGCGCCTGGAAACCCAACAGCGTCGGCGAGAGCGTGCTCGCAACCGGCAGCTTCGACGCGAGCGCGGGGATTTGGCGGCGATGGGAGGAAGGCGCTGGCAGCAAAGCCGAAGCGGCGCGGGAGGTGGATTTCACGAGCGGGTTGGCGGGCGGCGATGGCGGCGGCGACAAAGATGAAGGCGAGGCCGAGGACGAGGAGTGGAGGTTTGCGGTTGTGTTGGACGGTCACGATTCGGAAATCAAAAGTCTGGGCTTCGCGCCGACGGCTCCGTTGCTGGCGACTTGTTCCCGCGACAAGAGCGTGTGGATTTGGGAGGAGTTGGAGGACGATAACTTCGAGACTGTTGCTGTCTTGCAGGAGCATGAGGGTGATGTCAAGTGTGTGGCTTGGAGTCCTGCCGAGGAATTGCTGGCGAGTGGGAGTTACGATGATCAGATCAGACTTTGGAGGGAGGATGTGGACGATTGGGCTTGTTGCGCTGTGCTTGAAGGGCATGGAGGGACGGTTTGGTGGGTTGAGTTTGAGAGTGCCGAGAGGGTGGGCGCTTTGGCTAAGAGTGAGGGCCTTTCAGAGGCACAAAAGACATTCCTCGATGGGAGAGACCAGGCTGGACCCAGACTCGCAAGCTGCTCAGACGACATGTCTATTCGGATCTGGAAAAGGATTCCCAAAGACAAGCCCGTGGAGCCTACAGGGCAGGGCAAGATGCCTACGATTTGGAAGAACAAGGACTTTGACGAGGAGTGGGTTCTGGAGGCGAAACTGCCGCAGGTTCACGAGAGGGCGATATATGCACTCAGCTGGAGCAAGAAATCGGGCAGGATCGTGAGCACGGGTAGCGATGGAAAGATCGTGGTGTACGAGGAGCGATGGCTGAACGGCTCTACCGATGATGTGGACATGAAGGACGCAGATGCCATAGAAAATGCGTCAGGATCTCCGACCGAATGGGTCACGGTGGCGGTCGCAGAGAATGCCCACGATGTCTTTGAGGTCAACCATGCTGTCTGGGCACCGCGTGCTGACAAGGACAAGAGGTTTGATGGGGAGGAAGTCATCGTGACGACAGGCGACGATGGTGAAGTGAAGGTTTGGACGATAGATGAATAGATGAATAGATCCTGTGCTCTTGAGGACGGATCCACACGAGGACTGGAAACTATTTGACCTCCAGCTTGGTTGGATGCAATTCATGGTCATGTTTTAAGACGACGGGATAATCGACTTCACTGCCATCGATCAAATTGGCGTAACCGATTAGCCGCCGTGTCTATCTACCACACCGCTCTTGTTTCATACACCGGAGTTACCTTGTATGTCGTCTTCCAATGTCCTAACACCATCAATATGTCATTTAATCTTGGTACACAATACTGCGACCGTGGCAGACAGGGTTAGGGTTGGGGTAGGCTTGACTTCACTTACAGCCAGTGGAGGCGCCACAACTCTGAGCAATCAGCTCATGGCTGCTAGTGGAGGCGTCCACTCGCCGAGGACTCCTATAACAAGCTGCTCGAAAACGTGATGTATGGTTGCTCGTTTCATGTGCATCGTGTCTATCATCAAATGGGTCCAAACCCTCTCCGCCATAGGTATCCAACGTCCGTATGAAGGCCACCCGCCTACGCGACAGCCGTGGGTATACGGCGCTTACTCCCAAGAAAAAAAAAACGCCCAACTGCGTATTGTATGGCAGTGTCCCGGAGACATATCATCAGAGTCTCAATCTCAATAGAGGGAAACAGAGATAGAATGAAAAAAGAAACGCCGCAAAATTGGCCAGAATCAACCGACAAGAAAACGCAAAAAATT
>Ga0265798_10011608_pt1 | contig 10718 bp, 8 predicted proteins | sample P3T30metagenome_FD_192430 | JGI IMG/M metagenome (GOLD analysis project Ga0265798, IMG submission 192430) | Plant litter microbial communities from East Loma Ridge, Irvine, California - P3 T30 | ecosystem: Environmental > Terrestrial > Plant litter > Unclassified | place: USA: California... | reverse complement strand
ACCTCGATGGTGCGCGACGATTCGGTCGCGCAGCCGCTCAACGCCAATACGCCCAGCGCCAGGGCGCCCGTCATCTTCCACTTCATGGTTTTCCCTCGTTTATTTTATGGATACATCGGCATAGTTGCCGATAAGAATCATAAACGAAGGCATTCATATTGCATATCTAAATGTGCAATATTAAGTTTTCGAAACGGGCGCCGGCGCCACAGCAGCGTTCAGTGCTTGCGCCAGTCCTTCACTTCACTTTGGCGCACATGGGTCATGCCGTACCACAGGTGCTCCCACCAGTGATCGCGCGAATTGACCAGCACGAGGCATTTCTTGTCGACTTCGCCCTTGAACAGGGGGTCGGCGCATTTGCCGGTGGCCAGCGCGTTGCGCTGGTTTTCGGCGTTGACGAGGGCGATCGACAACCAGATCACCAGGCCGCCGAAGATCAGGGCCAGGGTCCAGGCGACGTGGTTGACGTAGCTGCGCTCGAACAAGTCCTCCTCGACGGGCAGGGACCCGTCGTAGATCTTGAGGAGCTTGCCTTCTTTCTCGTTCATTTCGTTGCAGCCACTTTCTTGACAACGTTATTGAGCACTTCGACGGTCGCCTTCGACAGTGCCGCTTCGTTCATCCCCTTGTTGGCGGCGTCCACCACGGACGGCGAGGTCATGAAGCGGCCGTCGATGATCAGGGTCGGCACGGAGTCCACCTTGTAGGCCGCCAGGGTCGATGTCAGACGCTTCAGTTTAGTCATCACGCCGAAGGAATTCCAGGCGTCGAGAAATTTTGCCTTGTCGATGCCGTTCTTGACGGCCCAGTCCTGGGCGACCTGCTCGTTGCCCAGGTTGACCCGGTCCACGTGCATGGCCTTGAAGGCTTTCGGATGCATCTCGTCGAGCTTGCCGAGCGCTTCCAGGGTCAGGTACAGGTGGGCTTCGGGATCATTGGCGCCACGGAAAGGCATGTGCACCCGCTTGAAGTTCACCTTGTCGCCATTGGCCTTGACCCACTCGGCCAGGAAGGGCTCGAGCACGTAGCAGTGGGGGCAGTGATACATGAAGAACTCGATCACTTCGACTTTCTTGCCGACGGCCTGGGCCGGTTGCGGGGTGGCCAGCGAAACATAGTCGGCGCCCAGCTTGGGGTCGGCCGGCGAAGCGAAGGCGGTGGCGGCAGCGGCGAGGCCAAGGGCGGCAACGAACAGGCGCAGGGGTCGCAGGGATGGCATTGAAAGTCCTTATGTATGGTCAACGAACGACGCGAGATTACCACTTTTTTGCCCCGTCTCCAGGGCTTCGGGCGCGTTTTTGCAAATGCTTACGCAATTTTCCGTTTATTTAAGTTCTGCCTCAGCGTGAAGCTTCCTGCAATGTTCACTTCGTCCTGCGCTGGCGGGCAATCTCGAGCTTCTCGCACAGTTGCGCCGCGCCCAGCGCCAGCCGTGGTCCGGGGCGCGTCAGCAGCACGCCCGGAATACGAAACAGATTGCCGCGCTCCACCGCCAGCAGGCGCGGATATTGCTGCCACATCGCGATGCCGGTATCGGCCGGATCACTTTGTTCGCTGCCGAAGATGGCTTCCGGATTGGCCTGCAGGACCGCCTCCACGCTCACGCTCGGCGCTACCACCTTCAGCGCGCCGAACACGTTCTCGCCGCCGCACACTTTCAGGGTGTCGCCGAGGATGTGGGCGTCGCTGAGGGTATAAATGGGCTTGTCCCACACCTGGTAGAACACCTTGACCTTCGGGCGCTGTGCGTAAGCCGTGCGCAGGCGGGCGATGTCGGCGCGGTAGCGGCCTGCCTCGCGCCCCGCCGCCTCGCCAGTGCCCATCAGCCTACCCAGGCGTTCGACGCTGGTGGCGACCTGCTCCAGGCTTTTCGGTTCGCTGTAGAAGATTGGGATGCCGAGCTTACCCAACTGCTCGAGCTGGCGCGCGGTATTCCCGCTTTGCCAGACCACCAGCAGATCGGGCTTCAAGGCCAGCACCCGTTCGATGTCGATCTGGGCGTCGCTGCCCACCAGAGGCAGCAGTTTCGCTGCCGCCGGATAGTCGCTGTAGTTCATGGCGCCCACCACCGCACTGCCCCCGCCCGCGGCGAAGAGCAGTTCGGTGACGTGGGGCGCCATGGCGATCACGCGGTGCGCGGGCGCCGCCAGAGCGACCTGGCGGCCGGCGTCATCGACCACGCTCACGCTGGCGTGAACCGTGATCGAGCACGCCAGCAGCAGCGCGCCAGTAAGCGCTTTAAAAATCATAGCGCGCCGACAGCTTCACCTGGCGGCCATTTTCCGGATAGATGCCGCCCCGGCAGCTGAAGGCGTTGCTGGTGAACTGCTTGTCGGCCAGGTTGGTGCCAGCCAGTGCAAATTCCCAGCGGCCCATGCGTTGCGCCATGCGGCCATCGAAGGTCGTGTGGCTCGGGATGAAGGCGGCGCAGTCGTTGGCGAAGTCGCTGCCGTAACGCTGGCGGTCCACCCACTGGGCGCCCAGGTCGGCCGACTGGCCGGCGGCGGAGCTCCAGCCCAGGCGCGCCGTGACGATATTTTTCGGCACCAGGGTCAGTTCGCGGCCATCGTTCGGACCGCCCGTGAACGTCGCTTTTACATGCTGGGCGTGTACGCTGGCCTGCCAGCCGGGGGCGAAACGCAGCTCGCCGTCGATTTCGACGCCCTTGCGCTCGGTGGGATCGAGGTTGGTGTTCGCGCCAAGGAAGCCGTTCGCCGGCACCGTCGGGTCGTAATAAATCTCGTTGACGAGGCGGTGGCGGAAGACGCGTGCGCCCAACTGCACATTGGCCTGGTTCCAGGCCGCGCCCAGTTCCAGGTCGTGCGAGGTCTGCGGCTGCAGGATCGACGTCGAGGGACGGAAGCTGTTTTCATCGGCGGTGGCGAGGCGATAGCTCTGGCCTGCTTTGGCGTGCAGCGTCAGGTTCTGCACCAGCACGACGCTGCCCTGCAGATCCCAGGCGTTGAGCGACTGCGAGGTATGGTCATTGGCTGGCGCCGGGTAGGACAGCGCGTCGGTGTAGTCCTTGTCGAATACTTCGTGGCGCAGACCGGCTGACAGGCGCGCGTTGTAGGCGCCGCCGAAGCGTACCTCATCGCGCGCGTAGACTGCCTTGGCATCCTGGCGCGCCTCGGCGCCCGAAAAGTCCGAGGCCGTTACGCGCCTCCAGCGCTGCAGGTCGATGCCGGCAACCAGCTCGTTCTCGAGCGCGCCGAACTGGCCGCGGTGGCGCAGGCGCGGCGAGAACTGGGTCTGCCAGGTGTTGTAGACGGCGTCCGACACCGAGGGGCCGTAGCCGAAGTCGGACACATAATGGGAGCGCAGGGTTTTTTCGCGGTGCGACAGTTCGGCCGCGAGGTCGACGGCGCCAAAGCGCTGCTCGAACAGGGCGCTCACGCGGTCGCTGTCGACTGAACCGAAATCATTCGGCGTGAGCGTCTGGTGCGGATCAGCGTTGAACTGCGCTTCGGTGAGCGAACCGGGGAAGCGCGATTTCTGGCGCGCGCTATCCAGGCGCAGGGCCAGGCGGCCTTCGCCGATCTTCCATTGGGCGCCGCCGCTGAAGGAAGTGCCGTTGTAGCGGCTGTTGGCGCGGTCGTTATTGGTGGCCTGCTGGTCGATGGCGGCATCGACCGCCACGCCCTGGTAGCTGCGGGCGGCCGAGGCGCGCAGGTCGTAAGAACGGAAGCTGCCGATTTCGGCGCTGGCAGAGCCGCTGGTCTTGTCGGTACTGGCATTGGCGCGCTTGGTGATGATCTGGATGACGCCGCCGGTGGCGCCGTCGCCATACAGCACGCTCGAGCCGCCGCGCACGATCTCGATACGCTCGACCGTGTCGATCGGGATGGTCGAGAGGACCGAGTTGGCCAGTTCATTTTCCGACAGGCGCACGCCGTCGACCAGCACCACCATGTTTTGCGCGCTGTTGCCGCCGAAGCCGCGCAGGTCCAGCGAAAAATCGGGGCTGGCGTCCAGGCTCTGGCGCCCGAACACGCCGCCGACCTTGCGGATCGCCTGGTTGACATCGGTGGCGCCGGCGCGGCGGATGTCTTCGGCGCTGATCACGGTCGCGCCGATGGGCGCGAGGGCGGCGGGATTGGCGAAGCGGGAACCGGTGACGAGCACGGTGGGCAGGTCGCCGGCAGGGGCTCCCTCGGGCGGCGTGTCGGCAGCATTGGCGGCAAAGCAGGCGGCCAGGGCGCAGGCGAGGACGAGCGGCTTGATAGCGCGGGGCATGGCGCCGCGCGGCGATACGGTGGTGAACATCATGGTGATCGGTCTTTGCAAAAAGTCTCCGGACCAGCGTCCCCGCAGTCCGGATTCAACGGAAGCGCCACGCGGCGCTTCCCCCTGTATTGGCCGGTATCCGGGCTTGCCAGCATCACCATCCCACCTTCCTGCGTTGTTCAGCAGTGGTATCGGGACGGCTGCCGAGATTGCGATCATCGCGGCGCTGGTCGACCGTTGCGGGGGCAGCACTTTTCAGTCCGCGCGCGCTGCGCGTGGACCTCGGAGTTTCCCGTTTAACTGCCGGCGTGATCACGCCGGCGGGCACCAAGACGCCGTCATTATAAACTTCGCAAGCAAAGCGCGCGCGTAAAGACGGCATGCGCGCCCAGGACGGGCCGTGTTGGCAAAAAGTTAGCGGGCGCTTTATAGTGCCCTTCTCCCCATCCGATCCGGAGTTCGCATGACCAGGTTCGTCACCGCCGCGCTGGCGGCCGCCCTCCTCGCCGGCGCCGGGATCGGCCTTGGCGCCGCCCTGCTGGCCAGCGCCGAACCGGTGCGCGTCGTTCCCATCGCCGCGCCCGATATCGACAGCGGCATCGCGCTGGCGGCCCCCGATGCCGCCGCCGTGGCAACGCCGAGCGCACCCAATGCCTGGGGCGGCGCCCGCACCGGCCACGAGTCCACGCTGTCGGACCGCGTGGTCGACTACCGCATCGACGCGACCCTCGATCCCGTCAAGCACACCGTCACGGGCCGCCAGCAGCTCACCTGGCGCAACCGCAGCAGCCAGGCCGTGCGCAGCGTGTACCTGCACCTCTACATGAACGCCTTTGAAAGCGCCGGCACCACGTTCTTCAGCGAACAGCGCCGGCGCGGCGGCGACGGCCGCCCTGCCCGCGACGTCAAGGAAGGCGAATGGGGCCACATCGCCCTCAACAAGGTGAGCCAGGGCGGGGCCAAGGTGGACTGGGACTTTGTCCACCCCGACAAGGGCCCGGCGCAGGACCACACGGTGGTGCGCCTGGACCTGCCCGCGCCAGTGGCGGCAGGCGCCAGCACCACGCTCGACATGGATTTCCTGACCCAGTTGCCGCGCCTGATTTCGCGCACCGGCTACTTCGACACCTTTCACCTGGTGGGCCAGTGGTTTCCCAAGATCGGCGTGCTGGAACTGCCCGGTGAACGGGGCGCCACGGCACCGCGCTGGAACGTGCACGAGTTCCATGCCAGCTCCGAGTTCTACGCCGATTTCGGTTCCTACGATGTACGTATCACCACCCCGAAAGCTTTTACGGTCGGCGCCACCGGCGAGCAGCAGGGCAATCCAGTAGAAAAAGACGGCTGGGTGACGCGCCGCTTCGTGCAGGGCGATGTGCACGATTTTGCCTTTACGGCGGACAGCCGGACGGCGCCGCCGCTGACTGGCAGCTGGCAGGGCGAAGGCAGCCCACCGGTCACCCTGACGGTGCTGTACCCGCCCGAATTTGCCTCCAACGCAGCGCCAGCCATGCAGGCGGCCAAAAACGCGCTGGCGTATTTTTCGCGCACCCTCGGGCCCTATCCCTATAAAACCGTGACGATCGTGCTGCCGCCGCATAACGCCGATGAGGCGTCCGGCATGGAGTACCCCACCTTCTTCACGGCCGAGAGCTACCGCGACGTGCGGCCCGATTCATTCAACCGCTACCTGCTCGATGGCGTCACCATCCACGAATTCGGCCACGGCTACTTCTACGGCATCCTCGCCTCCAACGAGTTCGAAGAACCCATGTTAGACGAGGGCATGAACCAGTACTGGGACGCGCGCATGCTGCGCGACACGGGCTACGCGATTCACGCCGCCACGCCGTGGATGCAGCGCATCGGCGTCTCGCCCGTGTTCAGGGAATTCGACATTGAACGCCTGGCCGCGCCGCGCGAAGAGCCGGCCGATCCGCCCGGCCAGAATGCGTGGGACCGCCTGCAAGGCATCGGCCCCGTCTACACCCGCAGCGCCACCGTCATGCGGGACCTCGAAGCGCGCATCGGCAAACCTGCGCTGGAAAAGGCCATGAAGGGCTATTACACCACCTGGAAATTCCGTCACCCCAGCGTGGCCGACCTGCGCGAGTCGCTGGCCGAAGGCAGCGGACAGCGCGCCGCGGTCGAAGCCGTGTTCGCCCAGCAGATCTACGCCGTCGCCAAGGTGGACGACCGCATCGACTCCCTGCTCAGCGTCGAGCAGTTGCCGGGCCCCGGCACGCAACTGCTCAAGGGGGGGTGGCGCGAAACCACGCAGGACGCGCTGGACAAGCAAATCGCCGACCAGCGCAAGGCCTGGAAGAAGGCCCATCCCGATGCGCGCGCGGGCACCGGTCCGTATCCCTTCGAGACGGCGGTCACCGTGCGCCGGCGCGGCGCGCCCGTGGCGCAAACGCTGACCGTGCGCTTCGCAGACGGCACCAGCGAGACGGTGCAGTGGGAAGGCACGGAACAGTGGAAACGATTTACCTGGACGCGCCCGGCGCGCGCCGTGTCGGCCCAACTGGACCCGCAGCGCCTGCACTACCTGGATGTGAACAAGCTCGATGACAGCCGCACCATCACGCCCGACACGCGCGCTTCGCGCCGCTGGGGCGCCGACCTCGCAGCCTTGTTCCAGGTCCTCGCAGCCCTGCTCACCAACGTTTGAAAGCGACGCGCATGACGACCCATACTGACATTCGCCCTGCCGCCGCCACGCGTGTGCCCGACACCGCCGCCGCGCCGCCATCCTCGATCGGCGCCGCCGTGGAAGCCGCGCGCCAGTGGCGCCTGCTGGTGCTGTGGGCGCTGCTTACATTGATTCCCGCACTGATTCTGGCCCTGCCCTTGTGGCGCCTGCTGGGCGCCAGTTTTGACTACACCATCGGCGCGCCGGCGCTGGCGGCGGAACTGGACATGCTGGCCATCGCCGACGTCATCAACAACTACACGCGCAACGGCGCCTCGGTCCCGCTGGCCGGCGTGCAGGCGCTGGTGGTGACCCTGCTGCTCTCGCCCCTGCTGACGGCCATGACCATCTGCGCCGCGCGCGCGCCAGCGACCGCGCGGCCCGGGTTTCGCGCACTGCTGGCGGGCGGCGTGGACGATTACCTGCGCATGGCGCGCATGCTGCTCGTCGCCGTGCTGCCCCTGATCGCAGCGGCCGCACTGGGCGGCGTCGCCAGGAGCATGGCCGACCGTTACAGCGAAACGGCGGTGCTGGCCTCGAGCGCGGCGGCAGCCAGCCTGGCGGCGAGCATCGTCATGGCGCTGCTGCTGGTGCTGGCCCACGCCACCATTGACGCCGGCCGCGCCGTGCTGGCGCTGGACCGGCGCCGCCGCTCGGCCTTCCTGGCCTGGTGGCAGGGCTGCAAGCTGCTGGTGCGCCGTCCGCTGGCGCTCATGCGCGCCTATCTCCCGAATACCATCGTGGCCCTGCTGGTGGCGGCAGCCCTGAGCCTGGCCCGCATCCACCTGCCCCGCGTCGACGGCGCCGGCTTTGCCGCGGCCCTGCTGCTGACCCAGCTGATCGTGGTGGTGCTGGGCTGGATGCGGATCGCGCGGCTGTTTGCGCTCATCGGGGTGGCGCGGACGCACGCGGTGAAATGAGCAGGACGCGGCACTTGCAATCCGCGTGGGCAGGCGCATAATAGTACTAACTAGTACGATTTTCTTGCCGCGGCATTGCTGCCATCACTTTGATCATTCAACCCGAGGAGTTCGCCATGTCCCGCCTGCCCACTTATTTTGTCTCCCACGGCGGCGGTCCCTGGCCGTTCATGAAGGACCAGGTCGGCAGCGTCTACGATGAACTGGAAAAGTCGCTGGTGGACATGCCGCGGCAACTGGGCGAGCGTCCCCGCGCCGTGCTGGTCATCACCAGCCACTGGGAAGAAGAACGCTTCATGGTGTCGTCCAGCGCGGCGCCCGGGATGATCTACGACTACGGCGGCTTCCCGCCCCACACCTACCAGATCCAGTATCCCGCACCGGGCCATCCGGCGCTGGCAAGGCAGGTCGCGGACCTGGTCAGCGCGGCCGGCCACGAGGTCGAACTCGACGAACAACGCGGCTTCGATCACGGCACCTTTTCCATGCTCTACCCCGTCTACCCGGCGGCGGACATGCCGGTGGTCCAGCTGTCGATCCAGCACGGCTACGACCCCGCCACCCACCTGGCGCTGGGCCGCGCCCTCGCGCCCCTGCGCGAAGACGGCGTGCTGATCATCGGCAGCGGCCTGAGCTTTCACAACCTGCGCCAGTTCGGCCCGGCCGGCAAACTGGCCTCCCACGAATTCGACAAGTGGCTGCAATACGTCCTGCTGGAACTGCCGCCCGGCGAGCGCAGCACCGCCATGCTGCACTGGAGCGAGGCGCCCTACGCGCGCCTGGCCCACCCGCGCGAGGACCACCTGGTGCCCCTCTTCGTCGCGCTCGGCGCGGCCGAACAGGAAGCGGCCGCCTGCGTGTATCACGAGGAGGCGTTTTTTGGGAATCTGGCGGTGTCGAGTTTCAGGTTTGGGGCTGCGGCGGCTTGAGGTGTCGTCGAAGTCTGACGGTGCGTGTTTCGTAGTTTGCGGCCTGACCCGGCAAAACCGGCTGCTTGTCCTGTGTTAGATCACGACGTACACTGAGGCGCACCGACCGGCTCCTGTCGGCCAAAAGCAGACGTTACGTACCGGTCTTTAAGAACGCCAAGCTAACAACTTTCTGTGATGAATTTACGAATAGCACGGCCCAGACATGCATACCTATGAATTACGATATGTTTTCGACTACGGCTCTGGCATGTGTCTTTGGTCATCGAACGAAGCCGCCAGAGAAAAATATGGCTATCCGGTTGACCTGGAAGCCCTAGACGTTCCAACCGATATTAAAGCCCTAGGGCACGAGCTAGTCCGTGAATACGATACTTCGTTGAATTGGGATTACCCTCCCGACCCGTCACCTTGGTCAGTTCAACACTGGAGCGACTTTGGCCTAAGATCTGGCCAATTTTTGGCAAGATTAAGAGAATATTTGGGTCCGCAGTTTATCGTCATTGACGAGTGCAAAGTGCTGGGCAACGGCTAAGGTTTCGAAGCATGCAAACGACCGCAATGGGTCGATACTTGCCGTTGAATTAGCATTCAAAGCTAGCCAAGGATGCTGTCGTCGAAGTACTAATCTTTCCAGTCCATCCTGCGTAACACTTCACCATCGAGCAAGGCATCATGACAAAATACCTGATCTCTTTCCCTGCCAGCGCCATGATTGTCGCGGCCGAAGACATGGCGGCAGTGGGCGATGCCTCACGTGCGGTGATCCGGGAGGCCAAGGCTGCCGGGGTGTATGTGTTTGCCGGTGGCCTGAACGCTGAGGTCGCGGCGGTCATCGTTGACGCTGATGGGAACTGCGCCAGCGAGACCTATCCTCAAACCCGTGAGTTCGATGGCGGATTTTGTGTGCTTGAGCTTGCGTCGAGGGCGGAGGCAGTGCAGTGGGCGGCCAGGCTTGCTGCGGCTTGCCGCTGTGGGCAGGAGCTTCGCGAGTTTTACTACGATGCCGAAAGTTGAGCTCCGCGGCGGCGAGATAGCCGTCACCGGGTGATCAAAAATGAGAACCGCTGCGAGCGCCGGTGACTGAGCGATCTCAGGCGCCCCGTTTGCCGCGGGCGGCGTTGGCGGCTTTTTCGGCAGCGGCGGCAGCGGCTTTTTCGGCTTTGTCGGCCATGGCAGCGGCGTGGATGGCCAATTGGCGGGCGCGGGTGTCAGGGGTCTCCAGGCTGATGCGGCCGAGGGCGCCCGTGCGGTAGTCCTGCAGGAAGGTGTGGGCGGCTTTTTCGAAGTCGAGGTCGCCGCCTTTCTGGCGGTAGCCGCGGCGGGCGGCGACGCCTTCGACGACGCCGATGCCGTCCAGGCCCTCGGTCTTGAAACCGTAGCGCGCGCTTAGCAAGTGGGGGTAGCGCTCCAGCAGCACTTCGGCCAGGAACACGGCCACTTCTTCTTCGATCAGGGCGTTCGAACCCACCGCGTGGCTGGCGGCAAGCATCAGGCCGTCGGTGGCGAGGGCGATCTTTGGCCACAGCATACCGGGGGTATCGACCAGGATGATGTTTTTGCCGAGATAGAGCTTCTGCTGGATCTTGGTGACAGCCGGCTCATCGCCCACCTTGGCCACTTTTTTCTTCAACAGCGCATTCATCAGGGTAGATTTGCCCACGTTCGGGATACCCATGATCATGATGCGCAGCGGCTTGGTCGGCACGCCACGGTGCGGCGCCAGAGATTGGCACAGGGCGGGAATGCGGGCGACGTCGGCCGGTTTCTTGGTCGTCATCGGATAGGCCGTCACGCCTTCCTGGGCATCGTAATAAGCCGTCCAGGCCGCCGTGACCTCGGGGTCGGCCAGGTCGACCTTGTTGAGAATTTTCAGGCAGGGCCGCTGGCGGAACAGGCGCAGCTCTTCCACCATGGGGTTGCAGCTCGCTTCGGGCAGGCGGG
>Ga0265798_10011607_pt1 | contig 10718 bp, 9 predicted proteins | sample P3T30metagenome_FD_192430 | JGI IMG/M metagenome (GOLD analysis project Ga0265798, IMG submission 192430) | Plant litter microbial communities from East Loma Ridge, Irvine, California - P3 T30 | ecosystem: Environmental > Terrestrial > Plant litter > Unclassified | place: USA: California... | reverse complement strand
ATACAGGCGCAGACCCTGCAGTCAGACGCGACCAGACTGACAGCCTTGCGAGAGATCGGGAGTCTTTGCGATTTGGTGATAGGCGTGTCCAAGATGGTTGCGATAGGGATTTTAGACAACGAGCCCTGAATATTATATGTCGAACGAGGTACGGTCCATCGTTTGTAATTTGTATGAGGAACCCTAACCCTAGGCGTCAAACTTCACGGTATATCGTTTGCTTTTTGGACGGTAGATCGTTTGCAGTTCCCGTGGTTAAAGAGTACCCAAAATCTACGAGGGTATTATAGTGACGAAGACGAATCTAAATGGAATGATTCCATATCAACTGCTGATCTCAATGAGGACCAAAATCGACACGCAAAACTCCTGGGATCGAATGATATTCCTAACCTTGAAGCGGGTTTCAGCCTCACTCAACCCTAGCCTCAAGCTTTGAATGAATATAGCCGATGGATGCAATAAAGCCTACACGATAGTACAGGTACAGAATATATGAAACCAGTCTGTCATACCACGACACACGAAGACGTTGCTCTGCATTACAAAGAGAGTTCTAGGTGTAGACAAAGACACTGAACAGAAAGCAGTAGGCGTCTGTCGCCCCGTCCACGCAAAGGCACTAAGAGCACCTCTGTACCAAAAGTATATAGATATCGCAGGCTCCCACTCCCATCTCGAAGCCTTTCTCGCGCCTTCCTCTGTACCGCAACCACCTGCTATCATTGATTTCGACACTCCACTCCAAAGCCAAGCACCGCCCTTCGAACGCCACCTACGCCACGGTCCGCGCTGACCGCATCAACCACCGCCCAACCAATCATGTCTAAGAACGAGACCGCCCCAGGCAACTGGACCACTGGCCCGGATGACTTGGACGCGTGGATGCAGTTCATTGATTGGGAGACGCTGGACTGGATCCCGGACGCACCTGCATCGGCTGCCCAAGGCGGGTGAGTAAAAAAAAAGACACAAGCTAACGAAGGGGCGACAGGACGTGTGAGACCCTTCAGCACAGCTCTACGGTGTGTAAGGCTCTTGTAGCAGCCGACATGCATGCATTAGTTCAGCCGTTTCCTGTAGTGGATTGTTTCGACATCGTATCATTGGCTTCCGAAGCAGACCTGCCTTACGATTGGGACTGGGCCTTACAGGATCAGTCGACGTCCAGATGTGCTCATGAGACCTTACCTGTGCCGATTCTTCAAGCTGAAGGTTTCGAGGTCAGGCAGCTAGGGTTCAGCAGAGGCATCTCGAGCGACTCTTCTAGCAATCGCGACAACCAAGTCATCATCACCCCTGCTTCTCGGAAGAAGCCAGTAGAACGTGGAAGCGGCGAGAACCTCACGTGCGACCATGACGGCTATAACTATAAGGGGACTTTCCCTCGACAATAGGAACTACAAAGACACATCGCATCTAAGCACACAACGGAGAAGCCATACTGGTGTCCGGTGGCTGGGTGTGTTAAAGGCAACGGCGCTCCTGCTTTCGCCCGCCCAGACAAGCTCACAGCCTATGTCCGCGCTATCCACTACGGCAAGGATGTGAAGGCTGTCTGTCCTGCTAATACCTGTACCGACAAAGCGTTAACCCTCGATCTTCTCGGTGTACACATCAAGTCCGAGCACCTAAAGAACAGACATGAAGGGGTGATTGGGGGCATGCTCCGCGCAATGGCCAACGCTGCATCTGCCGATCATCGTCGATGTCCCCTCTGGTTCTGCAAGGTCCGAGTCGGTCTCGAAGATTTTCCTTCTCACCTCCTTCGTCATACAAACGAGGAATTGGCTGTCGTGGCATCCGAGTTGGCCGAAGAAGGGTATTTGCTTAACAAGTCCGACTGTGAGCACGACGATGGAGAAGTAGTGCTCGCCGGAGGGTGGTGTATCTGCAAGGTGACTTCGATCGGTCTGGAGTGTCCTGTTTGCACGAGTCATCATAAGGACAGACAGAGCTTGAAAGCACATGTGGAAGAAGTTCATACAGGGCGCAGCGAGGATCTCGCTACCTTCCGCCAGCGCATCCTTGCACTCGTAGGAATGGAAGCAACATCGGCACTTGGAAAGGATGTATGGAGTGACGTTGTGTGTCAGATTTAGATCAAGTACGCAAGGGAGATAGGTAGTGGGAGCTGATTTAAGGGTAGTCTTATTGCAAGTATTTCTCAAATGCCAACTATCAACACTCGGCTCGCAGTCTCGTTTCCTCGGGTCCATTCTGTATCAGATTTCAGGTCCATCTGATCCCGAGTCATGGATGGCCAGTGGTGTTTGCGATTGCACTAGCAACGATTGGCCTTTACTAGGAGAGATATCATGATCTTGGCTCGGAAAGACCACCTCGTTTTGAGAAGTGTGTTTCTGAACTCGCTCAAGTTCAGCCGCCCATTGCACCAGTTCTCGTCTCAGATAGGCTGATTTCTCAGTGACAAGTGGACGACAATTATCGCAGCATCTGCTTTCGGCGCAGGCATTGTTGTCCAAAGAGGGCATCTCATCGAAAAAGTCAACGAATTTGCGAAACATCAGGGCCACAGCAGGGCCATCGCATGTTGGAAGTCGCTGGTCTGTCTTTGACGTTTGAGATCGATGTTGAGTGCTCACAGCTTGTGCTGATGGCGGCTGCGACGGCGATGAGACTGCCCGTCGCTCGACAGAGGCCCTACCAGCAAGTTGAGTCGACGTATTGTTCCGATCAGTCTCACTAGCCAAGTCAACCGGATCGTCGATCGGCTTGCGAATCAAGTGACCGCGGACGCGCTTTACCATCGATCGTTTGCCGACCCGTTTCCAACCGTCTTCATCTTCATCTTCTGCCTCTGTATCATCCTCGGCCCTCGATACTTCTCCATCGACTTGCGGCTTCTTTCTTTTTTGTGACTTGCGAGGTTTAGAGCCGACGGAGTAGTCAGGCTTAGCGGGAACAGATCGAGGCGAAGAAAGAAGCGAGACTACATCTACACGTAGTCTATCTTCCTTGACGTCTTCCGGGAGGAATATCTCACATGTCCGTCGGCCCTTCTGCGCATTCCCAGCAACCTGATTCAGCAGAGCGACGTCGTTAGGCATGACAAAGGGTGTGACCCTAGATTTGGATCCTTGTTCCCTTCGTGTTGCCGGGTTGTTGCGCTTGTGAATGGCTTCCGTCCACGACTCTACAGCTTTCTCAATCGAGATGCCCTGCTTTGCGTTGGCAGCGATTTGTACGAGTGTCCGTTTGGAGCATTCCTCTGCCTGGCTCCATAATGGGTCCTTAATAGCAGCAGGTATCTTCTCAAACCAGCCTGCACCCCAGGAGCTTTCGATGACACGCAGATAGTTTCGTTTTGCCGCCTGAGCAGAAGTGCCGAGGACGATGTTTGCTTGCACGTAATCGCTACTATCGAGTTGCTTGACAAGATCTTCAGCAGACCGGATCTCGGGGCTTGGATGGTCCTTCCACAGCTCGTATGCCTTGATGTAGCGGAAGACAAGGACAGAGTCAAAGGCAGTTTCCTCTGTCTTATCTGCAAGCTGCTCGAGAATGGAGGAAGCCGCCTGATATTTTGCGAGCCCGTCACCGGGATCTTGAAGGTAGGAAAGGATAGATCGTTCGGGTTGGTGTTTGCAACGACGTCGAGCAAGCGCTGCCTCGGCCGACTCCAAAGAGATCAGTTCGAGCCGGGCCTGTAGATCTCCGGCGTCTGCTCTAGCCAGACGATCCTGCTGAGAGCGAGTCTCTCGAACTTGCGGCGGCACATATCTCACCACTTGGTTGGTCTGCGTAGAAAGTGGCGTACCGCTCAGTCTCGCAGCCGTCCCCTCATTGTTCAATGCAGGCGATACAGAGCGCGGCGGGCTTTCAGAGGTGGGCTGCGTTGGAGGTGGCTCTAAAGCTCTGAACCTACCATGTAAGGGATCCACAGTCTGCTTTTTTGTCAAGGAGACCATAATAGGATTAAGTCGCGTTTTGAGTGGAGGGTTGATAAGGTGGGATGTGGCTTGCTTAGTCACAGAGTGGGCGTTCCAGTGTATGACTAAGCGGTGAACTTTGGCGAGCGTATACTCTCGGTTCGTCCGGGTTTGTTTTGTTCGCTCCAGTGGTACAGCGCAGAGGGTTTGCGAAAGCTGAGGGAATTGTTTTACAGCTCAAATCGGTTGAGAGAGAGGCGAGGGCTAGAGCCAAAGAGACAGGTCGCGCGTCGTGGCCATCCGGGGTGCTTGACGCCACCGAATCATGTAAATTACATGCATGAGGTTCGCGACGTGATAGTGACAGTATCGCATCGGCGTGCACTCGTTAGTAGTACGGCCAAGAGAGGCTGCTTCACAAATCGCTCGATCCCACAGTTTAGGTGGGAACGAAGGATGCACCGTAGATCGTTTGTTTCGGTTTGGAAGCCACTATCACTACGCGTAATCAAGGCATCAGCTAGGACTGATGGTAGCGTGACCTTATCAGTAATATCAGAAGAGAAGTAGGTCGCACTTAGATTTAGAGAGTGCGAACCAGAACGCAGCATAGTCACACCACACCAGCACAACCGACGAGATGGCCGACTTCGACACGATTTTTGAGCACTTGACGCAGTATAGGATAATCCGATGTAAGTCATGCAAGTATGCGGTCGTACCCGCACAGATCGAGCGCCATGTGAAAGACCATCACTCCCAGGTAGTAACGGCATGACGGAAAATGATCTCTCAAGCTGCAATGAATCTGCCAAATATCGCACACAGACACGAAGACGTCGTATACCCAGCCAGAAACGACGAGCCCATTCCAGGCTTCCCCATCGTAAAAGATGCGTTGGTATGCATCGGTCAGAGAGAAGGGCAACCGTGCGAATATGCATGCGCCGCGGTCAGGACTATGCAGCAGCATTGCAAGGATCTTCACAATTGGGAGAATAATCAGAGGCGAGGCGGCAACACGCGAGCGAAGTCGAAACATGTGTCAAACCGGATGTGGGAACACGGGATATAGTGTCAGCGATTCTTCGAGTACAAGCAGTGGAAGAGAGTGTTCCCAGTCGCCGGCGGCTGCGGTGAGGAACAGACGGGCGGTAACGAGTATAGCAGCGCTACGGCGCAAAATCTGGTACAGCGCGCTCAGGATATTGCTGATGAGGCAGAGAAGAGGGAAGACTCTACTCGAGATCATTTCGTCGCCGACCTATGGATGGAAATGACCGGCTAGCATCGCCATCTGCGGGAGTTCGAGCATCAGTCGCTACTAGCGCACATTCGCCCGGCGGCAGGAGAAGAAGGTAGTCCGGAAGAAGGATCATTAGTGACGATTGAACAAAGCGGAGAAGATGACGGGTTGGCGGAGGCATGTAGAGGGACAAAGAGATTGATCCAACATGCGTTCACTACAATCACTCCGGAAAATATTTCGAAAGCGACGCTACAGCAAGTAGCTCGGACGGAGACAGGAGGCAGCGTTAGAGACTTCCGCGAGTTCTACAGCCAACAAAACGTGAAGACACTGCGTAATTACATGGCGGTATGGGTCGAGCTATTGAGGTACATCTGGAGGACTGTGGATCGGGCGGAGCGACCAGGATATCGTATCACCGAAGAGCAGTCGACGAGACTGCAGAATCTACAGCACGCAGTAGCAAGGCGCGCCAGAGACGGCAATGAGCAAAGTGGAACGTCAAGGACCGGGAAAAGGGACGCTAGGAAAGCCGCCAGAAGGGACGCCATCGAAAAAGCCAGCCTCGCATTCTGGATCGCAATGTTCGACCACGAAATGAAGAACCACGAATATGACAGCGCGATTGTCAGCGGATTAGCCGTCCTTGGCATAAAGCGTACGGGCGAAGGATTTGTCGCGGCGATCGATTACACGCCGAAGCTATCCGCCGTCGTGACAGTGCTACGCGGATTAGTGGTGTACCGGGCGTGGAACGAGCGACAAGCTGAAATCAGCCGGTGCGAGGGCGAAGGGATGAGCCGGGCAAAAGCTCAACAGAGTGCACGTGGTGTCCACGAGTTTGTCCAGGAGCCGGTGCGAAGATTCATGACATTGATAGAATACGGCGGGTCATCGACGCCTATGAATCACATCTTACAACAGCGGACTTATAGTATGGCGATACGTAACACGACAAAAGCGCCAGCTACGGTCGGCTGGCAGGGGGACACGATTCTGATCGGCAAAATCCAATTCACCGTCAACGACGTCCGAAAAGTCGTGTTCGGGCTTTGTGAGACGGCTCGGCGTCGATTGGTACGGGACCTCCTATTCATCGAGTACGAAGATGACGATGAGGGGGGCGCGGTCGCCGGCTCGACACCCGAGAAGGTGTCGAAGTTGCCGCAGCTCGATATAACGACTCTGTTCGATAACGAGGCGGAAGGTGAGAGGGGGTGGAACTTCTTGGACGATGGCCGCAACCAGTTAGCAGTGGACGGGACACGGTGGATGGTCGGACGCATGTTTGCGGAGAGACGCATCCGCCGCGCGCTCGTCGTTCGCATGGATGGGGAAGAGGTCGTTTGGAAAGACCAAGGTGTGGAGAAATATTTCCGAAGGGTCCGCCAGTTCAAAGAGGAATTGATGGTGCTAGTGCATCTGTCTGCAGGCGCACCAGCCAGAGCGACAGAGTTGACGAGCATTATGAGCAGGAACCCGATACCCGGGCGCGGACGGAGAGGAATCATGATTGACGACGGTCTAGTCAAGTTCGTACAGGGATATAGTAAGAAGTTCCGATCGCGGAAGGAGTTAGAGATCGTTCACCGATACGTACCGAACGAAGTAGGCGAGCTGGTAGTATACTTTATGTGGTTGGTCGAGCCATTTGTCAAGGTGATCCGAGCTACTGCGCGTGGTGAGACTAAAAGCACGCCGTTCATGTGGGAGCCGCCACCAAAAGAAGAATGGAGAGAAGATGAGAACGATGTAGAGGAAGATCTGGAGAGTGGATCTGAGGCTGGAGGGGAGGCTGGAGGAGATGCTGACTTGCGTGGATTGGGGGTAGGCGAGGGCGAGTGGAGCGAGGAAGAGAGTGTAGGTGGAAGGAGAACGCGAGTTGAGGTGCCGCGGCAAGAAAAAGCGTGCAACGTAGACGGGTATTACAATACGGACAGGGTGCGTAATACTTTACGCCGCGAGACGAGAGAACGCATCGGCGTTGGAATAGGCGTGTCAGATTGGCGGCACGTCTACCCAGCGATCCAAAGGAAGTACACGACTGACCGCCAGGTGCGATGGATAGTAGACCAGTTGTCCGACGGCGGAAACGAAGGAGGCAGGAGAGGGCAAAAGAGTGCCGAATGGCAGAGAATCTTCAGCGCTAGCGAAATGGCGAGGGCGATGTAGAGCAATCACGGAGCGCGAATGGAAGAGATGATGTACGGCGGAACATTGGAAGAGGCCGACACCAGCGTCGGTTCAGAAATCAGGGCATTCCGTCAAGTGAGCCGCGATTGGCATCGGTTTATGGGATAGCCGTCGGCGATCCAGCAGGATACCGATTGGAGAACGCAACGACAGATCGAGGTGGAGCGAAAAGATGCCGAGATACAGCATTGGCAAAGGATACGAGGCATCGACATCGACACACAGCTGAGAGAGCTATTCAACAACGTCACTACACAATTCCGTGGCGTGCAACGGGAAGCGCTACGTGCGATAGTCGAGGAGGGCAAGAGACGGGTGTTGGTGATCATGCGGACTGGTGACGGCAAGAGCTTGATATTCATGTTACCGGCACGGGGCTCACCGCAGGGGACGACGATTGTCGTGGTGCCGACGACATCACTACAACAGGATCTAAAGAAACGGTGTAGCAAATGCTTCATTAAGAGTGCCGTATGGGACAGCACTCGAGCGCCGCCGTTCGGGGCACAGATTGTGATTGTGATAGCAGAATCGGCAGTGACAAAGTCGTTCGCGCGATTCATCAACATCAAGCACACCCGGGGGCAATTGGACAGGATTGTGATAGACGAGTGTCACACGGTTTTGGAGTCGACCCCGAAATGGCGGCCGGATGTGTTACGACTGAAAGAGCTGAGCGATAAGAGCGTCCAAGTGGTATATCTGACCGCAACATTGCCGCCGAGCGATGAGGAAGAGTTTAACGAAGCGGTCGGAGTTCTGCCAAGCGAGATGACATCGATCAGGGAGTCGACATGCCGATCGAACGTCGCATATAGTGTAATGGATTACGAGAAGGGCGAACTGTACGATGCGATAAAACAGTTAGTGGAGGAGAAGAAGATGCAGTACCCCGATGGGAAAATCGTTATCTATTGCCGTACAGTGGTACAGACGGAGGAACTCGCGGAGTTTTTAGGCTGCCGCGCATACCATCGCGAGGTTGGGTCAGAGGAAGAGAAGGGCGCGGTGTTGACGGAATTGACCGAAGGAGATGAGCGCGTATTCACAGCGACGAATGCTTTAGGGCTGGGTGTTGACGCACCGAAGATTCGGCTTGTCATCCACACTGCCGTCCCGTTCAAATTGAAGCAATACGGACAGGAGAGTGGGCGGGCCGGCCGAGACGGCAGCAATAGCGAAGCCATCATCATGCGTTGGTTCAGCATGGGCGACAACGGTAGGAAGAAACTTGAGCCGGACCGTCACGCGGACCCGCCGATGAGGGACTTTATCGCTGGCGAGAGTTGTCGACGAGTCATCTTGGACAGGTATATGGACGGTCGGACGGATAGGTTGGCATGCGACCCCAGTGGTGGCGAGACACGGTGCGACGTCTGTAGCGGACGACCGAGCGGACATAAGCGGCGACGAGTGTTCGTTCAGTGCGGCATCGAGAGAAGCACGCGTGAAGAACAAGGCGGTAATGCAGCACTAGAACACAGCCACACGGTACGTACAAACACGACCGGTGAAGACGAAGACGACGGCGGCGATGATGTGCGAGAAGACGAGCAGGTGGAAGACCAACAAGGCGTTGAGGCAGTGCGCTTAGAATGCCGGATGAGATTTGAGAGCGAGCGTAGAGAGGAAGAGGCATTACGGGAACGAAGGACAGAAGGCTTGATCGGAAGAAGGAAGATGGTGGAACAATTGGAGAGGCAGTTGGAAGCGTTCAGCAATAAGTGTGTGATCTGTGCTTCACGCGGAAAGACCGTTGTCGATCACAAGAGCTGGAGGGGCTGTCGGATGGATGTGGAAACGATGGAGACGTTCACCGTTGTTTTCCAATGGTTGCAGAAGATCGATTTCGAAGCTTACTCGGGCTGCCAGACATGCATGGCGCCGCAAGCGGTTTGTCATCTTTGGGAAGACACCGAAAACCGCGAACAAGCGCAATTTGTTCGGCGAGCTGGCGGAGAATGTCAATTCAAAGGTGTATTAGTCGAAGCAGTCGCGGCTTTAATGACAGTGAGGTCTAGCGCCACGAGGGCGTGGTTGGAACAGCGCTCGCAAGAGCAACAAAGTCGCATTGGAGAAGCGCACGACGATGTAGAAAAAAAGCGACGATGGTTGGGGTTACGTTTCAAGATACACGACGGGGTGGAAGTAAGCGGCTTGTGTGTAATGTTTTGCAGATTTGCAACGGATCCATTGGAAACGAAGACGCGAGTTAACAAGCTCGTAACAGTCGAAGGAACATCCCCGGTAGAGGAAAGAGTGGACGGCAGAGAGGACGAGGAGGACGAGGAGGACGAGGAGGACGAGAAGGATGAAGAGGGGGATGAAGAAGCAATAGTCGGCGTTTCGCAATTAGTGAAATGGAAAAATGATGCCCGGGATATGTGCACGGTTCTGGATCCGGAACGTCTGCGAGCACTGGTAGACGGATGGAAAGAGGAATGTGTTCTATGCAAGATCAAGGGCAGAGTTCCGCGAGGTCACCGCCATTGGACACAGTGCAATAGTGGACACGAAGACAAAGAAAAAGTAGAAGAGGCGACGAAGATTCTCGACGAAGTTCGGTTCGCGGACTTTTCTCATTGCAAGTGGTGCTATAGATCTCAAGCGGTGTGCGAGCTATGGGACAGAAGTGTGAACTGGCAGAACAAGGTTGTTTTCAAGAAGAAGAGAGGGAGTGACTATAAGTATGGACGGTGGCTGCTTGAAGCAGCAGCAGCATTTTTGGCGTTTGGGGCAGGCGGCGGTCTCGGTGAGTGGAGAAGACGAGATGGGACATTAACGTTGCTAAAGCAAGAAATGGGGAGAAAACACCGGCGAGGCGAGGTCGAGTTCAGCGGGATGTTTTTGTATTTTTGTAAGTGGGCATAGTTAGATAGGGGCTACTATGTGTTAATAGAAGACGTGTATACAAACAGACCTAAAGTTCTTACATTTGTTAATAGGCACTTCTAGGCTGGGATTGTAATGAAGTAGGGCTCTGAATAGTCTATAGATAGGCGCTTATAAAGAGGAGGCGGTAGAGGTATATAGAAGATAAGTAATATTAAGGAGTGATACCCTGTAAGGGTTAGGGTTAGCTACACTAAAAGAAGTATAGATATAAGAGTCCGGATGTGATTAAAAAGAAGATGAAAGGTATAAGTAAGTAGAAGAGGAGAGTAAAAGAAGTTAACATAATATATATTAGAGTGGTAGGGGAAGAGGAGAAATAGAGAAAGCTAAGAGGTCAAAGGGAGTAGAGGGTGGGATAGAGCGGTAGTAAGGGTTAGGGTTGAAAAAGCAAGGGCCCGAACCCGTTAAAAGCGAGAGCCCGGCCGCCGGAGGCGAAGGGAGAGGGTGAGAAGCAGGACAAGGCCCAAACCCGTGAAAAGCGAGAGCCT
>Ga0265798_10011605_pt1 | contig 10718 bp, 11 predicted proteins | sample P3T30metagenome_FD_192430 | JGI IMG/M metagenome (GOLD analysis project Ga0265798, IMG submission 192430) | Plant litter microbial communities from East Loma Ridge, Irvine, California - P3 T30 | ecosystem: Environmental > Terrestrial > Plant litter > Unclassified | place: USA: California... | reverse complement strand
CCTCACGCTATCTGCCGAATTACCTGGGATGGCGTCGGGCGCTCGACGGTCAGCGCATTGCTACCGTTGAACAATTGTTTTGTGTCGCAATCAGACCCATCAATAGCTTACGGTGACAGCGCCTTTTCGTAAGGTGCGAGCATGGTTTTACGCTCGACACTATCATCCAGGCCATCGACAAGGAGAAACATATGGATGCGCTACCCGGTTGGCTGCAGGCGGGATCATGGGGCTTGCTGGCCGGCGGCGCCCTGCTGCTGGGCGCGTTCGCCGGGGTGCGCTTCGCAGTGCCGCAGCGCCTGGTGGCGGCCGTCATGGCGTTCGGCAGCGGCGTGCTGATCTCGGCGCTGTCGTTCGAACTGATGGACGAGGCGATCGAGACCGGCGGCTTCGCCCCTACCGCCGCCGGTTTCCTGATCGGCGCCGTGATCTACACCGGCGCCAACTGGCTGCTGGCGCGCCGCGGCGCGCGCCACCGCAAGCGCTCGGGGCCGCGCCAGCCGTCGGAGCAGGAGAACAGCGGCAGCGGCGCCGCGATCGCCATCGGCGCCCTGCTCGACGGCATCCCGGAGTCGATCGTGATCGGCCTGTCGCTGCTGGGCGGCAAAGGCGTGAGCATGGCGGTGGTGGTGGCGGTGTTCCTGTCGAATTTGCCCGAGGGCCTGTCCAGCGCCTCGGGCATGAAGCATGCGGGCCGTTCGCATGCCTATATCTACGGTATCTGGAGCGCCATCGCCCTCGCCTCGGGCGTGGCAGCGATGCTGGGCTACACCGTGTTCGGCGACCTGCCGCCGGCGACGCTGGCGGCGACCACCGCAGTGGCGGCCGGCGGCGTGCTGGCGATGGTGGTCGACACCATGATCCCGGAAGCGTTCGCCGAGGCGCATGACTTCGCCGGCTTGATCACAGTGGTGGGCTTCCTGGCGGCGTTCGCGCTCAGCAAGCTGGGTGGATGAAGGTTATTTGCGTGGCGCCGCTGCAGGCCGGGGTGGCGCAGCCGGATTGGCGCGCAGATACACCATCAGGTCGTCGAGCTGGCGCTGGCTGAAGAAGCCGAAGAAGCGCATTTTATTGCCGGGCACGACGGCGTCGGTATCGCGCAGGAAGGCGGCCAGGTTGCGCTCGTTCCAGACCAGGCGCGAGGCCTTCATCGCCGCCGAATAGCTATAGCCGGGCGCACTACCGGCCTGGCGTCCAAGCACCCCATTGAGTTGCGGCCCGAACACGTTGCGCGCATTGGCGCCCACCTCGTGGCAGTTCAGACAGCGCGCGAACACGCGCTTGCCCGCGTCCACCCGGGCGTCCGCCTGGGCTACGCCATGCAGACCGGCCAGCAGGCCCAGCATCAATACGAGCGCCCGCATCCCTATTTGACCCGCTGCTTCTCGAGCTTGCGCGCCAGCGTACGCCGGTGCATGCCCAGGCGGCGCGCCGCTTCCGAGATATTGAAATCGGTCTCGGCCAGCACGGCGTGGATGCGCTCCCATTCCAGGGTCTTGATCGAGGTCGAGCGGTTGGTGACTTCGATATCGGTGCTGCCGGCGATGTGGCCAAAGGCCGCTTCGATGTCGTCGGCGTCCGACGGCTTGGCCAGGTACTGCACCGCGCCCAGCTTGATCGCCTCGACCGCGGTGGCGATGCTGGCGAAGCCGGTCAGCACCACGATCAGCATGTCCGGATCGTGCTCATGCAGCAGGTTCACGCAGGCCAGGCCCGAGGTATTGCCCTTGAGCTTCAGGTCGACCACGGCGTAGCCGGGCGTGTGGTCGTGCAGCAGCGCCGCCGCCTCGTCGAAGCCGGTGGCGGCGATCACGCGGTAGCCGCGCCGTTCGAAGGAGCGGCTCAGGGTGCGCGCGAACGCTTCGTCGTCCTCGATGATGAGCAGCAGCGGCTGTTCGCCGCTCAGCTCGAGTGTATCCGGTTCACGGTTGTCCATCGCTCAGTTCCTCTTCCAGTTCGATCGCCGACATCGGCAGGGTCAGTTGCACTTCGGCGCCGCCGCGGTCGCCCGGGTCGCCGCTCTCACCCGGTCCCCGGTTGCGCGCCGTGACCGCGCCGCCGAGTTTACGGGCCACGTTCACCGCCAGGAACAGGCCGAGGCCGCCGCCGGGACGGCCCTTGCTCGACTGGTACGGTTTACCCAACTGGGCCAGCATGGCCGGCGCGAAGCCGGGGCCGCGGTCGCGCACCGTCACCACCAGGGCGCCGTCGGCGATGTACGCGTCCAGGCTGACCCAGTTGGGCGAGGCTTCGAGCGCATTGTCGAGCAGGTTGTCGATGGTCTGGCGCAGCGCCGAATCGGACGCCACCGGCAAATCGTCGGCGACGCGGTTATTGTAGGTGAAGGTGCGCACCGGACGGCTGGCCTGCCAGCCTTCGACCACACCATCCAGGAAAGAACGCACCGTGGTGCGCTCGGCCGATTCGCCGCGCGCTTCGCCGGCCGACAGCAGGATGCCGCTGACGATCGACTTGCAGCGTTTGAGCTGGGTCTGCATCTCGGTCAGTTCGCCCAGCAGCTCGGGGTTGTCGCGAAACGGCGCCATGCGCTTCCAGTCGCCCAGGATGACCGAGACCGTGGCGAGCGGCGTGCCCAGTTCGTGGGCCGCGCCCGATGCCAAAAGGCCCATGCGCACGATGTGCTCTTCCTCGGCGGCGCGCTGGCGCAGCGCGGCCAGTTGCGTCGCCTTGTCGCGCACCGTGTCCGAGATGCGCGAGATGAACAGCACCAGAAGCGCGGCATTGAGCGCAAAGCACACCAGCAGCCCCTGCACGTACAGGCTGGCCATCCCGCGCGCGTGGTCGAACGGCAGCGCCAGCGGCTGGGCGTACACCGCCAGCCCGGCCATGCAGGCGATAGTGATGGCCACGATCGACCAGGTCCACAGCACGTCGAGCAGCACCGCCGAGATGATCACCTGCAGCAGGAACAGGAAAGCGAAGGGATTGGTGGTGCCGCCCGACAGGTACAGCAGCACGGTCAGGCTGAACACGTCCACCAGCAGCGCCAGGAACATCTCGCCGTTCGAGACCGGGCGCCGTTCGTGCCAGCGCAGGTGGCTGGCGACGTTGAAGGCGATCAGGCAGGCCAGCACCTGCAGCATGTGCACCAGCGGCAGTTCGATGCCGAACACGCTGATGGCGGCGGCGATGGTGGTGATCTGGCCGACCACGGCGATCCAGCGCAGCTCGATCAGCTGCAGCATGTTCTTGTGGCCAGCCGCGAACTCGACGTTCGCGGCGGCGGCGGACGGCGACAGGCGCGCCGCCCGGGCAAAAAAGTCCAGCGGTGATTGCATGGAAACTCGTTGTTATGTCTCTAGTCGTCGGTGCGGCGGACGCCGTGACGGACGATCCACCACCATGCGCCCGCCACCATGAGGGCGAGAGCATACCAAGTGAGCGCGTAAACGAGGTGATTATTTGGGAAAGAAATGACGGTCAGGCCGCCGACCGGCTGGTCGGGCGCGCCTTGCGGGTCCAGGCCCTTGGCGGCGTCAACAAAAAACGGCGCCACGCGCGAGGCGTCGAAGCCGCGCGCGGCGGCGATCGCCGCGACGTCGCGCGAATACCAGCGGTTGTTGGCCGGGTCGTTGTCGCGCAGGAAGCCGCCCTTCAGCTCCGGGATGCGCAGCAGGCCGGTGAGCGTGACTGGGGCCTCATTGACCGCACTACCGCCGGCGACACAGGCATCTGCTGGCGCCCTGGCGCCCGGATAATCGACCGCGATGGTTCCGCTCGAAGGAATGAAACCGCGATTGACAAGGATGATGTGGCCCTGCGCCGTGCATAACGGCGTGAGCAGCCAGAAACCTGCGCCCAGCTCGGACAGCGCCTGGACCGGCGCCGTGTAGGCATACAGGTAGCGGCCCGACAGGCGTACGTGCCTGTATTCATCGGACTCGCGGGAAATTTGCGGCCATTGCGCCACGTTTGGCGGCGCAACGGGATCCGCATGCACGCGTGCGTCGACGCGTGCGATGAGGTCCAGCTTCCATTGCAGGCGAACCACCTGCCAGGTACCGAGACCGGCGAACAGCACGAGCAGCAACAGGGCCAGCACCCCCGCCAGGCGCCGCGCGAAGGCGGAGCGTGGCGGGTGGTTCTCTACTGGTGCCGAACCCTGCGGCTGTACGTGCAAGACGGACATTAGATGCGCGCCATTCAGAACATCAGGTCATGGTGTGGGTGCTGTTCGGACCCATGCCAGGCATCATGTTCTCGTTCATGTGGTGCATGACCCAGATCGAGCCCGACATCACGATGACCAAGATGACGACGGTCAACAGCAGCGCCATCATGTTCCAGCCGCCTTCCGACTTCGAGCTCAAGTGCAGGAAGTAGACCATCTGTACGATCAGCTGCACGGCAGCGAAACCGAGGATGACGTAGCGGGTGGTCTCCGGCGCCAGCACATTGCCCATCACCAGCCAGAACGGGATGATGGTCAGGATCGCCGCCAGCACGAAGCCGGTGAGGTAATCCTTGGTGCTGTAGTGCGTCACGTGGACGTCATGCCCGTGGGCGTCATGATCGTGGTGGTGGTCGCTCATGGCAGCACTCCCATCAGGTAGACAAAGGTGAAGACGAAGATCCAGATCAGGTCCAGGAAGTGCCAGAACAGCGACAGGCACGACAGGCGACGCATGTTTTCCGGCGTCAGGCCGTGTTTGCCCAGCTGGAAGAACAGCGTCACCAGCCAGATGATGCCGAACGTCACGTGCAGGCCGTGGGTACCGACCAGCGCGAAGAACGCGGTCAGGAAGCCCGAGCGCTGGGGCCCCGCGCCGATATGGATCAGGTGATGGAACTCATACAGTTCCACGCACAGGAACGCCAGGCCCAGGATGCCGGTCACGACCAGCCACAGGCGGGCCTTGCCCAGGTTCTTGGCCTGGGCTGCGATCATCGCGAAGCCGAAGGTCAGCGACGACACCAGCAGGAACGTGGTGTTGAGCGCGATCAGCGGCAGTTCGAACAGCTCGGCGCCGGTAGGACCACCGGCGTACGAGCGGCCCTGCACCGCGTAGGTGGCGAACAGCGACGCGAAGATCAGGCAGTCGCTCATCAGGTAGAGCCAGAACCCGAGCAGGGTGCCCTGCTCCGGGTGGTGGTCGCGGGAGATGTAACGCCCGCTCACGTCGTCGGCGATGCTGCCGCCGGTGATGGTTTGCTTAATTTCAGACATGGCTTTCCAGCATACGGGTACGCGCTTCTTCGGTCCGTGCCACTTCTTCGGCCGGAATGTAGAAATCACGCTTGTAGTTGAAGGTATGGATGATGATCGCTGCCATCATGGCCACGAACGACACCACGGTGAACGCCCACATGTGCCAGATGATGCCGAAGCCCACCGCGCACGACAGTGCCGAGATGATGATGCCGGCGCCGGTGTTCTTCGGCATGTGGATCGCCACGAAGTCCTTCAGCGGACGACGGTAGCCGTTCTTCTTCATGTCGGCGAAGGTGTCGTTGTCGTACACCACCGGGGTGAACGCGAAGTTGTAGTCCGGCGGTGGCGACGAGGTCGCCCACTCCAGCGTACGGCCTTCCCATGGATCACCGGTGAAGTCGCGCAGACGTGCGGTGTTGCGGTCGCGGTAGCTGACGTAGATCTGCATCAGCAGTGCACCGATACCACCGGCGATCATCAGGGTGCCCAGGAACGAGATCTGGAACAGCCACTGCACCGACGGATCATCGAAGTGGCTCACGCGGCGGGTGTAGCCCATGAAGCCCAGGATGTACGGCGGGGTGAACGCGACCCAGAAGCCGATCGACCACAGCCAGAACGAGACCAGGCCCCAGAAACGGTCCAGCTTGTAGCCGAAGGCTTTCGGGAACCAGTAGTTGATACCGGCGAAGATACCGAACACCACGCCGCCGATGATGACGTTGTGGAAGTGCGCGATCAGGAACAGCGAGTTGTGCAGCACGAAGTCGGCCGCCGGAATCGCCAGCATGACGCCGGTCATACCGCCGATGACAAAGGTCAGCATGAACGACACGGTCCACATCATCGGCAGCTCGAAGCGGATACGGCCGCGGTACATGGTGAACAGCCAATTGAAGATCTTGGCCCCGGTCGGGATCGAGATGATCATCGTGGTGATGCCGAAGAACGCGTTGACGCTGGCGCCTGAACCCATGGTGAAGAAGTGGTGCAGCCACACCAGGTACGACAGGACCATGATGACGCAGGTCGCGTACACCATCGAGGTGTAGCCGAACAGGCGCTTGCCGCAGAAGGTCGAGACGACTTCCGAGAAGATGCCGAAGGCCGGCAGGATCAGGATGTAGACCTCTGGGTGGCCCCAGATCCAGATCAGGTTCACGTACATCATCGGGTTGCCGCCACGGTCGCTCGTGAAGAACGCGGTGTCGAACAGGCGGTCCATGCCCAGCATGGCCAGCACGGCGGTCAGGATCGGGAAGGTGACCACGATCAGGATGTTGGTGCACAGCGAAGTCCAGGTGAACACCGGCATCTTCATCAGGTCCATGCCGGGAGCGCGCATCTTGAGGATGGTGACGATCAGGTTCACGCCAGACAGGGTGGTACCGACGCCCGCCACCTGCAATGACCAGATGTAGTAGTCGACGCCGACGCCGGGACTGGCCAGGATGCCCGACAGCGGCGGATAAGCCAGCCAGCCGGTACGGCCGAACTCACCGACGAACAGGGAAGCCATCACCAGCACGGCGCCCATGGTGGTCATCCAGAACGAGAAGTTGTTCAGGAACGGGAACGCCACGTCGCGCGCGCCGATCTGCAACGGCACCACGTAGTTCATCAGGCCGGTCACGAACGGCATCGCCACGAAGAAGATCATGATCACGCCGTGGGCGGTGAAGACCTGGTCGTAGTGGTGCGGCGGCAGGAAGCCGGCGTTGTCGCCAAAGGCGATCGCCTGCTGGGCGCGCATCATCAGGGCGTCGGCGAAGCCGCGCAGGAACATGATCAAGCCCAGGATCATGTACATGATGCCGATTTTCTTGTGGTCGATACTGGTAATCCAGTCGCGCCACAGGGTGCCCCACAGGCGGAAGTAGGAGATCAGCCCGAACAGGGCCAGACCGCCGACGATCACGCCTGCGAAGGTAGCGATCAGGATCGGCTCATGGAAGGGAATCGCGTCCCAGCCAAGCCGACCGAAGATAAACTTCGTCAAGTCAAAAGAGTCTTGCATGGTTACTTCTTCACAGTATTAAAAGGGGCGACGCACATCTCGATCGCTTCGGCCAGCATCGATTTGCTGCCGTCCTTCGGCAGCTGGCGGATCGCCGCGGCCATCTGGTTGCGCTTGGTGTCGTCATGCATCTGCTGGTTCATGCACATGGCGCCTTCGGCCACGCAGCGATTGACCACGCGGTTGAACAGCGCAGGCTCGACCTGGCCGTAGTGGCGCACCGGCTCCTTGGCGCTTGGCTTTTCCAGCACCAGGTAGTCGGCGCGGTCCAGCACGCCCGGGTTGTTCTTCATCTCGGCGACCCAGGCATCGAATTCGCCGGCGGTCACGCCTTTGTAAGCGAACTTCATGTGCGAATAACCGTCGCCGCTGAAGTTGGCCGACAGGCCCTGGTAGTTGCCGGTCTTGTTCAGCACCGCGTTCAGTTCCGTCTCCATGCCCGGCATTGCATAGATCATGCCGGCCAGGGTCGGGATGTAGAACGTGTTCATCACGGTCGAGGCGGTGATCTTGAAGCGCACCGGCACGTCGATCGGGGTCACCAGGTGGTTCACCGAAGCGATACCCTGTTCCGGATAGATGAACAGCCATTTCCAGTCGAGTGCCACGACCTGCACTTCGAGCGGCTTGACCGATGCCGAGATCGGCCGGTTGGCGTCGATGCGGTCGAGCGGACGGTAGGGATCGAGCTTGTGGGTGCTGACCCAGGTAATCAGGCCCAGCACGATGATGATCAGGAGCGGTGCGCCCCAGATGATCAGTTCGAGCTTGGTCGAGTGGTCCCAGTCGGGTTCGTACTTGGCATTGGCACTCTGACGGTAGCGCCATGCAAACCAGACGGTAAGAATCATCACTGGAATAATGATGATCAACATCAGCCAGACCGATACGGCAATCAGATCGGCCTGCTGCTTCGCGATATCACCGGTGGGATTCATCACGACCGTGTTACAGCCGGACAGCACTGCAACAAGAAGTAATGGAAGTCCGCGGCGGACAATTTTAGGAATCATGCTAGGTATCTAACGTTACATGGAATGAGAACATGCTACTTTAGCGTCAACGGTCGCCGAAGAACATTGGACAGTTTGTCCCACCCTTTGCTCTAGTGCAATTTTAACAACGGTTTGAACCAAACCAGCGACCGTGACACCACTCGGAGAACATATATGCAAAGCACGACAACATACGGCGGCGCAGGGGCCGCTCCAATCACAAGCCCGAACAGCGGGGCCCGCAACATCAACGCCCGCGACGCGCACGTTTCCCCAGGTGACATCGCCGTCGGTGTGGTGGTCGGCCGTTCGGCCGAATACTTCGAATTCTTCGTGTATGCCATCGCTTCGGCCCTGGTGTTCCCGTCGATCTTCTTCCCCTGGGCCGATCGTCTGGACGCGACCCTGTATTCGTTTACGATATTCGCGTTGGCATTTGTGGCGCGCCCGCTTGGGACCGTCGTCTTCATGGCGATCCAGAAACGCTGGAGCCGCGACATGAAACTGCTGATCGCCCTGTTCATGATGGGCACCAGCACCGTGGCCATCGCCCTGATCCCGACCTACGCCGAAATCGGCGCCACCGCCATCGTCGTGCTGGCCCTGCTGCGCATCGCGCAGGGCCTGGCGCAGGGCGGCTCGTGGGACGGCCTGCCGTCGCTGCTGGCGCTGTCGGCCCCTGAAGGCAAGCGCGGCTGGTACGCGATGCTCGGCCAGCTGAGCGCCCCGCTCGGCTTCCTGATCGCCGGCGGCGTGTTCGCCTACCTGACCGCCAACCTGACCCAGGAAGAGTTCCTGACCTGGGGCTGGCGCTTCCCGTTCTTCGTCGCCTTCGCCATCAACGTGGTCGGCCTGTTCGCCCGCATGCGCATCATCTCGACCACCGAGTACGCCAAGCTGCTGGACGACCATCACTTCGACCCGGCCCCGGTCGGCGACCTGGTGAAGAAACAAGGCAGCAACATCGTCATCGGCGCCATGGCCGCCCTCGCCAGCTACGCCCTGTTCCACCTGGTCACGGTGTTCCCGCTGTCGTGGATCCAGCTGTACGATACCCGTCCGATCGAAGAATTCCTGCACATCCAGCTGTGGGGCGCAGGCCTGGCCATGGTCGCCATGCTGGCTTCGGGCGTGATCGCCGACAAGGTCGGCCGCCGCACCACGCTGGGCACCCTGGCGGCACTGATTGCGCTGTTCTCGGCGTTTGTTCCGACCCTGCTCGACGGCGGTACCGCCGGCCAGAACACCTTCATCCTGATCGGCTTCGCCCTGCTCGGCCTGTCGTACGGCCAGGCCGCCGGCGCCACCACCTCGAACTTCCAGAAGCAGTTCCGCTACACCGGCGCGGCCCTGACGTCGGATCTGGCGTGGCTGGTCGGCGCTGCGTTCGCGCCGCTGGTCGCGCTCGGCCTGTCGGCCCACTTCGGCCTGGGCTACGTCAGCCTGTACCTGCTGTCGGGTGCGGTCGCCTCGCTGGCGGCGCTGAGCCTGAACCGCAAGCTGGAGATCCGCGAATAAGCAATCAGTCGCATGACGAAATGGCCCTTCGGGGCCATTTTTTTTGCCTGCCGCGCGCGCTCTCTATGGGACCGCCAGCTATGGGTCCGCCAGCGATTGTGACTTATTACGCCCCAGTGTGTATCACCTAACAAACGTCCAGTTCGAACTCTGCGAAGCTGTCGTCAGGAAGCGCACTGATCGTGGCGCTGCATGGCGCCATCCCGCCCCTGCCCGCCCCGCTGCGCTCGTCACCAACCAACTTGACGGAGGAAACATGTCGACTTCTGCAAATGACAACCTGAACGACTGGCTGCGCGACGCGCACGCCATGGAAGAGCAAGCCGAATCGATGCTCAAGGCCCAGGCCGAGCGCCTCGAGCATTATCCCGAACTGCGCGCCCGCATTGTCCAGCACATCGAGGAAACCCGTGGCCAGCAGGTGATCCTGGACGAGATCCTGGCCCGCCGCGGCGTCAGCAACTCGGTCCTGAAGGACCTGGGCGGCAAACTCGCCGCCTTCGGCCAGGGCGTGGGCGGCATGATGACCAGCGACGAAGTAGTCAAGGGCGCGATGGCCGGCTACGTGTTCGAAAACCTGGAGATCGCCAGCTATACCTCGCTGATCGCCGCCGCCAAGGCCGTGGGCGACAGCGCCACCGCCGCTTCGCTGGAACAGATCCTGGTGCAGGAAAAGGCAATGGCGGCATGGCTGCTGGAACACCTGCCGCAAGTGACCCAGGCTTTCCTGGCGCGCTCGGCGACGCCGGGCGTGGAAGCCAAGGTCTGAGCCAGGCTCAGCCCGATCAATGGCCCCGCGGGGCCATTTTTTATGGCGCTGTCATCGTTAGCTGTGGATGAGCACTGAACTGCCGGGCTGCCTTGCTGTCCAATCCGTATCGGCATCGGGACGGAGCCATCATGAAAGGCGCAGGTTTCAAGAAGTGGTTTGCGCGCGTGCCCGCGCTCAACCAGCCGCAGCGCCTGCAGGTGCTGCATGCCCTGCGGCCGGCCGCCGGCCTGGCACACATCATCG
>Ga0265798_10011603_pt1 | contig 10719 bp, 9 predicted proteins | sample P3T30metagenome_FD_192430 | JGI IMG/M metagenome (GOLD analysis project Ga0265798, IMG submission 192430) | Plant litter microbial communities from East Loma Ridge, Irvine, California - P3 T30 | ecosystem: Environmental > Terrestrial > Plant litter > Unclassified | place: USA: California... | reverse complement strand
GCCGGCGGGATGCGACACCGCGCCGGACGAGGCCATGGCCGCATTGCGGCGGGTGCGGGACTAGCGCATCGTACTGGATGTCGGGACCGGTGCGATGCACGAACTCCTTGGTTCGCATCATCTTTTTTCTGGAAAGCCGGCCGCAACCCTTCCGGACGATGCCCTCGACCCGGGCTTCGGCGGAGACATGCGCCGCCCGGCATGTCCGCTCGCGCGGGCCTGTTCCGGGATCGCCTTCCCTGACGGTCCGGGTGTCCGGGAAAGGGTCGCGCATCATCCGCGAGGGGGACGCCCTAATCCGCGACGATCACTCGGTTCGGCAATTCGTCCGGATCGTGGGGGCCGGCCGGGAGGTGCTGCACCAGGCAGGCGCCGATGCGCTCCACCGCCACGGTCAAGCCGCCCTCGATCTCGCCGCGCGCCAGCGCCCCGCCGAGTTCGGCCAGGATGCCGTCCCAGGCTTGCGCCGGGATGCGCCCGAGCACGCCGAGATCCGTGACGATCTCGGCGTGGCGCTCGGCCAGGGACAGGTAGAGCAGCACGCCGGTGCGGGACCGGGTCCGGCTCAGGCCCCGGGACCAGAACGCCCGCTGCCCGGCCTCCCGGGCCCGGGCGCTGCGCAGGCGGCGCGGCACCAGGGCGAGGCGCAGCCGCTCGATCTGGCTCAGGCCCAGGATCGCGGCGACCAGGGCCGCCTGCGCCAGCAGGATCGTGACCGCACTCCAGCCGGTCAGCGCGATCAGCGGCCAGGGCAGGATCAGCCCGGCGATCAGGGCGGCGAGCAGCACCACGGAGCGGTAGGCGCCAGCGCGCCGGCCGACCATCACGACGATCTCGCCGGACGTGCCGGCTTCGGCCTGGGACACCGCCTGGGCGAGGCGTTCGCGCGCCTCCGGGGGGAGAACGTCCGCGATCCTACCAGTCACCCGAGGCTCCCCCGCCGCCGGAGGAGCCGCCCCCGCCGGAAAATCCGCCGCCGAAGCCGCCGGACGAACCGCCGTCCGAGTAGCCGCCGCTCCATCCGCCCGAGCCCGGGCCGGGCAGGAACACGATGCCGCCGCCCCGCCCGGCCCGTCCGCCCCGGTTCATGCGCCAGGCCACGAACAGGACGATCAGGAACAGGGCAATGAAGATCGCGACCTGCCCGGGATCGACGTCGTCGCTGCGGACCTGCGGCTTGCGTTGCCACTCCTGCGCATCCCCCGACAGGATCCCCAGGATCCCGTCGACGCCGGCATCGATCCCGCCGTAATAGTCGCCGGTCTTGAAGCGCGGCGTGATCGCGCTGGCGATGATCACCCGGGACAGCGCGTCCGTCAGCGCGCCCTCGAGCCCGTACCCGACCTCGATCCGAACCTTGCGCTCGCTCGGCGCCACCAGCAGCAGGGCGCCGTTGTTGGTCTTGGCCTGCCCGAGCTTCCAGTCCCGGAACAGGCGGTTGGCGTAATCCTCGACGGTCGTGCCCTGCAGGTTGGGCACGGTCGCCACCACGACCTGGTCCGAGGTCTTGTCCTCGTGCGCCTTCAGCTTGGCCTCGAGCGTCCCGCGCTGGTCCGGCGTGAGGATGCCGGCCGCGTCGACCACGCGGCCGGTCAGCGGCGGGAAGGTCAGGTCGGCTGCCAGCGCGCCGACCGCGTAGACGGCCAGGCACCCGAACAGCACGACCAGCGCGAGGAGGAGCCGCACCACCGTGGTGAGGCTCAAGCCCATGAGCCGCATCGATCTATCCGCGCTGTCTCTAGAACTTCACGTTCGGCGGACGGTCGGAGTTGGGCGTGGCCGAGAACGTCTCCATCGGCTTGGACTCCGGATACATGATCGCGGCGATCCAGCGGCCCGGGATGGTGCGCAGCTCGGTGTTGTAGGCCTGGACCGCCCCAATATAGTCGCGCCGCGCCACGGCGATGCGGTTCTCGGTGCCTTCGAGCTGCGATTGCAGAGCCAGGAAGTTCTGGTTCGACTTCAGGTCGGGGTACTTTTCCACCGTAACCAGCAGGCGCCCGAGGGCCCCGGACAGCTGGTTCTGCGCGTCCTGGAATTCCTTGAACTTCTGCGGGTCGCTCACCGTCGAGGCGTCGACCTTCACGCTCGACGCCTTGGCGCGGGCCTCGGTCACGCCGATCAGCACGTCCTTCTCCTGCTGGGCGTAGCCCTTTACGGTCTCGACGAGGTTGGGGATCAGGTCGGCCCGGCGCTGGTACTGATTCTGCACCTCGCTCCAGGACGACTTCGCCTGCTCCTCCAGGGTCGGCACGCGGTTGATCGCGCCGCAGCCCGAGAGGCCGGTGGCAACCAGCAGGACCGTGAGCGCGCTCAGCAGGCGCGCCGACGCGGAGGAGGGGCGCAGGGCGCCGGCATTCAGCATCGAAACCATTCGGGGGAACTCCCTTCCGGGCGAGGCCCGGTACACCGATCACAGTTCCGAGAGATAAGGCCGCGCCTTGTCAAGGTCAGGGCCGCGCCGGATTCCGGCTTGAGGGCCCCGGGGGCGACCCGGTAAGGGCCTCGGCAACGGCCGCGACCGGCGCGCGTTCGAGACAGCATGGGCGAGACCGCACGGGGACCCGGGATGGATGCAGAACTTGCCGACCACGTCAGGGCCGCGGCGGCGGCGGCAAGGCGCCACGCGCTGGCCTTCCGGGCGCCTGTGGACAAGGACGCGCTGCCCTGGTCGGTGATCGAGGCCTTCGACGCCCGGGTCCGCGGCCATGTCGAGCGCGACCGGCGGATCGAGGAGGAGCGCGACCGGGTGCTGATCGCCGCCGTGAACCTCGCCGAGACCCCGGGCGAGGAAGGCGAGGGCGCGGTCGCGGCCGCCCGCGCCGACCTCGTGGACGCCATCGACTACCTGGAGCAGGCTGTCCTGCGCTTCGGCGTGGTCAACCGGCAGGGCGCGAAGCTCGGTCACGGCGCGTACGGCCAGCCGGTCGGCGCGCGGGATTGGCGCGGCCCCCGGGGGGCCGCCAAGACGAGGCCGTAGGCATTCGCGAGACGCGTCCGACCGCGGCGACCGTGAGCCGCCTCGACCTCAAGACGCTGCGCCTGTTCGCGGCGATCTGCGAGGCCGGGACGCTCAACGGCGCGGCAAGGCGGGCGGCGATCGCCCCCTCGGCGGTGAGCAAGCGCCTGGCCGAGCTGGAGCGCGCGCTGGGCTGCGCCCTCCTCACCCGTGAGCCCCGGGGGATGCGCCCGACGCCGGCCGGCGAGACGCTGCTGCACCACACCCGCCGGATGCTGGCGAGCGCCGAGCAGATGGCGCTCGAACTGGCCGAGCACGCGCACGGCGTGCGCGGCTTCGTCCGGATGCTCGCCAACCTGTCGGCGATCGTGCAGTTCCTGCCCGAGGACCTCCAGGCCTTCCTGGCTGCGCAGGAGCAGATCCGCGTCGATCTGGCGGAGCGGCCGAGCGGCGGCGTGGTGCTGGGCGTCGAGGAGGGCGCGGCCGATCTCGGGATCTGCGCCGGCGGCACCGACACCCGCTCGCTCACCGCCTACCCGTATCGCGGCGACCGCCTGGTCCTGGTGATGCCGGCCGACCATCCGCTGAGCGGGCACGCCGCCGTCGCCCTCGCCGACACCCTCGACTACGACCATGTCGGCCTGCACGTGGAGAGCTCGATCTACGCCGCCCTGCGGGACGAGGCCCGGCGCCTCGGGCGGCCCCTGCGCCTGCGGATCCACGTTCCGAGCTTCGACGGGATCTGCCGGATGGCGCAGGCCGGGATGGGCCTCGGCACGATCCCCGAGGGGGTCTTCGCCCTGCTCGGGCCGCAGCTGAACCTCGCCGCGGTGCCGCTGACCGACCCCTGGGCGACGCGGACGCTCACCCTGGTGGTCCGCCCCGGCGCCCTGCCGCCCGCCGCCGCCCTGCTGCTGGATCACCTGCGCACGGCCGGGGGATAGGAGGCGCCTCCGTTCGCGTGCGGAGAACGCAGGCTCGCGCATGGCGTTTGGACATCGCCTGGAAGCCGGTCGTATCCTCCGGGCAAAGACAGGGAGAGAACGACGGTGTCAGGTCCGCTCAGCGGGATCCGTGTGCTGGAACTCGGCCAGCTCATCGCCGCGCCCTTCGCCACCAAGCTCCTCGCCGAGTTCGGTGCCGAGGTGATCAAGGTGGAGGCGCCCGACGGCGGTGACCCCCTGCGCACCTGGCGCAAGATGCACGGCGACACCTCGCTGTGGTGGTATCTCCAGTCGCGGAACAAGAAGTCGATCGCGGTCAACCTGAAGACCCCGGAGGGGCTCGACATCGTCAAGCGCCTCGCCACCAGCGCCGACGTGGTGGTCGAGAACTTCCGGCCCGGCGGCCTGGAGAAGCTGGGGCTGGGTTGGGACGTGCTCTCGGCCCTCAACCCGTCGCTCACGATGGTGCGCATCTCCGGCTATGGCCAGACCGGGCCGTACCGTGACCGGCCGGGCTTCGGCGCCATCGGCGAGGCCATGGGCGGGCTGCGCTACACCACCGGTTCCCCGGACAGCCCGCCGGCCCGGGTCGGCGTCAGCATCGGCGACACCCTGGCCTCGCTCCACGGCGTGATCGGCGCGCTGATGTCGATCCTGAACGTCAAGGTCAACGGCGGCGCCGGGCAGGTGGTGGACGTCTCGCTGGTCGAGAGCGTGTTCAACGTCATGGAGAGCTTGGTCCCCGAATACGACCTGTTGGGCGAGATCCGCACCCGCACCGGCGGCGCGCTGCCCGGCATCACCCCGTCCAACACCTACCCGACCCAGGATGGCGGCTACGTCGTGATCGCCGGCAACAGCGACCCGATCTTTCGCCGACTGATGCAGGCCATCGGCCGCCCCGACCTCGCCGAGGACACGCGGATGCGCTCCAACGAGGGCCGCTCGCAGTACGCCGCGATGCTCGACGGCGTGATCGGAGACTGGTCGAAGGCAAGGAGCGTCGCGGACGCGCTGGCCGCCCTGGACGCCGCGGACGTGCCGGCGGGGCGGATCTACTCGGTGGCCGACATCGTCGCCGACCCGCACTACCAGGCCCGCGACATGATCCTTCAGGCCGAGCTGCCCGGCGGCACCCAGGTGAAGATGCCCGGCATCGTGCCGAAGCTGTCCGGCACCCCCGGGGCGGTGCGCTGGCCGGGGCCGGCGCTCGGCGCCCACACCGACGCGGTCCTGGCCGATCTCGGCCTGGACGCGGTCGCGATCCAGACGCTGCGCGATGCGGGAGCCGTGAAATGAGCGAGGCCACGATGCTGGTCCAGGAGGTCGCGCCCCGCGACGGCCTGCAGATCGAGGCGGCCTGGGTCGAGACCGCCGACAAGATCGCCCTGGTGGACGCGCTCTCGGATGCGGGCTTCTCCCGCATCGAGGTCTCGTCCTTCGTTTCTCCCAGGGCGGTACCGGCCCTGCGCGACGCCGCCGAGGTCTTCGCCGGGATCCGCCGCCGGCCCGGCACGGTCTACGTGGCGCTCGTCCCGAACCCGAAGGGCGCCGAGCGGGCGCTGGCCGCCGGGGTCGGCGAGATCAATCTCGTCGCCTCGGTGAGCGAGACCCACAACCGCGCCAACATGGGCATGAGCCCGGACGACTCGATCGCGGGCTTCTCCCGCATCATGGCGACCGTGACGGGCTCGGCCGTCCTGACCAATGCGACGGTCGCCACGGCCTTCGGCTGCCCGTTCGAGGGCGACCAGCCGGCCGACGCGGTCGTCGCGCAGGTGGAGCGCTATCGTGCGCTCGGCATCACCGGCGTGACGCTCGCCGACACCACCGGCATGGCCAACCCGCGCCAGGTCGAGCGCCTCGTCGCCCGCGTCCTGCAGATCGTCCCGGCCGAGCATCTGACGCTGCATTTCCACAACACCCGCGGGGTCGGCCTCGCCAACGTGCTGGCGGCCTGGCAGGCGGGCGCGCGCCGCTTCGATGCGGCGCTCGGCGGCCTGGGCGGCTGCCCGTTCGCCCCGGGCGCCACCGGCAACATCTGCACCGAGGATCTGGTCAGCATGGCCCACGAGATGGGGATCCCGACCGGCCTCGACCTGCCGGCCCTGATCGCCCTGTCCCGGGACCTGCCCCGGCTGGTCGGCCACCCGGTGCCCGGTCAGGTCGCCCAGGCGGGCCGGCCCTGCGACCTGCACCCGGTCCCACGGGCCGCCTGACACCGACGATCACAGCGCGAAAAAGCCGCTCACCGAAGGCGGCCCCGCGCATCCGGCTCGTCCGCGACGGGGCGGCCGGACTTCTCCAGGGAGGAACACGATGGCCATCGCGGTGACCGGCGCCCCCGCGCGCCCAGAGGATGTGACCGAGGCCGGCATCGTCCGGAAGGTGGCGTGGCGGCTGATGCCGCTGATCATGGTCTGCTACCTGTTCGCGTTCTTCGACCGGATCAACATCAGCTTCGCCAAGTTCCAGCTGCAGAGCGACCTCGGCTTCAGCAACGTCGCCTACGGGCTCGGCGCCAGCATGTTCGTCGTCGGCTACGTCATCTTCGAGGTGCCGTCGAACCTGTTCCTGTACCGGGTCGGCGCGCGCCGCTGGATCGCCCGGATCATGATCTCGTGGGGGATCGCCACCGCGCTGATGATCTTCATCCGCACGGAATGGCACTTCTACACACTGCGCTTCATCATCGGCGCCATGGAGGCCGGCTTCGCGCCCGGCATCCTGTACTATCTGACCCTGTGGTTCCCGGCCTCGCATCGCGGGCGGATCACCTCGTTCCTGTTCGTGGCCTCGGCGTTCTCGGGCATCCTCGGGGCCCCGGTGGCCGGCCTGATCCTCGGGGGCCTCAACGGCGTCGCCGGGCTCGCCGGCTGGCAATGGCTGTTCCTGGCCGGCGGCCTGCCCTGCCTCGTGCTCGGCGCCCTGGTGCTGATGCGCCTCGACGACCGGATCTCCGATGCGCGCTGGCTGTCGCAGCCGGAGAAGGACCTGCTGTCCGCCCGGATCGCCCACCACAACCGCGAGATCGGCGACCATTCGCTCCTCGGCGCCCTCCGCCAGCCCGGCTTCCTGATGATCGGGCTGGTCTACTTCCTCCTCCAGATCGGCTCATACGGACTGAATTTCTGGGGGCCGGACCTGATCAAGACCGCCAGCGGCAGCAGCGCCGCCTATGTCGGCCTCCTCACGGCGGTCCCGTACATCTGCGGCGCGATCAGCATGGTGGTGGTCGGACGCCTGTCAGACGCCTCCGGCGAGCGGCCGAAATTCGTTGCCGCGCTGGCGATCGCCGCGGCCATCGGGTTCTTCACCGCCGGCCTGTTCGACCGGCAAATCGTGCCGCTGATGATCGCGCTGGCGCTGCTCGGATCCGGCATCGTCGCCTCGATCCCGACCTTCTGGACCCTGCCGGCCAAGCTCGTCACCGGCGTCGGCGCGGCCGGCGGCATCGCGCTGATCAACACGCTCGGCCAGTTCGGCGGCATCGTCAGCCCGGTGATGGTCGGCTGGGTCAAGGACCTGACCGGATCGACCACGCCGGCCCTCTACGTCATCGGGTCGCTCTGCCTGGTGGCGGCCGGCCTCCTGCTGTTCGCCATGCCGGCGAGCCTGCGCCGGAGCGACCGCGGCCCCTGAACGGCTTGCCGAGCCGCTACTCCGGGCTCAGCCCGACGGCGTAGCGGAAATCGCTGGGCGTCAGGCCGAAGCGGTTCTTGAAGCGGCGCGTGAAGTAGACCCGGCTGGTGAAGCCGCAGCCGGCGGCCAGGGTCGCGATCGTCAGGTTGGTGAAGGCCGGGTCGGTCAGGCGGTCGGCCGCGACCTCGAGCCGGCGTTGCCAGATCCAGTCGGAAACGTGCTGGCCGCGCTCGTGGAACAGTTCCTCGAGCCGGCGCAGCGACACGCCGACCGCGGCCGCCAGCTGCGGCGGGTCGAGGGTCGGATCGCCGAGGTTCGCCTCGACATGCGCCTTGGCCCGCTGGACCAGCACGTTGCCGCTCAGCGGCTGCGGCAGGTCCAGCGCCATCCGCTCAGCGATGCTCGCGACGATCAGGTCCACGCCGATCGACCCCATGCGGGCGGCCGCGACCGGGTCGAGCTGGTGATGCATGCGGCTCAACTCCACGAAGTAGCCCGTCGCCAGGTTCGCGGTGGCCAGGTCCGCGCCCACGGTCCGGGCCGCGTAGCGGTGTGCCGGCCCGAGCACGTCCTCCAGCCTTTCGCGCGGCATCTTCAGGTACAAGGATTGATTGCCCGGGCTCGTCGTCATCACCGTCGGCTGATGCTCGATCACCACCAGGTCGCCCGGCCGCTGCGTCGAGACCCGATCCCGCTGCTCGACCGTCGTGGTGCCGGCGAGCGTGAGGCCCACGCTGATGCAGCCCGCGTCACCCAGGCGGCGGATCTTGCCGGGTGTCGCCTCGCTGCGCAGTGGACCCTCCGAGACCCGGGTCATGGTGAGCGGGCCCAGCGTGGCGATCTCCAGCCGGGCCTCGAAGGGCGCGGCGTCGAGCTGCTGCTGTTCAAGGGGTAGGCGCTGCTCTTCCAGGGTCTCCAGCCAGCGTTTGAAACGCGCATCGATAGGAATATTATCGGTCGAAAACAATAATTTCATAGGTAAAATTCCGTTCTCGACGATGACACACGCCGAACAACGGCGCCACGGATCTCCGAAGTATTTGAGCCGAGCCTTGATCTATGACCGAAATTTATCCTGCTAGATTTAATACTTGTCGGACTTATGAGGCTACGAGGAAGGTGTTGCGGCAATGTATACAAAAAATTTCATTGCGTATGCAAGCACGGCGCAGCATGGCCGATGCGGATTCACGTCGCGCGGGCGGGACAATCCCTGACCCGTCTCACGCTGCTTGGAACAGAAGCAGGACGGCGTGTCGCGACGGCGATGCGATCGCGCGCGAGCCTTGCCTTCGTTGCGATGGACCGGTGGGCCGCTACAGGGTGCCGATAAGGGCCGCGATCCGGTATTCCCGCGGCGACAGGCCGTGGCATTCCTTGAACCGGCGGGCGAAATGGGCCTGGTTGGCGAAGCCGCAGCCGAAGGCCACGGCGCCGATCTGCAGGTGGGCGCAGCTCGGGTCGGCCAGGCGCTTGGCGGCCGCCGCGAGACGACGCTGCCAGATCCAGTCGGAGATCTGCTGGCCGCGCTCGTGGAACAGCTCCTGCAGCCGGCGCAGCGACACGCCCACCGCCGCCGCGAGCTGGGGCGGGTCGAGGGTGGGGTCGCCGAGGTTGGCCTCGACGAACGCTTTGGCGCGCTGGACCACGACGGTCCCGTGCAGCGGCTGCGGCACCTCCTTGGCCATCCGCTCGGCGATGCAGGCCACGATCAGGTCCAGTCCGATCGTCGACATCCGCTCGGCCGAGTCCGGATCGAGCCGGTGGCGTATCTGGATCAGCTCGCGGAAGAACGTCGACGCCAAGCTGGTCGTGGCCAGTTCCGCCCCCATGGACAGCGCGGTGTAGAGCCGGGTCGGCCCGAGCACGCTCTCGAGGCGTTCGCGCGGCAATTCCAGGAACACGGCTTGGCTGCCCGGGCTCGTCGTCACCACGGACGGCCGATGATCGAGCACCACGATGTCGCCGGGCTTCTGGACCGAGTCCCGGCCGTCCTGAAGGCAGGTCGACCTGCCGGAGAGCTTGAACAGCACGACGGCCATGCCGGCCCGCTCGTGCTGGCGCGCGGCGTTGGGGGTCGTCTCGTTGCGCAGCGCGCCCTGCGTGACCCGCGTCATTCGCAGGGTGCCGACGTTGGCGAACTCCATCTTGCCGGCGAACGGGCTGTCGTCGAGGCGCGCAATCTCGATCGGCACCAGCCGCTCGAACAGCGTCTCCCGCCAGATCTTGAAGCGGTCCTTCGCGTGGAGGTTGTCGGTCGTGAATACGGGCTGCACGGGTGCTGTCCCCTGGCGATGCCGGGCGATGCGGTGGTCTACGGGGTGCCCACGAAGGCCGCGTGGCGATACTCCCGGGGAGCCATGCCGTAGCGTTCCTTGAAGCGGCGGGAGAAGTGGGCCTGGTTGGCGAAGCCGCAGCCGAAGGCCAGGGATCCGATCGGCATTTGGGCGCAGCCCGGGTCTGCGAGGCGCTTGGCCGACGCCTCCAGGCGGCGCTGCCAGATCCAGTCGGAAATGTGCTGGCCGCGCGCCTGGAACAGTTCCTGGAGCCGGCGCAGCGACACGCCCACCGCCGCCGCGAGCTGGGGCGGGTCGAGGGTCGAGTCGCCGAGATGGGCCTCGACATGGGCCTTGGCGCGCTGGACCACGACGGTGCCGTGCAGGGGCTGGGACACGTCGAGCGTCAGGCGCTCGGCGATGCTGGCGACGATCAGGTCCACGCCGACCGACGCCATCCGGGTGGCCGAGTCGGGGTCGAGCCGGTCGCGCAACCGGACAAGCTCTTGGAAGAACGTGACCGTCAGCCCCGTCGAGACGACGTCGGCGCCCATCGTCAGGGATGTGTAGCGCCGGGTGGACCCGAGCACGCTCTCCAGGCGCTCCCGGGGCAGCTCCAGGAACAGGGACTGGCTGTCCGTGCTCGACTCGTGCGCGGCCGGACGATGATCGATCACCACGACCTCGCCGGGGCGCTGCACCGAACTGCGGCCATCCTGGCTGCGCTTCGACGTGCCGGCGACCTTGAAGATCACCACGACGGTGCCGTCCTTGCCGTTGCGCCGGATCAGCCCGCGCGTCGCCTCGCTGCGCATGGCGCCGTGCGTGACGCGGGTCAGCACCAGCGGGCCGACGCTCGCGGCTTCAAGCTTGGCCCGGAAGGGACGGTCGTCGAGGC
>Ga0265798_10011601_pt1 | contig 10720 bp, 8 predicted proteins | sample P3T30metagenome_FD_192430 | JGI IMG/M metagenome (GOLD analysis project Ga0265798, IMG submission 192430) | Plant litter microbial communities from East Loma Ridge, Irvine, California - P3 T30 | ecosystem: Environmental > Terrestrial > Plant litter > Unclassified | place: USA: California... | reverse complement strand
GTGCCGCCGGTGTGCCGCCACGGCGACGCCCGGCGCGCGCCGGATCCAACGACAATCCAGCGACCGGTTCGTGCCGCCTTTGGGGGACGGGCGCCCCGGATCGTGACGGGAGTTCCTCATCTTGTTGCCATCGACCACCTTGGCGTGCGGCGTGCCCCGCAGCGCCTGGCGTATCCTGCTGACCGGCCTGCTGGGCGCCACCGCGAGCGGTGCGCTCGCCGCCGGCCCGCGTGCGGACGCCGATCTCACCACCGTCGCGCCGGCCGACCCCGCCGCCGCGCCGACCACCGATCCCGCCACGCCCGACGAGGCCGGTGCAGAGGTGCTGGTCACCGCACGCCGCCGGCAGGAGCGCGCGCAGGACGTGCCGATCGCGCTCAGCGTCGTCGGGTCCGAAGCGCTGGAGCGCACCGGTAATTTCACGCTCGGCCAGGTGCAGCAACTGGTACCGAGCCTGCAGGTCTTCAGCTTCAACCCGCGCAACACCAACATCAACATCCGCGGGCTCGGCTCGAACGTCGCGCTGACCAACGACGGGCTGGAGAATGGCGTCGGCATCTATATCGACAATGTCTTTTACGGCCGCGTCGGCCAGTCGCAGTTCGATCTGGTCGACCTCGATCGCATCGAGGTGCTGCGCGGGCCGCAGGGGACGCTGTTCGGCAAGAACACCACCGCCGGCGCGATCAACATCTCCACCCGCGCGCCGAGCTTCACGACCGAGTTCGCGGGCGAGGCGACGCTCGGCGATTATGGCTATCATCAGGTCCGCGGCTCGCTGTCGGGGCCGATCGTCGCCGACACGATCGCCTACCGGCTGAGCATCGCCGACACGCATCGTGACGGCTTCCTGACCAACGTCACCACCCGCGAACGCGCGCAGGATTACGACAATCTCTCCGCGCGCGGTCAATTGCTCATCACGCCGACCCCGGCGCTCGCGATCAAGCTGATCGGCGACTATGCGCAGCAGAAGCAGCATTTCGTGCTCGGCATCTTCGCCGATTATTTCGGCAGCTACGACAACGGCGCCGCGATCCCGAACAACTTCCGCGATCGCACCGCGCGCGCCGGCCATACGCCGCTGCCGGTCGATCCGTTCGCGCGCCGCGGCGAATCCGACAGCCATTATCAGTCGAACATGAAGAGCTATGGCGCGTCGGGGCAGCTCGACTGGGATCTGGGGTCGGCGGCGCTCACCTCGATCACCGCCTATCGCTGGTGGGACTGGGACCCTGCGAACGACGGCGACAACACGGCGCTGCCGGTCACCACCAAGGCGCAGCAGGCGAACCGCCAGCGCCAGTTCAGCCAGGAAGTGCGGCTGGCGTCGACCGGCACCAACACCGTCGATTACGTGGTCGGCGCTTACTACTTCTGGCAGATCGTCCGCGGCTACGGCGCGACCGCCTACGGTCCCGCGGCCCCGAACTGGAACCTGCCGGCGGTCTCCGCGACGATCGGCAATGCCGCGCTGTCCGGGTTCGAGGCGCGCTCGACCTCGACGCCGGAGACGAAAAGCCTTGCCGCCTTCGGGCAGGCGACGTGGAACGCGACCGACGCGCTGCACCTCACCGTCGGGCTACGCTACACGACCGAACGCAAGAACGGCCGCTTTCGCCAGTTCCATTACGCGGGGGCCGACCTGTCGTCGCTGCCGGCGCAGGCGCGCACCGCCGCGCTCGCGATCCGCACCCAGTTCAACCCAGTGATGGATTTCACGACCCGGCTCAACGACGACAGCCTCTCGGGGCTGGCGACACTGTCATACCGCGTCGCGCCGGATGCGTTGCTCTACGCCTCCTATTCGCGCGGCAGCAAATCGGGCGGGCTCAACCTCACCGCGCTGCCCACCGGGATCGACCCGAACGTCCGACCGGAAGGGGTCAACGCCTATGAGGTCGGGCTGAAGTCGCAATGGCTGAACCGGACGGTGACGCTCAACCTCGCCGGATTCTGGACCGACGTCTCAGACTATCAGACCGGCATCACCGAGCAACTCGCCAACACCGTCACCTATCGCCAGTATATCGCTAATATCCCGTCGGTGCGCTCGCGCGGGGTCGAGGGCGATCTGGTCTGGGCGCCGGTGCGGCACGCCTCGCTCAACGCCTCCATCAGCTACACCGACGCTACCTACCGCGATTACCGCAACGCGCCGCAGGCGCCCGAGCGGCTGAACCTGGGCGGCATCCAGAACCTGACCGGGCAACAGCTCGCGGGCGTGCCGAAGTTCACCTACACGCTTGGCGCCGACGCGGCACAGCCGCTCGGCGGCGCGCTCGAACTGTACGGCCATGCCGACTATTCGCATCGCTCCTCGTTCAACACCACCGCCGGCAACTCGCGCTACGGCGTGATCGACGCGTACGGCGTACTCAACTTGCGCATCGGCCTGCGCACCGAAGACGCCCGCTGGGACCTGTCCGCCTGGGTCAGGAATGCGGGCGACACCGATTACTTCCAGACGCTGTCGCCGACCAATTTCGGGCTGGTGACCGGCATCGTCGGCGACCCGCGCACGTGGGGCGTCACCCTTCGCACGAAGCTGTGAGGATCCAGCGGCATGGCCACACTCCACGCATCCCTCTTCGCCCCGGCAACGCGCGGCAGCAGACGGCTCACCCCGCTGCGGCTGGCGGCCTTCTCGTCACTGACGCTGCCGATCTACGCCGCGCAGGGGCCGCTGGCGGTCTATCTGCCCGCGATCTATGCCGAGCATTACGGGCTGTCGCTGGCGACGATCGGGCTGATCTTCCTGCTCGAACGCGTGTGGGGCGCGGTCGCGGACCCGCTGATCGGCGTGCTCGGCGATTACGGCAGCAGCCGGCTCGGTCGCCGGCGGACGTGGATCCTCGCCGGCGCGGTCGTCTATGCCGCCGCGGCGTCGACCCTGTTCTTCCCGCCAGCCGGATTCGGCGCGCCGTTGCTCGCCGCGGCGCTGTTCCTCTTCTATCTCGGCTGGTCGATGATCCAGATCCCGTATCTGGCGTGGTCGGGCGAAATCTCGCGCGACTATGACGAGCGCACCCGCATCGCCACCTACGGCACGGTCGCCGGATCGGTCGCGCTGTTGCTGGTGCTGATCCTGCCGACGATCATCGACCAGCTGCGCCCCGACGATGCCGCGCTGAAGCTCGCCTCGTTCGGGCTGGTGGTGATCGGCGGGCTGGTCGTCACACTGCCGCTGGCGCTGACCGCGGTCGAGGACAACAGCCGCCCGCCGGTCGCGAACACGCGGATGCCGTTCGCGCGCGCGGTGCGGCTGATCCTCGGCGAGACCTTGCTGCTCCGCGTGATCCTGTCCGACTTCGCGGTCACGACCGGACAGCTGATCCGCTCGGCGCTGATCGTCTTCTTCGTCAGTGCCTATATGGGCCGCCCCGAATGGGCGAGCGGGCTGTTCCTGTTCCAGTTCGTCTTCGGGATCGCGGCGGGGCCGATCTGGCTGCGGATCTCCACCCGGCTCGGCAAGCACCGGACCGCGATCCTCGGCGAGCTGGTGCAGGTCGCGATCAACCTCGGGCTGCTGCTCGTCACCCCGGCGCGCTTCCCGCTGCTGCTCGCGCTGACGCTGGCGCAGGGGCTCGCGCAGGGTTCGGGCAATCTGATGCTGCGGTCGATGGTCGCCGACGTCGCCGACAAGCACCGGCTGGAGACCGGCGCGGATCGCACCACCTTGTTCTTCTCGGTGTTCAGCCTGACCAGCAAGGCCGGCATGGCGGCGGCGATCGGGATCGCGCTGCCGCTGGTGGCGTGGCTCGGCTTCACGCCGGGGGCCGCGAACAGCCCCGCCGCGCTGCACGGCTTGCTGCTGGTCTTCGCGCTCGGCCCCGCGGTCGCGCACCTGATCTCCGCCGCCAGCCTCTACCGCTTCCCGCTCGACCAGGCCGAGCATGCGCGCATCCGCCGCGCGCTCGCCGACTGACCCATAACCGCCATCAACCACGAAGAAGGAGAAGTGCCATGACGTCTCTCGTCCACCGGTTCGTGAACGCCGCCGAAGCGGAAAGCCCGCTCGACATCCACCCCGTCGCCGGCCGGATCGGCGCCGAGATCCGCGGCGTGAAGCTCGGCGGCGACCTCGACCCGCTGACCGTCGCCGCGATCGAGGCCGCGCTCGTCCGCCACAAGGTGATCTTCTTCCGCGAACAGCATCTCACCGACGAAGCGCACGAGGCGTTCGCCGCGCTGCTCGGCGAGCCGATCGCGCATCCGACGGTGCCGGTCGCCGAGGGATCACGCTACCTGCTCGAACTCGAATCGAAGGAAGGCTATGCCGCGTCGAGCTGGCATACCGACGTCACCTTCGTCCCCGCCTATCCCAAGGCATCGATCCTGCGCGCGCTGGTGATCCCCGACGCGGGCGGCGACACGCTGTGGGCGAACGGCGAGACCGCCTATGAGGAACTGCCCGACGCGCTGCGCACGCTCGTCGACGGGCTGACCGCGATCCACAGCAACGACTATGACTATGCCGAGGTGCTGGCCGGCGCGTCGAAGACCCAGGAGGAGCACCGCAAGGTCTTCACTTCGACGATCTACGAAACCGAACATCCGGTGGTGCGCGTCCATCCGGTGAGCGGCGCGCGCTCGCTGCTGCTCGGCCATTTCGTCAAGCGCTTCGCCGGGCTGAACACCGCGGATTCGCAGCGGCTGTTCGCGATCCTGCAGGATCACATCACCAAGCCGGAGAATGTCGTGCGCTGGCGCTGGCAGGCCGGCGACGTGGCGATCTGGGACAATCGCTCGACGCAGCATCGCGCGGTCGCCGATTTCGGATTGCAGCGTCGTCACCTGCGCCGCGCCACGGTCGCCGGAGACGTGCCGCGTGGCATCGACGGTCGCACCAGCCGTGCGCTCAAGCCCGAAGCGGCCGCCGCCGCCGGCTGACCCGATCGGCCCGCCCGGTCGTCGGGCGGGCCGCAATCGATCGATGGTGTCTGTAAATTAACGCTTTTTCTTCAAATGGCCGTTTAGCCGCCGAGCAGGCGATGAGCGAACAACAGAGAAATGGAAGCGTCAGATGCCGGGTGTGGCCGCACGAATTCGCGATCTCGGTCTTTCCGCGAAGGTGACATGGCTTATCGCGCTGTCGCTGTGCCTCTTGTCGCTGGTGACGGCTGTGGTCACTGCCACCGTGCTGGCGATCAATGCCGAGCGGAGCGCGACCGAGCGTCAGGAGGCGAACATGCGTGTCGCGTGGAGCGTGCTCCAGCGCCATGGCCGTTACGCCACCGTAAACGGTGATCTGCTCACAATCGACGGGCATGTCCTCAACGGCGATCACAGCGCGGTCGACCGCGTCAAGGAACTGGTCGGCGGCACCGCGACGATCTTCCGCGGCGACACCCGCGTCGCCACCAACGTCAAGAACAAGGACGGCAGCCGCGCGACCGGCACCAAGCTGACCAGCGACGCCGTCCGTGAGACCGTGCTGCGCGACGGCCGCAACTATCGCGGCCGCGCCGATATTCTCGGCACCAATTATTTCACCGCTTACGACCCGATCAAGGATGCGAACGGCGCGGTGGTCGGCATCCTTTACGTCGGCATCCCGGCCGCCGACTTCCTCGCCAGTGTCCATGAGGTTCAGGGCAGTATCGCGATCGTCGCGGTGCTGGTGACGCTCTGTGCCGCGCTGGCGTGTCTCGCGCTGACTCGAAAAATGTTCCGCCCGCTCGGCGAGATGCGGCGCGCGATGACCGAACTGGCTGGCGGGCGGCGCGATGTCGCGGTTCCGGGCACGGAGCGGCGCGACGAGATCGGCGCGATGGCGAAGGCGCTGGTCGTCTTCCGCGATGCCGGCGAGGCCAAGGCGCGCGCCGATGCCGAGCAGCAGCAGGTGGTCGACGCGCTCGCACAACAGCTTGCCGCGCTCGCCGACGGGCGCCTCACGCAGCGGCTCGGACAGACGCTGCCCGCCGCTTATGCGACGCTCGCAAAGGATTTCGACCGCGCGCTGTCGTCGATCCATGACGCCTTGCTCGGGATCAGCCGCGGCAGCGAGACCGTCTACCGCTTCACCGCCGAGCTGACGCAGGCCTCCGACGATCTGTCGTGCCGCACCGAGCAACAGGCTGCGAGCCTTGAGGAAACCGCTGCGGCGATGAGCGCGATCGCCGACACCGTGAACAATGCCGCGACCGGCGCCGCGAGTGCGCAGGAAGCGATGCACCGCGTCCACGGCGAGGCGCGCGACGGCGCGCAGGTGGTACGCGAGGCGGTCGCGGCGATGGGGCGGCTCGAACAGGCGTCGAACGAGATTTCGGAGATCATCGCGGTGATCGACGGCATCGCCTTTCAGACCAACCTGTTGGCGCTCAACGCCGGGGTCGAGGCGGCGCGCGCCGGCGACGCCGGCAAGGGCTTCGCGGTGGTCGCCAGCGAGGTGCGCGCGCTCGCCGGGCGCTGCTCGGACGCCGCCACCGACGTCCGGCAGCGGATCGTGCTGAGCGGGCAGCAGGTCGAGGATGGCGTGCGGCTGGTCAACGACACCGGCAGCGCGCTGGAGCGGATCACGACGCAGATCGGCGCGATCACCACGCAGGTATCTGACATCGCGACCAATGCTTCCGCACAGGCCGAGGGTCTGCGTCAGATCGACATCGCGCTGGCGCAGATCGACGGCACCACGCAGCAGAATGCGGCGATGGTCGAGGAAGTGACCGCGGTTACCCGCAAGCTGGAGACGCAGGCCGGTGCGCTCGGCAGCCAGATCGCACGCTTCGACGTCGGCGCGGCACCGCCTCCGCTCGCGCGCGCGGCGTGATGACGGGCGTCAATAAGCGTTGAACGTGAAGGGGATGCGCAACGTGGTGCGGACGTCGGCGGCATCGTCGGTCGCCCCTACCTCGACGTTCCAGTTCAGCGTCGTCGTCGGCGAGGTGCGGTAGCTGACGCCGAACAGCAAACGCCCGATCTGGAGATCACGGCTTTCGGCGGTCATGGCGTCGCCGAGTTCCTGCGTGGTCTGGTTGAGCGCGCGGACGCGGGTTTTCGTCCCCAACGCCCAGGTCTGGGCGTAGCCGAAGCTGAGCGACGTGCGCGGATTTAATGCGATCGCGATCCCTGCGCTCGCCGACGGCTGGCTGCCCGGTGCCACGCGTTCGATGAACGCGGCACCGATCTGACGGTTGATGGTGCGCGCGAAATTGTAGGTGTAGCCCAATGTCGCGAACAAAACCGCCGGATCGCTGGGTAGAATCGCGGTCAGGTTCGGTGTCACGCCCCAGAATCCCGCCCCCGTTGCGCCCTTGAGCGCATTGCCGAGCGCATCGCGCGGCACACGGAACGGATCGGTGCCGGTCGGTGCCACCGCCTGCACGCCCGCGATCAGATACGGCGCGCCGTTGTTGCCGTCGGTGAATTGGTAGCGCAGCCCGAAGTCGATATCGCCGATGTTCGCGCCACTGACCGGACGGTCGAGCTGTCCGGCGTTGGGCTCGGTCGGATTGGCGACCGGCGCGAGCACCGACTTGTCGGACCGGTAGACGAACGGCAGCCGCCCGTTGATCTCTAGCCGGCTGGTCAGCCCGAGCCGCCCGACGGTGCCGACGGTCAGCACGTCCTGCCGGCTCTGGTTGATGTCGAAGACGCCGATCAGCACCGCCTCGGGGATCTGCACGCCGCGGAACACCACCTGGTTGCGGTCGGCGCGCGCATATTCGAAGTTGACCTCGACCGTCGCGCGGCCCGCCTTGGTGATGATCCCTCCCTGTTCGGAGAGGACCGCGACCTGCACCTGCCGCTGGTCGGACGGCGCCTCGCCGACGGTCTGCACCTGCGTGCCCGCGCTCGCGGTCGAGGCCGCGGCAGAGGGCGGCGGCGCGGGCGGCGGCGACGCCGGGAGCGGCACGCCGCCCGGCGGGAGCGCGGTCTGTGCGACCTGCGTGCCGGCATCGCCGCGCCCGGACAGCCGCGCCTCCAGCCGGTCGATCCGCGCGCGCTGTTCGTCGAGCGCGCGCTGCTGGCGGTCCAGCTCCTGCCGCTCGGCGGCGAGCGTGCGGCGCAGCTCGTCGCCGTCATCCACCGCGGCCGGCATTGCCGCGGTCGCCGGGGACACCGGCTGCTGCGCCGCCGCCGGCGCGGCGATCAGGCCGAGAGAGAGAAACGCACTGGAGGCCGCCGGTCGCATCGATGATTATCCCCTTTTCCAATTGGCTCAGCGCGGACCCGCTGCCTCGGTCGCGATCCGGTTGGCGAGCAGCATGCCGTTGGTCAGCCCGGCGGGCAGCCCGACCAGATTGACGTTGACGGTGCTGACGGTATCGATGACGCGGTCGTTGGCGGTGTTCGAGATCACCGCGCCGGTCGCCTGCCCGACCAGATGCCGGATCTCGGTGGTCGGCGTCACCAACTGCACCTGGCTGCCGCGCTCGTCGCTGGTCAGCCGGATGCTCCCCGAACTGGCGTCGACCGCCGGACCGTTGGCGACCACCGGCACCGGGGTCTGCCCCGACGCGTCGAGCCAGCCGGTGGTCGGCCCGGAGACGATGTTGACGCTGGCGGGCGTGTCCGTGCCGGGCGCGGTGACGGTGGTGCCGGTCGGCGTCCGCGACACCGAGACGGTCGGCCAGCTCGGGTCGCCGGTCTCGACGGTGACGGTGCCGGGCACCTCGCTGGGGCTGGTCCTGCCGTCGGTGAAGACGCGCACGCCTTGCGCCTCGCTGGAGAAGATCGTGTGCAGCGCCAGCACGCCGTCGATGCGCGTCTGGATGTCGATGCCGATCGCGACGTTGAGCCCGTTGGGCAGCATCAGCCCGCCGCGCATCGTCGCCAGCTCGCGATCCGGGACCGGCACCGGTGCGTCGCCGGGCGCGGCCAGTGAAGCGGCGATCAGCAAGGCGATCGACATGTCAGAACTCTCCCAGACGTGGGCGGGTGAGCGCGAGCTGCGCGCTTTCCAGCGGATCGGCGGGCAGGAACGGACGACCATGCGGCGCGCGCGCAAGGTCGACGGGCATGTTGAAATGCGACTGCCCGACCGCGTCGCGCCCGCTGATGATGAAGAACACGCCGTTCCATTGCTTGGCGAAGCGCCCGATCGTCTCGCGCCGCAGCCCCAGCGACGGGTCGCCGAGCAGCAAGGTCTGATCGTCGATCCCCTTGACGACGACGAAGTGGCGGTAACCGTCGAAGTCGATCAGCGCGATGCCGGGCACGCGCGCCTGCGCGATCTGCGCGACGCTGACCTTGAAGCCATCGGCGGCGATGCCGCGCGCCGCGAGATAACGCTTCATGTCGAGCAGCGAGAAGCCGAGCCGGCGGATCTGCGCCTGATCGCCGTCGCGGAACATGCCGAGGAACACGCTCTGCTCGTTCTGCGGATCGTCGTAATGGAAGCGCAGCAGCGTCGCGAGCGCCGCCGATCCGCAGCTGAAATCATATTGCTGCCGCACCACCGTTTCGAACCGCCGCCCGATCAGGCTGGTGACGGGAACGGTGAAATTGAGCGTCGGCGAGAAGTTGGTGACGTTCCCGCCCTCGGGCAGCGGCATCGCGGTACAGCCGGCGGTCGCCAGCAGCGCCGCCGGCAGCCACCGGGCGAGGCGGAGCGGCGCGCGCATCGTTACTGGTTGATCGCGACGTTCACGTTCAGCGACGAATTGATGGAAACATTGTTTCCGGTGTTCGCGCTGAGCAACGACAGGCCGTTGAGATTCTGGAAGGAATTGGGGTCGAAGCTGATCGTCCCGGTTTCCGAATGGCCGTTCACGCTGTTGCCGCTGACCGTGCTGGTGTTCTGCGCGCGGATCACCTGCGACAGATCCGACTGGCCGGTGACCGCGCCGAGCTGTGCATTGTCGACCGGTGCGGCGGCACCGAACGGACTGGCCTGAAGCGGCGCCGCGGCCGGCGCGGTCTGCGCAACGGCCGAAACCGGAACGGCGGCGGCGAGCAGCGCCGGACCGATGAAGAGGATACGCATGTCCCGATCTCCCGATCGATCAGAGAAAAGGAGGAGGGGCGGCACCGCCACCCCTCCCCGCCCCCTTGGCCCTATTGACCGCCGCCGAGGTTGATCGTGCCGGCCGCGACGCTGACGTTCACCGCCGAATTCTGCGATGCGCCGGCGCCGGTGTTCATGTTGAGCGACTGCAGCCCGGCGAGGTTCTGGAACGCGCCGTCGCCGGTGGTCAGGCTGTTGTTGACCGAGTTGGTCGCGCCGCCCGGGGTCTGGCTGTAATCGACCCGCACGCCTGTAACGTAGCTGGCGAGCGTCGCCGAGGAGACCACCGCGCTGGCCCCGAAGACGTTCGAGGTCGATGCCGCCCCGGTTCCCGCCGACGCCATGCCGGTGCTGCGCATCGAGCTGTCGGCGTAGCTGGCGTCGCCATTGGTCGCGACCGAGCCGCGGCCCGAATTGCTGGCGGTGTTGCGACGGTCCGAATTGTCGTTGGTCGACTGATTGCGGCTGTCGGTGGCGTCGCCGTTGTTCGCCGCGACCTGCGCGCCGCTGGCCGAGCTGGTCATCGAGCGGTTCGAATTGTCCGAATTGTCGGTCGTGGACTGGTTGCGGCTGTCGGTCGCGGAACCGCTGCCGTTGTTCGCGACCTGCGCGCCGCTTGCCGAGCTGGTCCGCGAGCGATTAGAATTGTCCGAATTGTCGGTCGTGGACTGATTGCGGCTGTCGGTGGCCGAGCCGCTGCCGTTCGAGGCGACCTGGGCGCCCGACGCCGAGGTGGTCGTCGTGTTGGTGGTGGTCGACTGGTTGCGA
>Ga0265798_10011600_pt1 | contig 10720 bp, 5 predicted proteins | sample P3T30metagenome_FD_192430 | JGI IMG/M metagenome (GOLD analysis project Ga0265798, IMG submission 192430) | Plant litter microbial communities from East Loma Ridge, Irvine, California - P3 T30 | ecosystem: Environmental > Terrestrial > Plant litter > Unclassified | place: USA: California... | reverse complement strand
GGCGTGTACTTGATCGCCACCGCGTCGATCGGCACGCCCGCGGCCTTGAGCGTCAGCAGCTGCGGCGCCTCCGCGACGCAGGGCACGCACCAGCTGGCGAAGACGTTGAGCAGCCGCGGCGCGCCGCGACGGAAGTCCGCGTCGGTCACGCCCGGCTTGCCCGGCGCGATCGCGGGCAGCGTGAACGCGGGCAGCGGCTTGCCCACCATCGCCGAGTAGACGGTGCGATCGGCCGGACGCCACAGCCCCCACAGCACCACCGCCAGCACGATGCCGAAGGCGCAGAGCGGCAGCCACAGCAGCCAGCGCGCGTGGCGCGGCCCCGAGCCGGCCGCGCCCTCCCCCTGTGCGCCCGCGCTCACGCCGCGCTCCAGGCGGCGGTCTCCGCGTGCGCGTCGGCGCGGCGCTGCTGGTGCCACAGCCGCCACTGATGCCCCACCAGCGCGAGCGCGCCGCCCAGCGCGATCAGGAAACCGCCGAACCAGATCAGCGTCACCATCGGCTTCCACCACAGCCGCAGCTGCCAGCGCCCGTCCTCACCCAGCGTGCCGAGCACCGCGTAGAGCTGCCCGTCCCAGCGCGTCAGGATCGCGCTCTCGTTGGTGGTGGTGACCGGCGTGGTGAAATAGCGCACCTGCGGGCGCAGCACCGCGATCGCCGCGTCGTCGAGCGTGACGTTCAACCGCCCCTCGAGCGCGGTCCAATTGTCCCCCACCAGCGGACGCACGCCCTCCAGCCGCACGGTGAAGCCCGCCACGCGCGCGGGGTCGCCGGTGCCGACCGCGACCAGCCGCTCCTGCGTATAGGCGGTGCTCGCCGCCATGCCGATCAGCGACACCGCGACGCCGAGATGCGCCACCACCATGCCCCAGAGCTGGAGCGGGGTGCGGCGCAGGTTGCGCTTCGCCAGCGGCGCGACGCTCGCCACCGCAAGCCCGACGCCCAGCGCGATGCCGAGCAGCGGCAGCGGCGCGATCGGGCCGCCCAGCACGAAGGCGCCGACTCCCGCGAACAGGGTGGCGGCGATCCCGGGGAACAGCCGCTGCGCCACCTCGCTGGGATCGTCGCGGCGCCAGCGCATCACCGGCCCGGCGGCGAGCACCGCGACCAGCAGCAGCGCCACCGGTCCCGCGGTCGAGTCGAAGAAGGGCGGCCCGACCGAGAGCTGCACCCCCATCGCGGCGGCGACGATCGGGTAGAAGGTGCCGATCAGCACGATGCCGAGGATGACGGTGAGCAGCAGGTTGTTCGCCACCAGCGAGCCCTCGCGGCTGACCGCCTCGAACAGCTTGCCCTGCCGCACCGTGCCGATCCGCAGCCCGAACAGCAGCAGCGCGCCGCCGATGTAGATCACCAGCAGCGCCAGGATGAAGGCGCCGCGGCGCGGGTCGACCGCGAAGGCGTGGACGCTGGTGAGGATACCCGAGCGCACCAGGAAGGTGCCGATCATGCTCATCGAGAACGCCACCACCGCCAGCATCACGGTCCAGGCGCGCAGCCCGTCGCGCGTCGCCAGCACGCTGACCGAGTGGAGCAGCGCGGTCGCGGCGAGCCACGGCATCAGGCTGGCATTCTCCACCGGATCCCAGAACCACCAGCCGCCCCAGCCGAGCTCGTAATAGGCCCAATAGCTGCCCGCGGTGATGCCGAGCGTCAGGAAGATCCAGGCGCCGAGCACCCAGGGGCGCATCGCGCGCGCGAAGGCGGCGCCGACGTCGCGGGTCACCAGAGCGCCCACCGCGAAGGAGAAGGCCACCGACAGGCCGACATAGCCGGCGTAGAGCGTCGGCGGGTGGAAGGCGAGTCCGGGATCCTGCAGCAGCGGGTTGAGCCCCGCGCCATCGGCGGGCGCCGGGTCGAGTCGCGCGAACGGGTTGGAGGCGAACAGCAGGAAGGCGTAGAAGCCGAGCGCGATCGTCGCTTGCGCCGCCAGCGTGGCGACCAGCGTGTCCGCGCGCAGGCGGTGCTCCAGCCGCGCCACCGCCGCGCCGGCAAGCCCGAGGATGGTCACCCACAACAGCATCGAGCCCTCGTGATTCCCCCACGCGCCCGCGAACTTGTAGAGCGTCGGCTTCATCGAGTGACTGTTGGCGGCGACCAGTGCGACCGACATGTCCGAGGCGAGGAAGGTGGCGATCAGCGCCGCCATCGCGGCGAGCGCGAGCGCGCCCTGCACGATGGCGACCGCGCGCACCGTCGGCGCGGCGCGTGCGGCGTCGGCGCCGGCCTTGAGCGCGAGCGCGCCCAGGACAAGCTGCGCCAGCGCGAGCGCAGCGGCGAGCCACAAAGCGGCGAGACCGAACTCGGCGGTCATGCGGGAGGAAACGCGGGCGACACGCGCATGGCTTTAGCGGCGTGGCGCGGGAGCGTCGAGGCGGATCGGGTCGGCGTCTCCGCGCCATCGCGGCGCCACCGCCCAGCAGCGGCTCGATCAGGCGCAGACGTGATCGAGGCACAGCCGACCCTGCCCACCGGTCCGCTGCGATCGGAGCAGCCGGCCGGGGTCGAGGATCGTCATACGAGGGCGGACGCGGCCGCACCGACAGCGCGCGCCAGCCCGGGCTGCCGATCTGGTGCGCGATCCGGGCGGCGCTGTACGTCGAGCTGCGCGACTGGAAGGACGGCCCCGCCGGCGAGCGACTGGCGGATATCTCCGCCTGATCTCCGGCACCCGCAGGTGACGCGCAGCCGCAGGCGGCGCGATCACCGCGCACGGTCATCGGACGGGGACCAAAGCAATCAGCGCAGCCCTTCAAACGGCGGCATGCACCGGGAGACACGATCGCAGCCGAACGATATGGACCGAGCATGGCTCGGCTGCTGCTCTTCAACAAACCGTTTGGGGTTCTGTCGCAATTCACCGATCGCGGCTCACCGACGGCGCGAGCGACGCTGTCGGACTTCATAGATACGAAGGGCGTCTATCCAGCCGGAAGGCTCGATCGCGACAGCGAGGGGCTGCTGCTGCTATGTGACGACGGCCGGCTGCAGGCGCGCATCTCCGATCCACGTTTCAAGATGCCTAAGACCTATCTCGTGCAGATCGAAGGCGATCCGCAGACGTCGGCACTGGATCGTCTGCGACAGGGCGTCCGGCTCAAGGATGGCATGACCTTGCCTGCCGATATCGCCCGGATCGACGCGCCCGCCCTCTGGCCGCGCGATCCGCCGATACGCAAGCGCGCGACCATCCGCGACAGCTGGCTGAGGATCACCATCCGCGAGGGACGTAACCGGCAAGTGCGCCGCATGACGGCGGCGGTCGGTTTGCCCACGTTGAGGCTGGTCCGCTGGTCGATCGGCGATTGGTCCGTCGCGGGGATCGCACCCGGCCAGTTCCAGTCGCTCTCGCGTCCGAGTGAGCTCACCGGCATGCCGTATGACCGATGACACATGGTCACGAGCGCAGGTGGTGCGGCCGGCATGACCACGGCTCACAGCCGCGTCCGCAACCGGCCTCATCGGTCGCGGCGATCGATCGGAGCGTCGTTCCGGAGGGGCTACCACGCCATCGACCGCGCCGCCAACGAGAGGCGATGCGCTGCTTCGATCGGCCTTCACGCTCAGCAGCTCAGCGCATCCAGATCGGCAGGATTCTGAACGCCAATGAACTATCGCCACTCCTTCCACGCCGGCAACAGCGCCGATGTGGTCAAGCATAGCCTGCTGATCGCGCTGGTTCGGGCGCTACAGCAGAAAGACAGTGCGTTGACCCTGATCGACACGCATGCCGGCTGCGGACTGTATGACCTAGGCGGCGAACAGGCCCAGCGCACCGGCGAAGCGGCACAAGGCGTCCTGAAAGTCTTCGACCACCCGAGTCCCATGTTGGACGACTATCGCGCCGCTGTGCGGGCGGTGAATGCCGGGGCAGAGCCGCGCCTGTACCCCGGCTCGCCGCTGGTCCTGGCGCGTCTCCTGCGCCCGCAGGACGTGCTGATCCTCAACGAGAAGCATCGCGAGGACGCCGGTGCCCTGCGCGCCGCGATGCGCACTACGCCCGCTGCGGTGCATGAGCGCGATGCCTATGAGCTATGGCTGGCACTGCTTCCGACCCGCACCGGCCGCGGCGTGGTGGTGGTTGATCCGCCATACGAACAGACCGACGAACGCGCTCGTATCACCGCCACCCTGGGCACGGCTCACCGCAAATGGGCGCATGGCGTGACGGTGATCTGGTATCCGCTCAAGGATCGCGTGACGCATCAGCGCTGGAAGAAGACGTTGAGTCAGCTCGGCATTCCGAAATTCCTGTCGGTGGAGCATTGGTTGTATGATGCCGATAGGCCTGGCAGCTATAACGGCGCGGGGCTTTTCATCATCAACCCGCCCCATGCCTTCACGCAGGCGCTGCCGCCCCTGCTAGACGCGCTCCGCAGCGCACTGGCACCGGCGGGGCACAGGGGCTAGCTGACAGCTGATTGGCTGAACGTGTGAGAGCGCCGCCGCTCATCGAGAATCTGATCGGTTCTGCCAAGCTCGGCGCGGAGGAGGCGTTGCTCTGAGCCGTGAGGCCATCGGCGACGTCGACAGGCGTGCGCTCGATGTCGCCTTCGCGAACCACGCGACTTGGGGCTTCTCCGGTCGCTCACAAGCGCTGTCGGGCGGTTGCAGGAGCCGGATGAGCGCGCAGAAGTGGCGGTGCTGTCAGTATGACGTGAACTCGTTTCTACGCGATGCAACCCGGCCCTGGCTGCCGACTGATCAGCTGGCGAGCGCCTGCCACACGGCCAGCCCCGCGGAGCGGCGCTGCTTGTAGCTCTGTCTGTCTATGAGCGAGTCGGCCGATCCGCGTACCGGGCCTCCGTGCCCCGCCCGTCTGGTGACGAGAACCCAATACCGGCCGCCCAGGGCCACCTGCCCGCCGTTCAGCTGCAGCTACTCGTTCATGTCGGCAGGGCGGAAGCTCGCGAAGGCGAGAGCTAGGGAAGCCGTTCGCGGCGGAAGGGCCGCGATGAACATCGATCTTGGCTGTTCCGGCCGGTCAGGCCAGCGCCGAGGCGAGTTCCTCCTGGCGGAACGGTTTGGCCAATCGCCGCAGGTCGGGTGCGATATCGTCGAGTTCGGAATAGCCCGACACAATCAACACGCTCATCTGCGGGACACGGGCTTGGAGCATTCGCGCTAACTCCGTGCCGCTAAGCCCCGGCATCAGGTGATCACTGACCAGGAGATCGGGGCTCAGGCCATCACCCACGAGTCCAAGCGCGGCCTCGGCCGACTCCGCTTCCACGACGTGATAGCCAAGGTCTCCCAGCATGGCTGCCGTGGTCATTCGGGCAATCGCCTCGTCGTCGACGAGCAGCACCGTACCGCTCGGCCCTCCAGCCGGCATGTTCGCAGCGGTCGTGCCCGGCGCTTCCTGCTGCTTGTCGCTCACCGGCAACCAGAGTTCGACATGCGTTCCGACCCCGACGCGGCTTTGGATCGTGAGCGCGCCGCCGAGCTGTGAGGCGAGGCCGTGCACCATCGATAGCCCAAGGCCCGTTCCCTTCCCCACGCCCTTCGTGGAAAAGAAAGGCTCGACCGCCCGCGCCAGCGTCGCCTCATCCATCCCCGATCCGGTATCGGCGACCGACAATCGCAGGTACGAGCCGGGCGCCAGGCCCGGCGATGGCGGTAGCTGGGCGCCACTCATGTCGGCCGTGATCCGCAGCGTACCGCCATCTGGCATCGCATCGCGCGCGTTCACCGACAAGTTGAGGAGCGCCATTTCCAGCTGGTTCACGTCGGCATGTGCCGGCGGCAGGTTGTCCGCCACCTGCACGGCCAAACGGATCTGTGGTCCCGCCGTGCTGGCGATGAGGTCGGCCATGCCATGCACCAGGGCGGCCAGATCGACGGCACTGGGCTGCAAGGGTTGGCGGCGGGCGAACGCGAGCAGACGTTGTACCAGTACCTTGGCACGCTCAGCTGATTGTGCCGCGCCAGCGATCAGCCGCTGCTCGCGATCCCCCGCCACGTTTTTGCGTTGCAGTAGGTCAAGGCTGCCCACGATCGGTGTCAGCAGATTGTTGAAGTCGTGAGCGACGCCGCCGGTCAACTGGCCCAAAGCCTCCACCTTCTGCGCGTGGCGTAACTGCTCCTCCGCCTGCGCGAGGCGTTCCTGTTCGTGGACGAGGTCGGTGACGTCGCGGCCGATGAGATAGGCCGCCGTGATCTGGCCCGTGGCACCCTGCACGGGTTGGAAGTGCATGTCATACACACGACGGTTCGCCCCATCCTCGCCCCAGCTGCCGCGCAGATCGAAGGACTCACCCGCAAGCGCGCGATCCCACACCTGCCGCGCCGCCTCGCGTTGTTGCGGAACGTGCGCCAGCAGATCCAGCAGCGACTGACCCGCAGCGGGCCGAACCCCAAACACGCGTTCGTAATCCCGCTCTGCGGCGGGATTGATCGCGAGAAAGCGGTAGTCCTTGCTGATCATCTGGATCGGGGAGTTCGTCGCCGCGACGATCTCCGCGAACAATCGGCGCTCGGCCAGCGCTTCGTGGATGCGACTTTCGAGCGTCGCGTTAAGGTCGCGCACCGCCGCTTCCGCGCGCGCGCGTTCGACAGCCGACCAAGTGCGTTCGGCGACCTCCCGCGCGACCGCCGCGTCATCGTCGCTCCACTCGCGCGGCCGCTCCTCGTGAAGGTAGAGGATCGCGGTGAGCCGGCCGAGCTTGATCAACGGTACTACGAGCAAGGCGATCGTGCCGATGCTCGCGTAACCATCGGCATAGGGCGCGGCGACGGGATCGTCGGCAACCGAGCAGATTCGCAGCAGCTCGCCCGCCTTCAACCGATCGATGATCGCCGGACCGAACACGTCGAGCGGTCGTGTCTCGCCGGCTAGCGACGCCATCGATCCATTCGTCCAGTCCTGCTCGACGGTGACATGCGCCTGCGCAGCATCGATCTCTCCATAGCCGGCGCGAGCGACCGTGAGGTATCGACCGAGGAGTTGCACGGCGGCCGCCTTGATATCCTCCGCATCCGCGATGGGACGAAGGCGATCGCCGAGTTCGAGCAGGAAACCTTGCCGCTGCACCAGTTCGCGCAGCGCGGCCTCCGCGTGAGAGCGCTCCACTGCTGACCAGGTCCGTTCCGCCACATCGCGAATGAGATCGACCTCGTCGGGGGTCCACCGGCGAGGCTCGCGACAGTGCAGGTAAAGCGCGGCGACGAACCGCCCTGCCTTGAGCAGCGAGACGGTGACGACCGAGCGGATCTCAAGCGCGGCGAACGCGTGCGCGACCTCCGAGGACGTGACGCGCGGATCGGCATGGGCGTCCTCCACCACCAGCGAGACGCCGCCGCGCAAGGCGGCGAACACCTCATCTCCGAACGCGGCAAGGTCGTGCGTGCCGTCGTGATGCGGCACGCTGCCATCCGTCCAGTTGCCGCGCGTCGTGAAGTAGCGCTCCCCTGTGTCGACACTGCCATAGCCGACACGGCTTATGCCGAAGTGCCGGCCAAGCAGCGATTGAGCCGCCGCGACGATCGCGTCGGCATCCTGCACCTCGCGGAACGCCGCCTCGAGCTTAGCCAGAAACGCCTGTCGTTGACGCACACTGACAACCTGCGTTGTCTCGCTACACACGCACAGCGCCGCGACCACAGCGCCCGCCTCGTCGCGGACGGGGCTGTACGAGAAGGTGAACCAAGCCTCGGCGGGCTCGGGACGGTGGAGAGTGACCGGCAGATCTTCGAAGCGGATTGCCTCGCCTGCGAACGCGCGGTCGATGACGGGCTCGATCGCTTGACGGACCTCAGGCCAGACATCGAAAAACGGGCAACCCAATGCCGACGGATGAGAGTCCGCTAAAATCGGCGCATAGGCCCGATTGTAGAGCAGCCGGCGCTCCGACCCCGCCACGATGAACATAGGGAACGGCGCCTCGGCGATCGTGGCCTCGAGCAGACGCACGCACGCGGGATCGCCGGCACTTGCCACCGCGAGCTGCTCGCGTGACGGCTCATCCCATAGCTGTCCGTTCTCCGCCATCTACCTGGACCAACTCTGCTTTCTCGAACTGGACGCAATGCCAGAGCGCCGAGAGAATGGCCAGATTTCGGGTCGGCGCCAACCCGCATCACCCTCTACCATCGATCAGCGGCTGGAGATCCGATGCTTTTTGAGCTGCATGACGCACCGAATCTTCAGGACGCTCGAGCCATGCGCGCCGGCTGCGAGCGTTCTGCGCGACCCCTCCAACCCCGCTGCCCGTTAAGCGTCAAGGTTTGGGGCTTCATTCTCCCTTCAGAACTCCGACCAGTCCGCCGCCACGGCGGATGCGGCACTGCCGCGATTGGCGCGTGCGCCGGCGGCGATACGCGCCCCCGTCTTTACCGCTCGAGCTTGCAGCTGATGGACAGGCGAGGAGCTCGCCATTGCCGGAGCCGAGACAGCGTCAAAGCTGAAGCGGCTGACCTGCTGCGCCATATTCTCCGTTTCTTCAGCAAGGCTGCGTGCTGCCGCCGTTGCCTCCTCCACCATAGCGGCGTTCTGTTGCGTCACGCCGTCCATCTCGCTGACGGCGGTGTTGACCTGCTGCAAGCCGGTCGCCTGTTGCTCGGCTGCCGAGGCAATGTCCGAGACCAAGGTGCTGATCTCGCTGATCTTGCCTGTGATCCTCGTCAGCGCCTCACCTGCCTGCCCGACCAGACTTACCCCGGCATCAACCTGCTCCGTTGACGCGGTGATCTTGCTCTTCACGTCCTTAGCGGCATCCGCCGAGCGTTGTGCCAGCGCCCGCACCTCAGAGGCGACCACCGCAAATCCCTTACCTGCGTCGCCCGCGCGTGCCGCCTCGACTCCAGCGTTCAGCGCCAGCAGATTGGTCTGGAATGCGATGCCATCAATGACCGCGATGATCTCGCTGATCTCGTTTGACGAGCGCTCGATCCCGTTCATAGCCTCGACGGCGCGGCGAACGACATCGGCGGACTGCTCGGCGTCTTGTCGAGCCTCAAGCACCACGCCATTGGCACGGGTCGCATTGGCCGATGTCTCGCGAACAGTCGTGGTGATCTCGTGCATCGCGGCGGCGGTCTCTTCCAGACTAGCCGCCTGCTGTTCTGTTCGGCGAGACAGATCGTCCGACGCCTGACGAATATCACTGGCACCGTTGGTGATACCTTCAGCGCTCGCATTCACGGCACGAAGGGTGGTCGACACCGATGCCATTGCGTTGTTGAAGTCGTCCTTCAGCTTGGCGAACGGGCCGGTCAGATCCGCCGCGATCCGGACGGTCAGGTCGCCACGAGCGAGCGCGTCCAGACCGCTGCCAACGCTACCGACGATGAGGGTCGTCTGCTCCTGCTTCGCACGTTCGGCTGCTGCCAGTTGGCTGCGTAGATCCACCATCGCGTGGGTCAGCGCGCCGACCTCATCGCGTCGGTCGTCGTTCACTACCTGGACGTCAGCGCCTCCCTTAGCGAGCGCCACCAAGGCCGCGGTTACCGTCGCGATCGGCCGAGCGATCGCACGTACGAGGAGCACCAGCGCGGCGACCATCATCGCAATGGCGACCATGACGCAGACGGCGGTCATGACGCCTGCGGCTTGCGCGAGGTCCTCGCCGGCGACGATGCGGCGCTCGACGAAGTCGTTCTGCACCTTCTTGAGTGTCTCGGTCGCCTCGGTAAGCTGCTCGTACTCGCGCCCGTTTGGGCCGGTGAAGAGCTGCTGGGCGTCCTGATCCTGCCCTGCCGCAGCAAGCGCAATCATGCGCTCTGCGTCCGGGGCGAACTGATCCCATTTCCCTTTCCAGACAGCCAGCGCGGCGACGCTCTCCGGCTGGTTCAATCGCTGCTTCAAGGTGTCATATCGCTCGATAATAGCCTGCCGGATTTTGCCAGCGTCGGCCCTCGCCTTGGCGACATCTGCCGGCACCTGCGCGATCGACACGGCGCCCTGAGCGGCGCGGTAATCGGAAACCGACCCGTCGAGCTCGGAGATGAGGTTGACCTTCGGAAGGCGATTGCGACCAAGCTCCGCGAGGGCCGCGGTGAGCTGCGCCTGAGAATACAGGGACACGGAGGCAATCAATGCCAGGAGCAGGAAGCATGCCCCAAAGCCTACCATCAATTTCTTTGCGATGCTGAGGTTCTTCACGAGTCCGCTCACTGGCTAATTGTCTGACCCTTTTTCGTCCACCCCAGTTAAAATCGCGTATTTTAAGCAGATCAACTCGCAGACCACCCACCTCTTAACACAGGGCAAAAACGATTGATTCACTCGCCCGGCTTACTGGCGAGGCGAGGTAACGTCATGATCCTTCGCTACACCATCCTCTCCTTAGCCCTAAGCAGTCTGGCCATCCCCGCTGCGGCGCAGACCAGCAAAGTAGTCTCGCTGGGCGCTGAGTACGTTGTCGACGTTCTGGGCGTGGCTCATGGCGGCAATCGGCGTGGCGCTCGCGTCCTGGACGATCTCGACCTCACGCTCGACATGGATCTAGACCGCGGCTGGGGTTGGAAAGGCGTAACGGCTCATGTTGACGTCCTGCGCAATCATGGCGGTCGCCCGAACGATCTCGCAGGTTCGATCCAGGGCATCGACAATATAGAGGTCAACCAACGGGGCGTCAGGCTGTATGAGGCGTGGATCGAGCATCAGGCCGGCGCTGCATCGCTGCGGTTCGGCTTGTACGACCTAAACAGTGACTTCTACGCCAATGATGCAGCGTCACTGTTCGTCGCATCTCCCTTCGGCATGGGATCAGAACTCTCG
>Ga0265798_10011596_pt1 | contig 10721 bp, 10 predicted proteins | sample P3T30metagenome_FD_192430 | JGI IMG/M metagenome (GOLD analysis project Ga0265798, IMG submission 192430) | Plant litter microbial communities from East Loma Ridge, Irvine, California - P3 T30 | ecosystem: Environmental > Terrestrial > Plant litter > Unclassified | place: USA: California... | reverse complement strand
GGCCCGTCCGAGCGGGTTCGAGGCGCGCCGCGAATCGCTGCTCGATGGCAGCCACATGCGCAGGCTGGTCGATGCTGTCGAAATCCAGCTCGACCAGTTGCAGCGACTGGTCGACCAGCAGGCATTGCGCGAGGCCCGCCCGCTGGCCGATAAACTCCGCGACCTGGTGCTGCGACCGGCCGTGGCGCAGGGGATGCGCCGCCGAGGGGCCGCGCTGATCAAGCTGGTGTATCGCCACGACAACGATACCGATGCGTTGCTCGCATTTTCCCAGGATGAGCTGGACGCCCTGGAACGTGTGCTCTCCGAAGCGGAGGCGGGTCGTCCGCTGGCCTATTCATGATTCACGCTGGAATTCTTGCTGTAAATAAAGTTTGCCAAGTGCGCTGTGCGAGATTGCTTCAGGTAAAATCCGCACATGCGCATACTAATCAGTAACGACGACGGATATCTCGCGCCAGGCCTCGCCGCGCTGGCCGATGCGCTCGCTTCAATCGCGGAAGTCATCGTCGTCGCGCCCGAGTCCAACCGTTCGGGGGCATCGAATTCACTGACGCTCGACCGTCCCCTGTCCGTGCAGCGTGCGGGCAATGGTTATTACGTGGTCAACGGCACGCCCAGCGATTGTGTCCATATCGCGATGACGGCGCTGCTGGCCACGCCGCCCGACCTGGTCGTATCCGGCATCAACAATGGCCAGAACATGGGCGACGACACGCTGTATTCCGGCACGGTCGCAGCCGCCACGGAAGGTTTCCTGTTTGGCGTGCCGGCCATCGCATTTTCCCAGGTCGAGGCAGGCTGGGCCCATATCGAGTCGGCCGCCCGGGTGGCGCGCGATATCGTGCTGCGCCATGCCGGCATCCTGCCCGCGCCGTATTTGCTGAACGTGAATATCCCCAATCTGCCGTACGAACAGACCGGTGCATTCGAAGCCACCCGCCTGGGCCGCCGCCACCAGTCGGAGCCGGTGGTGCGGGCGCTCGATCCGCGCGGGCGCGAAATCTTCTGGATCGGCTCCCCGGGTGCGCACCGCGACGGCGGCGAGGGCACGGATTTCCACGCCACCCGCGCGGGCAGGGTGTCGATCACGCCACTGCAGGTCGACCTCACCCACAAGCCGCAACTGACGCAGCTGGCCTCAAAGCTGGGCTCCGGGCCAGCGCAAGGACAGCCATGAGCGACAAGATGAGCGAGAAGCGCAGCACCTTCCCGCTGCCGCTGTCGTCCGTGACCGGGCCGGCGAAGAAGGGCGTGGCGCCGGCGCCGGTGGCCACACCGCAAACCGCGACCCGCAATGCCGCGCACCAGCAGGCGTTCACGCCGCCAGCCACCGTGCGCCGCCCGAGTTACGCGGCGCCGAACCAGGTGCTGCCGCACAAGGTGACGCCGCGCTTCGAGCTGGAGCAGGAGCGCCGCCGGCCGGACCAGCAGCACGAGCGTTCCGGCCATGACCGGCGCCAGCATGACCGCACGGAAACGCGGCCCGACATGATGGTCTCGGACGCGGTGCGCCGCGCAATGGTGACGCGCGTGGCGCGCCAGGGCGTGCGCGACGAGACCGTGCTGGCGGCACTGCAAGCCGTGCCGCGCCACATATTCCTCGAGCCGGCCATGTCGGCGCAGGCGTATGTCGACGCGTCGCTGCCGATCGGCCACAACCAGACGATTTCGCAACCGTACATCGTCGCGCGCATGATCGAGGCGATGCACGCCGGGCGGCCGCTGGCGCGCGTGCTGGAAATTGGCACCGGCTGCGGCTACCAGGCCGCGGTGCTGTCCTGCGTCGCGCAAGAGGTGTATTCGGTCGAGCGCATCAAGCAGTTGCACGAGCTTGCCAAGACCAATCTGCGTCCCCTGCGGATTCCAAACCTGCGCCTGCACTACGGAGATGGTATGCTAGGGTTACCGCAGGTGGCGCCTTTCGACGGCATCATCCTGGCCGCCGCCGGCCTCGAAGTGCCGCGCGCCCTGCTCGAGCAACTGGCCATCGGCGCCCGCCTGGTGGCGCCGGTAGGTAGTTCCGAGCAACACCTGCAGCGCATTACGCGCATCGGCAAGGCAGAGTGGACCAGCGAAACGCTGGAAGCCTGCCATTTCGTGCCGCTGCGTTCAGGCATCGTCTGAACGCCCGGGTTGACCACCCCGGCCTGCGCACCAGTTCGTAACATGACAAGATGAGAATGAATCCAACACCCCGCTTAGCCCTGCTGACCCTTACCATCGGCCTGCTGGCCGCCTGCCAGACGCCATCCCGCAAGGCGCCCGTCGAAGAACGCTCGTTTGGCGCCAACCCTGCCAATTACCGCCCGGCCTCGCCTGGCGGCGTGCCCGTTGTGGTGGAAGAAGTGCGTTCCGACGCGCGCGGCACCTACACTGTCAAGCGCGGCGACACACTGCTGCGCATTGCGCTCGAGCACGGCCAGAATTATCGCGACCTGGTCACGTGGAACAACCTCAGCGACGCCAACGATATCCGCGTCGGACAGGTCCTGCGCGTGGCGCCGCAAAACGCGGTTGTCGAGCGCTCGCCTGGCGTGACCACGTCGCCGATCATCATGCCGCCAAGCGATACGCGGCCATCGACGGCCACGGCGGCTGCTGCCGCGCCAAAGAAACCGGCGCAGGACAAGCCGCTGGCAGTGCGGCCCGGCACGCCTGACGGCACCGTGCCGGTGGCGCCGGGTACCGCGGGCGCGCTGGCAGCGCCGTCGGTCGCGGACGAAGAACGGCTCAGCTGGATCTGGCCGACTGACGGCAAGGTCGTCGGAACGTTTGAAGAAGGCAAGAACAAGGGCCTCGACATCTCAGGCAAGCTGGGCCAGCGCGTGATGGCAGCGAGCGCGGGAAAAGTCATGTACGCCGGTTCCGGCATCCGCGGTTATGGTAATCTGGTTATCGTCAAGCACAGCAACAATGTTCTGTCGGCATATGCTCACAACCGCACGATCCTGGTCAAGGAAGGCGATCCGGTCTCCCGCGGCCAGGCCATCGCGGAAATGGGCAATTCGGACTCCGACAGCGTAAAACTGCACTTTGAAATTCGCCAGCAGGGCAAGCCGGTCGATCCGTCGAGGTTCCTGCCCAGCCGATAAAGGGACCCATGACGCATCCGCCGAACGCGATGGACGACGCTTCCGACGACGCCGCCGACGATGAAGCGGATGGTCTGCTCGATGTCGGCGGCGATGGCGATGGGCCCGACGCGCCCGGCCTGGCGGAAGGGGCGGCACCGGTCGATGGCGCCGACGAGCTCAAAAAAGTGCTGGCGGCCGAGCTCTCGACCGACACCACGCAGCACTATCTGAACCAGATCGGCACCCGCCCGCTGCTCACCGTCCCCCAGGAAATCCATTTCGCCACGCTGGCCAAGGCTGGCGACTTTTCCGCCCGCCAGACCATGATCGAACACAACCTGCGCCTCGTTGTCTCGATCGCCAAACACTATATCAACCGCGGCGTCGTGCTGCTCGACATGATCGAAGAGGGCAACCTCGGCCTGATGCGCGCGATCGACAAGTTCGAGCCGGAGCGCGGTTTCCGTTTTTCCACGTACGCCACCTGGTGGATTCGCCAGAGCATCGAGCGGGCCATCATGAACCAGGCGCGCACGGTGCGCCTGCCGGTGCATATGGTGCGCGAACTGAACCAGGTGCTGCGCGCCAAATACCATCTCGAGGCGCAGCACAATGCCGATGCCGAGGCCGGCAAGGACGCGAGCGTCGAGGACATCGCCCACCTGGTCGGGCGCGCGGTGGAGGAAGTGCAGGACATCCTGGCGCTGTCCGAACACGCCAGTTCGCTCGATGCGCCGCTCGACAACGATCCCTCGTCGAGCCTGATGGACATGCTGCCAGGCGAAGCCGACGACGGTCCCGATGCGCGCGCCGAGCAGTCGGAAATGTCGGTGCTGGTGCGCGACTGGCTCACGCGCCTGCCCGACAAGCAGCGCATCGTCGTCATGCGCCGCTTCGGCCTCGACAATGACGATCCGGCCACGCTGGAAACGCTGGCCGAAGAGATGGGTGTCACGCGCGAGCGGGTGCGGCAGATCCAGCAGGAAGCCCTCGTCAAGCTGAAGCGGGCCATGGCCGCCCGTGGCGTCGTGCGCGATTCCTTGTTATGATGCGCGCGGGCGACAATCAGCCCGCATCCACAACATCTTCTTCCCAACGCCTGCCCGCCTTGCGCGGCCCGGGCCACATTGCGATTGCCATGCTTGACACCTTCATCAACATCAAAACCCTCGATATGGACGCCCGCGGCGTCGGCCACCTCGTCAACGAAGACGGCAGCCAGGGCAAGGTGATTTTTGTCGAGGGCGCGTTGCCAGGCGAGCGCGTCAGTTTCACCAGTTTCAAGAAAAAGAAGAACTGGGAAGCCGGCCGCATGACCGGCATGCGCGGCCAGCCGTCGGCGATGCGCGTGACGCCGAAGTGTCGCCATTTCGACATCTGCGGCGGCTGCTCGATGCAGCACCTGGAAGCAGGCGCCCAGGTGGCAATGAAGCAGCGGGTGCTGGAAGACAACCTCGCGCATATCGGCAAGGTGCGCGCCGAAAATATCATGCGCCCGATGTACGGTCCGACCTGGGATTACCGCTACCGCGCGCGCCTGTCGGTGCGGCACGTGGCCAAAAAGGACACCGTGCTGGTTGGCTTTCACGAGCACGGTTCCGCGTTCGTGGCTGACATCACCACGTGCGAAATCCTGCCGGACCACGTCGCCGCCATGTTGGTGCCGCTGCGCGAGCTGATCGGGGCGCTGTCGATCTACCGCGAATTCCCGCAGGTGGAAGTGGCCATCGGCGAAGGCCTGACGGTGCTGGTGGCGCGCATCATGGCGCCATTGACCGCGGCCGACGAGGTGTTGATGAAGGCCTTTGCCGACCGTTTCAACATTCAGTGGTGGCTGCAGACCAAAGGTCCGGACACTGCCGCGCCGTGGTATCCGCTCGGTCCCGAGCTCTACTACACGTTGCCGGAATTCGGCATCAGGATGCCGTTCAAGCCGGTCGATTTCACGCAAGTGAACCACCAGATCAACCGCGTGCTGGTGGCGAAAGCGCTGCGTTTGCTGGAAGTCCAGCCGACTGACCGCGTGGCCGATTTGTTCTGCGGCCTCGGCAATTTCACGCTGCCGCTCGCCACGCAGGCGCGTGAAGTAGTCGGCATCGAAGGCAGTTCATCGCTGACGGCGCGTGCTTTGGATAATGCAAAAGCGAACGGTCTATCAGAAAAAACCAGCTTCCAGACACGTAATTTGTTTGAAGTCACGGCTGGACACCTGGTCGCACTGGGCAAATTCGACCGCATGCTGGTCGATCCGCCGCGCGATGGCGCGATGGCGCTGGCGGAAGCGCTTGCGGCATTGTCGGCCAGCCATCCCGACCTGTTGCCGCAGCGGATCGTCTACGTGTCGTGCAGCCCATCCACACTGGCCCGCGACGCCGACATTCTCGTGCACCAGGCCGGCTATGTCTTGAAAAAGGCGGGGGTGGTGAACATGTTCCCCCACACGTCGCATGTCGAGTCGATTGCCGTGTTTGATTTAGCTTGAACTGCGCGCGCTTGAGTAGAACGACAGGCGTAAAAAAACCGCCTCGAGAGGCGGTTTCTTGAGCAGCCGCCGGAAATTAATCCCGGCTGCCGCCACCAATACCCAGCAGCGACAGCAAGCTGGTAAAGATGTTGTACACATCCAGGTAAATCGACAGCGTGGCGCGGATGTAGTTGGTCTCGCCGCCGTTGATGATGCGCTGCACGTCGAACAGGATGAACGCCGAGAAGATGCCGATGGCGAGCACCGAGATCACGATCGACAGTGCCGACATGCCCAGGAAAATGTTCGCAACCGACGCCAGGATCAGCACCACGACGCCCGCCATCAGCCAGCTGCCCATCGCTGAAAAATCACGTTTGCTGGTCGTGGCGATACTGGCCATGACAGCGAACACGCAGGCGGTGCCGCCGAACGCGGTCATGATCAGGTGGCCGCCGTTGGTGTAGCCGAGCGTATGGCGCAGCAATGGGGTCAGCATCAGGCCCATGAAGAACGTGAAGCCCAGCAGAAACGCCACGCCGGCCGCCGAGTCCTTGGTTTTTTCGATGGCGAAAATGAAACCGAACGCGATGGCCATGAACAGGATGAAGCCCATTCCGCCAGCGGGCATCGGCAAGTTCATCGACACGCCGAGGAACGCGCCAAACACCGTCGGGATCATCGACAGGGCCAGCAGCCAGTACGTATTGCGCAGCACGCGGTGGCGCGTAGCCTGGGTCGCGCTCAGGTCATAATTTTGTTGCATGGTAGGGATCATGGTGCCTCCTGTGGGTGGGACATTAAAACGTTACGAACAGAATACCACGGCCCTAAAAACTGGTACAGGCGGAGGGATAGCTGGAGGTCGCGCCGACGGGAGGTTACGGCAGTCGCATTCTGGGCCAGGGCAGGGGATGTATGGTAAAATCGAAGGTTAATTGAGTTACTAAGTTCTCGATTTAAACCTTTCTTTATATTGGAGTTTTTACAATGGCAATCGAACGCACCCTGTCGATCATCAAACCAGACGCAGTCGCAAAAAACGTCATCGGCCAAATCTACAGCCGCTTTGAAGGCGCTGGCCTGAAGATCGTCGCAGCCCGCATGACCCAACTGTCGCGCGAGCAGGCTGAAGGTTTCTACGCTGCCCACAAAGAGCGCGGCTTCTTCAAGGACCTGGTCGACTTCATGGTTTCCGGTCCAGTCATGATTCAAGCCCTGGAAGGCGAAAACGCCGTCCTGGCCCACCGTGACCTGATGGGCGCGACCGATCCGAAGAAAGCAGAAAAAGGCACCATCCGCGCCGATTTCGCCGATTCGATCGACGCTAACGCCGTGCACGGTTCGGACGGTGTCGACGCCGCCAAAGAAGAAATCGCTTACTTCTTCCCAGAAGCCAAGTAATTCGTTTCAGTAGTTCGTAACATCGCAACACAATACCGTTCCCAGCAGCGCCCCGCGCGCGGGAACGGTGTGATGCAAAACCAGGAAAACAGAATATGACGACTCTCACCAACCTGCTGGACTTCGATCCCGCGCAACTGGTCGCTTACTGCGCCGAGTTGGGTGAGAAGCCGTTCCGCGCCAAGCAATTGCAGCGCTGGATCCACCAATATGGCGCCAGCGACTTCGATGCGATGACCGACCTGGCCAAATCCCTGCGCGACAAGCTCAAAACGCGCGCCGAGATTCGCTCGCCCGGCATCATCAGCGACAACACCTCTTCCGACGGCACCCGCAAATGGCTGGTCGACGTTGGCAACGGCAACGCTGTCGAAACCGTGTTTATTCCGGAAGACAACCGTGGCACGCTGTGCATTTCCACGCAAGCGGGCTGCGCCGTCAATTGCCGTTTCTGCTCCACCGGCAAGCAAGGTTTCAACCGCAACCTCACGGTCGCGGAAATCATCGGCCAGCTGTGGATGGCCGAGTTCGAACTGCGCCGTACCAAGGGCATCGAGCCGGGTCCAAAAGGCGAACGCCAGATCACCAACGTCGTCATGATGGGCATGGGCGAGCCGCTGCTGAACTTCGAGCCGACCGTCACCGCGCTCAAGCTGATGCTCGACGATAACGCCTACGGCCTGTCGCGCCGCCGTGTCACGCTGTCCACGTCCGGCGTCGTGCCGATGATGGACAAGCTGGCGCACGAAGTGCCGGTGGCGCTGGCGGTGTCGCTGCACGCGTCGAACGACACGCTGCGCGACGGCCTGATCCCGCTGAATAAAAAATACCCGCTGCGCGAACTGATGGCCGCGTGCAAGCGCTATCTGGAATTTGCGCCACGCGACTTCATCACGTTTGAATACTGCATGCTGGACGGCGTCAACGACAGCGACGAGCACGCGCGCGAATTGCTGGCGCTGGTGAACGATCCGGTCGTCGGTGTCTCGTGCAAATTCAACCTGATTCCGTTCAATCCATTCCCGGAGTCCGGCTTGCTGCGCTCGAAAAACCCGCGCATCAAGGCGTTCGCGCAGGTGCTCATCGACGGCGGCCTGGTCACCACGATCCGCAAGACGCGCGGCGACGATATCGACGCCGCCTGCGGCCAGCTGGCCGGCGAAGTGCAGGACCGCACCCGCGTGGTCCAACGGATGGAAAAGATGGCCGAGTACCAGCAAAAATTTGGCGCCAACTTCGGCAAGATCGTGGAGATCCGTTCTTGAAAGCGCAGGTCTGCGCGATCCTGTTTGCATCCGTCCTGGCCGGTTGCGCCAGCGGCGGCGGCACTGTCAGCGGTGGCAATACCCGCGAACTGAAAACAGCATCCGACCAGACCACGCAGGAAAAACGCGCCTCGATCCGCATGCAGCTGGCGGTGGGCTACTACCAGGACGGCAAGTATGCGATCGCCCTGGACGAAATCAAGCAGGCCATTGCCATCGAGCCAAATTATGCCGATGGCTATGGCGTGCGGGCGCTGATCTACACGTCGATGGGCGAACTGACGCTGGCCGACGAGAACTACCAGCGCGCCCTGAAGCTGGCGCCAAATAATCCCGACCTGTCCAACAATTACGGCTCCTTCCTGTGCACCGCTGGCGGCAAGCCGGCCGAGGCGATGTCGTATTTTGACCGCGCCCTGAAAAACCCCAGGTATGCCACGCCTGTTTCGGCGCTGGTGAACGCGGGCAATTGCAGCCTCAAGACCAAACAATATGCGCTGGCGGAGCGTTACTTCAACGATGCGCTGCGTTACGATCCAGACCTGGCCCAGACCAATACCGGCCTGGCCCGGACCTACTACGAGCGGCGCGATTACCAGCGCGCCGGTTTTTTCATTAACCGCCTGACGACGAGCTCGAAACTCGATTCGTTGTCAGCCGAAACGCTGTGGCTGGCGATCCGGGTGGCGCGCAAGCTTGGCGACCGTACCCTCGAGGCAAGCCTGACCGGACAGTTGCAGCAGCGTTTCCCTGGTTCGTCCGAATATGCGGCTTTCCAGCGCGGTGCTTTTGATGAGTGAGACGATGATGAGTGCAGACCGCCCAGACACCCCGGTAACGCCGGACCCAACCGGCATTCCGGGCAAGACGCTGGCCGCCCAGCGTGAAGCAATGGGCTGGACTGTCGAGCAGGTGGCCGACCAGCTGAAACTCGCCGTGCGCCAGGTCGTGGCGCTCGAAGCCGGCGACTACGCGTCGCTGCCGAGCCCTGCGGTCACACGCGGTTTCGTCCGCGCCTATGCAAAAATCGTGAAGCTCGACCCGGTCCCGCTGGTCGCCCAGATCGATCTCGGCTCCACCGCGATGAACACTGGCAGCGCGCCGCACCGCGAACGTCCGGCGTCGTTTTCGGAAGTGCGCTTTCCCAGCCATGGCAAGCGCAGCAGCCTGCCGCTGGGCATCATTGCCGGCGCGGTCGCGGTCGTGGTGATTGCTGGCCTGGCCTGGAAATTCAATGCGATCCCGGGCATGCACCATGCGCCGGCGACGGTCGCAACTGCCCCGGCCACCTTGACGACAACGCCTGCTGCCAACGCGCCGCTGGTCGCTGTGCCGGCCCCGGCCGGTGCGGCCACGGACTTGCAGAGCACATCGGTGCCGCTGATTTCCGTGCCGCCGCCAGCGTCGACGAATAACACCGTGGTGGGCGGCGTGCCGGCGCCGGCCGCGGCTGCGCCCGTTGCCGCCGCTAATACAACGACTGCGCCCGCCGTTACACCAACCGCTGCGCCAGCCGCCGGCGGCAACGCCCTGGTCGTCGCCGTCAAGGAAGACTCGTGGCTGGAAGTACGCAAGGCCGGCGGCGGCAAGCCGCTGATCGCGCGCCTGGTCAAGGCTGGCAACACCGAAACGTTTGACATCACCGAGCCGGTCACCGTCGTGGTCGGCAAACCCGAGGCCGTGACGGCCACGCTGCGCGGCGCCAACGTGGCGCTGCCGTTAATGCCGGGTAAAAAATTCTCGCGCGTCGCACTCAAATAAGCAGAGCATCCATGAACTATTCAGACGAAGCCATTCCATCCGGTCCGCGGATCCGCCGCCTGAGCCGCCGCGTGCTGGTCCAGCACGGCGCGCGCCAGGTATGGGTGGGTGGCGATGCACCGGTGGTGATCCAGTCGATGACCAACACCGATACTGCCGACGTGATCGGCACCGCCATCCAGGTCAAGGAACTGGCCCGCGCCGGTTCGGAAATGGTGCGCATTACGGTCAACAATCCCGAAGCCGCCGCTGCGGTACCGCTGATCCGCGAACAGCTCGACCGCATGGAAATCGACGTGCCGCTGGTCGGCGATTTTCATTACAACGGCCACACCTTGCTGCGCGACTTCCCCGAGTGCGCGCGCACGCTGTCGAAGTACCGTATCAATCCGGGCAACGTGGGGCAGGGCGCCAAGCGCGACAGCCAGTTCGCCCAGATGATTGAAATGGCCATCCAATACGACAAGCCCGTGCGCATCGGCGTCAACTGGGGTTCGCTCGACCAGTCGCTGCTGGCCCGCATCATGGACGAGAACGCTGCACGCGCGCTGCCATGGACCGCGCAGGCTGTCATGTACGAAGCCCTCATCACGTCGGCAATCGAAAATGCGGTCCGCGCCGAAGAGATCGGCCTTGGCCGCGACAAGATCATCCTGTCGTGCAAGGTGTCGGGCGTGCAGGACCTGATCGCCGTGTACCGCGAACTGGCCCGCCGCTGCGAGTATCCGCTGCACCTTGGCCTGACCGAAG
>Ga0265798_10011591_pt1 | contig 10723 bp, 11 predicted proteins | sample P3T30metagenome_FD_192430 | JGI IMG/M metagenome (GOLD analysis project Ga0265798, IMG submission 192430) | Plant litter microbial communities from East Loma Ridge, Irvine, California - P3 T30 | ecosystem: Environmental > Terrestrial > Plant litter > Unclassified | place: USA: California... | reverse complement strand
TGGTAGTTACTCGCCAGTCGAAGGATTCAACCCCCAAAGTATCAGAAAGGTGACGGAAAGCGCAACTCTTACGGCTGGTGGCTGAGGCTGTGAAGCGATGGAAAGGCCAGGGGCCAGGGGGGTGCCATCAAACGGCTCGCAAGCAGCATGCATCGGATGACCGCCACATCCGGCAAACAAAGATGTTTGTGGGACTATCGCATTCACGCTGACGGCGGTGGAAATTTGTAAGGAGATCAATCTGTTGTCGCGGTCGGTCAATTGCAGCCTCTCGGTGCTACCTACGAGTTGGCGCTAATTAAGGGTTGGAAGAAGGCGCTGACGAAGACTCACCTCCCGCGGGCAGGTGCGACGCACACTGTCGAGTGCTCTTTCCCGACTTCGGCTGGGTCAAGGCAGCAAGGTGGCCACGAGCTCACATGCTCAGCAATTCGCCTCCCCGCCCTCATCAATGGCGCGCATCACGGCCATTCGTGAGCACCTCTTGCGCGATTCTGCAAGAAATGCAAGAAAACTAGCGACGCGCAATATAATCGCGGTGTCGAAGTTTGAGAACGCGACGCATGAGGCCTGTATGCGAACGATGCGTCCGCTGCTCGCGTGCAGCGTGGGTGCATCCCGTCTCCCTTTAGCGCCCGCCGCAACGTGATGCCCCACAGCCAGTTGAGCGGCCAAGCACCCTTCCCTCTATCCATATCACTACTCGAGGCAAAGCAATATGGTCGGGCATTGGGCGCCGATCAGCAAATGCCCGGCTTCTGGTGCCTGGCATGGAGGCCCGCCTGCCTCACGACACGGGAATGACTGCATAGCCCCTACCATCATTCGCCAGTCTTTCAGCTGAGAGCTGGCGATCCGGATTTCTTTCATCGCTAACAGCACTAGCACGGCCTCTATGTCTTCATCAAGGGAGAATGTCATGAGGCGAAAGTCACTAAAACCGAGCTTGGGGGACGGCGACGGGGAGGACGGGGTGCGCTCGAGCACCGGCAGTTTATTGCTGCCCATCGAGTCTGAGACAGGTTGTGCGGCCGCGCGGATGCGCAAACCGGCTACCAGTTGCGACAATTTTTCCAATTCCCCAATTGCATCGGGTCAGTCTCCCTCTTCATCACCCTCAGGCACAGGGCACCGGTCAGAACCACGGCCCACTCGCGGCTGGGCGGTGTCTTCGGTCGCTCGCAGGCTGTGCAATTCACCGCTGCGCAGCCCTAAGGAATGGCCCCAAAGACGCCCGGATCATGTTCATGCATTCCGTCCTGCCTGCCGCTGCGGCCGCCTGGCACTGGCACTTTTTTTCTGCCCGCCCGTTTCGGTCATCTGTGGTAAATCTGCTCCTTGTCCACTCATTGTGCACTTTTCCAGGCTACAACCTGCGCCGCCTTGCACTTAAAAGGAACCCTCGCCCAGTAGGGCTGCACTTTACTTTCCTCGAAGCTGCATAGCTCCCTGCACATGATCCTCTCTATTATTACCCCTTCGCCGCTCTGACTCTTTCGCTTTTCGGCCCATGTGTCCTTGAATCTACGAGTACACTCATCCTACTTGCCGCTTGTCTTAGTCGGGCCGTCACCTGTTCCTCAAATACCCTCAGTCTCCCCAATATCGCCAAAACATCGAAACTACGCAAATCGACCGGTATCCTGATCAGTTTACACTTTGTGTCATCTGGATACACACGTCATCAAGACACTTTACCGTCCGGTACTTCCATATCCGCCTATCCCCCGACGGGCTCATTATCCCGGATAAGCTGGTTTGACATCATACTTCACTGAGAACATCGAGCCCAGGACAAAAGCTTGAGGCAAGGAGTTCTATTACCTTCTTCGCCTCTAGGAGATCTACCAACTCCGACTTAGCCCATTACACATCGCCATCATGTGTCGGATCGAGGAGCGCGAGGAGTTCACCCCTGATGGGCGACCCCTGACATCTACCCGAGCCTGCCTGTGTGCGAAGGCACGTGGGGACAGACCATGCCGAGACGCAATCCACGTACCCATTCGATACATTCCTAGAAGTGGCTCCATGGGCACACCGTCTCCGACGAATCCACCTACTCCCACCACTTCAACATACTTGGTCCAAACACGTCGTCCATCTGGCAGTGGTAGCCGTCCCTCCACTCGGGATGGTCAACGACCTATCAGCAACGAGATTTTCATAGAGTTTGGCACGAAGAAAGACAAAGGCAAGAAATACCCATTGATCTCGCTCTCCTCAAAACCCTACGATCGGTCTTCACTCGGCTCTGTTGGATCTCATGATATCGCTGTGAACTCAGTGGGCTCTGATGCCTCCTACACTTACCGAACTGGCTTCCCGGAAGCCCCTTTGCCTCCACCAGCAGCCTTCGATCATCACAGCAGCTACCTTACAACTCCTACTGCACCATACGGTCAAAGCTCTCGCCATGTTCCGTCAGCGTCTTCCAGTCAGACGCCCTCGCTTTACGTCGCGTCGGACGCAGAGTACGACCCACCGGCTAGGCAGCGAAGTACAAAACGCTCTTCCACGGTGATTCACAACCCACCTACTGCTGTTCCGTCATCGCCACCTCAGCGTCAGGGTGGTATGTCATCTGATTCATACCGAACGGCCAGGGTTGCTCCACGAGAGACGTACACATCAGACCGCCCGCACCCACTCGACTACGACGCCTTTGCTGATCACTCGAGTTCGTCTTACACTAGCTCGGGCGCACCTGAAGGCGCTCGTCGCACCAAAACTGGCGACGAGCGACAAAGGCAGTCCAAGTCGAGTCGGCATCAAGAAGAGTCTGACCGACGGGTGGCTGATGAGCGTGACAGAGAAGATACTGCCAGACGCGTACATTTCGAACCCGCCCGTGCAGACGGCCGCGCGAATGAGAGGGCAGAAAAGCTCTTCGCTGAGAAGGAGAAAGATCGAGCGTTGGCCAGGGAAGAACTTCGTCGTGTTAAGGAGGAAGAACGCCTCAGACAAGAGAGGAAGGACTCAGAAGCCAAGAAGGCCCAAGATCGTAAGAAGGAGAAATCAAGTCCTCCAACGATCGACTATACGAAGAAGCGGCCGAACGCATCACGCAGACAATCCTCCTCTATGACGTCAGCTGAGCTAGCAGATCAACGGCGCTTGATCAAAGCCGAGGAACAACAGATGCGGAGCGAAAGGCAGATCGCAGAGGCCAGGGAGCGAGAGGAGGAGCTGGCAGCCCGCAAAAGCCAACAAGAGAAGCCGGCTGCATACTGGGACCCGCGTGGCGGCGATCGTTCCCTCTCCACACGCCGCGACTCGATGGCTCGCCACGACAGTCTTACCTCTAACACGCGTCCCGCTGGATTGAATCGCACTCCCAGCAAGCGCCGCCCAAGTGTCTCGCAGCCAAGCCCTCCAGTGCTCGATACTCAGGTGCCTACAGAGTCTTACAGGCCTTCCAGTTCGAGAAAACGCGCGCCTCCGCCACTATCCTTCCCAGCGAACTTCAACCAAGATTACGCCCGGCCGCCATCTGCTAGACGTCCATCCATCAGTCAAGACAACCCGTTCGCAGCAGCCACAATGATGTCGCCGCAGTCAGCATCGCAAGACCCATGGGATCTGCGCACCGTCGAGGGTTCACTTCCATCTGCCCGACCTCTAGGCGATGGTCGTCGTCCATCTATGCAGTCTCGCTATGTCGATGCCTTTGCCACAGACTCTGAAAGCCCAGATGACCACCCGCCTGTATACGCTTCGCGCACTGGTCTAAGCCGCAAGGGATCGAAGCGGAAGCACTGAGCTTCATGTCACTTTGTATTTCTCGGGTCATGCGTCTGCAACTGTTTATCGTTTTTGCTTCCTGCTGTTGGAGTTCAGTATGCGTCTGTTCTTGTTATGATACCCTTCCGCCAGCACTGTTGTATACGATACCCTCTTGTACCCTGATTAGATATATACCCTTGTTTCCCTGCGCATCTATCGTATTCATTAGAAATGACAAATTCATGGCACATCACGAAAACATCTTTACGAAACATTCATCATTCTTCGCAAATAGTACATGTGGCTACGTATTCAGCAGACTCACTGCCGCCTACGTACTGTCCCTGCACTATCTAGGCTTCCCGCATTCTGGGCAACGTTGATCCGGTGTCCAGAGTTCCGCCTTCGGAGGTGGTGTCTCCTGGTAAGGATCAACCGGTATGTCTAATTCGGCGTCAACCCCAAGCCGGAAAGTCTTGTAGGGCGGAGCATCAGGGTTTTGTCCTTTCCACTCATTGATTTGGTCGGTTATCTCGTTTCTGAGGCGCTCAAGCAGGTACAAGTAGCGGCGATGCTGTTGGAAAGAGGCGGGAACGCTGGTGTCGAACGCTTTGATGGCTTGAGATAGATTGTTGATGACAGCGGCTTTCTCCGGAGGGTAGCTGAGGTTTTCTGATGCCATGCTATGGAGCGGATTGAAGAGAAGGATGATCTTGATGGTGTTCTGATGCTTCTCATTCTGCACTGATATACTGGACTTGTTTGCTGCGAGCGGAGTCCTTTACGGTGAAACACATAGAACAATCAGCATACCAAAGCCTATTAGAGAGTAAGCTTGCATGATTGATTACCGCAATTCGTGTATCTACCTGCAAGCTTATATCCCTATCTCCTTCTTTGGATAGGTGAATTGATCATGGCTTTGAGAATAAGGCATGGCGTCAGTAAGATGGAACGCGTGTAAGTGACTAGATTGCCGAGGACAGGGCTGTTCATTGACCGTTCAATTAATGATCATATGGCACTCGTAATCCATACTCAAGCCATTAACCACACTCAACCCATGGATCTCGCGCCACCGCTTGCTTTCATTCTCTCTTTAGTTTCGCAACATCGCTAGACAGCCTCATCTCGTCCTTCTTCTCCCTCTCGATATACTTCTGCTGCTACTACGAGGTGAAGAATGTCCATGCTGATCTGTCCCTGCGTCCTGACTGGCTACCTGGTAGGGATGATCTTCTGACTCTGGTATACCAAGCTCGGTATCAACGTCGCGCCAGACTTGGGAATCAGAAATTGGGCTTTCTACGTCTTCAATCAACCACCATCCGATAGATATGTCTATCTCGCTTTTCAGACGCAAACAGAGATACAGAAGCCTGCGCTGCTGGAATAGCGTCATTGCCGTGCTTGGTTCGATAGCGGCGATGGCAGTGTGTATCTTTTGGATCGTGGGAATATCGGCGCTCATGAGCGTACGTCTCTCTTCTTCGGTCATGGCTGAGTTAGTTGTGTTGAAGAAATTGCTGTCGTAGGAAACATTACGTGCTTATAAGCCCTGAACGTGGACAAGCGTCGCGAATAGTTTGTGCAAACACTAGTGTTTCCATGGCGCAGATGAGACACCCGACCTGGTCACTTGCGTTGTGGGCACAGCATTGCCACGTCGAAAACATTGCGCTTCACACGAAAGTGAGCTGTGGCTTTGAGATAAACGCATTTCATTGGTATCCTATGAGATCTAGTCTAGTACGGATATCCAAATCGATGACCGCCCTGCACTCGTCTCACCAGCGCGTTCCCAATCATCTAGCTATTATTCAGGCGACCTGGCCGTGCTAATCCGCACGAGCGACGACCACGGGTCAAATATTATTCATCCTTGCTCTCAACAACCTGAGACAGCGAGCCCTTCACAGGAACGTAGTTGAAGGCCTCATCAGATCGCTGGCGACGTGGCGGAAGCGAGAAGCTGATCTGCGAGTGCGGTGCGGAGAAGGGAGCGCGAGTAACGGGGGTAGACTGTCCGAACTCTTGAAGCTTCTTCTCGAGGTACTCGATGCGGTCGTCTTGTTCTTGAGTGTGGTGCATCTGCTGCTGGTACATGCTAGACATGTAGTCGTGCTCGTTGGATAGGCGGTCGAATTTCATAGCGGCGTAGTTGATGTCGTTTCGAAGGCGAAGGGTCTCGCGATTGCCGTCGTGCTTTACGCTCGCGATATGACGGCGATGGGCTTCACTGAGGTCACGAAGTTGTTTCTCGTGTACGCCGCCAACGTCGTTCGTGAGGAATTTGGTGAGCGCCTTGCCAGTGGATAGACGTGCTAGAAGCGCGATCGCGACTGCAACAAAGACTCCGATCAAGAGAATGATCTCGCGATCGCTGATGAGTTCAGTCTGGAGCTGTTAGTATGAGACGCTAGCGTAGTGTTTCAAATTGACGTACTGTAGACCAGACTGCGGAGAGCAGACCGAAAATGCTTGAGCAGAGGAAGAAGGCTAGGAATTCGAAGTTGTTGAGCTCCATTGTGATGATGTCTTGAGTGAGTGAGTTGTTGAGCGGACCGACGTCCGAGCCGCATCGCAGTCAGTTTGATACACACTTGGCTTGGCAGTCTAGCTGATTCCACGAGTGGAGTCAGCTGGGATGAAGCAACACTTCATGCTGGCAAGACGTTGCGATGATGTCTTGTAGCTTTAACTTGTTGTCGGATCAAAATAACAATACGATGACACAATAACATCCTTTGCAAACTCCACAGTCTAGCTTGTTTCAAAACACGAACATCTACTGGAAGATACTTCGGCTGTATGGCCTGAATTCTGCATTCAGGTATGCATATTTTAGATGGCTATATACTGGCAGTATGATTATTTACAGGAAAGTGACTATGAGTACACTGAAGAATGCAGAATATGGCAACCGCGTAGGTAAATCGGACATGATGCATGGAACGCCGTTTTTGAACCCCATATGCAGACCCCGAGATACCTAAAGAACGCCTTAGCCATGCAGTAATGATTCTTGAAACTGAGCTTGCGAAGCCCGTCGATGACACGCTAAACAATTCAGGAAAGATCCATGGGTTCGGCGGCGCTGCTACCGGCACCAGTTGATTCGCGACTACGCTGGTCCTTGATCATTGGGGCAGCAGGCTGCGCGAAACTGTTTTGTGCAGGCGGAGCAGGAACGTTGATGCTGGTATTTACGTGGTCGGTGCGAACCTGTGGAGGCGCGACGTAACCCATATGAGGCTGGGCGTAGATCGGAGGAGTCGCTGGGCCAGAAGAGTTGCGCGGCGGCTTTCGACCACCGATGCGCTGAGCTCGGGGAGCTGGGAAGCAAGCATTCTTGACACGGGTCTGGAACTCTTGAGCGAAGTTGTCGTAGGGCTTCTTGTCCTCGGATGTCTTCCAGCCCATCTTGTTCTTCATGCACTCAGCCTTACGGTGACTAATCGTGGAACCTTCAATGCGAATGCCATTGGCCTCAAAGCGACGACAGCAGTCAGAACGCGACAGGATAAGCAGAACAACGAGAAGGCTGACGTTGTCGTTGTCGAGAAGATGAGGACAAAAATCGCAGACATTACATGCGAAGCGGCGCATGTCTTCTAGTTCCTTGGTGTCGGTGCAGTTGACGAAGCGCTCAGCCATTGAGAACGGTCTAACCATGTCCCTACAGATATGGTTCTGAAGGACATTGGCGACTGAAGATACGGAAACTGGATAGATGCTACTACGGTCGATCTTGCTTGTAGCAGATGACGAGACCGTGCCGGCGATGTAGACAATCTCGATATCGTCGAACGGGCCCCGATCGAGTTTGATGTCCTTGAGTGTCTTGCCTTCCTTTTGAGCCTCTTTGTAAGTCTCGGCGTTCTTGATACCAGCCTCGCGAGCCGCCTTGACAGCCTCACGAGGTGTGGTAAAGCCATACTCCTTGGCGAGAGCTACGGAATCTTCGTGCATCTCAAACTTGGAAAGCTTACGCTCAACATCAGGAGCGCGTATCCAATCCTCAGACCAGGGTTCTTCTGCGAGGACTTTGTAGAAGACCTTGGTAAGGGCGCGAAGCTTGATCTCAAGATCAGTCATCATACGCCGGCCGAAATACAGTTCATCGGTCTCAAAGAAGGCATTCTCAATAAAGGTCTTTCGATCCTTCTGAGTTAGCTGGCCGCGAGATGGATCATTCTTCCATTCTTGGATGATGTGCATGAACTTGGCGTGGAAGATGTCATCGAAATGTTTTGATGCAGGTATAACATTCGCTGTACGGCACGTTAATTCATGATCAAGAGATGTTTCCACGGTCTCCACGTACAAGTCGGTGTGTGGGGTTGTTGTGGCGGCGAAGGTGAGGTAACAGCGGTCTGGCTGATCGCGGCAGGTGACATAGTGATCCAAGCGCGATATATGACCTGATATACCGAAAGTAGTAAATTGTCTACTTGTGGATCGGTATAGATGAGAAAGGAAACAGATCTCGATGGAATTCGATGGGGTTGGAGGGTGAGGTTCGTGGCCGGGTCAAAAGGTTGCGGGGTGGTTGGGTTGTCGGAGCGTGAGGGCGGTAGGCAAAAACATTCACGCTCGCGTCGCTAGCGTGCCAAGTAAATTCGGGGTGAGCAATGGAATTACACGTGACCCACATGACTCGGCCCCAACAAGCTTGGAACCTCGGGTGAACGTCATAGTTAGCGCTTCCGCTCACAACCTTCCATCAAGACATCCATTGAGTGCTTCATCTTGTCAGTTCCTCTCCTATTAGCAATGGCTGCGACGCGTTGTACGTTCCTGCATCGCATCGCTACGCGTTGGTATGCGCCCGGGGTGCGCTTGAGTGACGAACCCCTTCCTGTCGCGTTCCTGCAGTATCATCCTCATTTTATCTGCGCTCAGTACGCTCGCCTCCATCCAGATTTACATGCCATCATTGCGAAAATATTGAATTAAATATGTGTGGGTTACAGTACGCTGGTCGTCTTCGCCATCTATAGAAGTTATCGCTTTCGGCTTTGGTTGCCTTACGTGCCACATTCCTGGGAACAGCAGCAGCATATGCCTTCTAGAGACTACATCTTCTCTGGAGCGATCTCGGTTATCTTGATAGCCTGAAAGAATCATGGTCCCGTTGGATCGCAATGGTATCCTTTCCGGAAGGACACTCATGGTATACGCGAGAACCTAGATGACAAAATTGGAGCTGAAAGCACTGGGCCTCCTTTTATCAATCGTGCCGTTACATTGTTCAAGAGTTTGTATCCATGGTGACGCTGAGACCTGGTTTGCGCTGAATTAATGGCATTCAAAAGTCTTTCAAGGCACGGGAGACGCTACTTTGATGGGCGTTTGACAGTGAAGGAGACAGTAGCAACGAAGAGATATTTCCACAACTAGCTTTTGTCACCACGCGAAAAGTCCCTGCCTCGCAAGCAACTTCGTTCCACTTTCTACGTTAACGGCACACCACCATCGACCCAATGCAACATGAAGCTGATCAAACGTCGAGACAGGCGTTCCCAGCCCACAACTTCGACGCCATGCCGCTTGCTTGCACTACCAGCGGAGATACGCTTGCTCATATACAGCCACATGGCACCAAATGGCTTCTTACCAAACGCGCCCTACAAGACATACATCGGGCTCATGCTCTCCTGCCCCCAGATCTACAACGAGATGACCTCCGAAGCCGTCCGCCTGGCCCCTTCCATCCTACGCACGATCCAGTTCTCCGTCAACGCAACGCCAATGAAGCTACAATCGCTCCGGCCAACGACCTTCGCTTCGCTGATGCACCTCACGATCGGAATACCGCGCTGGGCAATGCTCGATCGGCCTACTATAATGGGCATTCTACAAGCCATGGCACCTGTACTAGAACTTCACCTAGCTAGACTGACCATCGGGTTAGAAGACCTTGAGTGCGAAGATGACGTCTTGCAGATGGTCGCGACACTGAATCCGGCACAAATCGCGCGTTACATGAGCCAAGTCCAGGACATGCCCGCACCCCTCTATTCTCCAAGCGATTCTGTGGCATCCGACCATTATCGCATCCGAACAACATACAGCAATATCATTGGACTCATCACAGCAATGAATTGTCTCATAGCTCCAGGGATGTGTAACGGAAAGCATGCCCAGGCCAAACCACTGGTGCCTTCGCGCTTCAGTCCTTAACCCGCCATTTCCGACGACGACATGCAACGTTCGGAAGATTGCTTTCCGCTTGAAAAGGCTCCATGATGAGAAGGTATGTGGGTGTGGTCGACTTCCCGCTCACTTCCCTCATCTGGTGTATCCGTTTCGCGGGTCAAGCTATAAGTGGGATCTGATGCTTGAAAACCCCTCGTTGGAAAAGGAGCGATGGATGGTTCACTGGAGGGATGATAAGGGCAAGTTGAGCTGGTCCCTGAAGAGGAAACCAGGGCTATATGTATGGGTGAAGTTGAAAGAGAAACGAGAGAGCCGGTTGAAGAGGGCTGTAAAAAGCTTGTTCAGGCAGACCTAGTTGAAGGCGGGGCTATGTACGTACTCTCCAGGTTCGCAAGTGCTAAGTCTTGCAGGTAGCTCCAAGATCATCATGATCATGACATGAATGCATAAATGCCATGGACTTAGGAGTCTTGATGTTACAGTGCGCGTCATGCCAAAACCACAGCTCTCACCAGATGCATTCGAAAGTTCTACGTGTAACATGCACCTACCCGACGGCTATCACATTGAGCATCCACAAACAGAATGAACATGCGTTTGTGTGACCCACTCCCAGATTGTTCCTCATTCCGCTGATAAAACCCCGTTCATAGTCCCCAACAAACAGAAGACTTACCAAACCCCTACCCCCGACTCTCCAAGACCACTCAACTATCTCTACAAACCAGCAGACCGAAGACTACCATGACTCTCTTCAGTACACAGATAGCTGGCATCGCTATAGGGGTCTTCTTCGCACTATCCCTCATCATGTTCGCCCTTTATTACTCGATTG